>ERZ1292623.1010-Hain-H51-01um-R1-1010-length-28095-cov-8_pt1 | contig 28095 bp, 38 predicted proteins | sample MGYA00564398_ERZ1292623 | MGnify/ENA primary metagenome ERZ1292623 (study PRJEB36523, sample SAMEA6512633) | groundwater metagenome | collected 2019-01-07 | study: AquaDiva: Metagenomics assemblies of 32 groundwater samples | reverse complement strand
GAAATTAAGGAAGTGAAAAAATAACTATGAAAGAATACACGGAATGGGAATATATCAAGGACTGCTTTCAGGGAATTATAGATTTTATCAGATGGGGAGAATTGGGAGCATTAATATTATTAACAACTATTGGTTTTATGACATTGGGATGGTTGGGAATACTATTAGCATTGCTTTTTTACGGAGCAACAGGACAATTACAAGGTGGAATGGTAGGTGATTTTTTTAATGAATATCCAGATGAAGAACCCAAAAGAAAAAAATGCTCGGCGGGAGTGGAAAATTGCAGAGTATGCGGTGATGGATATGACCATACATTTAATGTAGAATATGAAAAGCATTTAAAGTGGTATGAGAAAATAATGAATTAAATAATGAATTAGTGGTAAAATTAAAATGGCAAAAATACCAAAAATAACTTCACGTGTGGGAAAATATTTCGTTGCGGTTAATAATCAAGGCAAAACAAAAAAAGAAGCTCAAATTATCGCTGGCTACTCTCTGGACAACCAAAGCTCAAAGATAGAGGCTACAAAGGGCTACAAGGCTCTCCAAGCCAGGTTTGCCGATACTTTCCTATCTGACATGCCCTTAAAAGAATTAAGTGGTCATCTAATTGATAATATCCGCCAAAAAGGACAGAATAGAATAGACAGGAACGCTAGAAATGGAGCTATTAAAATTGCCCTTGATAAAATTGAACCAGAAACAGGCAAACCCAATAGCCTTACGAATGTGTTGGTGATACTAGGAGACTGATACTTCTATCTTTTTTGCCCATCTCTTTTTAGAAGACTTTTGTCCCATCATGCTCATGTGAGCCCTTTTTTCCTCTTTAGTTTTCCCAGCCCATCTCAACTCGCTCAGCCTTTTAGCAAATTCATTTTTGCCTGCCCCGTCCTTTGTTTCCATATTGTTTTTAGTTAAATTTATAAAATGCCTGCCCTGTCCAACCCTGTCCAAAGTTCGCCCAGCCTTTTAGCTTTTCTTTGATTTCCCTTTTATTCGTAATGCTACTGTTATTTGCAATTTCTTGCTCTGTCTATTCAGTAGCATAGCCAGTAGCATAGCTTTCGCTTTTAGCTTCTCATATTTTTTGTAAAATTGATTAAATTGCATTGTATTTTTGTTAATTTATAAAATTGACAACAAAAAAAGCGGACTGATTGCTGTTTTATCAATTCCGCTTTTGCTTGTGGCTTTCGCCTTTAGCTTGTGCTCTTTTGTTTTCGTCTGCTTACTGGCTCACTTCTCCATTCTCTCGTTGTAACTATCGCCCCTTTTGTTTTTTTGCTTTCTGATAATTCGTTGCCTTCGTTGTCCATAATGTCGCCTATATCACAAAATGATATAATGACGCTATATGCTTTCATATTCCCATCGTAAACTGTGGCAATTATCTCTTCGTTATCACTGACTGAGACAACCTTGCCCCGACTTGTCTCCAGTGTTGCGTATAGTTTCATTATAGTATTTCGTCTTTATCTGTTAAGATTATTGACGACCCTGTGCTATTGCTTCGGAGCATAAGTATAAAAACTGGCTTCCATCCTATCGTTTTTCCTACTGTCCCGCTTTTGATTCCCATTCCTATTACATCAACCTTGATTCTCTGTTGATTCTCATAATATGGGATAAACTTTGTAGCACATTTACTATAATCGATCATTACATTCATTCCCTTGCAAGTTTTCATCTCTCTGTCTGGCAAGTTTTGTCCGCAATGTTCGCAATTCTCACTATACTTTCTAACACAAGGCTCTGGCTCTGTATGCCATCCTTTCTGATAACATACATTGCATATACTTGTTTTTTCGTTGTATTTCATATAATTATTTAGTTAAATCTCCGACATAACTATTTTCATTCGCTAGGTACGCCATTATCTCTTTTAGATTTTTTGCTGGTGTATCTGTGAAATTATAATAGAAATGCACGGGGATTTTATTCTTATAAACATATGCAACGACTGCAAACGGAGTTTTAAACTTTGACTCATTGCTTTCATATCTCGAACCTTCGAAGTATTTTGCAAACTCTCTCACAAAATCTGGATATTTTTCAATAAAATCATTATTGAAATGATAGTTTTTTCTACAATCTCCAAACTTTAGATGGATATAATTGTCATTATCTCCATAGTAATCTATTTCTGTATTCATATTTTCAATGAACCAACCAACAGCAAGCTGGCTAGAGCTAAAACAGTTATAATGGCGTTTTATGCTCTTTACGAAGCTCTATATTGCGATATAAGCCCCGATAAGAGAACGAAACGACTAGATACTCATATAAACTGCATAACCTAGCAATCCGCCTATAAATAAACCACCTGCATAATTGCCTAGTCTATTCCAGTCTATAAACTCATACCAGCGATATTTCAAACTTAACTTATAATCAAACTTGCCATTCACATATACATTTACTTTTTCCATACTCATATCATACTACCGCTAGTTATATAACATAAGATATATAACTATGTATTTGTAACTTATATGTTAATAACTTTTTATGCCTTTATAATACAAGCATATTTTCTGCTATTGATTTTATTTTCTTTTTGTATTCTTATTTATCCCCATAAGTTATACACTTTACTTGTTTTCTTTTAATATCTTATAATGGGATCAAGTTAGTGAGTGCAATGAAACTCGTTGCATCAATCGCCCAAGATAATGGGATAATGAACAAAGAACCAACACCAGCCGGAACAATGCTCACTAGAATACTTATCGGAAGAATACTTCAAAGATAACCTAGCAATAGGAGTTCAAGGCGTTAGCCGTAGTGCGTTAAGCTATATGTATTATATAAACATAGGAGTAGATTGGTAGTAAAGAGTAAAACTTCTCACCACACACTAATCAATATTGTGCGACATAGAGTTAAACCTAGGATAACCTGATAATATAAAGATATACTAGGCATAGTGTCGTATAACTTATATTGTGCGACATAGGGGGGAAGATAGTCTAGTCTGAAAATGTAGTAATATATCGATGTAACCACTTCACACATTCTAAAATAATGAACAACACACTAAAAGAAATAAGTCAAGGTGATAACTCTGACTGGATTACTTTAGGAAAACAAATATTGGAAGGAAAGAAAGTTAAAAGAATTAAATTCAAGGAAACTGTTTTTAAGTTTGCTTACACTTTAGAAGAGTTTTTGGAAACTGCTAGAAGTAAAGGTTGGCCTGAAGAGTTTTTGATTAAAGATAAGTTGTGGACTTTGGAAGAGGTGGCAAAGAATTACAAGAGTGTTCAAAGTGATTTCATTTCTGATTTTAAAAGTGATTATTGTTTGAATAGTGGTGGCTATGGCGCAGGAAAGAGTATTGCGCTCTATGTTAAGTTAATTCTTCTTTGCATGTGTTTTCCTGGAAATAGAGTTTTGTTGGGAAGAAAGACTTTAAGTGATATTGATAGAGCGGTGTTGCCTGAGTTGTTTGATTTAATTCCTGAGGAGTGGTATGAGCACAGAGTTAAGGATGGATTGATTAACTTTCATAACGGTAGTCAAATTATATTATTTGGATTGGATGCTATGCAAAGTGGAAATATTGCGGATATTAAGAAAGCTCAACAGAAATTAAAGTCCTTAAACCTCGGCGCTTACTTTATTGACCAGTTAGAGGAAGTGGAATATAACGTCATTCAAGTTCTAAATTCACGTTTAAGAAGAGATGGCGTGCCTTTTAGGCAAGGCAACAGTGATTGTAATCCCGCTAATTTCTGGGCTTACCATCAGTTCAAAATGGGTGAGATGTGGAAGAATGATGTCTGGGTGCCGAATCCAGCTAATAATTCAAGACTTTATGAGTCCTCCATGCTTTACAACCCTAATCTACCTTGGGACTATGTGCGGAAACAGTTGGATGAAGATAGCGCTTACGTGAATAGGTTTGTTCTGGGTAACTGGAGCACGGATATTCTAGGTAGAGGAACAGTGTTCGCCAAAGAATACATTTCCTATTTAGAGAAGATGCGGAAGATTCCTTTGGCGATTGAAGAGAATTGTGAAATCTACGAACAACCAAAGAATGGAGAGATTTATAGAATGGGCGTAGACCCTTCAGAGGGAGTGGTAGACCCTTCTAGTATTTCGGTGGTGTCAAGTTACGGACGTAAGGTAGCCAAGTTCAATGGAATGCTTCCTATTTCGGGTCTGGCGGATAGAGTGAAGTTTCTCTATTACAAGTATAAGCGTCCGATGATTATACCTGAAAGTAATGCGGCAGGTGCAGCCCTGATACGGGAAATACGAGATTTAAATGTATATCGTAGGAAGATTACAGATGAGAAATACGACAAAGATACTGAAAAATTAGGTTTTAGAATGACTTCTCGTTCTAAAGGTGAACTGATACAACATTTTAATAGACTCTTACGAGAAAAGAAGGTTAAGATATATGACCCTAAAACTACGGAGGAAATGAAAGTATTTATATGGTCTAACGAAGCCAGAGAACAAGGGGCAGGTGCAGCCAGTGGATTCCACGATGACGATGTAATGTCTACAATGTTAGCGTATTGGGAATTTGACCCCACCAGAATGGAAGAAATATTCGCAGTTAGGGCTACTCCACAGCCTGTTAGGAGATTTCAATATAACTAGTAGCTATATAACTAGTAGCTTTGCTAAAAGTTATTAACATAAGTTCATACCCACTTGACAAAACATTTCCTATGATATATTTCGTTTATGCTTAAAATTACTAAGAAAAAAAAAGAAAATACTAAAACTGCAACAGAGGAAGTTGTAAAATTACAAGAGACAACGGGGACAAAATACCCAGAAGGTTACGACCCTACATTACCAGATAACAAGCAGAGACAATTTAGATGAATATATTTCAAAAATTACTTTCAAGTAAAATTCATTATCAAAGACCACTTGACAATCATCAGAACCATCCTGCTCATCCTTTAACGACTGTTAAAACGAATTCACTTCGTTCATTAAAGAAAATGCCGATGGCTCAACCTGAAATGATGAGGCGTGGAATGGAGTTGAGGAGAAAAAAGGGCGGATATTCCAGTGGCGTTGGGGTGGGTTATTAATAAAATGCCATTTAAAAGTGTAAAACAAAGAAAGTTTCTTTATGCCAATAAGCCAGCTTTGGCGAAAAAATGGGCAAAAAAGTATGGGAATAAAATAAAAAATGGATGAGAAACTAAACATTTTAAGAAGTATAAATCAAGAAATCGAAGATTTTAAATCTAAGCAAGTTACCATTGTTACTGGATATGGTTTTAACCAATATAATATTCTTCAAAGAATTTTTTTCTACTACAATTCCCGTTTTCAAAGCGCAAAGTATGTGGATGAGTTCAATGCGGTGGATGATGAAGGAGACCGAATGTATTTTTTTAATATAAACAAGAATCCTTGCAAAGTTTATTCCAAAGCGATTGATTTTGATACTAAAAACATTCGTCTCTTGACGACTGGCGGAGGAGAACCGACTAAAACTTGGTTCATGGAACGAGACTTGAAATACTGGATGCGAGACAAGCAATTCGGGAAAGTTTTGAATCGTATTTTCTACGAACTTCCTATTTTTGGTTCTGTTGTCTTAAAAATTATAGATGGTGAACCTTATTTCGTAGATTTGCGTAATTTTGTTGTAGAACCTTCGGCTGATTCTTTGGCTGATATGAATTATCACACCGAGATACATAATTATACTCCGGCTGAATTTCGCAAAGTGGCTAAACGGATGAATTGGACAAAGACTCAAGAAGTAATTGACGCTTTTCATCAGATGAAAAACACTTCTCACATTAGAATTTACGAGCGTTATGGAGAAGTGGAAGAAACTGACTCTGAAGGTAAAAAAACTTATCCTTACAAAAGAGTGTTCATGGCGGATGTGGGAGTGGATAAATATGATAATTATGGAAATATTGAAGTTAAGCACAATGGAATTTTACTGGCTTCTGATGAATGGACTCCGGAAAAAACCGCAAAATTGTATTGGGAATTTCACGCGGAGAAAATTCCTGGACGATGGCTTGGTATCGGAGTTGTAGAAACCCTATTTGAGCCTCAAGTAAAACAAAATGAAACAGCTAATCTTGAATCCAAATCAGCTTATTTTTTAGCTCTTCATGTATTTCAAACCAGAGACCAGGCGTTTAGCCGAAACTTGAAAGGCAATGTCAGAAACGGAGAAGTGTTTAACACTGAATCGGAAGTTACGGAAGTAGCCATTCAAGATAGAAATGGAGCTTTCTTTAATGAACAGACTCGCAAGTGGCAATTAAATCGGGATGAGATGACTTTCGCTTATGACGCGGTGCAAGGCGAACGTTCTCCCGCGGGAACTCCTCTTGGTTCTACTCAAATTTCCATCGGACAAACTCTTTCTTATTTCGAGGGCATCCAAGAAAATGTTGCTATGGATATCAAAGAGATGCTTTATGAAGTTATTATTCCGCAATTTGAAAAAGAAAATACTAAAGAACACACTTTGCGTTTAGTCGGCAAGGATTTAGACGCTTATATCGGCATGGTGAAAAATGAATTGGTGGCTAAAGAAGTTATTAGACAAATGGTAATGGGAAAATTCTTGACTAATGAAGATAGAGATATTATCGGCATAGCTATTGCGGAAGCCATTAAACAGGAGAAAGAAAAAATACTGGATATTCCTTCAAACTATTACAAAGGAGTCAAATATGACGTGGATATAGATATAACAGGCGAAAGCATTGATACTAGAGTTCGTTCCGCCACTTACTTTGCGGGACTTCAAGCTATCACCGCTGATCCTACGATTACCACCGACCCAGTTAAAAAGAAATTCTTCTTTAAATATTTGGAAGATGGAGGAGTCAATCCGAATGACCTTTTTGATGTAGAACAGAAAACCCCCGATATGATGATGCCAGAAATGCAACCAAGAATGGGTGGAGGCGGAGTATCCGCTCCGCAACTTAATCAAGCTGTGCAGGGACAAACAGCTAATACAATATGACAGAACCAACACGAAAATTATTAGAAGAAATGTTTTTAAGTCCTTACGGAAAGGCATTAAAAGATTTTTTAGATGAGGAATTAAAAGAACTGACGGATGTGAAGAACTGCAAGAGTTGGGAAGATACACTGGGACGGAAACACGCCGAGGGCGTAATAAAAAAGTTATTTAGTTTTATTAAAGGTTACGAAAAGCCTTCCAATAAGACTAGGTATGATTAATAAGCGGAAAAAACCGCATAAATAAATTAAACGGACACTAAAGTCCTTAAAAAGAAAGCTATGGATAACCTCCAGACTGAGTTGCAAGAACTCCAAAATCTTGACCCTAGCGCGTTGGATGACGCACAAAAGACACGTTTATCAGAGTTACCTCTGTTAATTGTGCAAGAGGAGAAAACCTCTTTACTAGCTGAACTTGAGAAGAAAGAAAAAGACTTGAGTTCCGCCCTCTCTCAAAAAGAGCATTGGCGAAAAAAAGCGGAAGAAGTTAAACCAAATCAAACGGAAGGAGTAGACTCCATTGACCTAATTAAACTAGGCAAGAAACTACAAGATTATTCAGACGAGGAGTTAGATTTCGTTACGAAGTTCGCAGGAACTAAGAAACCTGAAGAGGTTTTAAAAGCTCTTGAGAATCCTTTCGTCCAAACAGGAATCAAAGCTACTCGTGAACAGGTCGAAAAAGAAAAAACTTTAAGACCTTCTGGTACTCAAGGTATGTCTGACAAACCAAAAAGTGTTAGTGAACAGATTGCTAATGCGGATATGGCGGGAAAAGAGGAGCTTCTCAAGAAATATGGACTGTATCGAGACCCTCGCCCACGCTCAGATAATAGGAGAATCGGAAGATAAATTAAATGACACAAGTAATTACAAACGATGTATCAGCCATAATTCCTGAACTGTGGTCAACCATGGTTCAAGTTCCACTGTATAAATCATTGGTTGCTCTTGACCTTGTCAATATGCGTTCGGAAGTCGCCAAATATGGGGACACAATTCATATTCCAAGATTCGGCAACCTTTCGGCAACGACTTATACACCAGGTACTACAATTTCAGCTGTAGCTTCCGACTGGGCATTTGACAACTTGATAGTCTCTACATATTTGGTAGCCCCATTTTATGTTGATGATGTTCATCGAGTTCAAGCAAATGTAGACCAAGCCCGTGAGCTTGCAACTGAAGCTGCCTTCCGCATTAAGAATCGTATAGATACCGATGTTTTGAAACAAATCACTGGTACTGAAGGATTCATGCCTGCGGATAATGCTGACATTTTGGCGGGTACTAATGGTGCTCCAGTTTCTGCGGGTTCAGCAAACATAATCAATGTGTTCGCTGGCGCTCGCGCTTTCCTTCGTACTCACAATGTTGAGGAACAAGGAGATTGGTGTGCTGTTGTTCCGCCAAAGATTGCACAGCAAATTGAAACCAAAGCTGCGACTGTAGGATTTAACGTAGCAGATGCTACTTTAAGGAATGGTTATATGGGAGACTGGATGGGATTCCAAATCTATGTTTCCAATAACCTTCCTTCAGGTAACCTCTCAGCTATCGCTCCTGCAGCAGGCAATGGAATCATAGGCGGACTATCTGGAGCTAACGCTTCAGGTTCAACCACCGGTCGAGCAAGCTACTTGGGTAGAAAGGGAACTATCGATTTCGCTTGGCAGAAAGCTCCAGCAATGGAGATTAAGCCAAAAGACGATATGTTAGGCGCTAACTTCATATTCTGGACTGTATACGGCTCAGTCGTAACAACCAAGAATCGTGAAAGAGGTATCAACCTATCTATGCCAACAGCGTTTACAGGTTAAGTTGTTTGCCCCAACCCACTCCAGAACGAGGAGTTGGGGCAGTTCTGGAAATAACTAATTATTTGTGTCATAATAAATACATGAACTATCTAAGATGGCTCGCCAAATGGCGTTTAGTTAGAAGATATAAATATCTCATAGAGGTAGATAGATTAATGGAAGAGTTCACCACAAGAACTATTCTTGATGGTGGAAGTGAAGAGTTTAAGCAAGCAAGTAGAAAACAACTTATAACTCTACAGAATGATATAAAGTCGAAACAACGATTACTAGAGTTCTTGACAGATACAAAATAGTATGTCTAAAATAATGTTTATCTGCGATCGCCCAGATCCTTATGTTCACGGGATTTGGTTTCATCGCATACAAAATCCAAGTGATGCTCTTTCTCGTAGAGGACATGCTATAAGACAAGTTGCTATCGGTTCTGAATTCAAAGAAGAGTTTCTACAATGGGCAGATGTTGTAGTATTCGGTCGTGCTTATCCAAACGAATACGACCCAGTTAAATGGATGCGAGAGTTTAAGAAACGAGGCAAACGAATAATCTATGATATGGACGATGATTTTTGGGAGATAGCCCACGACAATCCTTCTAAATTAGTCGGCAGTGCCTTGAAAAATCAATATGAGGGAATGGCACAGGAGGCGGATATAATCATTACCCCCTCTGCAGTTCTTGCCAAGAAGTTTAAAAAGTATTTCAAGAAACCTGTGTTTATTTGTCCTAATGGAGTAGATGTTTTAGCCTTGACTCAAGGAGGAGGAATAAACCCTAGTGCCTATATTGAACGACCTCACATGAATAAACCTTTGACTATTGGGTATGCGGGCGCGGCTTCGCACTGGAAAGACTTGCAGATTATAGGGGAAGTTTTATCAGACCTTGCACAGAAACACGACTTTATGTTTGTTCTCTATGGTCTCACAGGTGAACCTCTTGAGGCTGCAATGTACCACTATCAGAAGACTCTATCTAATAACTTTATGCCTGAAAAGAATGATTACTATCGTTCGGCTTTGGCTTGGTATAACCAACTAAAAGGAATTAAAATGCAACACATTCCTTTTATGCCACCTGAACTTCATCCAACTATACTTTCCAGAGCAGACTTTGATATAGGTATAGCACCTCTGGAAGACACTGTATTTAATTCAGGCAAATCTTGTATCAAATACTACGAATATGCCGCAGTAGGAACAGTTGTTTTAGCTTCTGATGTTCTACCTTACAGTGAAGAAGTGCCTTATCTCGCAAAGAACACCAAGAAAGATTGGTATAACAAACTAGAGAAACTTATAACTGATGAGAAGTTTAGAAAAGAATTACTTGTCAAACAGCAGGATTGGGTCAAGAAAAATAGAAGTTTGGAAGCTATTGGTCTTCCATGGGAACTCGCGCTTCAGGGTGAGGGGATTAAGGGTCTAACAGTCGCTAATCAAAGATGATTTACCTATGGGAACACAATTCTGTTCTCTCTCCCTTTATAAAACACACTAAAAAGATAGACGAAGTTGATACAATAATTGTTTGGAATGATATTTATCCTGTAGAGAGAGGAATAATAGATTATACTAGAAAACTTGGTAAAAAGACTTATGTAATGCAACACGGACGCAGAGGTTCTTCGAGATACTATCCTCCTTTTAATCAACAAATCTATGCCGATAAACTTTTAGTCTGGGGAGAGAGCGATAAAAAAGCTCTAATTGAAGCAGGGCAAGACTCAAAAAAGATAGAAGTAGTCGGCACACCGATATTCAAGAAATTAAAGGCACGAGTAAAACATAAATGGACTAACATAGTGTATAGCCCAGAACATTGGGATAAACCCTTAGAAGAAAATGTAAAGGTTCGAGATGAATTGCGGAAATTGAAAATCAAAGGATTGGTGATAACCACGAAACTAATTTACTCCGCTTCGCATCAAGAAGAATATGACAATCCAGTAAGAACCAACGTAAGCGACCAAGACCATTTAGAGAAGTGTATAGATGTCTTGAAGTGGGCTGACCTTGTAGTAGGTATATCTGAATCAACTTTTGAACTCTTGGCTCAAGCTATGGATATACCTGTGGTCATAATGGAAGAATGGATTCCTAAAGCGTTTGGTGGGGATATGAGATACTTAACTTATCGTAGAGTAATCTCACGAGCTTCTAAAAGAGCTACAATGAAGAATCTATTATCAGTAATTGAAGACCAACTCAAAAATCCTGACGAACTGAAACAGGAACGAAAAGAGGTCGTACTTGAGGATGGTGGAGAATGGGATGAGGGACATAGACTATTTAAAGGAGGACTACCATAATAGCCGACACTGGGCTTTGAATGACCGCAGTGAAAAGATTGTGGAGTATTTTAAGAAATATGCCAATCCAAATGATTCAATACTTGAACTTGGTTGTTCTTCAGGTAGAAATTTGATATTCCTAAAGAAAGCAGGATTTAATAACTTAACTGGATTAGAGATGTTTCCAGTTAAAGAACGACCAGAATTTAAATTGATTCGAGGAAGATGGGAAGAAACAGAACTTGAAAAATACGACATAATATTCTCAGCGTCTTTCCTACAAGAGTTTCACGAATTTCCACAAGAACTTTTTAATAAAACCTTGCAGAAATGTAGAAAGTATTTTATGATATTTGGAGACTATATGAAGAATCATACTCACGAAGGATTTAAAGAAGTAGAAAAAATTCCCGCACAAGCTCCTTTTTCAGAACCAATAATTATTTTAAAATGTCAGGACAAAAAACAATAATTTTAGATAAAGATGGCATAGACATATTACAAACTCCAAGTGAAGAGAGAGTGTTTGAGGAACAATTAGAGTTAATTGAAAACATAAAAGGCGAATTAGTAGAGGTGGGAGTATATATGGGTGCGACTGCTAAAAAAATATCTAATAGATTTCCCGATAGGATTGTATATGCTTTTGATACTTTTGAAGGTTTTTTAGAAAAAGGAAGTGAAAAAGATGGTTTTGCCAATTATAATATTGGAGATTTAGGAGAAGCAGATTTAGAAACTGTTAAAAAGAATTTAAAAGATTATCCAAACATTAAACTAATTAAGGGTGATTTCCCTTCTTCGGGAAGTATTTTAAATGACAAAAAGATTGCTTTTGCTCACATCGATGTGGATATGTATAATACCACAAAAAATGCTTTAAAATTTTTAGTGCCAAAAATGATCACAGGTGGTATAATGATAGTTCACGATTATCCAGCTCATAGTGGCGTTAAATTAGCAGTTGATGAATTTGAATTTAAAAATTTACAAGTAGTGGGAGGAAGACAAGGTATAATTAAATTTTAATGGATAAACTAAAACAAATCATTGAGGAACTTTATCCAATTAACGCCACACTCCTAGGTGAAGGTTATAACCAGCGTTTAGAACTTCTAAAGAAGTATTTCAATCTATGGACTTTTGAAATTCTAAGTGGCACAGAATTAGGAACTTGGACTGTGCCTGATGAATGGGTAGTGAGAGATGCTTGGGTAAAGTTCAAGGGTAAGAAGATATTAGACTACAAGAAACAACCACTACATTTAATAGTGGGTTCTTTGCCTTTTCAAGGGAAATTAAATCTAAAAGAGTTCTCTGAACACCTTCATTGGAGTGATACTAGACCTGACGCTGTTCCGTATGTAATGAAATTTTATGAGAAGGTTTGGGGATTCTGTCTTTCTAAAAAACAAAAAGAGAAACTCAAAGAAGGAGAATACGAGGTGTTCATAGACACCGAATGGAAGCCAGGTAAGATGAAGATAGGTGTGCATACTATTCTAGGCAAATCAGACCGAGAGATTTTACTTTTCGCTCACCTTGACCACCCATTTCAAGCCAATGATAATCTTTCAGGCGTAGCATGTATGTTAGACATCGTAAGTAAGATAAAATCCGACCACACTATTAAGATAGTCTTCTGTCCTGAAACTATTGGCTCTATCGCTTACGCTCACTTACAAGATATTTCTAAAGTAAATTTCGTAATAGCCGTGGATATATGCGGAAATGATAAACCTATTCTAATGCTGAAATCTTACGACCAAGAGGCTAGAATAAACAGAATTGCTCATTGTGCTTTACAAATGGCAGGGAATGGATATTCAAAGGGAAAGTTTCGTTCTACAATCGGTTCAGATGAAACTGTATTTAACGATCCTTTGATAGGTATACCTGGAATTTGCCTAACTACTCACGATAAAACTTGGCTTGATTATCACACTGAATTTGACACACTGGATAAAATCAACTATGACAAAATACAAGAGATGTCAAATCTCATTGTCAAAATCATAGATGTCGCAGACAGGGATTACATCCCGAAACGCAACTTTAAAGGACAACTTTTTAGAACTAAATATGGATTACAAAGTGAACTCAAACAACTTAATTTAAATTACGACTATTTTTTTTATAGGATAGACGGTAAAATAACTCTAGCAGAACTATGTGCTGACCATGAACTGAATTTTTCAGTTATGTATGAGGTTATGGATAAACTAATTAAAGATGGAAAAATTAAAAAAGTCGAAATTAATAACCAATGAAAAAAAAGGTAGTTCTTTTACAGGGGACATTTGACATCCTTAATTGGGGTCATGTCAGAGCATTCCAACGAGCGAAGGCATTGGGCGATTATTTGATAATCGCTCTTAATACCAACGCTTTAGTGAAACGATTCAAAAGACGAAATGCTGTACTTCCTTGGTATCAGAAGAAGTTCATCATTGAGTCTTGCCGATTCGTGGATAAAGTCGTTCGCGCGCCTGATTTCTCACCGCTTAAACTTCTGAAGCGGCATGATGTCAGTGTGTATGTTCTCACGAGGGAGTGGGAATCAACTAAACAAAAAGAGATTGCCTACATGAAGAAGAAAGGTGGAAGCGTCTCTTTCTCTCCGAGATTCAAAGGTGTGATTCCCACATCTAAAATCAAGGAGATTTTATTAAAAGAAGCATCGCGGAAGCAGTCATAGAACGGAAGTTTGAAACTGCTTCCTTTCTATAATGAAACTAAAATGCGAATAGTAGGATTAATGGGAGTTAAGAAAAATAGTAGTCTTCCAAAAAAGGGATATAGAGATTTTGGTGGCAAACCTATGTTTCAATGGAATCTTGAGAAAGGATTAAAATTGGATGAAATGTATGTAACATCTGATTATGATTTTGTATTGAGGGAAGCCGAAAAGTTAGGAGCTAAGACTATCAAGAGAGAAGATCCGTATTTAATGGAGTGTCCAAATATCATCTATTACAAATATTGTATGCCTTTTATGGGAAATCCTGACGCTTTCATAGCTATCCAAGTAAATTCTCCAACAGTCAATTTTAAGTTAATAGAAATAACTAAGAAACTTCTTGAAATAGGTGTACAAGAAATAATCACTATCTTCCCAGATAAAGAAATTTATGGTAGTATATGGGCAATGACTAGAGAACGTCTTGAAAATTATCAAGACCCATATAATCCCTCTGCTGAAGTTTTAATAATAGATCCTTCGATAGATATACATTCAAAATCTGATTTATTTGAAGCAATCAAACAATTATGATAGATGTAAGCGTAATTATAACTTCATATAATAAAGACAAATATATTAGCAGAGCAATTCGTTCTTGCTTGAAACAATCGTTCAATAATTTTGAAATTATCGTGGTTGATGACGCTTCTACAGACAATAGCAAAACAATTATTGAGGGGTTGGGTTCTAAAATTGTTCCTATTTTTTTGAAAGAAAATGTAGGCGTTGCGGAAGCATCCAATGTGGGAATTTGTTCAGCACTTGGAACTTATATTATAAGGCTGGATGCGGATGATTATTTTTCAGAATATGCTTTACTTTTTCTATCAGAAATTCTCGACAAAAATCACGATATAGGTTTTGTTTATGGAGATATCATACGAGTGGATGAAGAAGAAAATGTATTGGAAAGAATAAATTTAGATACGCCGGAAAAAATATTCAAACATGGTGCTGGAATAATGTTTCGCAAATCTTATTTAGAAAAACTGGGTTTATACAATAAAGAATTCAAAAACGCCGAAGACCATGAACTTCTTTCAAGATATATCAAAAATTTTAATGGTTATCATCTTCGGCTTCCACTCTATAGATATTCTAAACATGACACTAATATTACTAATAATGAAGAAGAACGAAAACAATGGGAACAAAAAATAAAGTAGAAATTTGCTTTGAAATTGGACATTCGCACAACGGAAATATTCGCTTTGCTAAAAAAATGTTAAACGAAGTTAAAAAGTGCGGTGGAACTTTAGCGAAAATCCAGTTGTATGACATAGACAAAATTATGACACCTGATAATCCTGTTTATTGGGACTTGAAAATGGGTGAATTAAATTTTGAAGAAGCTAAAGAACTTAAAGATTATGCTGATGAAATTGGAATAGAACTCTTTGCTTCTGCTTTTGATTCAGAGCGAGTTCAGTGGTGTTATGATTTAGGTTTTGAAAGATATAAACTTGCCTCACGAAGTATCTATGATACTGAAACTATCAAGGCTATGGAAGCAACAGGTAAACCTATAATTGTTTCTCTTGGTATGTGGAAACTAGATGATGAATCCTTAAAAATTAAAAATGCTGAATTCTTATATTGTGTGGCAGAATATCCAGCTATTATTACAGAAGAAATATTTCCCAAAGTATTTCACGACTATTTGGTTAAAAATATGAGTGCTAAAATAGTAGGTTTCTCTGACCACACCATAGGCATAAAATGGGCGAAAGAAGCTATCAGACGAGGAGCAACTATCATTGAGAAGCATTTCACTTTAGACAAACGGCTTCCAGGTTGCGACCAATCTTGTAGTGCCACTCCTGAAGAAATGTTGGAATTAGTAAAATTTGCAAATGAATATGGAAAAAATTAAAGATTTAGAAGATGTAAAATTAGTTTTCGATAAATTTGGTGTAAAGTTTTACATTGTCTTTGGAGCATTACTAGGAATTCATCGTGATGGAAAATTGATTGAACACGATAATGATATTGACCTTGTAGTAATTGAACAGATAGATTTAAAAACTCGCAAAGATATTGGCTGGGCTTTATACGATTTGGGATTCAAGCCCCAGGATATTGCTTTCAATGTATTCGGACGTATGGAACCTGCGGAGTTGGGTTACAATGGAGATGAGAATACTGGGATTATAGTATGTGAAAGAAATATTGCTTTTAGTATTTTCTTCTATGATAGACCCTCATTTTGTCGTCAGCATAACGAAGCTGAACTCACTTGTAAACCCAAACTTGGTGCTGTAGTTTTACAAGCTATTCCCCAAAGAATTTTTAATAAATCAACCACGATAACTATAAACAAAAAAAAATATCTTGCACCTGCACCCATTGAGAAGTTTTTGGAGCATTGTTACAAAGATTGGAAAGACAAAAGTGGACGAGACCATTATCCAACTTCACCAGAATACCACGCTGGAGCATCTATTACCAAAGAAGAAGCTAACAGCGTAATGATAAAATGAAAACCTTCATAAGTAAAAGTAACAAAAAAAACCTAGATAAATTTGTCATTGCTATTGGTGGCGGTGCAACTATTGACGAAGCAAAAATTTGGGCGAAAAGAAATGGTAAATTCCTAATTGCGATACCTACGACTGGAGCAGGTGCAACAGAAACTACTCACGGAGTGGTATGGAGTAAAACTAAAAAGAATATACAGACTGATAAACCTTCAACAGTAATTCCGCCATTCAAAGTAAAACTCTCAAAAGTAGTTCGCAGAAATACTTGCTACGACATAATCGGACATTTAGTAGATTACTTAAATGTTTGCACTGATAATGAGATTGTAGAAGTAGGAATTTATATGGGAAAATTGATTGAACAACACCCAACGAATTTAACTCACCCTGCTTCATATCCTCTCACCTTAAAAGGAATTCCGCATGGGGAGGCTATTGGTCGTGTATTAAAAGAAAGTTTAGATAAAGCATTTCCATTATGAAAATTATAGAATGTTCGTCAGGTCTCATGGCTCGTTTAGTAGAGAAGTCAGATTATGATGGCATTTGGTGTAGTTCTCTTTGTCATTCTGCTTCTCTTGGTTTACCAGATTCAGAATTAGTTACGCTTCAAGAACGAGTAGAACTTGTGAAACAGATTAGGCGTGTAAGCACTAAACCGATAATAGTAGATATAGATACAGGAGGAGATATCGCTCATTTGCCTTTCATTATTAAATGGTTTGAAGATGCCGGTGCTTTCGCTGTGATTATGGAAGATAAACGGGGACTCAAACAAAATTCCCTTATCGAAGGCGCTAAACAAGAACTTGAAGATGTAGATTTATTTTCGGAGAAGATTAAAGTATGTAAAAAAACTGCCAAGAAAATGCAAATTTACGCTAGACTAGAAAGTTTGATTGCTCGCAAATCAAAATATGAAGCAGTTTTGCGCGCAAGAGCTTACATGGACGCAGGAGTTGATGGAATTATGGTTCACTCCAAAATAAAAGTTGATTCAACTGAAGTTATGGAAGTGGCAAATGAAATAAGGTTGATAGATAAAAATATAACTTTAATTGCAATTCCTACCACTTATGAACTTCCTAAAAAACATCCTTTTGATTTGATAATTTATGCTAATCATCTAACTCGTGCTTCTATTCAAGCTATGCAAAATTATTTAGATGGCAAGGAAGTCGAACTTGCTCCAGTAGAAAAAATATTTGAATTGTGTGGCAAGTAAAACATTTTCAATCGCTCTCACTGACAAGGTTATCAAAAAATATATGGATGAGAATGGAATTTTTGATTTTCTTGATGTGTCTAATGAAGGGGAAGCATTAGCTATAGCGGGAGGATATTGGTTGGGCAAGAAAGAAAGAGCAAATGTGTATATGAGCGGAGATGGATTTATGAATGCTTTAAATTTTTTTACTTCTTGGATAATGCCTGAAGGAATTGAAATGAACATTTTTATTTCAACAGGTCGGCAAGAACCTCCGCACAAAGTTGTTTCAAATATACTATCCTCTTTATTAGAACTTTTAAATTACGATACTAATAAAATTAACATTGAACTTATAAATTTATAAATGGGACAAAACGAATTTTTGCGAATATTTTGTTTATCACACCCCGATGTATGGATTATTGGAAGTATTGGCACTATATCTTACGACTTGTCAAGTATAGGACACCGAAGAAAACATTTAATAAAAGGTGCAATGGGAGCGGTTTTAGGTTGTGGTTTGGGTTTTGCAATGGCACGACCTGAAGCAAAAGTTGTAGTAATAATAGGAGAAGGTTCTTTGCTTATGCAGTTAGGCAGTATCACTACGATTCTCAAACACAATTTGTCTAACTTAAAAGTCTTAATTTTAAATAATGGTAAGTATTTATCTTGTGGCGGACAACCAAATAACTTTGATATTATTGAACCTTATATAAAAACCTTACCTCAATTTGAGATATTCAAGCCACAGTTATTAACATAAATTCATTTTACTTGACAAGGTGCTAAATATTGTATGATAAATACATGGATTTTTATGTTCCAATGTCGTGTAATTTTTTAGTCGCAGGACATATACATTTAATTAAAAAACTTCAGAAAAAAGGGAATGTAATTATAGGACTTCTGACTTCAAAAGCACTAAAAGGATATAAAAAAGAAATTACACCTTATAAAGAACGATTAGAAATCCTACAAGCCCTAGATTTTTGCTTAGACATAGTCCCACAAGATTCTCTAGACCCCTATGAGAACTTAAAAGAATATAAATGTAATTACTTAGTAAGTGGGGATGGCTTTGAAGAAGTGGAGAGAAAAAGTGCAAAAAAATTAGGAGTGAAACTTTTATCAATAAAATCGGGCAGTCCAACCCACGCCTCGGACATAAAATTGTGAATGTTCAAGATTTAAAAAATGACATAAATCTCTTGTGTGGCTCTACATCAGCTACTTATCTAAATGCAGATAAGATACGTAATGTAAATATTGCATATCAGGATGTGGCAAGACTTATTTGGGAAAGTGCGGCAGGATGGCAATTTGATGATAGTAATTCAACAACTCTACCATTAGTGAAAACAACTCTAGTTCACGGACAACAAGATTATTCTCTACCCTCTACTTCTCAAAGAGTAGAAAGTGTAATGGTAAAAGATAGTGGGGGTAATTTCCAAAAGTTACGACAATTTGATATTCACGATACAACAATAGCTTTACCAGAATTTTATGAAGGCAACAACTTACCACTTTATTATGATATGGTTGGGCGTTCTATTATGCTCTATCCTACTCCTTCGTCCGCTTACTGCACACTAGCTTCAGGACTCGGTGTCTATATAAATCGAGATGTAACTGAACTCGGAGTGTCAGCTACTTCAACGACACCAGGCTTTGCGACTGGATTTCATAGGATACTTTCTCTTGGTGCGGCGATTGATTTTACGCAAGACCCATCACAAAGAGAATTTTTGTTAGTCCAAAAAGACAGATTAGAAAGAGGATTAGTTAGATTTTATTCAAAGAGAAATGTCGAAGAACATCAGCAAATTAAACCATTAAAAAGTTGGAACAAATATAATTGATATGACAACATGGTTTAACATTTTAAAATCTACGAAAGCAAAAGCAATCCTTCGAGAACAAGGAGATATTATTTTACGGGAACAAGGAGACTGGCTTTTACAAGAAGATGATAATTTAGATTATTCGAGTGGAACTAAACATACAGCAACTTGGTCGAGTTTAAATAGAGCAACAACAAGCTGGGCTAGTCCCATAAAAAATTAGCAATGGCAAATCTTAAAATATCAGCTTTAACCGCCCTCGCAGTAGCCCCAGCTACAGATGATTTAGTTCCTATTGTAGATTCGTCCGATACCACAGATGCCGCCACAGGGACAACTAAAAAAATAACAGTTGCTAACCTATTTACTTCCCCAACTTTTACAGACTTCACTAATGCAAACCACGACCACGGAGATGCAGATGACGGAGGACAATTAACTGATGCCGCACTTTCTACCGCAGTAGGCATTGCCAAAGGTGGAACAGGACAAACTGCTCAAACCGCCGCTTTTGACGCTCTCGCTCCGACTACCACCGCAGGAGATACTATTTACCACAATGGCTCGGATAATATACGTCTAGCCAAAGGAACAGCAGGGCAAAGTTTAGTAATGAATGACGCCGAAACTGCTCCGCAATGGGGTGGTACTGGAACGAAACACGTCATTGGAGCATTGGAAAATTCGGTTGTCAAAACATATTTTAATATTCAACTTCTTATTATTCTTTTTACTGGTGAAAGTTTGAACAATGTCGTAACGGGATTCTCTAACTGGATTAGGAATAATGGTAGCACTACGATCGTGGCACCTGGAGGAGCAATGGCTGATTTTATTTCAACTTCAAGTGCCTATCTAGCGGTTGAAGATTCTTTGTTTAAAGCAAATGCCACAACCCTTAACTTTAATGCCACAAATAAAATAATCATGGATTGGTGGGCAAAACTTCCATCAACTGGAACAGGCGATATAAATATGGGTTTTGCGGCGTCAGGAACTGATTTTAACCTTGTATATAATGATAGTACTACTGGTAGTAGAGTTGTTTTCGCTCAAAAAGGAACAGGGGAGTTATATGCAACTATTGCAAAGCAGTTAACAGGAGTAACCAATACAGATATTTCATCAGGTCTAACACTTACGAATTGGAATAATTATCGTATCGAATTAGATTTATCAAACAATGCTCTTTTTTATATAAATGGAGTATTAAAAACAACACTTTCAGGAGCTAATTTACCAAGTTCTTCAAGTAGTATTGATATTGGTTATGGCAGAAGTGACACCTCTTTATTTACTGTAACAGCACCTCATATATCTTTAGAGATGAACCTTTAATATGAAATATAGTATAAATATAAATGATATAACTTTAGGAGGATTTAGTCCGCAACACCATAATGAAACTTATCCTTCCTATGGAAATAAAAATTCGGCAGGCAAAATGACCAACATAGATATGACCAATGCTGGGTTCATTCAACAGGGTCAAGGACTAGCGAATTTAACAAATGGAACACAGGCAAGTGCTATAACTACCTTAATCAAAGGGGCTTTGGACTTCGCTGCTTCTTCCGATTTAACTTATGCTGTAGGCGGAACTAGACTTTACTCTTTAAGTTCAACCACAGTAACCTCAAATGCAAGTTTCCCCCACACCATAGCCAAAGCAGTAGTAACGGGAGAAGCAGGTGAAGATGTCGGACTTTTTCAAGGACGACTTTACTATACATACAATCACACTTCTACGAGAGGAGATTCTACCACTCAATTTGATATAACCAATACTTCGGGAACAACTTATAGATACACTTACGATGCAACAGGAACTGACCCAGTAATCACGGCAATAACTTTTCCAGTTGGTTCACAAGTTACAATTACAGGAACAAATTTTGCCGCTGGAAATAATGGAACATTCACTGTAACTGCAAGTGCCGCTAATTATTTTGAAGTAGATAATCCCGCTGGAGCGGCTGAATCAAATAAAACAATAGGTTCAGGTTCAATAACAATTTTGGCAGGCGATATAGGAAAATATGATTTGGTAACTACATTTACTGATGCTTGGGGTTCAACCGTGCCTTCTGGTATGGGTTCTCTGGTGGGTGGAGTTCCGCATCAAATAGTCATAGGTGGAAATGACAAAATGTATATTTCAAACGGAAGATACATAACTTCTTATGACGGAACGACTTTAATTCCACAAGCCCTAGATTTGCCAGTAGGAACAGTAATTCAAAGCATCGCGTGGATGTCCGATAGAATATGGATTGCCGCCAATCGAACCAATTTGACTGGGTCTAACAAAAACTCTGCTTCAATCTTTATTTGGGATGGAACGACTGACTCTTGGGAATCTGAAATTAAATTGATGGGAACTGTAGGGGGACTTCATATTAAAAATGGTGTAATGTTTGTTACTTATCAAGACATTACTAACACAGGAGGTTACAAACTTGCTTATGTTCAAGGCGCTTCGGTAACGGATATTGCTAATTTCACTGGAGCATTGCCAGCTTTCTATCAGATAACAGATTATAAAGATTTCTTTCTTTGGAATTCCAATGGAGATTTGTGGGCATTTGGTTCAGGGGATAAAGATTTACCAGTCAGACTTTTTCAGATGGCAGATGGAGGTCATGCGACAGTCGGGTGTTTGGTTTGTCCTTTCGGAACACCAATAGTTGCATCTTGGGATGCAGGTTCAAATTATAGACTAGCTAAATTTTCAGGTTACGATACTAATTCTTCTTGGAAATCTACTATTTTTGACATTACAGGAGACACTAAGAATACAGGCATTGATTCCATTAGATTTAACTTTGAAGCATTAACGAGCGGAGCGAGAGTAGATTGGAAGTTAGTAAATAATCAAGGTGTAACAATATATCCCACTCCCGCCAGCGGAAATACTGTTGAGACAATTTCTTTCGCAAAAATGGGAGCAAAAACTTCCGCCTATTATCCTTTGAATGGCTTGTTAGCAGAAAATTTTAGGGTAGAATTGGATTATTCATCAGGAAGCGCGAGTGCCACAGTCCAAGTTAAAAATGTTAAAATATTTGGCAGTTCAATATAATGGAAATTAAAACAAACGAAAAAATAATAATCGCCCAAGATAAAGATATATTTGATATTGTTCCCGACAAAGTTATTTTGTTTAGAGGAGACACTTTAATAGGAGGTGTTTCACAAGGAACAATAGCTGAAAATGCTAGACCCGATATTACCAGACCATTCCAATCGCCTAATTTTAAACAAGGAGTATCGGGATGGAGATTAAATTCAAACGGAAAATCACAACTTAACAACCCAGAATAATATATGTCAATTAAAAGCAAATTTAAAAGCGTAGTATCAAAAGTTAAATCAGGCGTTAAAAGCTATGTTAAAAATGTAGTTGGAGGCGCTAAAATAGTTGGAAAAACTTTATCAAAAATAAAAGTTCCCAAGAAAAGTCAAACTGCGCTTGTCTTTTCACCTCAGACTCCGCAACAGGCGGCAAATTTAAAAAAGAGCGCAAATATCCCAGCTGGGGGAAATATAAATCTTTCAGGAGCACAAATCGGTCAAAGTCAAATTGATGCTAGAAATAAAGCAAGTTTTAATCCTATTTTGGGAGGAGGAAATATAGAAAACGCTGAAGTTGGATTTGGTGCAGTTGCTGATGGAAGTGATGATTCCACATTAGGACAATTTGGAGTAACTCCTTATCCAACAAGAACCTCTAGGAATAAAGGAATTGTATTACCTAAAGCTCCCGCTCCAACCAGTGCGGATGAAATCAATACAGACATAGGAACTATAAATTTATCAGGAACAACTTTAAACAATGGAACAACGACTGGAACAACAGGAACTATGGGTACGCCAGGAGCTTCAACCGCAGAAGCTCAAGCAGCTACCGCAGGATTAGACGCTGCAACTAATCAAAAAATAGAACTAGAAAAACAGCAACTTGCTATTGATGCCAAACAAGAAAAACAACAAACATTCTTGGATAAATTAATTGATGTTGAAACTCCAGCCGAAGTTGGCAAGGAAACAAGAGAAAATCTTGAGGAACAATACGGCATAAAATCGCAAGTTGCCACAATAAATTCTCTTCAAGAATCATTGAGCAAAGTTGAAACTGAAGCCGCAAACCAAGTAGCTCAAACAAGAGACGTCTTGGGAAGTATGAATTTCATCAACAATCAAATAGCTCAAATAGAAAGAAATTCCGCTCCCGCGATAAACAGACTTCGCGCTGATATAAATTTCAAAACTGGAATCTTAACTCAAAATAGGCAACTTATGGAACAAGCGGTTCAAGATGCTACGGCACAGACAAGAGATGAATGGAATCGTTCTGTACAGATTTATAATCTGAATCAAGACATTATTGATAGCATGGATGCCAAATACCAAAATGCTTATAAAGAATATATGAATCAAAAAGAATTAGCGCACAAAGATGATTTAGCTTTGCATGATTGGAAAGTAGAGCAAATAATCAAATATGGATTGTCTAATAGCATCAATGATTCTGAACAAACAATAATGGAATCTATCAGAAGAAAAGGATTTCAAACTGTCAGCGATAGAAATAAAGAGGAAGATACTATAACTGATTCTCCTTTATCTCTTATTCAAAAAGCTATTGATGCAGGTTTATCTCTTGATGAAGCGGTATTGGATATTGCAGGCGAATATGAATCTCAAGGAATTCAAGTAGACCAAAAAACAATAAGCGCTTGGAAGAAACAAGCTAAAAATCTTAAACCTACTCCAGTATCTACTCCACAAACACCATCAACTCCATTTAGTGCTAAAGGTTTAGGACAGAGCATTAGTGATATAAATTATCGAGCTGTTACTAGGTTGGGTAATCTTATTATCCAAACACCTAAAACAGTTGGATCATTTTTTAGCGGATTATTTGGAGGATAAAATATATGGTATATATTCCTGGCTCACATATAAATAAAAAGAGAGGATATACTCCAGGAACATCTTCGGGTTATACTCCTGGAGTTCGTAAAGTCAGTTCAAAAGACTTGAAATCTTCTCAAGGATTATATAATCTTGCAGTTCAAAATGGTTTACAAGGTAGAGCTGATGCAATTCTTAAAAGCCAGCAAGGTGAAGAAACTAAAAAGATATTTTCAGGCGGATTTATCTCAGATATTTTTGACGTTTTAAATGCTACTCAATATGGAGTAACGGGAGTTCTTAAAGGAAAAAGTTTTGTAGAAGGAGTAAAAACTAGACAGAGTTTCTCCGATAAAGATGCCTTGGGTGATAAAGGACTTCCAGGCGTAATAGGAGGCATAGCATTAGATATTGCAGTAGACCCATTAACATATATCGCTCCTTGGACTATCATAAAAAAAATCTCGCCTTTAAAGAAAGTTATTGATGTAACTAAGAGTGCAATTTTTGGTAAAAAAGTTACTAAAGCAATAGAAGAAACTGAAAAAACTTTTGAGGCAGTGGAAGGTGGAACTAAAGTAGGAAAGTATCTAGCCCAAAAATTTCAATGGATGGCGGGAGCTGATCCTGTATTTAAAGAAACTTTTGAAAAAGGATTAAAAAATACTGCTGTCTCAACAGACAATATAACTAAAATGTCCAAAGGAGTAGCGAAATTAAAACCGAATATCGCCAAACAACTATTGATTAAAGATGAAACTGGCAGATTTATGAGAGTTGGATTGAAAGAACTCCAAAAAACCTTGTCTCCCGAAGATTTTGAAACAGTAGCACAAGTCTATAACAAAATAGATACTTTAGGGAAAGAGGCTGTTGATTTGGGGCTTTTATCCAAAGCCAAATATGAAGAAAACATTGGAACTTATCTTAAAAGTGCTTACGATGAATATGAATTAGCAAAAAAAGGAGGATTATTTGGTTCAGCTAAAGTAGGTATCAAAGGTATTTTCAAGCGTAAAGAACTAACTCCTGAAAAAATAGCAGAATTAGGACAGATAGATAATCCTGCTTATCTTTTATTTAAAAGTGCATTTGATTTAAGTAAAGATGTGGAGAATGCAAAGATGTTCAAGGTTGTTGCTGAAAGATTTGGAACTGATGTAGCACAAGAGGGTTTTACCAAATTACCAACGGGAATTAGATTAGGTGCATTAGCTGGAAAATATATTCCTAATAATATGGCAGAATATTTAAAAGAAATCATCCAACCATCAGCCAATACTATACAAAAACAACTTGTAGCAAATTTTAAATTTTTTAAAGTAGTAATGAATCCTGGAACTCATGCTAGAAATGTCATCTCAAACCAAATATTGAATTATTGGAAATTAGGAATGAATCCTCTTGACCCTAGAACCATAAAGGCGAACACCATAGCCCTCAAGGAAATAGCCAAAGGTGTAGGTAAATGGAGTGATGAGGCGCGACCACTCGGATATAGCCTAGACACTTTTGCTTCGGCGGAAATGAAAAATTTACTAGATAATGCAAACCCAAATATGTTTGGAAAAGCGGCAGGAATTTGGGATAAAACTAAAAAATTTTTGGGTGATATATATCAAAAAGAAGAAAATACTGCTAAACTTTCAGCATATATTTTTAATAGAAAAAAAGGTATTTCTCCTGAAGAAGCATGGAAAGCGGCTGAAAGTGCCACGTTTAACTATGCTCAAGTAACTCCCTTCGTGAGAAAACTTCGTGAATCACTTTTCGGTTTTCCTTTTATTACATTTACTGTCAAATCTACTCCCATAGTTGCTGAAACAGTAATCAAGCATCCTGGGAGAATATCAGTTATAGGTAAAATAAAACAGGGAATAGAAAATCTCTCTGATATAAAAGAAACAGACGAAGAAAGAAAAAATGAACCTGCTTGGGTCAAAGACGGATTCTATATAAAACTTCCAATCAAAGATAAAGAAGGTCGTTCTGCTTATTTTGACTTAACTTATATACTTCCTTTTGGAGACCTTTTAGCAGGAAACTTTCTTGAAAGAGGTCAAGATATTAAAACAGGTTTACCAGAAAGCCAAATAAGTTCATTGATGAAAAAATCTCCTTTTATACAAATAGTTAGCGCTATAGGAAAAAATCAAGATTTCTATGGAAATTCTATTTGGAAAGATTCTGATTCAAGCGAGAAACAATTAAGAGATTTGATGAATTATTTAACTAAAGCCTATGTTCCACCTTTACTGGCAGACCAACTCCCAGGAGGTTATAATGATAAAGGTGAAAGACAAAATAAAGGAATTATAAATTCATTAGGAGCAGACGCTGAAAATCAAAAAAGAAATTTAATGGAAGAACTTTTAAGAAATGTAGGAGCTAAAATACAACCGATAGATGCTGATATTCAAGAAACTTACACTGAGTGGAACAAAAAGAAAGCTCTGCAGAATTTATTAAAAGAAAATGGCATACTTAACGAGCTTAATATTAACTATATACCAAAGTAATTAGTGTTTAGCATTAGCCCCAATGAAAAGACAAAGCAAAACAAAGAACACAATGAATCCCACAACCCATAGATTATCAACAATTAAGTCTTGAAACATATAAGTATATTACCAAATTAAAAGAAAAAAATCAAGCGAACTTATCAACACCCTTAAATCATAAAGTAAATTATTAGTAACATAGTATAATAACAAAGTGACTATAAAACAATTCAAATCTCTGGCTCGGATTTTAAAAGAAGCATATAAAGCTCTTGAAGAAGAGGCTCTGAAAACAGGGTTGAGTATTCTTTCAACAGAATTTCAACAAGCTATTGATAAAGTTCGAGAAATGGTTCTGACTAAGAATGGCACAACTTTAGAAGAATACAGAGCCGCAAAAGAGAAATATCTAGGTTATTCCGCAAGTGATGTAATGGATGAAGTAGGTTTGCTTAAAAAGTCTATTGAAAATTTACCTATTCCTACTCAAAAACAAATAGAACAAATAGCTCACGAAGTAGCAAAAGAATATATTACCGCTCCACAGATAATCAACAAAATAGTCAAAGAGATAAAGATACAAGTACCACCACAAATAATCAAGGAAACAATAGTAAATGAAATTACAAATCGAGTAGAATATGACGATAAACTAATAAATGAGAAGCTGGGACGTGCCCTACAACAACTAGATGAAATTAAGATTCTTAAACCTATCGATATACCAAAGTTGAAAGAAGAATTACATAGTGACTTTAGTATCTTTTTTGATAAGAACATAAATACTTTGGGTATGCCGAACTTCCGTAAACTAGCGATGGGACTCCAACAACAGATTGATGATTTCAATGTCACGGGAGCTATTACTTTAGACGATGTTTCCACAAACTCCACCACTGCCGCCACATCCCTCTACACTATGACTTCTACTATTCCAGTGGAATTTAGAAGTTCTGATTCTAACACTATTTTATACATAGACGAAACCAATGAGAGAGTCGGCATCGGCACCACCACCCCAGCATCGCATTTACAAATAGATGGAAACATATCAGCTTCAGCTTGGACAACAGACGGTATCGCTTTTGATTCCAACGCCGCCACATATACAGACACAAGTACCGCGGCAGCTGGAACAGTGGCAGTTAGAACCGCCAACAGTTTCGGAGCTCCGACTTTTGCTTCCACTAACGCTATTACTGTAACCGACGCTTTCACTCTTTATGTTCCAAAACCTATTGCAGGCACAAATACTACAATCACCCGCGCCAACAGCGCTTACTTTGAAGG
>ERZ1292623.1005-Hain-H51-01um-R1-1005-length-28205-cov-95_pt1 | contig 28205 bp, 44 predicted proteins | sample MGYA00564398_ERZ1292623 | MGnify/ENA primary metagenome ERZ1292623 (study PRJEB36523, sample SAMEA6512633) | groundwater metagenome | collected 2019-01-07 | study: AquaDiva: Metagenomics assemblies of 32 groundwater samples | reverse complement strand
CTCCTGGAGCATTACCATGTGTGCCCCGCCTGTATCTCTCGGAATAGTGCCAAGTACCGCTCGGCCATGCTGTCAACGCTGAACTGCAACGCCCACTCCCGGCAGGCTTCGGGCCTGATGTCCCTAAGTTTGCCTGACCGTAATACGTCTTCCACCTGCTCTATGGTATCACAACTGAAGCCGTTCACGCCATTCTTGACCAGCTCGGGCAGGGAGCCATGCCCCAGGGTCACGATGGGCAGGCCGCAGGCGCTTGCTTCACAGAGCACGAGTCCGAAAGGCTCTGACCAGGATGGTGTGTAAAGCAATGCTTTATAGCTCTGGTAGAGCTCCACTGTACGAGTCCGGCTTACGCCGGGGTAGAACCGGACCAGCAGCCCGTCCGCCTCTTTCCGGCAGCGGTCAACGTATTCGGGGGAAGCAACCATGCTGGTGTCGCCGTAGCAGTCCAGGGGCATTTTGAGCTTTTTGGCAATCAACATGCTGTCCAGGGGGGATTTTTCAGGGGTGTACCTGCCGACCCACAAAAGCCTCCCGTTGCGCTTTTTCTCCGGGTCTGGCTTGTAAAAGTCTGGTGGAATCCCATTATAGACCGTGCGGACTGGCACGCCGAGTTTCAACGCCAGCCGCCGCGAGTGGTCATGGCTGATGCCGATTAAGCAGGGGTGCGGCACCGGCGGCGGTGAGTCCCAGATCGATGGGTCGGTGTGAAAAGTCTTGATGATGGGCAATGGCGGCTCTACCCCCACAGACTCAAGGTAGGCCCATCCGCCAAAGGCCATGTCCTGGATGATGTCATAGTCCTTCAGAGTATCGCGGTACTTGACGAAGGCCGACTCTTCCAACTCGCCTTGCATTATGGGGCATAGCTTGATGTTCGGGTCCTCGAAGGTACTGCCCTCGGGTGCAACGACGGTTACTTCATGGCCCCTTTTGGCGTAGGCATGGGCCAGAGAGTATACCAGTGCTTCGGTCCCGCCGTACCCCTGGATGGGCAGCACGAACACCGAGGTGGAGACAATCAGAATCTTCATGGGCGCTTCCGGTGGCGAAGGCGGAGTCATTGCCGTGGTGATCCGCTCGGCGAGTGGTAGGTCAGTTGCCAATGGTTTCCTCCTTTTGGGGTAGGGTGACGAGGAGCAGGGCGAAGCGCCAGAAGTAATAGTGCCTGACCTCTGATTCCTGGGGAAACATTTGACATAATCGGCCCAGAGATTCCTGGTCGCAAAGCCAAACATGCTTGAAATTGCAAGCCTCGGGGGTGTCGGTGCGTCCATCGGGCATGGTTATGAGGATGCGGTCCCGTGCCACACGGCAAGCTTCTTTGATGGCAAGCTCGACTCCCTGGGGGAAGTCCAGGTGCTCCAGGACCTCGGGCAGCATCACGGTATCGAAGCTCTGGTCCTCATAGGGCAACTGCAAAGCATCGGCCACCTGGAAGTCGGTCTCGGGGGCCAGGAGGCGTGCTAACTCGATGTTGGCGGGGTTGATGTCCACGCCTGCCTGGGCACCGGTCCAGGCGGTGACAAACCCCCACGAGCACCCCACCTCCAGGATGGAGCCATGAGCCATACTCTTGAGCCAACTGACCCGGTGCATCTGGTGCGGTTGCATCAGGGTTTTGAGCAGCGTAGGTCCCTCAACGCCACCCTCCATTTTTACCCAGTGCATAAAACTGCGAAGTTGCCGGGCTTGCCTTTCTGGGTAGCTCTCGGTTGTCATTTAGCTCACCACCTCCGCTTTGGGCAACGGCACGATGAACTTGCCACCGCGGTCCAGGAACTCTTTCTCACGCACTTTGAACTCCTCGATATAGCTGTACGGCAGCACCAGGAAGTAGTCCGGCTTGCAGGACCGGGCCTCTTCCTCGGACACGATTGGAATGTTAGTGCCGACCATCTTCTTGCCCCACTTCTGGGGGTCCCGGTCGGCGGCGTAGGGGAGTTGCTTCACATCCAGGTCGTAATACTGGAGCAGGCTGTTGCCCCTGGTACTGGCGCCGTAGACCGCCACGACTTTCTCCTGAGACCTGGCTCGGCCCAGGATGCCCCGTAACACCGAACCGTTCCGGTCCACCTTCTCGTGGAAGGCCTGCCAGGCTTGCGGGGAGTTGTACTCCAACTCGTCGTGACGCAGCTTGTCGACTTTGTCCTTGTGGATGATGGGACGTGCGCCCCGGTGCTGGATGTAGAACCTGGCCGTGCCCCCATTCAGGGGCAGCAGGTCGATGTCGAAAATCTCCAAGCCGGCGTGCTCCAGTCCCCACTCCAACGCCTGGATGGTCCAGTAGGTCAGGTGCTCGTGGCTGATGAAGTCTACCGCCAGGTTCTCCATGGCCATGGGAGTGTAGTTCATCTGGTTGACCCAGACGCCCTCCTCATGCAGCATGTCGGCGATGTCAGCCATGAAGTCTAGGGGACGGGGCACGTCATAGAACATGGCCACGCTGGTGATGATCTTCCACGTACCCAATCGCACATTGGGGTAGGCGCGTTTCAGGCTGTCTACCGAGAAGTAGTGATTCACAAAGGTGTGTCGGGCATGGACGGTCTGGCGGGCAATGTCCGAGGGGTCAACGCCGATGGTCACCGCCGACGGTGGGTACAAGTCCAGCAGCGTCCCATCGTTGCAGCCGATGTCGGCGACGGCGTCTCCTGGGAGCAGGTTGGCACTTCGCAGGGTGTGGTCCACCACTTCATGCAAGGCACTCCGCATGGTCCCGGAGATGCCGGAACGGTAGTAGTAGTGCTCGTAGAGCCTATCCCTGTCCACGGTATGCTCCAGCTGCACCAGCTTGCATTGGCAGCACATCCAGAGGCGCAGCGGGGCTTTCACCCCGTAGTCCCTGGGGTAGGACAGTGGCGGGTAGCCCATGATGTATTGCTCCCCCAGGTCCCATAAGGGTGTCAACTCATTGTGGGAGCAAAGACGGCAGAAGCGAATGGCACGGTAATCACGCGAACGAACAGGTTCTACAGAGGTCAAGCTCAGCCCTCCTTCCAGAGTTGTGCAAGTCAACAATCTTTTTCAGCTTCTCCCCTTTCCAGATGTCCATGAGGCTTTCGTCGGGGAAGTGGCCGATGCACAACTGTTCATCGTTGTCGCCATTAAAGCAGCAGCCGCAGGTCACGTCCCCGTTGTCGAATATGACCAGCCCGTCCACGACCGACCGGCACGAGAGGGTGACCGGCACCCGTGGAACACGCTTAGGGTTCCCTGCAAAGCTGACGGTAGACACGGTAGTGGAGCCGAACCGTGACCAGTAGCCCCGGAAGATGTCCTTCTCCATCTCGGTGGTCAACTCTGGGTCATGCACCATGGACACGTTCACCTCTACGTCGGGGCGGCGGTCCCGGAAGTCGTGGACCACTTGCACGGCCCGCAGCATGTGCTTGGCGGGCACGCCATGGATGCGCTCCCAGGTCTCGCCAAAGAAGGCGTTGATCGAGAAGTTGACGTACTTGAGCGTTGGCACCAGGGCCAGGCGCTCCAACGCCTCCGGCGTCAACAGCGTGCCGGTGGTCACGATATGAATGCGGACCTTTGGCAGCCTGGTGGCAATCTGCTGGAGCATCCACTCCCAGTCCTTGTTCATGAATATCTCACCGAAGTTGGTGGGCACGATCTCCTCTGGGCCCGAAGGCCAGGAAGCGATGTCGTCCAGGATGGCGTTGAACAGGTCTGGTGTCATCCGGCCTTTTTTGCGAGTCTGGGGCTTGAAGTCACCATGAAAATGACACCACTTGCAGGACATACTGCACCAGCTGCTGGTCTCAATCCGCACCTGCCGGGGCACCTCGGGCAGCGAGTGCTGCACCTGCACATAGAGCGGTATGCCCTTGGTGGGGTCGGGCAGGCCCGAGATAACGGTCATATTACCACCTCATCCCTCCAACCACGTTAGCAATATAATGATACCAGTGCGGGATTACTATTCGATAATCCCACCTGGTAGTGGCTACCCAGGAACAACGTGCTCGGTCAATGCCCTCGCAGTCCTGGATAGCTTTGGCGATTCGTTCCCTTCCCGGACTGATGACAAACCCGGTGACCCCATCTTCGATGACCTCGTTCATTGCTCCCTGGTCATAGGCGATTACTGGCGTCCCGGTCATCATGCACTCCGCCGACTTATGACTATGAGATTCTCCTAGCCCGGGGGGGTAGCTCACCGGGTAGAGCATCGCCTTGGCACCCTGGTACAGGGCCAACTTGTGGGACTCGGATACCTCCGGGTAGTAGATGATGTCCTGCCCATCGCAGGCAGACTGTACCGCCGCGACATAATCAGGGGGGTTATCCGGCGTCACTGCCCCGACCACCACCAGGCGTTGTTTGATGGCTTTGCAGGCTTCAATGGCCTGGAGCGCTCCTTTGTCTCGTGACAGGTTCCCCAAAAAAATGCAGTAGTCCTCAATATCCAGGTCCGGCTTTCCAGGCTTGAACACCTGGCTGTCAACACAGATAGGGTCCAGCACGATGCAAACCTGCTTGTAGACTTCCATGAACCGCTGGGCTTGCCATTGGGACAGGGCCGCGACGTTGTAGTTCGGGATGTAGCACTTCATCATGCGTGGGTCATGCCAGATAGGGAAGATGGCTGGTGGAGGGTCCGGGAGCTTTCCGACAGGCCTCGAATGGGAAAAGTCCAACCAGCAGTAAGTATTCCTCCCCCTGTGATTTGCTATGGTAGGATACAGGTTCGGCTCGCTGAAATCGAGAACAGAACAAGGGCCGGTACTTACCCTTATTACTCCTCTAGGTAGGTGGCTCCCCTCGGGGCAGAAGCAGGTCACCGTCCCGTCCGGGTGGGCCTCTTTGAGTCCCCTGGCGAACAGCCCGACCAGCCGCTCAATACCGCCGTAGCCTTCGGGACTCACCGGGTAGATGGTTGGAGCGACCAGACCCACGGATGCCATTATGGTGTCCTCCTTTTGTTGGCCGGATGGACCAGGAAGTAGCAGGGAGTGCTGGTGTCTACCAGGTAGCGCCCGCCCTGGGCCTTCAGCGAGGTGGACAGCGCCCCATCCAGTCCACCGTGGACCCACTCCTCGCTCTCGTCCAGCCCACCGGCGTTCCGTACCATCTCCAGAGGAGCCGAGTCGTTCCGTCCGGCCCACCACCAGGTTGGGCTGCTCTTATGCCAGAGGGTAATGGGGTCCAGCCAGACGTTCCCGGCTTCATAAATCAAAGCGCCAACACGCCAGTCCACCCCGCGGTCCTCCGGCCACTCGGGGACAAATGGTGAAGACAGCACCGATATATAGTTTCCCGGTATGGCCTGGTCAAACCCATCCCGGAGGGCGACCGGGACAGGTGGGATGTTCTCGTGGGTTACATACAAGTCTTTGCCGACCTGTATCAGAGATTCCGGCACGATGCTCCCGCTGTACATGGAGTGCCCCCACCGGGTTAGGTCGTCCAGCAACGGCCCGGAGATGAACACCTTGGGCCCGTGCTGCTGGTAAAGCTGCCAGTGCCTTGCCAGGCACCGGGGATGGGGGTACATATAGTCGGACATGAAGTACACCAGCTCTCCTTTGGCAACCCTAAGCCCGGTGTTAAACGCGGTGGCGGTGGCGGAGTATTCCTTTATCTCCCTGGGCGGTATGTGCTTCAGGTTGATGCTGTCCCCCACATACGACTGCACCACATCATGCCGTTGCTCCCACAAGTCATCCACCAGCACCCACTCCCACTCCTTTTTAGGCATGGTCTGGCGGTCTAGCGCAGCACACATCAAGTCGATGTACCCTGGCCTGAAGGTAATGGTGAGCACGGTGACTTTCACGCCGTCGGCCATGACACTACCTCCGGTTTGCGGGAGCGGTGCTCCAGGTGCATCGCCGGGCTCTGTAGGTCAATCAGGTAGCGCCCGCCCAGGTCAACCATGTTCTGAGCTAACAGGTTCTCCAGCCCACCATGCTGCCCAGCTTGGCTCTCGTCCAGGCCCCCAGCGCGGCGGAGCAGGTCAAGGCTGGCGGAGTCGTTCCGCCCCGCCCACCAGTGCTTGTGGCTTGTTAGGTCGCTGCTGTCCGCTTGGCAGACGGACCGGCCTATGGGGACCAGGTTCTTCAGACTGCTAATCCGCCAGTCCTTCCCCGGTTTTCTTGGCCAGTACAGCACCATGGGATATTGCCATATCGAGATGAGGTTCTCTGGGATAAGCTGCGACCAGTTTTCTTTTAACAGGGGCCAGGCCAGGGGAGGGGAATGCTCCTCATAGGTGACGAAGGCATCTCCCACCTTGATTGTCCGTGGCATAGCCGGGGCGCCATGGGCCGTGGAAGCCCCGAAGTAGGTGATCAGGTCGACAATAGGCCCGGATATGAAGACATCCGGCCCATGCTTCTGGTAGATGTCCCAGTGGCGTTCAAGGCAGGTGGGATGAAGGTACATATAGTCAGCCATGAAATAGACCAGCTTCCCCCGCGCCACGGCAAGACCCGTGTTCACAGCAATGGCGGTCGCCGACTCCATCCTTATCTCCCTGGGTGGCATGTGGCGAAGGTTAATCTCCTTTGGGACATAAGCTGCAACCAGCTCGTGTCGGACGCTGTGCAGATCGTCCACCAGCACCCACTCCCACCTGTCTCGGGGCAGGTTTTGCTCTACCAGGCATTGCGTCATGGTGTCGATGTAGCCAGGGCGGTAGGTGATAGTCAGGACGGTCACGTCGACATCACTCACGGTCAGGCAGTGCCTTGGCAACAGCGATGGCTCGGCGGACTCTCACCAAGGCATCCTGGCGCAAACTTGCTTTATCGGCAAGTGTTAACTCCAGAAAGTCTTCGGCATGTGTTAGAGGGTCCCTCTCGGCTAGCTCAACAATCTCCTCCTTGCTCCGGATGTCCCCCTGTCCCTGTTTGTGGCGCTCTAGCCTAGTGGTGTTGCAGTCTAGCAAGAATGGCCTGGAGGTCTGATGGACATACTCTATGGCTTCGATCCCTCGTTGGTAGACCGCATTGATATCGTTGCCATCAACATACTTACCTGGTGGTATATCATAGCCATCAGCCCTTGGAGCTACGTCACCGAGGGGTATCGGGCTGTAATACTCTGGTCTGATGTTTCCCGCTAGGTGGTTGTTCTCACAGACCAGCAGCAGCGGGACATCTTGCACTGCCGCGATATTCAGGCCCTCATGCCACTGGCCGTTGCTGGTGGCAGCGTCGCCATGGAACACCACCACGATGTCGTCAGTCTTCTTGTAGTTCTTGACCGCCCAGGCGAGGCCAGCAGCAACCGGAATGCAAGTCCCCACCAATTGCCAACTGAACATGAACCGCTTCTCAGGGTAGCTCAGGTGCATCTCGCCGGCACGCCCACCGCAGACACCCCCAGGCTTCCCCAAGAGTTCGGCGATGAGCGGGACAAGCGGAACGTCTCGGGCAACGGCGTGGGCGATGGTGCGGTGGTGGGTTACGACGTAGTCGGAGGCCCGGAGGGCTGCACAGACGCCTACAGCAATCGCTTCCTGGCCTTTGCTGAAGTGCCAGTCGGCCCCCTCGCCCTGGTCGCAGAGCTTCTGGAGCTCGTCTTCCAGGACTCTTATGAGCAGCATCTTCTTGTAGGCTTCTAGCTCTTCCATGTTGGTTCTCTCCTTAGGCTGTGGATAGCTTTGATAATACTGTCTTCAGTCGGCAGCATATCCTGATGGTGTGCTATGCTGGCAGGAATGGTCAGGTGGGGTGCACCGAGGCGTCTGACCCGTAAAGGCGGTCGGTTTGCCTCGTACAACTTGGCCGATATTTCCGCCCCTATCCCTCCATACTCTATGTCTGGCTCGACGATCAGTATTCTCCGGCTCTGGTGGGCAAAATCAAACAAGGTTGGCCAATCGAGGGGGTACAGGGTCCGTAGGTCTACCACATTGACATTGTCCAGCTTTGCCTGATCAAGTGCCGACTCGACCACCTGGCGCATCAGCCCGTACGTGATAACGCTGAGGGATAGCGGCGATGGTCGTCTTCTGACGCTGGCAGAGGCCAGGGGGATGGGGCCACCCATGCGCAGGCAATCTGTGAGGGCGATCTTGTCATCCTCTATCATTCGGTCCTCGAAGAAAAGCGTGGTCCCAGGTTGGGTCAACGCGGTGAGCATCAGACCGTAGGCATCTCGGGGTGTTGAGGGGCAGACTACATTCAGACCAGGAATGTGGGTAAACAGGGCTTCGGGCCTCTGCCCAGTAGTAGGGCCTCCCAGCAAGAACTCGCTACGAACCACGATGGTGGGAGGATCGCTGCCCTCGGGGGCCACGAAGTCTCGTTTTGCCGCGGTGTTGCAGATGGAGTCCATCGTCCGGTACAGGAAGTCGGCGGTGATGACATCTACCACTGGCTTGACCCCCAGCAAGGACGCACCCACGGCGAAGTTCGTGTTGCCATCTTCGGATATCGGTAACGTCACCACTCGATCAGGGAACTCCTTCTCGATATGCGGGGCGTCGTAATGCATCTTCATGTGTGCCCCCTCACCGAACAGGTAGATGGAAGGGTCAGTCTTCATGCAGTCGTAGATAGCGGCGCTGATGGCATTACGAATCAGGTGGTTTCGAGCGAACGGGTCCCTCTTGGTCGTGATCATCGTGCCATCTCCATCTGGAGTCGCATAGCCCGGACTGTCTGGTCTAACCCATTCCAGAGCGATACCGCAGGCTTCCACCCCAGGATGTGCTCGGCCCGTTGGGGGTTGCAGAGCATCCGGGTGGGGGGCGTATCGTTTTCTGCCGGGCGACACTCGACTCCCATCTCGTGGGCAATATAATCGGCAATCTCTTTCAAGGTAGTCTCCTGGCCAGACCCGATATTCAGCGGCCCGACATAGTGCCCATCCAGGGCTTTGATGAAGGCATCCGCCGTGTCATCAATGTAGACCCAGTCTTTGGTGGTCTGCCCGCCCCGAAGCGCAAAGTTGCCCAGGCTGGCCTTCCTGGCCATGTCTGGGACGAAGTAGCCGAAAGCTTGGCCCGGCCCATAGGTGTTGAACAGGCGGATGGCGATGTACTCCAGCCCGTGGTTTTCGTAGAACATCTGGCAGAGCCGTTCGTCCAGGATTTTGGTGGTGCTGTAAACGTCGTGGAGTCCTAGAGGGCACTGCTCGTCAGTGGGGAGATAGCGGGGTGGTATGGCATAAACATGGGCGCTGGAGGCCAGGATAAAACGTTTCGCCTTCAGGCTGACGGCCAGCTTTAATATCTGGTAGGTCCCCTGGACATTCACGTTGAATCCGTTGACTGGGTCATCATTGCAGGTCACCGGCGCACCGACTCCAGCCAGGTGGATCACCGCGTCAACTGGCCCATGAAATAGTGAGGGGCTGATGGGCATGGTGATGTCGCCGGTTATTTTCTGCACTAATAGGGGCAGGCGGTGATCCATGTCGTAGGCGACGCTGGTATCAAGCGCAACAACCTTGTGGGCGCCCTGGGATGTTAGCTGGCCAACAATGTGGGACCCGATAAACCCCGCGGCGCCAGTGACCAAGATTCTCATTAGTGTTGCTCCTCCATGCGGTGTCGGACTCGCTCTCGGAACGGTTCATAGTCGGTGGTGGACCACTCGCCGTTATGGGTGTCGAGCTTCCACTCCATGACCCAGGAGTTCTCCAGGAACTCCGCCATGTGCGGCTGGCCGGCCAGGTTGACGATGTAGTCGCCATCGGAGTAGAAGGTAATGTGCTCATCCTCGCCGAGCATCTTGTGATACTTCAGGTGGCCGCTGAGCACCACGACTATTTCATCAACATTATGGGAGTGCCCGCCCCTGAGATAGCCCTTCTTGCAATAGAAGAGCATCAGCTCCCGGTTGTCGGGAATTGCGACGGAGAAGATGCTGCCCCGAGGGTCTTCGTGTTCTTTATGAAGCGATATGTCCATCAAAAAGCCTTGCTCTCTCCGCCATCGACCACGATGCAAGCGCCGTTGATATAGCCTGCCAGTGGGGAACAGAGGAAAGTTACTAAGTTGGCGACCTCTTCTGGTCTACCTAGCCGCCCCAGGGGGAGGCTCTCGCAAAAAGCCTGGAACTTCTCTGGCTCCGTGCGTAGCATTTCGTCCCATCCAGTGTCGGGTATCAGGATGTTCCCTGGGCAGGCGGTGTTGAAAGTGATTCCAGCCCGGACCAGGTGTTTCTGCTGGGAGTAGGACTTCATCATGGCAATCTCGGCAGCTTTGGCGGCGGCGAACCAGGGGCGGCCTCCTGCCTCACGCCCATGGATGGAGGATATGGTCACAACCCGCCCCCACCGCTGATTCCGCATATAAGGGACGCACAGTTGGGTGAAACGGGCAGCCACCCCTGTGTTGATTGCGTAGACCTGCTCCCAGGTGATGTCAGGCGTAGCCAGGTAATCTTCGCTGCCCCACCGGCCTCCACCGCCGACATTGTTCACCAGGATGTCAATGTGCCCCAGCCAGCCGGAAGCCTGGGTTACAACAGCTTCCGGGGTTCCAGGGTCCGTCACGTCTCCCTCTATAACCAGGATCCCCCGGGGGGGGGCAGGCAACCGCTTTGTGGCGTACCGGCTGCACACCGCAACACGACACCCCTCTTGATGCAAGGCCAGGGCAATAGCCAGGCCGATGCCGTGGGTGCCCCCAGTAAGGATAGCAACTTTGCCGTCAAGTTGAAAATCCATGTACCTGTCCCTTGGTGATCTGTGGCATGGCTAAAACGGTCCCTTGAAACGTTTGGTGTGCGAGTAGAACTCTTCCTGGGACAGGTCGGCCTTGGGTAAGGACAGCATACGCTCTGCGGTGCGGACTATGCCATGAGCGTTAGGATAGAACTGATCCTCCAGGCATCGTACTGTGGGGCACGAAGAATGGTCCCATGAAAGACGGGCGACATGCCGATGATGCGCTTGAAATGCGTTCTCGTTCAATGCACAGGCGATCTCAGTCCCGAGACTGCATGGCCCCCAGTCGTTGTCCACCACGATACCATAACCAGTTTTGATGATAGACCGATTGGCAAGTCCCATATTCAGGGGTGCGGCGCAGGTTATGTCTATCACCTCAGGCTGAACCCCGTGGTGTTGTTCCAGCAGCCTGGCCGCGTGCAAGGCTTCCACTGCCATCCAGGATGTTGCTACGATGGTCAGGTCTCCCCCTAGACGTAGTACCTCGCCCGGCTTATCAATCGGCAGCACAAAGTCTCCATCCGGGACCTCGTCCTCTACTTCGTAGAGCCAGCGGTGCTCGATCATCAGCGTCGGGTCATTGCCCCGGAGAGCTGCGGTCAACAGCCCCCCGGCGTCGGCAGGGGTCGTAGGTAGTAGGACTCGCAGACCCGGGATGTGGGCAAATATCGAGTGCAACGACTTGGAATGCTGCCAGCCCTGGCCCCATCCCCGACCGACCACTGCCCGGATTACCAGTGGCACTGGCACTTTGCCTCCGGTGGAGTAGGAGTACGGTGCGACCATGTTCACTAGCTGGTCCATGCACAGCATCAAGAAGTCCACCCGGATATGGTGCATCACTGGACGGAGGCCGTTGACCGCCGCACCTAAGCCGAACCCCATCATGGAGTTTTCGGCGATTGGGGTATCAATTACCCTATCTGGGCCGAACCTGTTCTTCAGGCCAGCAATGCTGCCAAAGAACTGGTCCCGCGTTCCTAGCCCGACTCCGTACAGGAACACCGAGGAGTCTCGCTCCATCTCACGCGCGAGGGTCTGGTTGATGGCCTGGCAGTAGCTAACCCGGCTCATGGTACACCCCACAATAAAGCTCGGGCTCCCCGGGGTAGGGCGCTTTCTTGGCCGCAGCAATAGCTGCCTCAACACGTTCCCGTGCTTTTTGCTCTATGTCCAAAGCAACATCCCTCGGGATAGTATCTTCCAGACATTTGAGTGGGTCAGGGAAGGAGGGCTCGTCTGCTGTTGGGCTGGGGCCTACGCCGACGTGTTCCAGCCGTCGCTGGTACTCGATCTGCAAAAAGACAGGGGCGTTGCGGGCAACAAGGCTTAAAGCACCTCTGGTAGTGGACTTGATGGACTTTACGTTGGAAACCTCCCGCCCTATTAGTCGCCGATAAGTGCACTTGAATTGCCCCACCGTGTCGAGGAGGCTTCTGACGAAGCCCCACCTCTGGTCATGGTGAGTCTCCACTGCAAGGTGGTTATCCTCGCAAACAAAGAGCACCGGGAGCGCCCACAGGCAAGCGATGTTCAACGACTCCCAGAACGTCCCGCTGTCAATAGCGCCGTCGCCGAAGAACACGGCGACGACATTCCCATTCTTCCTCACCTTGTTCGCATAGGCCAGCCCTAGTGCCATTGGGATGTGGTTAGCCACGACTGCGGAGGACCCCATGTGCCCCTTTGCAGGGTTGCACAGGTGCATTGAGCCATTCCGCCCGTTTCCTGGCCCGCCGACCTTGCCGTACATCTCCAGGAAGAAGCCTGCCACGTCATCGGTCTTGGCCAGGTAGACCGCGTGGCTGCGGTAGGAGGTCAACACCTGGTCTCCCGGCGTCAATGCCGCGCAGACGCCCACCGCGATGGCTTCAGCGCCCATGCTCATGTGCATTGGAGTCCGCATCTCATCCTCGTGGTAGTGTGCCTGGATGCCCTTCTCAGCTTCACGGATCAGGCACATCGGATAGTAGAGGTCGATATGTTCAATAGTGCCACTCATTCTATGCCTTTAACCTGCGTGCAACGGCCCCTGCACCGGTGCATTTCTTGCACTCAATGACCAGCCCGCCCCGAGCGAAGTGTCCGTCGCCTCCGCACTCGTCGCACAACAGCAACTCTACCCCAGGGTAAACTCCCCAGATATTTGACGATCTCAGGTGCTGGCAAGTTGCGCTTTCAGGATCGTTGCAGCCCTGGCAATACAGGTCGTCGCATCGCTTGCAGCGGGTCACCGAATCGTGCTTCAGGCATTTGGTGCAGAAGTACGTGCTCATTGGTCAGGTGCTCCTCTGGGCCTGTTCGTAACCCTCAATATAAGCGCAAAGGGCACAGGGACCCAGGGTCACCACTCGCCTGGCTTGCTGCACACAGGTGTGCTCGCCAAACTGAGGGTGGTATTCCACCAGCATGGGCGCAGTAGAGCCAGGCATCTGGACCCGGGTCATAACGACTCCTGGAATGTGTGTCATACCCGTGCGATCAGCCTCCCTTCGTGGTCTTTCAGCCCTTCATTGTCAACGGAGACCATGAACTCATGGCGGCAGATAATTCCGGTGTGCAGCCAGGGCTGGAACCCTAGTGCCTTCGCCCGGATGCTCATGATGTAGTCTTCCGAGAACTGGGGCAAGGGCTGCCCCAACTGGTCCTTCTTCGGTACAATGTCGTAGCCCCACTCGAAGGGTGTGGGGTAGGCTTGCAGCAACGCCTCGATTACCCTCCGACTCATCAGGGTGGCGCCGGTGGGCAGGAAATCCACCGGCAGTATATCCCCCGGGTTGTAGGTGGGCAGTGGGCCACGCAGGACAGTCCCACTGGCAGGGTCCCGCACTGCCATGGCTGCTACTGGAGCAAAGGGTAGCCCTCGCTGTCGGTAGAACCCACCGACCAGGTCACGCCCTGTCGCAATGAGCTTGGGCACGATGTCCAAAGGTGGGATCGTGTCAGAGTCCAGGAAGAACAGGTAGCCAAAGCCGTTATCGTGAGCTGCTTTCAGTCCCATGTTCCGGGCCGCATCGAACGGCATCCCCGACACGTCGAAGTCTTGCGACTCCAGGGGCAATTGGAGGTTACGGATCATCTTGGTCCAGGGGCGGGAGTAGCGGAGCTCCGGCGGTTGGATCGTCACCATCAGGGTCCGCTCCCGTCTGATTTTCAAGATGTCCCATGCTGCTGGCATTTGTTGTCCCCGTATGTTGAGATTAAATGGCGACAGGCCCGTCCGGCCCCATGATGTATGCGAACATCATTGGGCGCTTCAAGCCGTGAAGTGTCCCATCTAAAGCAATAGCCCAACATCCACCACAACGTAGACAGAAAGAGTACATATCCTTCGCCTCTACAGTTGGGGACCTTGCGCCAGCATTGATGCACAACGATGGCTGGCAACCCCAGGGACACTTGTTTGCTGCCTCTATCTGGACTCCAGGGGGGTGAGGGGGTATCTGAGAGGGACCTTGGGAACCAAATGGGTTTTGCATCACAGGCTCGTTGTTATCTCCGCTGCTGATTTCCTGGCTTCAATAATCATGTCGGTCTTGCAAGCTGGGTGGGGTAAAACCTTGACTTCATAGTACCCGATGGCCTGGAAGCAACTGATGGCGTATTCGGGCGACCATCCGGCACGGTGGGAGTTCTCTTCGTAGTCCAAGCTCCCAAAGATCATGCAAGGCAGGTCATCGTTCCACCTGTCCGGTGGGGTCTCAACAACCTGGCGGCACTGCTCCAGCAGGTTCGCGGTGATGAAGACCGCCAGGCCCCCTGGCTTCAAGATCCGGAAGGTCTCGGCCATGAAGCCCCGCACCTTCTTGTACGAGATGTGCTCCAGGGCGTACTGGCAGATAATGCCGTCCCACTCTTCGGTCTGAATCGGCAATGCCTGCTCGAAATTGGCGACAATGTCTACCGTCAGCCCGGCCCGGACATCGACGTTGGGACGGACATACGGGCGGTCGCCACCGCCAAGCTCGATGACCCGCTGGCCGGGCTTGAATGGGAAGGCGTACAGCCCAGTGCCGGCTTCCGTGACCATTACACGAACCTCTTAAATACATTGGCGTACATCGCCCTCACCTTGCCCCAGGTGTACCGACGTGCCAAATCCTGTGCGATTTCGCCATCATCGGCCTGCTCCTCTGGGTGATGGTAGTAGCGGTCAATGGCCAATCTGATGTCGGAGTGGCTCCTAATCCCGACTCTTATACCACCACCACATGCAATGGCGTCGGCGGCACCCGCTCCTTCCGATACTATGACTGGTCGCCTCCGGGACATTGCCTCGATCACTCCAATCCCGAACCCTTCGGTGACCGACGGGAACACGCAGATATTGCAGGCGTCGTAAACGACATTTACGTCAGGGACTTCGCCTAATAGGACGAACTTACCTTTCGGGGCCTCGCGCCGAATCATCCGGGCCAGGTAGTCCAGAACATGGTGCTGCCCCGCCAAGACCAGGCGGGCATCGTCGTAGCCTAGCTGTCCCCAGGCCTTGATGAGGTAGACCAACCCCTTGTCCGGCCCCATCTGGCCGACGTAGCCCACGGTGAACTTCTCCGGGTACGGCGCAATCTGATCAGGCACGGACTCGATACCGTGAGGGATTACCCGTATGTCGGTAGCAATCCCCATCTCCAACAGGTAGCGTTTTGAGTGGGTGCTTGGGACAATCACCATGTTAGCGTGGCGCAGGCATTCCAGGTGCTGGTCGTATAGCACGGGGTTGCCAATGTGGGGGAATGGGTAGCCACCAGCGTAGCGGTCGAACTCCTCAATGCTCAGGCGGTGGTCGTGAGCAGGACAGGTGTAGGTCACCGGGATGCCACGCGCCCGGAGGTACTTCACCGTCTCAGAAAAGCACCCACTGTAGAAGTGGACCAGGGATACTCCGTCCAATAGCTCTGGGTGGCGAGTCAACTTGGCCAGACACCAGTAGTCGTTAAGGAAGGTGATGTCCTGGCTCTCATAGGCTGGGATGACCACGTCTTGGCTGTCAAGCAGGGTGACCGAGTCAAACACCGATTTCAGGGCCAGCTTTTCATGCTTCAGGACTGACCCCCCCCCGCTGTGGACCCCGTAAGTGTCTGCGGTAATATAGAGGGCTTTGGTCATGCGTACACCACGCTTCCTGATATCACTGGGCTGGCTCTGTTCCAGTCCCGCCGCTTGCACTGGGGGCACTCCTGGGGCACTGCTACCCGCGGTGACCAGATGTGGCTGCACCGGAGGCAAATAGCGGTGTGCACCGAGGGCGCCGGGTTGTCTGGCAAAGTCATATTACTATGATAATCATAAAATGCCAGAGGTGCAATAGGGTAAACCAAAGCAGAAGGGGGCCTGCAATTGGCAGCAGGCCCCCTTCTGCTTGTTGACCGGAACGGCCAGTCAGCGTTTACTCGTAGTAGTCTTGCGGGTCCAGCACATAGCCGACGTTGACATCAATACCAGCAGAGAATGTCCCGGAGATGACCACGGCATAAACCCCGGACAGGAAGCGCCGCCCGGCAAGCTCCTCGTAAGGGATGTCCCGCCCCGTGGTGGGGTTGACCACCCACGGCCCCCCGAGTAGGGTGCCGGAGATACTGCCATCACGGAACACCACGGTCATGTGGGAAGTCTCGCGGTTGTGGAAGTGGACGTTCAGCAGCCGCTGCCGCACCACCGACGATGCAACGATGGAATAGACCGCCTGCCCAGAGGTATAGTTGTTGGCACCGGACAGGACCGCAGCGAAAGCGTTACCAGCCCGGAACAGGTCCATCTCGGTGACAATGACACCATCCGGCCCCATTTTCTTGGTCAGGAACTCTTCGTAACCGCTCATACTGGTTCCTTCGTCTTGTCCCTCAGCCAGCTAGGGGCCTGCATCAGGGTGCGCCCACCCATCGTGACCTTGTGGGTGATCTTTGCCGGGTCAACCTCGGACGGTTTGAGGTAGGTGACCCCGAAGGAGTAGATGTAGAAACTAAGTCTTACGGTGATGCTGGAGGGCTCGGCCCTTGGGTGATACCCGAAGAACGATGGGTATATTCCCTTGACCGTGTAAAGCTCGGTGACCGGGCTGGGGTAACGGAGCGGGGACATCTGACCATCAATATAGCCGATGGCATCGGTGCCCACGACTCTGGTCCCGTTCAGGCTTCCGCGGTCAACGTTGGCCGGGTAGCGCCGGTACACCCGCGCCAAGGACGGGGAGATGCCGTAAAAAACCTGGTACAGGACATCTTCGTCCGGGGGCTGGAGATGGTAGTTGTTGGACGAGTCCTGTATTTGGGACCAGCCTGTACCAGCAGTAGCCAGAGCGGTGGCCGCCCCGAGGCTGAACTCGTACAGGTTGTTCGGCGCTTCCAGGCTATCAATCCGCAGCGGGAACAGGTGCGTCTGGTCGCTCACCTTGAATATGAGAGCGACCACGTCATTCTCCCGGTGTAGACGGTTTACCAGAACATCTGGTAAGGGCATGGCATCACCTCCACCAGTACGCTCTAGTAGCCCAGCACGCTGGCGTAGGCCCGGACTCCGGAAATAGCCACCCCTGACAGAATTTGCATCATGTCGATGCCGGCGTTGAAGGCACCGGACCCGGTGACCGCAATCCGCCCAGAAAGGGCGTCGATGTAGCCTGAACGAGGCTGCAAGGCACCGGACAGGACGTTGATCTGTAGCCCGGATATGTTCAGCGTGGCGATGCCGGACGCCAGGTAGTACAGGGTCAGCCGCCCCGACCCGGCATTGCCGGGGTAGTCCCCGGCCACGGGGCGGGGCTGGTAGTACAGGGCCCCCGAGATCGGGGTAAGCTGCATGTACTCTACCCGCCGTAGATAGGGCGAGAGGTCGATGGTCTCGCCCGTCGGCGGGTGGTTGGCGTCCCGGTACTCGAAGATGGCGTGCAACATCGTCCAGGGGTTGCCCGCGGCGTCGCGAGTGGTTATGACAATAGGTGATACAACGACAGCCATCGCAGTCCCCCTTTAAGTCTGTACAGTGGTCGGTGCTTGGGTACGGAGCAGGTCGCCCATGCCGAAGGACACCCCTACCAGGATCATCTCCTGGACCGCAGCGTTGATGCTGTAGGTCTGGACCAAGGGCCGAGACTTGGGTTTCCAGATCATCGGACGGATGCGGCAGGCCCTCACCCCATGGGGATTGTCCGCCACCCAGGCGTGCCGGATGACCTGCACTGGGTAGGTCACCGCGCCGACCTGGATGTAGAGCTCCTCAACCGTCGGGTTGCCGCCCTGGGTGAACCAGACGCCCAGGGGGACCACACACAGTCGCTTATCTATGTTAATAGCGGTGGTGTTGTTGGTGCCGAAGCCAATCCAGTAGTCATCGTCAGCCGTGAGGGTGAAGGTCCAGTCGTTGGTGTTGGTCTCCGTGGCTCCAGTGGTCCGCAGGACGTGGTTCGGGCGGATCATGGACATCCCAATCTCCGAGTCTCCGGCGAACAGGCCACGGAATACGGCTTTGAGGTCGTTCTTGGCTACTTCGGCGCCGTATTTGATGACCGGGTACATGTCGCGGAAGAGTTCCATCAGGAAGGAGTTATTGGCTGCCAGGTAGCCGAAAAGCTGGGTGCGAAGAAGCCTCTCTTCGTCAGCATCCAGGAGTTCCCTGGTATAGACCTCACCTTCCCATTCTACTTTTGGTACAGTCATGGTCATGTCAGTTGCTCCTTAAAAAGAGGCGAGCTCTTCGTCGCTTAGGTGTACCATTGCCCGGGGACCCCCGGCTGGCGCTCCGTTCAAGGCAAAGCTGCCCCCCCTAAGCGCCCCCGCAGGGGCCCGCCCCCGCAAAGCGGGTTTGTAGTCACCAGGCGAGGTGTCTTTGAGGAACAGCTGCTCCCCCATCACCCAGCCACCGATGGTCGCGCCGGAGTTGGAAGCGTTCCCCGCCAAGCGCCGGAGCATCGGGTCCCGGACGAAGCTCTGGGCCAGGAGACCACCGAAGGTCATGCCAGCAGTCACCCAGAAACCGATTTTCTTGAAGGTGCTGGGCTCAGCTTCGGAGGCGTCCCACGCCAACCTTTGGACCACCCCGAAGATACCATGAGAACCGATGTCGATAATGGGGTTTACCAGGTCAAGTGCCATAGACCCTCCAGCCAGTTATGTACTTGGATGCGCGGAGGTTGGGCTCGAACCAACGACCTTCAGGTTATGGGCCTGACGAGCTACCACTGCTCTACCCCGCATCAATCATGGCGGGCCCTGGCACAAACGGAAAGCCGTGGAGCGAACCCTTTGAGACCAGAGTCACCGCCACGGCTTTCGCTCCCTCGCAACTATGTCAGTACATCGAGGAAACTACCTTCAAGTCTAGTGATAAAAAAGGGCCTTGTCAACTACTCACCCAGCCAGGGCCCGAAGATCTCGGATTACCCCATGGGCGAACTCCGGGTTCTCTACTAGCACCTCGTAGTGTTCTGGGATCGCCTCACGCAACAGCTCCAACAGACGGTCGTCCGGCAAGTCCTTCAAGTGCTGCACGCCACGCAAGGCGTGGCCCCCCTTCGCTACCGGGACCTGGGTATTCGTCTCTTTTATCAGGTGGGCGAAGGTAATTCCCTTGCGTGCCATCATACGCAGGTGGTCCGGCGTGATCTCTTTCCCAATCCGGGCCGCATTCTTTTTGAACTCGTCCTCAGCCCTGATGTTGATGAAGTGCTCTTTCACGCTAGGCATGCTTACGCTGGCACCATCTCACGGTCCCGTGCCTCCGAAACGGCCTCGGCGGGATTGGGTGCGGGAGGAGCAGCCACTTCTGTGACGGCCATGAACTCTTCAAGGGTCCCGGAAACAATCGGGACTCCCGCAGCTGAGGCGGGAAGACTGGCAGGTGAGGGCAAAGTGCCCGCGGTAGCTTCTGTTCTTTCATCATGGGATGGGACCTCCTCCGAGTCCTCCGGTTTCGCTACGACCTGCCCATCAAAGGTCTGGCCCACATTGCAGAACGGGCAGTAGAACCCCGTCAGTCCTTCTCTCGGGTAGTACGACACTTTACCCTCGCAGTTGACGCACTGCGCGGTGGACAAAGCGGTTTCCTGTCCCTGCACTACCTCGTCTCGAGCAGCGTCGTCTTGGACATCCCCGGACTCCTGCTCCTCAGCCGCCGCCCGATTAAGGGCCGCAGCCCAGGCCTGGGCTGCCTCGGCAATCTTGGGAGCATTTTCCCGGACAATCCCCAACGCCTCTCTCTTATTCCGGATGTCCTCTACCTTTTCTTGAATGGTCATCCATTGGCCTAGCCCTTCCATCGTCATGGGGATCGCCTGACCGTTACCCATGTCAAACGGGAACGATGGCTGTTGCGGCTTCGGCGGGTTGAGCACCATGTCCATGATCCGCTGGCTCAATCCTGGCACCGTGCGGTCAATGTCCTCCCAAGGAGAACGGCTCTGGCCCATCGCCTGGATAAGCTCGGTCTGCTTCTCCATCAGCCGCATGAACCGCTCGCTTTCCTCACGGCGGTGTAGCTCATCCATCTCCCGCTGGTGGCGTATTTCGTCCATCAGGCGCTCCTGGCGGTGCTCGTTGTCAGCTTTGGCCTGCTGCATCTCTACACGGATGAGTTCGTCACGCGACGTGTCCGGCGGGCGCTTGACCGCTTCCGCGGTGATGCTGCCAAGGGTGGAAAAGGCTGACGACATGAAGGTGTTGTCCTGCTGCGGGGCCGGTGGGGTTGCAGGAGGTGCCAAGACACGGGACTTTTCGATCTGCAACTGGGCGACCCGCAGGGCCTCGGTGAAGCTCAGGCCGCCCTCGTCTCCGCTTTCCGCCAAATGGACCTCGCCGTTCACCGCAATGAAACGCCGTTGGGCCGTGACCACGGCAGCGTTTTGTGCCACACCTGACCTCTGGCCCAAGGCTTCGGTGGTAGCCTCTTCTACTTGCCTGACCAGGGTGGCGTCAGGTTGGATGCCCAATGAGGTCAGCCAGGTGCGCCACAGCCGCCGCCGGTTGACCTTAGAAAGATCGACGCACTCGGCCAAAGCTGCCCAGGCTTGCTCCGGCTTGTCCATGTCAAAGCTGCCGAAGCAATAAAAGGCGACCGTCCTGGCGATGGACTCCTTGACTCCCAGCTGCACCGCCATCGCTGCGAAGCGCATGGCCGGGTCAGTCATTGGAGTTACATCATCGTCGAAAGACTGTGGGGGGTCAATTGGCAACGGTTCTGGGGGTTTAATTGCTGGTGCTTGATAGACCAACTCCTCTCCGTTTTCGCCCTTTTCCTTCCTCCACCAATGTCGTTGCCGGCCCATGCCATAACCCACAATCAGCCCAGAGTGCTGGTTATCTATGCCCTCACTCTTGAGCCACTCCTGCACCTCCACCACATCCATCCGCTCAGTCTCCCGGAGGCGTTCCCGGAGCTCCTTTGCTTTGTCAACAACCCCACCTGGCATACGTTGCACCACCTATGTCACAAGTTAGGACTACCAAGGCCCCCTTGGTCGCTCCACCACTACGGCAACCTTCTTGGTTACCTCGCACTCAGTTTATCATAAGGACTAATATGCTTGCCACAGCAAGGTGTGGTAGAATTGAAACTGATTGGCAGTCCAGCAAGTAACTCACTGCGAGGTATCAGTATGGCCCGTCAAAGCCCCCCCGGTGTCGGCTTCGACCTCATCTCCTGGTGCGCTTCAATCCCCTGGGAAAACATGCTGGTGCGGCCCAAGTTCGAGGTCCCGCCAGTTGTTGGGAAGGCCAAGAACCCAGTCGCGGCAACCCCACCTCCGATAACCCCCAGGGCTGCACCTGTGCCCGCCATCAGCAAGCCTGGCTGCGCGGCAGCCGATAACGCCATTGTTGCCAAAGGCCACCTGGAAGGGCTAGCCCGGGGGCTGGGCGGGTTCGGCGTGCTGCGAGTATCTAAGGAGAAGCTGGAAGAGGGGGCTGCCGCGGCACAGCAGGTAGGGCACCCACAGCTGGCGGTCACGATGCGCCGGATCGCCCAGGAGATGCCGGCAGTCAGCACACCCGAGCAGGCCAAGGTCCTGGCGGAGCAACTGGAACCAGTAGTCCAGGAAGCCTGGCATCTGGGACGTACCTGCAAAGGGGCACTGACCCCCACGCAGATCAGCAAGGCCAAGGAATTAGCTCAGCAGGTAAAGGCCGGGACCCTGACGATGGACGAGGCAATAAAGAGGGTTAAAAGAGACTAGGCGATGGCACACCGACCAGGCCATAAATCATTCCCACTGCATCGTAGGCCCGTTATTGTACAAGTCTCGCCAGCACTCCGCGCCGCACTGGAGCGTCGGCGGCAAGAACGTGAGGAGATCATGCGAGAAGTACGCCGTGCGGTAGAGGCAGACATCGCCGCATGTAGTGCAGGCCAATCGGTAGATAGCTGCGAGCGTCTTGCTATAATGAAGATTATGCAACATGCCCTGGAAAACGAGACCATCTTTGACGAGTTGCTATAAGCCATGCCGACCATCTCCTGCCTACATCCACAGCTAAAACTGATCCTCCAGGGGGAGGCGCACCACATTGCCGACGAGAAGGAGCGCCAAGCGTTCCTGAAGTTATTGATGGCCACCGCCGACTGCCAGGGGATGCTCATTGGACTAGAGGGTGGGACCACCAAGGGAGAGCGCAAGAAACGAGCGCCATCGGAGTACAATGATTTCATGGGAAAATGTGCTCGGTCAAAGGACAAGGTGGTGGACGGAGTACCAGGCCAGGGCAAAGACTTCAAGGCCTGCGCCCTGGAGTGGAAGAAGGAGCACCCGAAGAAATGATTAACACTAACCCTCTAAGACAGTACCTCAAGGCACAAGAGACACTTCGTACAGGACGACATGATACCGCCTACGCTGAGCTTGTAGCTGGTATTCAGGGGACACCTAAAAACCAGGTACTCCGCAATAACTTAAAGCTTTTCCTTAACCCAGACACCTCAGCCGGAGACATTATGCTTCAATTCATTATCAGCGAAACGAGGAGGGCCAGTCCATGACCGAACAAGAGGAATATAAACTCCCCGAGGCTTGTGCTAACGTCAAGCCAATGACCGAATGGATTGAGTTACCAGAGGAGGACGGGACATGCCGCCCCTGTATCCTGCCTATCGCTCTTGCCTGGTACACCCAGGAGCTAGAAGAAGCGGGCCATCACGACCTCGCCGCACAACTACAGGAGGTCGAGGGGATAGATAACCTGACCCCCTTGCAAGTTGCCGAGAAATTGGATAAGATAAAAGACAGCGTTGACTCTTCGCTACGCACACGACTTCAGGAGTTGGACTGTACAGTACAAGTCAATGCACAGACATTATCCATAGAGGAGAAGGAGACGGAGACGAACAATGTCTAAGAAGATTCACATGGCACAGGTTGCAGGACTGCCGGTAAGGACTCTCCGCCGAATGGTAGGCATCCCGGCGCACAGGCCAAGTGCGTTCAACGCTTGTGTAGGTGCAGCCCTCGAAGGACATAAGTATTCCACTCCCCCCAAAGGAACAGGTGGGCAACAGGACAAGAGAATTCAGAAGGCGTTCGAAAATGCTGCGATCTCCTGTAGCGGCGGTGGGCGGACGCGCTCACGAGCACAGGCCGAATCCCAACGGGTAAGTCCTTACTACTAGCCATACGAGGGGCACGAGTCCCATCCGCTACCGATGAATCCGAGAGGCCCAATACCTCCCGATAAGGAGTAATATGGGCCTCTTCTTACGTCCTCCATCGTGTATCATCTCATTTATAGCCCTGTGACGCCCAATACGCTTTAGCATCGACAGCCCCTCCCTTTTGCACCTTCAATCGGGGGAATTTACGGGTCTTTGCTTCTGCTACTGCCATCTGGTGAAGACCTTCTAGTCGTTTCCTCTCTGTTTCCGATAAGGGCGCCCCTAGTTGCTCCGCCCAGTATATCTTGGCTTTTACTGAATTCTCGGTGTGTATGCTCATCTTTCCACTAGACTCCCAATAACTATCAATGGAAGACTGACGCTGTACCCTCTCTATCTGCGCATCCACCCACTTGAGATATTGAGCCCTCCCCATACGACGAAACCAACCAAAATCTATATCTTCTCTCAGGCACCACTCAGCACCAACGAATGATTTGTGCATGATCTCCTGAGTTATAGCCCAGCACCCCCCACACAGCCCAAACATCACCGTGGTGAACACCCGCGCCTGGCACTCTCCGCAGACCTCCCACTTCTGGTCCCGGTCGTCCCGGTACGCTAACCACGGATTTTCGAGAAGCATCCTATACTCCTCATCCACACCCATTGCCACTCCGTCTCTGGGTCAGGGAGCACGCTGGGCGAGGCTTCCCGAAAGCAGCCCTTATGGATGCACGCCACCATCCTGACAACCGGATGAACAAATTGGAGCGGTGGGCCATCCTCCGCTAAGATTTCCTGCCCACACCACCCGCACACAACCCCCGGTATGATCTCCAGCTTGCTATCATACCAAGGGTGGAAGTCCACGTCCGGGTAAAGCTCGACCTTCACGCACTCAACCATAAGCTAACCCTCCTCCACAGTTACCTCCTGATACTTGTGTAAACTACTGGAACAACCGTAGATTCCTGATCGCCGGGGCATGGCGGGCGCCATCCTGTCGGGAGGTTGTCGCCAGTGACACCGCTTTGGCCTGCCTTGTGTGCCCACCCGAGGGGCCCTAATGCTACAAACAGCCCCGGGGACTGCTGGGCCAGACTACCCCGAGAGACCCGCGCAGCATGGCTGGGAGGCAGGGACCACACCCCCGGCTACCTGTAGTATACCACCATCCCACCTTGTTACGTCTAACGTAACAAGTTCGCATTTTGCCCCGCTCCTACCTATATTCATATCTATCCACCACTCTATTCCCCACATTTGTATGGTACTGGGACAACCGTGGATTTTGGAGCGGGAAGCTGGGTTAGGGCGTTGCCCCGCCTGTTGACTTAATTATTGTTGTAGGCTACAATATCAATTATGGTAGATGAGTTGTTCGCCGGGTATTTCAGCCTGCCGGAGGCAGCGGAGTATTTACGGGTCCACCATGAGACCGTGGCGAGGCTGGTGCGGGCGCGGCACCTGAGAGCCATCAAGAGAGGTGGGCGCTGGTGGGTGAAAGCTGAAGACTTGGAAAACTTCGCCATGACTTATGAGGGCCGCCCTGGGCGGCCCATCGGGCAAGCACATGAAGATCAACAAGCCCTGCCCTAAATGTCGTGACGCCGGTCTCGGCGTGGTAGTGCTGGTGCCCCGGGGGAATCATGCCACTGGCGAGAAATTCTTGGGCTGTCCCTTCTGGCCCAAGTGCACCTACACTGAGCCAGTGCCAGAGGAAGTGCGGATGGAAGAGCGTGGGGCGCCAAGACTGCCGGGGTTTTGAGGAGACTATGGATTTTTTCATGTGGGGCCTTTTTGCCGGGTTCTTACTCACCATGGTCACTAAGCTTTATCGGGCGGTAAATCCTGAGATGAGCAAGCCAAACCATGATATTTTTGATGCATGTTGTAATCTTGGGCTGGCTTTTGTTGTGTTTTGGGCGATCGTTCGGCAATGGCAGTAGTAAGAGGAGAGCATTGGATGAGAGATGAGTAGAAAAACTAAAATTGAATGGACAAATAACGGTGCTACTTGGAACCCGGTCACCGGCTGCTCCAAGGTCAGCCCTGGGTGCGACCACTGTTATGCCGAGGTCATGTCTCGGCGATTGGCGCATCACCCACGATACCAGGATGTGACTGAGATCGCTGGCGGTTGGTCTGGCGCGGTCAAGTGCTGGCCAGAGCTGATTAATGAACCACTTCTATGGAAGAAGCCCACCACGGTTTTCGTGTGCTCCATGAGTGACCTGTTCCATGACAAGGTGCCCTGGAGGTTCATCTGCCAGGTATTCGAGGTCATGGGGCAGTGTAAGCAGCACACCTTCCAGGTGCTCACGAAAAGGCCAGGGCGTATGGACTACTTTGCGGAGCACATCTGGGAAGATTACACGGTGGAGAACGACCTGAGTAGCCACATTTGGCCTTCTAACGTCTGGGCCGGAACGTCGGTAGAGTCCCAGAAGTATGCCCCCAGACTGGACTGCCTAGCACGAGTCCCGGCGAAGGTGCGATTTGTGAGTGTGGAGCCGATGCTGGGGGCTGTGGATTTGACGTGGTGGCTGCGAACAATAGACCGGGATGACCCAGGGGATAGGGCTTATTGGTTAAAGGACCCCCTCGCTGCAACCCTCAAAGAGCTCGGTGCACGAGAAGGCACTCTGTTTGGTGGTAGGCGATTACTAGACTGGGTCATCTGCGGCGGAGAATCCGGTTCGCGTGCCCGTCCGATGCACCCGGATTGGGTGCGGAGCATCCGCGACCAGTGCGTGAGCGCTGGAGTCCCATTCTTCTACAAACAGGCCATGCTGGATGGCAAGAAAGTGTCCTTGCCACTTCTGGACGGTAAGCAGTGGAAGGAGATGCCATGAGCAACTTAGACGAGCTGTTCCCGTTACTGATCTACCATGAGCCGGTGGTGGGATTGAGTTACCCTATCAAGCAGGAGTCTACTTGGATAGAAGATTTGCTTGCTGCTCAGCGCCGCAAGACTCTTGAGCAGACGATAGCGTGGCTAGAAGCCCCTCAGTGGTACACTGCACAAACATTGGCATTGAGGCAGTGGCTAAGGGAAATTTTGCGGGAAGCCGATGAGTGAAGACCAGGAGACCTACAACGCTCTCGCCCCCGCTCACGCCTACCTCGTTGCCATTGATCCTGGCTCCAACGCTATGGGCGTGGCGGTGTTTGGGGGGGGGGTATTGGTGGACACGTTTACCATCAAGGCTTCGGCGAAGGTCAAGGATGCGGACGAGCGGACATGGGACATGCTCCGGAGGGTCGGCATGTGGCGTGAGTCATTGACCAACCTCCCCCTCAGCATGATGCGAGAATCTACCTTGGCATACGAGGACCCGGTCTATATGACCGTCCAGGGCCAGGCCCGCCCCATCAGCCAACTTTACCGTTTCGTCGGCCACCTGGACCAGTGGGCGCGGGACCAGGGCTGGAAGGTCTACAAATACCCGGTGCCCGATATTAAACATGGCATCGTTGGTACGGTGTCGGCCTCTAAAGTGGCGGTAGAGACGGTGCTGCGCCACGAGCTTAACCTGCATGATGAGGTCAAGACTGAGCATGAGTGGGATGCTATTGCCGTCGGGATTTACCACCTGCAAAAGGAGCGGGTTAGAGATGCAGAAATCAGACATGAGACTAACATCTGAATGTGACACGGCTATAGATATGCAAGGAGCAACCATGACCACAACTAATCTGGTTAATACGCTTGAGGTAGGTCAGCCCTGTCTCTGGAACAATCAACCATGTATCATCACGGAAGTCCGGGAGGATGGCATTTGCCAGATCGAGCTGGCTGACGGCACTACCAAACTGGTGGGGAGCGCCTATCTGCGACCGGGGGTGTATCATCCGGGCATCATTACGCCGTCTCCGGTGGGCCAGTCTTCGCCGGAGGCAGTGTCGTTGGTTGGGGATGCTCCTGTGGTTCCCACTCCCCACCAGCCTGTCACACAAGAGCAGGAGAGAGTCCACTGTCCGGTCCCAGGCTGTGTCTACACCACACCCCGTCGGATCAGTGCACATTTGGCGGTAGCGCACCCTGGTTATGCCAAGCGTGGCAAGGCAATACGGGGCAATGCTGAGGATAGTAACAGCATATCAAGCGGGGATTTCCCAGATAGGAAAAAATCAGTGGATATGGACAAGACACGTAATCAGATACCAGAACATCCTAGCTATCCTCAGAATTTCCCAGCTACGGAAAATCGGTCAGTATTGCCGTACACTCGTAGTGCCATACGCATAGCCCTGGCATCCGCGGCCCAGATGTCTGTAATGACCGACCAGCCTTTGATAAAGGCATACTATGAGGGCTACACTGTGGGGTTTACCGCAGCCCTGGCTATTATCTGTGGCGTTGCGGGGATTGACCTTGCGTTTCTGGAGGGGGAGAGTAATGACAACTAGAGCGTTGGCGACTACTCCGCCTATGACAGGCGGGAATGACGTTATTCGGCATCGACTCATCGAACGAGAAAGGGACCTGATTGGCAAGACCCAGACGATGTTGCAGGCGCTACGGGCTGCGGGCGGATGGCATACCTTCACCTACACCAATATTATCCGGCTAGCTAAGCAGCGTCTTGCTGCGATGGAAGCGGGGCTGTTGCCGGTCCGACTTGGGGGGCGTGCCTTTACATTGGCTACGCTCATCAACGAGGGGCAGTATGTCCCGGTGCCAATCGTCGCCAAGGCGAATGAGGCGGCAGAACGGTTCCCTCAAGGTGCACAGCGAGTCTATGGCTGGGAGTCTACGGCGTTGCCGGCCGAGCGTCGGCGCCGGGACCCGGTGCTGGTAATGAACTATGGTGGGGAGAACTTTTTCTTGGGGTTCTGGCTAGAAATAGTGATGCCCGACGAAGCTACGCCAGAGTTTTATGGCATGACCGCGCCTTTGCTGCCGAAACGAGGACGGGGCAGGCCACGAAAGGATCAATGATGAGGGAAGTGCTGTGACACGGTTGTTGGACCTCTACTGTGGG
>ERZ1292623.1002-Hain-H51-01um-R1-1002-length-28229-cov-7_pt1 | contig 28229 bp, 26 predicted proteins | sample MGYA00564398_ERZ1292623 | MGnify/ENA primary metagenome ERZ1292623 (study PRJEB36523, sample SAMEA6512633) | groundwater metagenome | collected 2019-01-07 | study: AquaDiva: Metagenomics assemblies of 32 groundwater samples | reverse complement strand
AACTTATGATGCTCAGAATCAAGTTCTGAGAAAATGTCATCCAACAATAAAACCGGCCTCTCCCCAGTTTCGCGCTCAATATACTCAAGTTCTGCCAATTTCACCCACAAAACCGCCATCCTCTGCTCCCCCCGCGACCCAAACTTTGAAAGCTCCCAATAATCTCCAGCCCTTTTACTCTCCCGCTCTTTTACTCTTTTTTTCTTGAAAACCACATCATCCCTATGCGGCCCCACAAGTGTTGCCGCCGCCAGCACCTCTTCCTCCTTGTATTGATCAAGCCTCCCCTCAGAAATCGCACTCCGGTCATACTCTAAAGAAAACTCTTCCCCCGGCAAAGAAGTTGTATTTACAAACTCGACAAATTTCTCTCTCTCCGCCGTAATTATGTTTCCCTCGCGAATTAGCAAATGGTCCCAAAAAAGAAGCTGGGAACGGGTCGCCATTCCTTCTCGAATTCTCTCCAAAACCCTATTCCTCTGGCGAACTCCTTTTTCATAGGAAAGAATCGACCTTCTGTATTCGCGATCTGCCAAAGACAGTACAAAATCCAAATACTTTCTTCTTGTACTTGGGGACTCAGTTACAAGAGATAAATCCCAAGGGCCAAACATAACAGCTTTCAAATTTCCGACAAATGTATAGAGTTGGCGCGACACTCCATTTACACTTAACTTTTTTCCCCCGCGTAAGTTTTCTGTGGGTCGAACTATAACAGCCTCAAGTTGTGTGTTTTCTGGGTCACTGTGTGACTGGGTTACTGTCCCCACTTTCCCCGTAACTCTTGCCAACTCTTCTCCTTCTTGTACCATCTCCTCCTCTCTGTATGCCCGAAAAGATTTACCAGTCGACAAAAGATATATCGCCTCTAAAGTATTTGTTTTCCCAGCAGTGTTTTTCCCGTAAATCACAGTAACACCGTCAATGAAACTAAATTGACGCTTTGTGATATTTCTGAAATTCTGAAGTTGTAATGTTTGTATTACCATCTTTACTACCTGTCTACTTGTCTACCTACCGCATCAGCGGCAAGGTTCTGTCTTCAGGTTCTTATCTACTTCTTACTTCTGGCACTTCTCACAGTAAAAAGTCCCCCTACCACCCAAACTAATTCTCTTAATCACATTTCCACAACCGTTTTTACACAACTTTCCAGCCTTTGCATAAACTAGCATATGTTTTTGATATTCGCCCTCCTCACCCAATGCATTCACATATGTGTTCTCACTTGATCCACCAAGATCCAAACTTTTCTTTAGAACCTCCAGCAATGCGTTGTATAGCCTCACTGCCTCATCGTTTGATAACGTTTTTGCCGGCCTTCGCGGATCAATCTTCGCAAGAAACAATGCATCGTTTGAGTAGATGTTGCCAACTCCAGAAATCTTCGTCTGATCAAGAAGGAGTGGTTTTATCTTCGTGTTTTTATTTTTCAAAAGTTCCGCGAACTTTTCCTTTGTTAACTTGTTACATGTTAACTTGTTGCGTGTTGCTATTTCTGGTTCTGGCCCAAGCTCCCGAATAAATTTGAAGTGTTCAACATTTTTTGTTGGTAAAACCCTAATCCACCCAAACTGACGAAGGTCGTTATAGAACAATTTCGTTTCATCGTGGAAGTGAAAAATCAAATGCGTCCACCTATTCGGCAATGTTCCCACCTTCTCCCGTGATACTCGTGCTACCTGTGCTGCCCGTGGTACCTGTACAATCAGCTGTCCCGTCAGCTTTATATGAACCATCAGCGATAATCCCGTGGAGAAATCTAGAACCAGAACTTTCCCAAATCGGCGCACTTTTTCCACTACCCTATCTACAAGATCACCCACATCACCCCCAACTATAACCTTCGGAAGCCTTACCTCAACTTCTGATAACTTTTTCCCCACCAAATACTTCTGCAAACCCAACCTTATTGTTTCTACCTCGGGTAATTCAGGCACCGTGGGCCAGTATATCAGGAAGTTCCTCCGTTACGTCATTTTGTGTATTGCATTTTGGGCAAGCAATCCCAGGTTTATACTCCTCAGTTGGTCGAATATCAGGTAATTCTTTTCATGTCTTTCACCGCCTTCGTCCGCCGGAGTTTCAACGCAGGCGGACCATTCCGTACTTTAAACCCTGAATGTAAAAATTGAGTGAGAAACTAAGAAGCCTTGACACCCGCAATTGCCCCTGTTAGCATCTGCTAAAGTATGCCCGCACTTGCAGAATTAACCAAAAATGGCAGGACAACCCCAGAGGCGTTAATAGAGATTTTAAAAGAGAAAAAAGAGCCCAGCCTTGGAGAACTCAACCCGCTTCTCTTTCCTCCAGACTTAACAAATCCCGAAGCAATAGACGCACTAAAGCTGGTCGCACTTAAAAAAATCACAAAATATGGAGGCCTTGAACCAACCGTTATCGAATCAGCTGCAGCCTACAACATTCACACACACAAACAAGAACCCAGACTTATTGTTAGATTTAACGTTGACACCCTCACACAAGAACAACTAGCTGCTCTTGAAAATCTGGTACGTTCAACCTACAGCACTGCTGTTAAAACAAGAAAAAGCACATATGGCACACCCATCACGATCGGAGGATACCCCGAACTAGACAATCCGCAAGAAAGAAGGAGACAAAAATCATGGGGCAAAAGACTGGGTTGGTATTTTGGTCCCAATTTAGACCCCAAAGTTGAGAATACACACACCGGACTTTTTGTACACAAAGACCTTGGCACCCAAGACATGGCCAATTTTTTAAAGGGTCGAGATTGTAAAGAATGGTTCTTCAATGCAAACATCGTCGACCCAATTATTCATAAACCAGTCAAAACCAGTTACATAATTGAAATTAGAGAAGCCGACTTATACCACACCGACGTAATAGAATTTACAACACAAGTTGCCCACATATTAGCCAAAGGACACACTATAACTGACCGTTGGTTAAAATACGAAATATATAACGATCTTAATAGATTGGGCCTAAGAAAGAATGGAAAAGACACAGCCCACGGCCTTGATAAACACACAACCCACATAGAAAGAGTCTTGATACTACCCTTAGCTAATCTAGGCTTGAGCACCTCCATAAGATTTAACGCAGGATCAGTCTTACTTGTTGGTGTTCCCGGAACAGGCAAAACCCTAGTAGCAGAGCAATTTCTACAAAGAGACATTGGTGTCTTCCTGCTCCCCATTGATCCACTTCATCTTGCGCAAGAATTATATGCCCCCCCAGAGAAAAAAAGAATCCTTCCACGAATCTCGCAAGTCTTTGCCCAGACCGGAATACCAGTTGTCTTACACATAGACGACATAGAAAATGTCCTCCAAGGAAAAGAGCAAAACACCATTAATTCGACTCTGCTTAATCTTATGGCTGGTGTCCGAGAAAGCGGCTTTTTTGTCTTGGCCTCAACAAACCACCCAGAACAACTAAACGACCAACTCCTCCAACCCCAAAGATTTGCCCACATTCTTTACTTCGGTCTATGTAACGAAGAAGCGCGCCGAGGCATCTTAGAAGTACACACAACTCAAATTAGTAGAAGTCTAAATATACCACTCTTTAACTCCGTGCAAGAAAGAGCCACAGTAATACGAGCAATAGCCCTCCACACACAAGGGTATACCCCTCGATACCTAGCCGAAATTTGCACAACAGCAAAATCTTTTTATCTTGCACGAATCGCAGTAGAAAAAAATAGAAGAATTGGTCTATCTGAAGAAGATATAAACACAACATTCACACTTGAAGACTGGGCAAGGGCATTAGATGAAGTTGATAAAAAATATAATAAACTTGCTGTCTCTAAAAGAGACGAAGAACTAAGAAGGTTCGTCGAAAAACACCACGGTCAAGTCGGCTTCGGTATACCATCCCAAAACGGCAAAACTGTTGCCCTCCAAGAAACAGTCGCTCGCCTAAATAGCACACCCTCTCACTAGCCTACAACACACCCTTTACAAAACCCAAAATCTCTTTCTTAAATCTTTCCTTCGAAAATTTCTTTGCATGTCCTCTTAAAACATCTTCGTCAAATTTAATCTTCTCAAATCTTTTTATGGCAGCTACAAGCCCTTCTACAGTGTAGTCCTCAAAAAGCACCCCAGTGCTTCGTGTCGCGTGTCGCGTGTCACGTGTCGCATCTATCACCGACTCCGAATACCCCCCAGAGTTGTATGCAATAACAGGCGCCCCGTAAACCATCGCCTCAACCGGGGTCATCCCAAAATCAACATCCCTCTCCAAAGCCAAAAACGCCTTTGCCTCCGAGTAGAATTTGGCCTGTTCTTCATCTGTGACATATCCTAAATACTCAATGTCGCCAACTGCATTCTTTTTAAGCCACTCGTGTGTTTGTGAATACCCAGAAACTCCCCCCGCTATTTTCATTTTTATTTTTAATTTTTTAGCTGCCCTTACCGCCATCTCTATCCCCTTACCACCAGTAATACGCGAAATTATTAGGTAATAGTCCTTCTTACCATTTGTAATTTGTAATTTAGAATTTGGAATTTCTATTGGTGGATATATTACAATTGCCTCTCTCCTATAAAACTTCTCAACTCTCGCCGCCACATTCTCCGAGTTTGCCACAAAATAATTCACCCGCTGTGCCGCTTCAAAATCATAAATCCTTAAAAAATGTGCAAGGATATTTTTGTAGATTTTTACAAAAATGTTTCTATCCCCAAGCGGCGTGTCATATCCATACAACCACCTCGGTGGAGTGTGTATATAGCAAATTTCGACCGGCTTTCGTGTCACGTGTCTCGTGTCTCGTGTCTCATTCCTACTCCCAAATCCTTTGGTGATATACCACGAGGCACTCGATATCACCAATTCATATTTAGAAAAATCAAAACTTCCCCAAATCCAAGGCGCCAAAAACCTTAACGGGCTATGAAGTTTTGTTGAGAAAAACGGAATATTCTGCGCCCACGATGCAATTATTTTTCTTCCTTTTAACCGATCAAGAAAGGGTCCTTTCCTCTTAAAAGCTGTATAAATCGGTGCATCAGGAAACATCTCCGAAAGCGCCAAAACTACCCGCTCTGCTCCCCCAAATTCACCTACGTTATCGTGTACAATTGCAACTTTCATATAAGTTCCATCTGGTCTTTATTTTTTTTGTTCGTTTGCCGTTTTGCGTTTGCCGTTTTGCGCCCCACAGCTCCAATTCTCACCAACAAACTTTTAAAACCCAGCTCTTTCAGCTTATCAACAAAATCCTTATCCTCTCTCAAACGCCCCAACTCACACCTCTCAAGGTTTAAGGTCACTGGCGCATCCGTTACAATCGTCGCCAAATACTTTGACATTTTCGCAGACTCCTCCCCTTCTTCCAATTTTTTGACCACGCCAGCAGGCAAACTTTTTACTTTTTCCGTTTTACCTTTTACGTTCCTGTAAACTTCCTCTAGTGTTCCGAATTTCTCAAGGAGGCTTTGTGCCGTCTTTGGCCCTATCCCCGACACACCAGGATAATTATCAGAAGAATCCCCAATTAGAGCTTTATAATCAACAATCTTTGCTGGACTAATGCCAACATACTCCAAAACATCTTTTTCTTCCAAAAGTCTCGCGTTTGCTATCCCTTTAATTGGTGCAAATACCTTAATCCCCTTCTTATCATCAACCAACTGCATTATATCTTTATCTCCCGTGACAATAACTACGTCATACTCTTTTATTCTTTTACTCTGCACAGCTTGCTGTGCCAACGTCCCAATAACGTCATCCGCCTCAAATCCCGAAGCTGTATAAACTGGAATCCCCGAAACTCCAACAACCTCATGTACCAAAACTATCTGCGAAACTAAGTCTTCATCGGCTGATGGCCTCTGCGCTTGGTATGCAATATATGCAGTATGCCGAAACGTCGCCTCAGGAAGATCAAAACAAACTGCCAGGTGTGTGGGCTTTAACTCATCAATAACCCTAAGAAGAATCGACACAAACCCGTATGCAGCTTGTGCCGGCGCGCCATAGGGGGTCGTCAATGGCGGAAGAGCATGATATGCCCTGTGAATTATCGCATGCCCGTCGATCAACACTAGTCTCTTCTTCATTTTTTAGCAGGTCGTTTTGAGGATTTCTTTGCACCTACAATCTTCTCAAACTCATCACGATCCAAAGTTTCTTTTACCAATAAAGCCTCAACAACCTTGTCGAGTGCCTTTCTTTCTCGCTTTACAATATCTTGTGCCTCTTTATATGCTTTCGCAATAATCTTTCTTATCTCCCGATCAACCTGATCTTGTGTCTTTTGTCCAATTTGCTGGGCATCCATAGATCGGAGCCTTCCGACCATATCGATATCGTAATACGGCTGCCAGTTAATTGGCCCCAAGCCACTCATTCCAAATTCTGAAACCATACGACGTGCAAGTTCTGTTGCTTTTGCAATATCGTTTGACGCCCCAATTGTCATCTCAGAAAAAACAAGTTCTTCGGCTGCCCTTCCCCCAAGAATCGTCCTCAAAAGTTCCAAAATTCTCGTCTTTGTCTCATGTACCCTGTCAACCTCAGGAGAAATAGATGTCTGTCCCAAAGTTTCATTTCTTGCAACAATCGAAATCCGGTCAATCGGGTCAATTGAAGGCAGCACATGGCTTACAATCGCGTGTCCTGCTTCATGATACGCAGTTATTCTTTTGTCCTCCTCTGATTGCAAACGCCGACGCGCAGGACCCAGTTTAACTTTCGTTGCCGCCTCGTTTATATCAATTACTGTAATTTCTTTCTTATCATCACGCGCCGCAGCAATTGCAGCTTCATTCAGCATGTTCTCCAAATCCGCCCCAGAAAATCCAACAGTGCGGGATGAAACCCGCGCCCAATCAACTCCCTCTACAAACTTCTTTCCTCTTGCATGAATCTTCAAAATCGCCTCTCTTCCTTCTTTATCCGGCAAATCCAAAGTCACTCTCCGGTCAAATCTACCAGGCCTCAAAAGCGCCGGATCCAAAAGATCCCCGCGATTCGTCGCCGCGATAACCAAAACAGAATCGTTTGGTGTAAATCCATCCATCTCAACCAAAATTTGGTTTAAAGTCTGTTCCCTCTCATCATGCCCTCCCGCAATCCCATGTCCCCTTTGCCTTCCAATTGCATCAATTTCGTCAATAAAAATAATAGAAGGTGCAGCTTTTTTTGCTGTCAAAAATAAATCACGGACTCGGGAATTATGAAGAAGTATGGGCTTCTCACCACCGAAGAAGGCCTCGTTTTCCACTCCACACAAGTCATAAACATACCCTTCGTGTGATTTCTTCACTATTTTTTGAACTATTGCTCTTTTAAACTGGAACGGTGTTGCTTCTTTCTGCTCTAAGAAGGGGTTGGTGGTTTTGCCTATTATGAGAGTCCAACACTCATAATCCGGGAGTGGTCTATTTTTGATAATTCTCCCGCCCTTAACCTTTTCGTGTTTGATTCCGACCTTCATACCATACATGCTGCACAGCCAAGAAAGCTCTAGAATAAGTTGCTTAGAAACCGAAGTGGCAAAAAACTTGCCGCTTTTGGCCTGATACCCATCCCCCTGCCAATATCCCTCCAGGAAGCTTAAGAAGTACTCCTTGGGCAATCCCCAGATAAGCTCAGGTACGTGCTTGTTGTGACTCCCACTCCCGCAATGTTTTATAAAAAACCTGCCAAGATGGGCTGAGTGGTACTTGATTCTGAGGGTATTATCCTGTGTTTTCTCGAGCACAGGGTAAACCCCAAATACTTCATGCATTAGCGAAATCACCTCTTTATGAAGGCTCGTCTCGTGTATCCCAAAAATAAATTCCAGGTACGGAATTCCCCTCCCCTCAGCGGTATAAAAGCCTAAAAGTTTCATAAGGGCGGGAGTAACAGCTATCTTATCTGGAAGATTAAGTTTCACCAATTTTTTGCTCAGAAGTCTTGGCATGTGAAGTCCGCTTTGCCAATTTCCAACTGTTGCCTGAGAAACCCCAACTTGTGAAGCAACCGCATATTGACTCATCGTTCCTGAATTTGCCAAAGCAAACTGATATTTCTCAATTAACCCCTGGTCGTCGTTCCAAACGTCAAGCTCGAGTTCTGGCATTTCATTTGTAAACTTGTGGGCAATAATTTTGTGTTTTTGTGGAGCGCCCGGTTGATAAGCAAGTCTTATATTAAGGGGCAGCTCAACCAAAATGTCTCCTTTTTTGATATCTTTTGTTGCAACAGGCAATATCCTGCCATTTCTCCTTATAAACACACTATGATCTGCTGTTGTTTTAACTACTCCGCCCAAATAATGAATCTCGTAAATTTCTTGAACTTTATGGCGAAAGACAGCCGTTACACTTTTGAATGCTGAATTGGCAATTCTTAGCATCCTGCCGTTTTTATATCCCCAAAACCCGTCTGTTTTATTGTCAAAACCAAGCGTTCGGATGTTCCCAACTCTAACCAGACCCTCCTTGTCCTCTTTAAAGAAGCTGTCAACAAATTGGCCTATCGGCAAAAGTTTTGTCCCTTGGTCGCTTTTAATAAGAATGGGCGTGTCTCCGGTAACAGAAGCCCCAACACCAACAAGCATTTCCATAAATTCCGAACCCGCCATTGAAAAGAAGGGTACCCCCGCTTCCCCCGCCACACCACGGGCCAAAAGTGTTTTCCCCACACCGCTCGGACCGAACAGCAAGACACCTTTTGGGGTACGCGCACCAATTGCACGGTACTTAGCAGGGTTTTTCAAAAAGTCGACAACTTCCTCCAATTCCCTTTTTGCTTCATCAACCCCCGCCACGTCGGCAAATGTGACTGATTGCTTTCCCTTTGCAAAAGCCTTTGCCCCAGATTTCCCAAAAGAAAAAATATTATCCTGCGCCCCCCTTGCCTGGCGAAAAATAAATAAGAAAAATACTGCCATTAAGCCCAAAGGCAGTAAAATCCCCAATATATCAAGCCAAAAACGAGACAAAATTTGATCATCTACCTTGTATGGAACAGTCGCAGGATCAATCTCAGAATCGCGCAAAACTTCAGTAAATGAATGACCCCCTTCTTTAACAGCAGTCTTCTGGGCTCCATCTTTATATTTAACAACCAACCTATCTCCCGAAACGTTAATATTTTCAATTTTGCCGTCCTTTATCTCCTGCAAAACTGTCGGCAAAGGCACAGTTTCCCCATACCTATTCCCAATTGCAGAAAAAAACATCGGACCCAAGAAGAAAAGGACCAACAAAAACAAAAGAAGATTGCGAAGATTAAACTGGAATTTAAATTTCAAACCGCGCTTGCCCTTACCGTTTGAGGTTTTGTTGTTTGTGTCTTTTGGTAATTTTAGTTTTGCAGCCATGTCGGTTTATTAATAACTTTTTTTACAAGACGACATATCGGATCTTTTTTCTTAAAAAGTCCGTTATGGTCTACTTTATCCTATCTCCTTCCTTGCTTCCTTCGGGTGCCACAATTGGTTTTGGACCACTCTCACTGTCGGTGCACAACAACATCCCTTCGCTTAATTCCCCTGCCATTTTTCTCGGCTCTAAGTTGTATGCAAATACAAATAACTTGTCCACAAAATAGGAAGGGTCATAAAAAAGCTTCTCGCTATTCTCAAGGTGTTCACAGTTTTCAACTCTCCCCACACGAAGTTCAACCTTAAAAAACTCTTCTGCGGTTACCGTCGAAGACCCTGAGCTTGCTTGCCCTGAGCTTGTCGAATGGGTCGAATGTATGCTCTGAGGTTCCATGAACGTGCCAAGTATACCACAAATTGAAGCTATACCTTGTCCTAACATTTAATCATGCGCGCTTGACAAGAAAACATATGTATGTTAATGTGTATACACATGTTAACCAAAAGAGCCAACATCTTATTTGAAGAGAAAACATGGAAAGAGCTATCTCGCCTGGCCAAGAACCAAAAGACTTCCGTTGGCGAGCTTGTGCGCAATGCGGTCGAAGAAAAATATCCCCGCCAACTCGAACTTGAGGCAAGAAGAAAAGCAATTGAGCATATCCGACGAATCAGGCCCAAACCCGTAAAAGGGAAGATCGATTATAAAGCACTGATCAACGAAGGGAGAGTTGTATATTAACTTACATTATTGACTCATCTTTCGTACTGGCACAGCTTTTGCCAGACGAAAATATAGATAAGGTGGAAGAAATTTTCAGCAGCTACGAACTTGGAAACATCAACCTAACAACATCTCCCCTGCTACCCTTCGAAGTGATCAATGGATTAAAATCTGCAGTGCTCTCAAAAAGAATCGAAGAAAGCCTTGCCCTTGCTCTAGTAAAACAGTTCTTCGAAATGAAAATAAATCAAGAAGAATTACGTTTTGAAGATGTCCTATCCCTAAGTCTTGATAAAAACTGTTCTGTCTACGATGCTTCTTACCTCTGGTTGACAAAAAAACACAACATTCCGCTTCTTACCCTCGACAGAAAAATGAATGAACTGACTTAAACCAACCCCATTGCCTCCTTTACAGTACTTAATGTTTCTGAAGCAACCACTTTGGCCTTCTTTGCGCCTTCATTAATAATCCTGTTCACAGTTTCTGTATCAGCTTCCAGATCAGCGCGCCTCTTTTGAATCGGCTTAAGTTCTGCGTATATTGCTTCTGCAAGTTCTTCTTTTAGATCTTTGTATTTAATTCCGTCCTGTTTGTATTGGTTCGCGAGTGTTTCTGTTCTTTTGTCTCCAAGGAATAATTCACAGAACTTCAAAAGTGCCGCAACTCCCCCTTCGGTTGGCACCGTTTCTCCTTTCCCCAAATCCGTAGGAACAGCAGCAAGTCTCTTTTGGATTGTAACAAGATCATCCGTGAGCAAAATAGAACTACCCTCCACGCTCTTTGCCATCTTACCCTCTCCCGTCAAAGAGGGTACATACTCACCCTGCGTTGCAAACCTCTGGGGGAAAGGCAGTTTCAAGCCAAACCTATCATTCATTTTTTGCGCAATCTCGCGCGCTACCTCCAAATGCGGCTCTTGGTCAATTCCAACAGGTACAAGCGATGCTCCATACACGAGTATATCTGCGGCCATAAGGACCGGGTAATACAAAAGCGCCATATTCACATTTTCTGGGTAATTTTTTACTTTTTCTTTAAAAGTTGGAAGGTGCTGCATGCGTGCAATAGTTACCACAGTTGAGAACAAATAAGACAGCTCTACATGCTCATATACTTGAGATTGTATAAATATAGTGCTCTTTTCGGGGTCAAGCCCTGCCGCAAGATAATCCAAGACCACGTCTCGTACCGCTCCCTGAAAAACTTTAGGGTCATAAGGAATATTAATAGAATGAAGATCCGCAACCATATAGAAAGTGTCATATCTGGAGTCGTCTTGAAGCTCAAGCATACCTTTTACGGCACCAAGATAGTTGCCGAGGTGAAGTCGGCCATTTGCCCTAATTCCTGATAGTACTCGTTTTTGAGTCATATATCGTATTAACGCAATTCTACTGTTGTGTCGCATCTGCGCAAAACAACAGCAAGGTTCTTCGGAGGTTCTTATTGCGCGCTTTGTCAATTTTAAGCCTCGTCTCTCAATTTAACAACTAAAAATGCCATTTGCATTCTGCGGTTGGCTATACAAAGATCAATCATGTCCGAAACAGGTGCCGAAAGCTTTGCCAACCTTCCACCCCAAACTCCTGAAGTCAGACCACTATGCAAGATATGGCCTCTGGAATTCTTCAAAACTCAAGAAGATAGAAAAGTTTTAAACCAAACAAAAATCTCAAAAATTAAGCAAAAATCTGTTGCTTAGTGCTTTTAGGGATTGCTTTACTAGTAGCTTTCAGGAACTTACTTGCATTCAAAACCTCAATTAACACTGGTTCTCTTTTTTTTGTATAATGCACGATAAAATCACCTTCCATTTCAGCATCCTGAAATACTTTCTTAGAAAGCTCAATTATTAACAAGTCATCCTCTTTGTAATATTTTATCTTCATATCTGCCCTTGGTTGCCGAAAAAAAGGTAATTACCTTATACCCCATTTCAGTGTTTTTGTAAACAACGACTAAAGAAATGCTCTTGCTATGTGTGGCAACAGCTATGTGTGGGTATTCCCCCTGATCCACAGCAGCAGGCTCCAGCACAACTGCCTCCACATCTTTCCTTTTAATCCCAAGTTCCCTCATTCTTTTACGTCGAAATTTTAACTTCGCATGCCTTGTGTATTCAAACACAAGGCCATTTTATCAAAAAAGAAGTTAAATATGTCAAAACAGCCTGAAGAATACCTAAAGCACATTTTGGATGAGATTGAATACCTACTAAATTCTTCCAAAGACACTGGTGAAGAAAAATTCATGGCTGGCATGAGAGACAAACTTATACACCACTACTTCGGCGTCGATTACACAATAGTCTGGGATGTTGTAAAAAACGAAATCCCCATGGGGTGAAGTCAAGGCTTAGGCCGCGCGAGAGCGTTCCAACTCCTTCTGAGCATTCCCGAGTACTCGTGCCAAAATACCTCTTTGGTGATTTCCGGCCAGTGATCCATGTACTCCCTACCTTGGAAGTACCGAAAACCCGAAGAGTTGGGATTGATCAGATTATGATAAACAAGGCCTCTCTGCCCAGTCTGCCAAATCATTCGAAACCCACGGCCGCCGCTTTGGATGATTGTTGTCATCCCACCAGAGTACTCGCCATTTGTGCCGTACATATCGATGTACTCAAGGTCACCCTCAACTACTCGGTAAACCTTGAATCCAGGGAGTCCTGAAATCGTCTCCTTCTTCACTTCCCCGCCAGCGTAGGTCTTGGCAGCCGACGAGAGAAAAAACCTCTTGAGCCGTGCAACATCCACCTGCATTTACTTGTCTCTTTGTGCAAAATCGCTTATTAAAGCGTTGGAACATTATCTTACAATTGAGGCCAAATGTCAAAACTAGAGGTTGAAACCGCAATCACACGGCAGCTTGCTCTAAAAAGTGTCTCAGCTGTTTCTTTAAAACTCTCATTCCCATACTTGTCTTCAAATATCTTTCTCGTGCTTCTGCATCAGTTTTTAGAAGATAAACCTCGTAATAAACAAGTTTGAGGGGAACGTGGGGCGCCGTGGAGAAATTTCTACCTGAGTTATGATCTTTCACACGTTTTTGTAGGTTTGATGTTGAACCTTTGTAGAGCCACTTTTTATTCTTTGAAGATTGGAGAATATAAACGAAGTGCACACCTTATTGTAAACCTTCGGGTCATTATGTGCTTCGCGTCCACTCGCACACCGACCCGATGAGGGTGGAACGAAAAAAGCCACCTTTCGGTGGCGTTTTCGTTTAATACCCTCAGTTGCGGGGCCGGGAGTCGCGCCCGGCCTGCGAGATTATGCTTGTCTGTAATCTCCAGTTACCTGGAGTGTCGGACTATATCATCACCCCAATCATATGAACTGATTGGGGGCTCGGCGTGTAGTCTCTACGGAGTCCCAACGACCTCGCCCTGAGCGATAGTCGAAGGGTTCCCTCGGGATTGCCCTGAGCGACTCTTGGAGTCGAAGGGTTTCCCCGATATAGCCAAGTTCTCATTCTAATATTTCTATCAGATGGGCCCATTTTGAGCCTCGCGTGCAACTCTACACTACCCCGCATGTTAACTTACCCATGAATTATATCAGCTCAACCCCTGTATATCAACCTTGACATACAATCGAATAACTGAGATACTGAACTACTGAACCGCCATCTGTCATTCGAATGATAAGAAAGCCGCTGGAAAAAGCCAAAGCACTCGAGCTTAGAAATAAGGGTTTTAGCATTAAAGAAATCGGTACTATGCTTGATGTCTCATCCTCCACCGTGAGCCTATGGGTTCGCCACATACAGCTTTCCCCCACTCAGAGAGATCGACTTGTCAAAAAGGTTTTCGACACCCTCCAGCAAGGTCGGATTAAAGCCCAAGCCATACAAAAACAGGCAAGGGACAAAAGACTCAATAGGCTAACTAAAGAAGCCGAAAAAGAGCTAGGAACACTGTCAGGGCGAGACTTGTTTGTAGCTGGTATCTTTCTCTACTGGGCCGAAGGATTCAAAAAAGACAACCGATTGGGTTTTGCCAACTCAGACCCCACAATGATTAAACTCTTTCTTAAATGGCTGGAAGTAGCTGGTGTACCCAAGAGCACTCTCAGACTACGTGTAGGCTTAAATATCAGCCACAAAGGTAGGATTGAAGAGGTTCAGAAGTATTGGGAAGCACAAACTGGCATTCCTCAAAGCCAATTTCAGAAGCCGTTTTTTCAAAAATTCATATGGAAAAAAGAGTACGCCGAGCCCAGAAATTACTTTGGAGTGCTACGAATAAGAGCAAATGGCCAAGGAGATCTTTTTGTCAAAATTCAAGCCTGGATCAAGCAGATTCAGGATATGGTATAATCACCTTCTGCAAGGCTGGGTAGCTCAATTGGCGGAGCAGACGCTTCATACGCGTAAGGCTGAGAGTTCGAGTCTCTCCCCAGCCACCCTTCGACTTCGCTCAGGGCGAGCCTATGCTCCAATCCACAAATCAACCTCCGGCAAAAACAGCCTCACCCATTGCCTCCAAATCGGACGCGTTTCTTGCTCAAAACCAGAATCAACAAACTCCTCTTTAGGCGCAAGCGACCTTAAAACCTCCTCAGGCGGCAAAACTACAATTACCTCCCCCTCCTGAGCTAGCCCGAGTTTGTCTCTCGCCTGTTGCTCAATAAACTTAACTGAGCCCAAAGACTCCCTAATAGCCTCAAGCTCTATCCTCTTTGTCTCCTCCTCTTCAAGCCTCGTCCGAGCCTCCTCAATCGCCCCACCCCTTCCTTTTAACTTAAAGCCAGTATGGATAGAAGAAGTCATAATTAGGATCAAGACAACAAATACTGCACGCGCCTTCAACAACCCTAGAATTGACTTCAGATTATCCATAATTTAACCCCCTTGACACTAGCCTCTTTACATGATAATATAGGCCATGGCAGCCCAAGAAACCACTCTGCAATCTCTGCAAAGAGAATTTATAGCAGATTTAAGGACCAAAAGCAGGTCTTCTGCGACCATTCTCGCATATAATAAAGACATCGAGCAACTTGTCGCTTACCTTGCTTCAACTGAGAAAACCGAAAGTAATCAAGTAACTTCTTCAGATATCGAAGCTTTCAGAAACTCTCTTTCTGAAAAGGCATATACTGCAAAATCAATCTCAAGAAAACTTAATGCGATAAAAGCCTTCTTCCGCTGGATTGTTGGCAAAAAAATCCTTGAAAACGATCCCGCAGCTCCTGTTGCCCATCCAAAATACGACAATCCCCCTCCTCGAATCTTGACTCGTATGGAGTATAGAGCTTTAAGAGATGCAGCCCGGGGCGATAAAAGAATTGCGGCAATTATAGAACTCATGCTCCAAACTGGTGTAAGAATCGGCGAGGTTGCAGCTTTTCAATTGTCTGATATTAATAGCGATTCAATCCATATCCGCGCTTATGCTTCTCAATCTGAGAGAACAGTCCCGATTAACAAACCCGCAAAGGATGCTTTAAACGACTACTTATCCGACCGCGGCGAAGTCAAAAACGACCATGTGTTCATTACAAAAAACCAAAGGCCTCTATTAGTCCGTAATATTAGAAGCTCAATTGATCGATACTTCAAAGAGGCCGGTATAGAAAATGCAAAGGTCAACGATTTAAGATCCACCTTTATCGCCCACCAACTTAAAGGTGGAGTCGATGTTGTAACTGTCTCAAAAATTGCTGGACATAAAAGACTCTCGACAACCGAGCGCTATTTGGAGTTTATTGAAAGAAAGAACGGCCCCGGCCGCTCCACAAAATTAGAAGAGCTGTAATAGCGAAATTTATTTCGCGCTCTTTCTACTCACCGCTCCCGCAATTTTCTCCCAATCCCGGTCTCTTCGAAGTTTTAGGTTCTTCTCCCAAGCTTTCTCAAGAACCACCAAATCCACGCCCAGTTCCCGTCCTAAAGACAACAACGCTAAATAGTCCTTTGGGAAACACTTCCCCCCAAAACCAAAGTTGCCATCCGGGCCCGGAACTTTAATGTGTGTCCCCCCCCTTTTATCAACTTCCACCATTTTTCGCACGTCATCGTAATTAATGCCCAACGCTTGCGCGAGCTGGTAAAACTCGTTAGCCACCACAGTTTTGGCCGCCAGCATAACATTGGACATGTATTTGGCCATCTCAGCAGAGGTTGTATCAGTCAAGAAATACAACGACTCTTGTGGAAGTATAGTTGTATACAGTTCTCTAACTCTGTCTCTATCACTGTCTTCCCCCCCAATAATCGTTCTGTTTGGATTTAAAAAATCTTCTAAAGGATGTGATTCAGTTAAGAACTCGGGATTGCTAACAATCCTAACTCCTTTGTGTTTTTCAGCAATTTTCTTTGCTGTACCTGGAATAACTGTGGACTTGATTATAACTACTCTGTCACTGTCTCTTACTTGCTCGGCAACTTTCTCCACTACTCCATCGACGATCGAGAGATCTATCCCCGAATAGTCATGATACATCGGAGTCGGGACACAAACAAAAATAAACTCGCTTTTGGAAACCAATTCCGAAACCTCTATTCCGCCTTCTTTATACGGGTCATGCCACAAAATAGAGTGTTTTTTTGAAAAACCTTGACCTGTTGCTTGCCCCACAACCCCCCAGCCAATAATTCCCACATTTGCCATAAGTAAGGTTTTTGTATCAGCGAATTTCAATTCGCGCTTCTGATTGTATCTTTTTTGACTTGAGTAGTACAATCTATCTAATTGCGTGATTCTGTTGTGCAGTACAATAAATTTGGCAGTCAGTTTTCCACCGTTGTGAGTCACAAGAAAGCAACCATTCTCCAAACAATTACCCACCAGCCGTTTTTTACCCCGCGGAGCGTCCACGCGAAGTGGGGCGTTTGGCAGTAAGGATCCGTTGACTGTTCTTCCAAACTGTTAATACCTTGCCGCCTTTTCTTTGCTTGACATCACCATACAAATACCATACAATCTTTGTATGGCGATAACTATAAACATTTCTCTCCCAAAAGAGATGTACAAAGATATTAAACGCGCAGTCAAAGTTAAGCGTTTTTCTTCCGTAAGCGAGATGATCCGCGACTCTGTCCGCAAATCTTTATATGAAGAAATTACTGAGAACGGCTTTAGTCCCACCTTTGAAGATCAGATAATAGAATCCGAAATGGAGCCTGAAGAAAACGATCAAGTTTGGGAAAGCGAGGCCGATGTGAGAAAATATTTCAAGGAATTAAGAGAAAAAATAGCAAGGGATGATAAAGCTAAAAACGCTTGGAAAATTCACACAAATGTTAGAAAATCCTTACAAAGACAGTCCGGAATTGCGCGCTGATGTTGAAGACCAAATATCTTTATTTGTAAATAACCCCGATGACACCCGCCTTCTTAACCACAAATTGACCAAACGACTTAAGAGTCGATGGGCATTTAGCATAACCGACGATATTAGGATTATCTACAAGTGGCAAGGCAAAAATACAGCCCAATTCTTATCAATCGGCACACATCCCCAAGTTTACACAAGAAAGCCAAAGGTAAAGAAAAATTAAATGTGCGCCCGGAGGGACTCGAACCCCCAGCCTGATGGATATAAGCCATCCGCTCCGCCGTTGAGCTACAGGCGCATGCAGAACAAGGCAATTATATCAGTTTGCCATTCGGAGTTCTACACAGAGACTACTGGAAGATTTTTCAAACTCTTACCCCTAGGGAGTTCCACATAAAGCTTCTCAAAAACCAATTATCTTCCCTTTTTTATCTTTACTAACAATAGTCCCATCCCCAATCTCTTCAGATTTTACCTCTTTTTTAGGGTCGTCAAACCAAACGCTAAGCGTCTTACCCTTTGAATCATAACAAATCTTTATCTGTGTAAACATATTCTTCTTGCCTTCACTACCTTTTCTACCTTCACTACTCTCACTACTTTATTCTAGAGCTTTGCTCGTCTATTTATCTCTGCCTCAACCAATGCTCTATCTCTCCCATACTTCACTTTCGACATTTCGCGAATTACCCTTGCAACCTCCTCACTCCCCGACTCTTTTATCTTTACCAAATCGCGAGTCAAATCAACTGAAAATGGTGGAACCGGCTCGTTGTGGACTATCGTCTTCATATAAACATTGAAGCGCTCAATATTTAAAAGATCATCTTCATCAAAAACAGGCTGAAATTCTCGAGTTAAATAATTTGCATCAGCTACCCCAACGCGGTAGCACATAATCGTTCCAACGTTTCCAAAAATAGCGTTTTTCACTTCTTCATCAACTTGGCCAATAAATTGGTTTGCGACACAAAGGTTTAAGCGGTATTTGCGTGCTTCTGACAAAATCTGTGCAAAGTCAGGAGTTGCGAAGTTTTGGAACTCGTCAACATACAAGTAAAAATCTCGCCTCTGATCTTCCGGCATGTCAGACCGGCTCATTGCGGCCATAAGTATGCGCGGCACCAAAACTAATCCCAAGAAGTTTGAGTTCTCCTCTCCTAATGCGCCTTTCGATAAATTCACAAGCAGTATCTTGCCTGAATCCATTACTTCTCTAAAGTTAAACGCAGATTGAGATTGTCCAATCATGTTTCGGATCATGATGTTGGTAACGAAGCGCCCAAATTTTGAAACAACATAATCCAAAACTTCAGACTTGTGGAACTCCGATGTCTGCGCAATCTGATCCGTCCAGTACCTCCTAACCATAGGATCTTGGATTTTTGGCAAATATTCCTGAACTAAAGCCGGATCAGTCATCAACCGAACTACCTCAACAAACGTCGCGCCGTTTTCAGAAAATGCAGTCAAGACCGCATTTCGAACCATATGTTCAAACCTCGGCCCAACAATTCCGGTTTTATATGGATCAAAAAGCTTGTACATCATATTGATAACCGAAGTTGCAACAAAGTGTTGCTGATCAATTGTCTTTGCCTCCAATAAATTTAATCCCATCGGGCGCTCTGCATCTGCGGGATTAAAATAAACTACATCCTCTGCTCGCTCTGGCGGAATAAGTTTTAAGATATCCTCAACTGCGTCTCCGTGAGGATCCATAAAACAAAGTCCGTGTCCAGCCTTAATATCCTGCATAATCAAATCTTTCAAAAGCTCCGACTTACCTGTTCCGGTCTTTCCAATAATGTACATATGCCGCCTTCTATCCTCGTCTGATATGTAAACCGGCCGCTTTATTCCCCTGTATTCTGATACACCAATATAAAGCCCCGAAGTTGGAATCTGTGAAGGCGCTGGCGCGCGCTTTGCATTAAGCCAGAAAATATGAGGTGTTGTTATTTGTTTGTTGGGGAAATGAAAAACCGTTGCAAGCTCTTCAGAATTAAGAATTGTTCTCTGATTCCCCAAAATATCAAACTTTGAATGATACCTGTACCAAAAATCATCAACAAAAGTGCCTTTGTTGCGAATCTTCCTGCTCTTAAACCCATTTAGATCTCCCGAAAACTGCTCAAACGCAGCTTTTATATTTGCCAAATGCGCCTTTGCCTGTTCCTCGCTTGTTGAAGAAACCACAATGCGAATACTTGTCTCAAACCCCGGCTTTGAAATTTTGTTGTCAATTGCTTCAAATGTTTTTGCGTCAACTTTATAGGAAGCTTTGTTTGGATCTGACTCCTCTTTTTTAGTTTTTGAAAGATAAAACTTTCCCCCACTTTTCCAAACATTGTCCGCCGGAGACACAATAATTTGTACGCAAGCACCCTCATCAGGACCCATTTTTGCCAAAGAAGAAGTCAAAGAACTCAACGGATCTGTTGGAAGGTCCTTAAAAGTCTTGATTGGGTAGAAGTTTGCAGTCCTTAACTGCAATCCAGAGTATGCAACTTTCCCTTCCTCGCGAAATATATTATGTTCCGGAACTGCGTTAATTTGTGCATCAGGAAACGCGCCGTGGATCTGTTTCTCAATCAGGTCTTGTAAACGCTTGGGGCACCAAACATAGAAGCGTATATCTTCATGTCTTGCAACAACCTCAAAAGAAATTGTGTCTTGGACTGTAAATTTCTGCTGCCAGCCGCTTTTTCTTATTGAATAAAGAGCCGCAAACATTTGCTCCGCAGCATCAATTTTTATTTCGTTATCGCGAGGGACAGCAACTTCCAACAGAACCGAATCAAGACTACGCCTTTCCCTTCCTCTGTGTTTGAACACAACAAACCCGAACATTGCCAAAAAACCAAAGATAAGAGCAAAAAAACACAAAAATATAAGAAAGATTAATGCAGAAGTTAAATTATCCATGTGTATTAGCGCAATTCATTGCGCGCCTCCTGGGCCTTGCCCTGAGCCTGTCGAAGGGTACAAAACCTTTTTCCCGAAAAGTAAGGCATGCTTAACTACCCTTTTCCAAAATACCACAAGCCAATGACAAGAGCTTTCAACCGGCTCTTTTTCAATCTCTTTTATTTGCTTTGGAGTATACGGGACATTTACAACCTCCTCCCCGCTTGGAACCAAAATTGTGTTTCCTTTATCATCTTGTACCGCTTGTGGTTGGGCAACTACAGTTGGCTGAACAACCTGTTGCGTTGCCTGCGATGCTTGTGGAACTTCCACACGCTCTATCAACCCGCTATCCGCTGATTGACCAGCAGATACTTCTGGAGTAGGTCTAACCTCAAGTTCTTGGGCAGCAGCCATATATGGAGTATAGCAGATCAGATAGATCAGAACAGTTCGGCTAAAATCAGATTATGGATAAATCAGATCTTGTTTACCCGCCCCTGATTTATCTTATATCTTCTGATTTCTTCCGAGTGTTTACTTGCCTTTCCACTTCTCCTCTGGGGTTCCCACTAGGTGGTTTGCAAGCCGGGCCGCCATGAAAAGGTAATCCGACAGCCTATTCAAATACTTCGCAACATTGGAATTTACGTCTTGAGAACGGGAATGCGCGACCAACGCCCGCTCTGCTCTTCTACATATGCTTCTGGCCATATGTAGTGCCGCTCCCGCAGGAGACCCCCCGGGAAAGATAAAGTTCCCCAAAACCGGCAATCCCCCTTCTTGTAAATCAATAAACCGCTCCAGACGCCTCGTCTTGTCTGAGTCGCAAACAAACGGAGGTTCTTTCCCTTTCGCGGTTCCAACTTCTGAGGCAATTTCAAACAAATCTTCTTGAATTGCCAAAAGTTCCCCACGAAGTGATGCCTGTTCTGCGTTCAATAAACTTAAAACAACACCAATCTGAGAATTTAACTCATCAATTCCCCCCAATGCCTCAAATCTCGGATCTTCCTTAGAAAGTCTTTCATCAGATCCATAAATCCCAGTAGTCCCCTGGTCTCCTCTTTTTGTATAAATTGCCACAATGGAATATTAAAATGTAAAAGTAAAAATGTAAAATGATAAATTAAAACGAAGAAAGCAGAAGTTCGGATTAGTTTTAATTTTTACTATACCTCAACATTCCGCATGTCCACACGCGTAGCATTTCGCACAGCCCTCCTCGTGGACAAACGCCGCAACACCACAAACGGGGCAAATATCTGCCCCCCGCAGTCCTGCGGAAGATATTATCGGTAGATTTCCTTCTGCTGGGGCCGGCGTGGGGTCAGGGTTAAGCGCCGCCATGACAGCCCCAGCTTGCATATGTAATTCTTGCCCCTCTGAGGCAAGTTTAGCGTGACCATCGTCATTGGCATGGCCATTCCCGCTAGAATGACCATTTGTCTCCGCGTGTAAGTTTTTGTCATTCGTGTTTTCATTCGTATGTGCTTCATCGTTCGCATTTGCTAGCACTGTTTCCACAAAATCTTGTCGCTGAAGATGTATTCTCAAAGCTTGTGCAACAGCATCAGGAAGCGAACGAACTTTGTTTGGGCCAAAACCCACAGACCTTGCTCCCCCAATCCCAGAAAGCTGATCAACAATCTCTTGCGCTCTTTGTCTTGAACTGACTGGAGAATTAAGCCTTAAAAGCGTTGAAACAGTCCTCCCAAGAGCAGCAGCCATTGCTGACAAATCAGATCCCGCTTTTCCAATATTTACAAATACCTCCAAAGGATGCCCCGACAAGTCCTCATTAATAGTGATAAAAGCAGATCCCACAGGAGTCACCATTCTGTAAGTTACCCCCTGCAAACTTTCCGGACGCTGCAAAACAGCTTCTACAAATACTGGAGCTGGCGCCTCCTCTCCCTTCGAAGGATTCTCTTGCACTGAGCCTGCCGAAGTGTCTCTTGATAAAACCCCGGGGCGAGAACCATCTCTCATATAAGTTATTCCCTTAAGTCCTAGCTCGTAAGCGAGTGTATAAAGCTTTTTAACATCGTCAACGCTATGGGCAGTTGGAGCGTTGACGGTTTTTGAGATTGAAGCATCTACATATTTCTGAACTGCGCCTTGTACTTTTACATGCTCCTCGGGAGTAAGATCATTTGCCGAAACAAACCATGAAGGAATTTCCTCTCCCGAATGCTTTTCCCTCCACTCTTGATACAGTGGGTGATAAATTTTGTGCTCCCCAAGACGATCTCTGCGAATTAAAGAAAACTCATAAACAGGCTCAATTCCAGAAGTGACGTTAGCCATCAAAGAAGTTGACCCAGTCGGGGCCTGCATCAAGATGACAGAATTTCGAACTCCCTGCTTTTTGATTTTGTCCTGAAGAGCTTGGGGCATTTCTTTTATAAACAGCCCCTGAGGATATTTTTCAGCGTCAAACTTCGGGAACGGTCCTTTCTCTGAAGCCAAATCAGCTGAGGCTTCATAGCAAGCATCGCGAATTGTTCTATAAATCTTCTCAATTATCGGCAAAGACTCATCCGATCCATATCGAACCTTCATCTTAATCAATGCATCTCCCAATCCCATTGTCCCAACCCCAACTCTTCTTTCTCCCTCAAGCTGTGTTTTTTTAATTCCTTCAAAAAGATATATATCTCCAAAAATTACGTTATCCAAAAATCTGGTTGCAACTTTTGCATGCTCGCTCAGAGATTCATAATCCATCTCCCCCTCCTCGTTTACAAATGCAGACAAGTTCAGAGAACCCAAATTACAAACCCCGTAATCCGGAAGTGCTTCTTCACCACAGGGATTAGTACAATTCAGATAATTAAAGTACCAGTTGTTGTTTAACTTGTTCGACCTCTCCATAAAGTGCAGCCCGGGCTCGGCAGATGCCCAGGCCGCTTCACAGATCAAATCCCAAAGATACCTTGCTTTCACGGTTTTATACAAAACCGTCTTCTTTCCCAAATCCAACCAATGCGCGAGAACCCCATCCCACTTTTCATCATATTCAGGATCTTTGATATCAGGAAAAACCAAATCCCAATCCCTGTCTTCTTTGACCGCTTCCATAAAGCTATCCGAAAGACAAACCGACAAATTTGCCCCAACAATTTTTGACAAATCCCGCTTTACAGTTATAAATTCTTCAATATCAGGATGCCAATCCCATAGCATGAGCATCAAAGCACCACGCCTTGATCCTCCTTGTTGAATAATGTCATGTGTAGCAACTGAATAAAGCCCAGCCCAACTCATTGGTCCTGAAGAAAATCCATTTACCTTTTCAACCCTTGCACCTCGAGGTCTGAGAGAAGATAAATTAATCCCTACTCCCCCACCCCTGCTCATTATCTCAACCATTTCTTTTAGGTTATCCAAAATCCCGCCCCTTGAATCTTCCGGTGAGGGCAATACATAACAGTTGTAGTAAGTCACATAAAAACCGCTTCCCGCCCCAGAAAGAATTCTCCCACCAGGAATGAATTTAAAGCCCTCCATCGCCCCATAAAATCTCTCTTCCCACCTCTTTTGAAGCTCTTGTTTCTCTGCTCGAGACATTGCCCGCGCAACCCTTCTCCACATTTGCTCAGGATACGCCTCCATTGGATTGCCTTTTTCATCCTTTAGAGAGTAGCGATCCATAAATACTTTCTGAGAAACGCCTGAGAGTTCTGTTCCGGACTCCACGGGTTCCGGGTTTACTCTAATTAATGTTGGATTTAAGGCTTTTTCAGTCATTTTAATATTTAATATTAATCGTGTTTCGAATCCGCGCAATCAGTGGTTCTGGGGAATATTTCCACAACCGTCTGAAGCATGTCAATACAAACTTCTGTATCAGAGGAGATCACTTTTAAACCGCTTCGAACCCAAGAATTAGCCAACCTTTCTAATTCTTGAAATTGCCTCCTTACAAAAACGAACACCATCATACCTACAATCCCCCACTCCTACCCCTATATTTTTGTCCAAATTAAAAAGATTAGTGCAATAATTCAGCTATATTTGAGGTATAGCTTTGCCCTTTTGCTGTAGTAAAACTACCGAATCTTGCGTAATTCTTGTCGTCTGACCAACCGCCTGATTTACAATTGGTCTTGCTTCCTCCGGCAAATTCTGCATAATTTCTTCCAAAACCTCCCTATGCACCAAAGAAGATTTATATAAAGTCTCGTAAAAACCAGAAGAATCATAACCCCGAACATCAGCATCCTTTCCCCATTCCAATGCCTCCGCCAAATATCCTTGGGCTTTCAATGCTGTTGATACCGAAAGTTCATCCTTGCCATTCTCTTGAAGTTCTCTGGCCATAACAAGCCTTGAGTCAGCCAAAAAAAGGTTTTTTTGTGCTTTTTTATAAGAATCGACAGTTGTAAACAGTATCGTTCCATCCCGAGCTGCCTTAACAATCCACAAGGGATGGTCTGGCAGTATACCCGGGTACGGCAAAGAGTACTCAACACTACTTGTAAAAACCTCCCCCGTCGCAGAATTGTTAGGCTCTGAAAAGTCGAATCGTATAGTCGTTGCTCGATATATCGAAACAAAAAGAACCCCCAAAGCTGTCAGAAGAACAAAAGTGGCAAATATCGCACGGCGAAGCATGTCAGGGTAATCAGAAAACTCAGAGTGACAGTATATCAGATGATCAGTGGTTCAGCACTCCAACCCATCAGTACAACTTGATATGTCACTCCGAGTTATCCGACTTCCCCGACTATCTGAACAAAATTATCGGCCAAGCCCAAAGGACACCAAGCAAGATAGACGATACAATATTCCCAGTCCTCAAGAATAATATCGCAGACCCAAACCCAAATACAGAAGTTAAGAAAAAGCGCAGTCCTAACTCATCAACCGGCAAATGTATTACTCCCCACATTACAGTGCTTGCCAAAACTGCAGGAATCTCTCCAACAACGCTTTTTAGTCTTGTTAGAATATATCCCCTAAAAACCGTCTCTTCAACAATCGCCGTAATGAAAGACACAAGTAGCGTTGTACTCAATAATGTATTGTCAAATCCAAACGTTGAAAAACTTACTCTTCCTCCATATTTTGCTAAATGTGCAAATACAGCTGCAAGAACAAAAACTAGCCCCAATCCCAAGGCCAAATAAATACTCTTAAAAAGGTTCCTTGCCGTCCACCCCAAAGAAATAAAACCAGCCCCCTCTTTTCTCAGGTAGTAATACATGGGTCCAAACCAAACAATAGGCTTGATTACAACCTCCTCAATCCAGTCATCCACTTTAAAAAATATCCGATAAAACCCCCAAACAACCAACAAGATTGCATATAAAGAAATCACATTCTTGAATGTGTCAACTTTTGTTTTATCTTGCTTTGCCATGGCTATACTCTAATATATAATATGTAACACATATAATGCGATATCTTAAACGAGCCACCGAGTGGTTGACCCACAAAATCTCGCCCATATTTAATCTTCCTCTCCTTAACAAAGTCCCGCCATACAAGCGGGGCCGCTTTGTGTTTGGTTTTTTACTTTTCACTTTTCTCTTTTCACTTTTCACTTATTTATTCTGGGGCATTCCTCTCCCCACCCAATTGACCTCAGAATCCAGAAACCCAGTTTCGACCCAAATCCTTGATAGGAATGGGAAATTAATCTACGAAATATTTGAAAGCAAAAGAAGAACCCCAATAAAACTAAATGGGCTTCCACCGTTCGTTTATCAAGCAACGATCGCAATCGAAGACAAAAATTTCTACAAGCATTTTGGGCTTTCACTAACCGGAATGGCGCGAGCGCTTTTCAAAACCACAGTCAAACAAGACCTCCAAGGCGGCTCAACCATTACCCAACAATTGGTGAAGACCACGCTATTAACCCCAGAGAGAACACTTAGAAGAAAAATCAGAGAAGCCGTTTTAACCATATTTATAGAAATCATCTACACAAAAGACAAAATTCTCGAAAGCTACTTAAATAATGTCCCCTACGGAGGCACTGCTTGGGGTATTGAGGCAGCAGCGCTTACTTACTTTAACAAATCTGCAAAAGATCTAACCCTTGCCCAAGCAGCCCTCCTTTCTGGTTTAACTCAAGCCCCCACACGCTACTCCCCCTTCGGCTCAAACCCCCAAAGAGCAATCGAGAGACAGCACCAAGTTCTAAGACGCATGGTCGAAGACGGGTATATAACAGAAGGTCAAGCAAATGACGCCCAAAAAGAAGAACTAAAATTTGCAAAAGTTACGGACTTAAAAGCTCCCCATTTTGCCCTGTTTGTCAAAGAGCAATTAGTAGACAAATATGGCCAGGACAAGGTTGAAAGAGGCGGCCTACGGGTAACAACTACTCTCGATCTTGATCTTCAAGAATTTGCAGAAAAAACTGTAAAAGATGAGATAGGAAAATTAAAATCAGCCCGCGTTGGAAATGGCGCAGCCCTTTCAACCAACCCCAGAACTGGAGAAATATATGCAATGGTCGGTTCATATGATTACTTTGCAGAAGACGAAGACGGGAAAGTAAATGTCACAATAAGATCCCGCCAACCGGGTTCTTCAATAAAACCTCTAAATTATGCTCTTGCAATCGAGGAAGGGAAAATAACGCCGGCAACCGCATTTGCAGATATTCCAACTTGCTTTAATGTTGTAGGCCAGCAGACCTATTGCCCCGTAAATTACGACGGAAACTTCCACGGCGCAATTCAAACAAGGTTTGCGCTTGGAAATTCATACAACATTCCAGCAGTCCGAATAATTGCCCTAAATGGCCTACCAAACTTTGTTGAGTTTGCAAACAAAATGGGCCTCTCTACAATAACCGATCCAGACCGCTATGGTCTCTCTCTAACCCTAGGTGGTGGTGAGGTAAAAATGGTCGACATGGCTGTTGCATTTGGAGCATTAGCAAATATGGGCATAAAACAGGAGTTGGTTTCAATTTTAAAAGTCCAAGATTACAAAGGACAAACTTTAGAAGAGGTAAAAATTAAAGAAGGCGACCGCGTTCTCTCTACCGGAACGTCATATATAACTTCCCACATTCTCCTTGATAACAATGCTCGCGCAAATGCATTCGGCACATCCTCATTCCTAAATGTCTCAGGCCACACAGAGGTATCTGTAAAAACCGGTACAACAAACGACCGCAGAGACAACTGGACTTTAGGCTACACCCCAGAAGTATTTGTAGGAGTTTGGGTTGGAAATAACGACAACACCCCGATGGCCTCCGTTGCCTCAGGAGTAACAGGCGCTTCGCCAATTTGGAACAGAGTTATCAAAAGATCCTTAGATATGATTGAAGACGGACAACTTTCAGGACATGGCCAAGATCGGGAAGTTCATGAACATGTTTGGCAGCCAAAACCGTCAGATGCAGTAGGAACAAATATTTGTGCTATCACTGGAACTCTGCCTCCTAGTGGTGACGAAACAAATCCCGGATGCCCAACAAGATTCGAGTTTTTCTTAGAAGAATTTCCTCCGCCTCCTGCTTACCCATTAACCCGCGAGGTATCTATTTTTAACGACACCGGAATGTTAGCAAACACTGAAGCCTTACCCGAACAAATCCATACAGAAGCAAAAGAGATATTAGAAGACCCCCTTGGAAGCCTGGTGTGTCTAAATTGCCCCCTCCAAGATTGGAGCACAACAGTAACCCCTTCAAGACTCCCTCGAAAAACCACAGAATAGATTCTTTTGCTACTTGTACCACTTGCACAACCTGTGCTACTTTTCCCTCAACATGGGTTTCAGGGTACCCATACTAAAGCCAATTCTTTCTGTCCTATCCTTTTTAGGCAGACCCCTTTTCGTCCTGTTAACAAGTCTCGTTCTTTTCCTTTTGTGGCTTTTCACCCTACCCACTCACAACCCTATCCCACAACCCACAACCCACAACCAACCCCCCAAAAGAGGCCGCCCCAAAAAGAAAAAGCCATATATAAGTTTCCGCCGCACCCTCGCACTTTTCACTTTTCTCTTTTCA
>ERZ1292623.664-Hain-H51-01um-R1-664-length-35742-cov-10_pt4 | contig 28253 bp, 24 predicted proteins | sample MGYA00564398_ERZ1292623 | MGnify/ENA primary metagenome ERZ1292623 (study PRJEB36523, sample SAMEA6512633) | groundwater metagenome | collected 2019-01-07 | study: AquaDiva: Metagenomics assemblies of 32 groundwater samples | reverse complement strand
GTTGTGTGAACTTGATTCGTTCTTCCCTTTTCGTAAAAATCCATTTTTATTTCAAAAATTCCCGGCGTGTAATCCATCGGTCCACCAAGAAATCTTGTAAAAGGTAAAATCGTTTCGTGCTCGGGTGGATTTCCTTCGCTCCACGCATTGAATTCATTTCCTCTCGCCGCTTCGTTTGCTAACCAATTTGGATAAGTGCGATGTAAACCTGTTGGTCTAACTGGCTCGTGTGGATTAATCATAATTTGGTTTTCCGCGGCTTTTTCTGCAACACGAATATAATGATTGACCATCCACTGCCCATCGTGATATTCTCCACGCGGAATAATTCTTCCAACATAACCGGTTTTAACTGCATCGTATCCGTATCGTTTCATAAATTTAAAAGCGGAATCAATTCTTCTTTCATAATTTGAAACTGATGCAGAGGTTTCGTGATGCATAATTATTTTTACCCCTTTTTGTTTTGCATATTTTTGAAGTTCTTCAACATTAAAATCTGGATACGGAGTTACGAAATCAAAAACTTCTTCTTTCCATTTTCCAAACCAATCCTCCCAACCAACATTCCAACCTTCAACAAGTACACCATCGAAACCGTGAAGTGCGGCGAAGTCGATATAAAATTTTGTTCGCTCAGTTGTGGCTCCATGTTTTCCACTTGGCTTTAAAGATTTCCAATCTGTATTTTTTAATGAAACATTATTTGCATCGGAATAATTCCAACCAGATTTATTTATATGCATTTCCCACCAAATGCCAACATACTTCATCGGTTTAATCCAACTTGTGTTTTGGATTTTCGATGGCTCGTTTAAATTTAAAATCATTTTCGATGATAAAATTTCTCGCGCATCATCGCTTACCAAAATTGTTCTCCACGGGGTTTTTGCTGGTGCTTGTAAGTATGCTTTGTTTCCTTCTGCATCGGGAACAAGTGTGGATTTAAATGAAAATGTTTTTTTGTTGATTTCTAAATTTAATGCGGGATAATTTACTAGCGCGGCTTCAAAAATATTTATGTAAATCCCCGAGGAGGATTTCATCATTATTGGTGTTTGAACAAAATTTTCTCCCAACTCCCACTTTGGAAATATGTCCGCAACCCTTCTCCCAACTAATGAGTTTATTTCGCTCAACAATGAAGTGCTATAAAAATATTCGTTTGTGTCAAAATCTCCCGGAATCCAAAATGCTTTATGGTCGCCAGTTAAATTATATTGTGTGAGTTCGTCCGATACAACAAAATGTTTTAAATTTTCTTGTTCGGGAAATTCATATCTAAATCCAACTCCTTCATCAAACAAACGAAATGTTAGAATAATTTTTCGTTCATCTTTTTTTATTTGCGAAAGATAAACTTTGAGTTCGGAATAATTATTTCTAATTTTTTTTACTTCGCCTAAAACAGGTTCCCACGATTCGTCAACTTTTGAAGTTTCAATTTTTGTAATTGTAAAACCATCAGCAAGTGGCGCTTGGTCTTTAATTAAAATCCCGAGTGAGCTTGGAAAAATAATTTGTTGTGCGCCAAATTTTAATTCGTAAGTTGGACTTCCATCTTTTGATAAAGTAAATGTTAACGCTTGTTTTTTATTTGGTGAGTGAATTGTTTGTGTGGAAAGTATTTGCGAAAAGAAAATTACAAATAATAATTTTTTCAATTTAATTCCTTTGTTTAATTTTGTGCAACTTAATGTAATTTTGTAAAATAAAAAAGGCAATAGATGGCGTGGCATACCAAATTTTTGTTTTGCCTGGCACTGAGTTTTTATCAAGTGCAATTCCGTATGGCGCAGATGTTGGCGCGGCTGAATAAATTCTTTTTGTAACTCCAAGCGTATCAAAAATTGACATTGGTGCTCTTATAAAGTTTGTTGAATAAATAAATCCATCGCTGTGTGCTAATCCTCTGTTAAGGGTTTGTGTTGCGTTTGTTATTGGTGTTGCTGTTTCATCAAAAGTTAAAGGATTAAATCTGTGAACAATATTATTTTCTGAGGCAAGAATGTGTTTGCCGGTAAACGCGAGATCTCTAAATCCCCAACCCTGCGTGTTGCTTGTTTGTGCTTTTGAGGAATCAAGAATGTTTCCCTTAAAATTTATAACGATCCATTTGTTGTCTGCAATATCTGTAGTGCTTGAGCTATCGCTACTAAAAACAATTGTTGAATCGTTAATCGCGCAAGCTCCGAGAATAAGTGAGTTGGGAATGCGAAAAGTATAAATTGTATCGCCGGCGGTTTAAAGGCTTTTGTTTTTGTTTGGCAAAGAGGTTGTAGCTACATCATAGTTGATTTTATTTTGCGCAAATAAAATTGATGTTGACAAAATAAAAATGGTAAAGATTTTTTTCATCTGTTTTTCTCCTTTGTTTGGGTTTCTGTTTATAAAATTCTTTCGACACGATATGAAATTATTTTAACACTTTCAATAAGTTTTAATTATTTTTATATTTGAGTATGGTTTATAATCCCGATTCAACTATAGCCGCTATCGCCACACCTTCGGGCGAGGGTGGTATTGCTGTTATTCGAGTAAGTGGCGATAACGCATTTTCTGTTGTCGATGGTTTTTTTAGTGGCGCTTTGTTGTTGGCAAACGCAAAATCTCACACCGCTCATTACGGAAAATTTTCAACTATTAATGGCGAAGTTCTCGACAATGTTTTGGCTACAGTTTTTATTGCGCCGCATTCTTATACCGGAGAAAACACAGTCGAAATAAGTTGTCATGGTGGAAATTTTATTGCAAAAAAAATTTTAAGTTCACTGCTCGGTTCAAATGTTCGACTTGCCGCGCCGGGAGAATTTACAATGCGTGCTTTCTTAAATAATAAAATTGATTTGGCTCAAGCCGAAGCTGTTGCAGATTTAATTCATGCAAGCACAGAAAAATCTCATCGCGCTTCGCTTGATCAGTTAAGTGGTCTGTTGTCCAAACATATTAATTCTTTGAGAAAAAAACTTCTTGATTTGTGTTCGCTTGTTGAGTTGGGTTTGGATTTTTCGGAAGAGGGAATAGAGATAATTAAAAAAGATGATTTGCTTGCGGGATTAGATTCAACGCTTATTGCAATAAAAAATCTTTCCGATTCTTTTTCAACTGGAAAAATTATTAAGGGCGGAATAAAAACCGTATTGCTTGGTAAACCAAATTCTGGAAAATCAAGTTTGTTAAATTTACTCCTAAATACTAATAGAGCAATTGTTAGCGAAACACCGGGAACAACGCGAGATACAATAGATGAATCGCTTCAAATTGGTGGTTTGCTTTTTAGGTTGATTGACACCGCTGGTCTTCGTGATTTAACGGGCGATTCTATCGAAAAAGAGGGAATGCTGCGAACAATAAATGAAATAGAGTCCTCGGATTTGTTGATTTTTCTGATTGATTTATCTACAAAATCGCCACAAGAAGATTTAAATTATTTGATTAGTTTAACATCGAGCAAGTTTTCCAATCACAAAATTGTTCTACTATTAAATAAGGTTGATTTAATTAATCAAAAACACAATGATTTTAATATTCCAAATGTTGATTTTTCGCTTGAGATATCTTGCAAAACTGGCGTTGGTGTTGACAAATTAAAAGAAATGCTTCCTAAATTATTTATTGATGATTCAAAAATCGATCCATCTTTGCCGGTTGTTCAATCATTAAGACACAAAGAGGCACTTGAAAAGGCGTATGATTCTTGCTTGTTTGCAAAGGGCTCTGTTTTAAATGGATTAAGTGGTGATTTTGTAGCTGTAGATTTACGAAACGCGCTTGATTCGCTTGGAGATATTGTTGGGGCAACAACAACGGACGACATATTAAATAATATTTTTTCACAATTCTGTGTTGGAAAATGATTGTTTCACGTGAAACATTAAAAAGCCATTACGATGTCGTGGTGGTTGGTGGTGGTCATGCTGGGATCGAGGCTTGTTTGGCTTCTTCTCGAATGGGTTGTTCTACATTATTAATTACGATGGCTATCCATTCAATTGGAAGAATGTCGTGTAACCCAGCAATTGGTGGAACCGCAAAAGGACATTTGGTACGCGAGATAGATGCGTTGGGTGGGGAAATGGGAAAAATTGCTGACGCGACTGGGATTCATTTCAAAATGTTAAATAAATCAAAAGGTCCAGCCGTTTGGTCTCCAAGAACACAGAACGATAGAAAACTTTATTCTTTAGAGGCTCAGAAAATAATTCTATCTCAAGAAAATCTTGGTGTGATTGAGGGATCGCTTTCCGATATAATTATTGAAAATAAAATTATTAGTGGTGTTGTGCTTTTTCCCGATAAAAAAATTAATTGCAAATCATTAATTGTTTGTGCTGGTACTTTTTTAAATGGACTTATGCATACTGGTGATAAAAATAGGGTTGGTGGAAGGTTTGGTGAAGCACCTTCAAATGGAATTACTGAAAAATTGCTTTCGTTCGGTTTTGTTTCGGGTAGATTAAAAACTGGAACTCCGCCAAGAATTGATTTTAATAGTGTGGATTTTTCTCAAGTTGAAGAACAACATAGCGATAATCCACCTTTGCCTTTTTCATACCAAACTAAATCGATTAACAATAAACTTATCCCGATGTATTTAACTTATACATCAAAACTTACTCACGAAATTCTTCGAACTGGTTTTGATCGATCACCAATGTTTACAGGAAAAATAAAAGGGGTGGGTCCGCGTTATTGTCCATCGATTGAAGACAAAGTTTATCGTTTTTCCGAAAGAGAACGACATCAAATTTATCTTGAGCCCGAAGGATACGATACGAATTTGATTTATGTGAATGGGTTTTCTACAAGCTTGCCTGAAGAGATTCAGTTTAATGCGTTGCGAACAATTGTTGGACTTGAAAATGTTAAAATGCTTCGCCCCGGCTATGCTGTTGAGTATGATTATTTTCCACCTCATCAGTTGCATCACACGCTTGAAACAAAATTAATTAGTGGTTTGTTTTTTGCTGGACAAATAAATGGTACTTCGGGTTACGAAGAAGCGGCTTCACAAGGATTGATTGCTGGAATAAATTCTGCTTTAAAAATAAAAAATCGCGATCCATTTATTTTACAACGAGATGAATCGTACATCGGTGTGATGGTTGATGATTTGATAAATAAATCAACCGATGAGCCCTATAGAATTTTTACTTCTCGTGCAGAGTTTCGTTTATTGTTGCGACAAGATAATGCGGATAGACGGTTGATGAAATACGGATTTTCTTTTGGTTTAATTTGTGGGGATGTTTTTAAAAAACTAAAGCAAAAAGAAGAAAATATTTCACGCGGGATAAAATTATTTGAAAATATAAATTTGAAAAAAAATCAGGTGGAACAACTTGAAAAGAAAAAAAATATTATTTCTGTTGGTGATGGCGTTCAACTATCTCAAATTTTAAAACAAACTAGTGTAAAAATAATTGATTTAATTGAATTTGTCCCCGAAGAGGAAAAAATTATTTTTATTTACAATGAAGTTGGTGAACAAATTGAAATTGATATAAAATATGATGGCTACATAAAAAGAGAAAGGGAACAGGTTGTTCGTTTTCAAAAATTAGAAAATAAATTATTGCCTGAAAATTTCGAATACGATAAAATTCGCTCGCTGAGCACCGAGGGGCGCGAACAATTAAGGAAAATTAAACCGAGAACGCTTGGGCAAGCAACTCGTATTGCTGGCGTAACCGCCGCTGATGTTTCAGTTTTAGCGATATTTTTAAAGCTTTAGTTCCATGTGAAACAATGAATAAGAACGAATTAGAAAAAATAACAGCCTTAGAAATAACAGACGATGAGTTTAATCAAATCTCTCGTTATGTTGAATTGCTTCTAATGTGGAATTCGAAAATAAATTTGATTTCAAGAAAAAACGATTCGTCTCCTTTTTTAAGTCATATTTTGCCCGCTCTCTTGTTTGCTCAAGTTATTGATTTGCAAAATAAAAATATTTTAGACCTTGGTTCGGGTGGTGGTTTGCCTGGAATACCTCTAAGTATTTTGTTTGAAAAATCTAGTTTTACTTTGCTTGATTCAATCCAGAAAAAAGTTTCGGTTCTCGATGAAATTGTAAAAAGTCTCAGTTTAAAAAATGTTTTTTGTGTTTGCGAGCGAGTTGAAAATATTAAAATCAAGCATGCAAAAAATAAATTTGATATTGTTGTTGCGCGTGGGGTTGCAACAATTAAAACTTTGGTTGGCTATTCTCTTCCGCTTGTGAATGGCAAACAAATTCTTTTAACTTTAAAGGGGGGCGATTTGACTTTGGAAAAAAATGAAGCGCTTCGTTCTTTTCCGTATATTAAAATTACAGAAATACCTGTGAGCGAAATTATTAACAACACAAACATCTTGGAAGATAAAAAATTTATATTGGTTGAAAGAAAATGAGCGACAACAAAAATTTGTTTTTACAATTAAAAAATTTATCTACCGAGGAGAGAAATCCCGCAAGTTTATCCATCGATTCAAAATCCATTGAAGAGGTTTTATCTATTATAAACAACGAGGATAAGTTGGTTGCGCTTGCTGTCGAAAAAGAAATCCCTTTTATTGCGCAGGCGGTAAAATTAGTTGTTGATTCGTTTCGTTTAAACGGCAGACTCCTTTATTTTGGCGCTGGAACGAGTGGTCGTTTGGGTGTACTTGATGCGGTTGAGTGTCCTCCAACTTTTGGAGTTTCACATAATTTGGTTCAGGGATTTATTGCTGGTGGCGAAGCGGCAATGTTTCGCGCACAAGAGGGTGCGGAGGATAAAGAAGAAAATGGTTTTCGTGATGTGGTCGAACAAAAAATTAATTCAAACGATGTTGTTTGTGGAATAGCGGCAAGTATGCGAACTCCGTATGTTGTTGGCGTGTTAAAAAAAGCAAAAGAGCTCGGCGCAAAAACTATTTTCGTTACAACTAATCCGCGAAGCATTTTATATTCGGAGGAATATAATTATTTATCAAAAAATATTGATGTTGCAATTTGTCCTGAGGTTAAGGCGGAGGTTGTGATGGGTTCAACAAGAATGAAATCCGGCACTGCGCAAAAATTAATTTTAAATATGATAACAACAACTGCGTTTATTCAAATGGGAAAAGTTTATGAGAATATGATGATCGATCTTCAACTCACAAACGAAAAACTTCGTGAAAGAGCAAAGCGCGTTTTAATGATTGCAACAAATGTTTCGTACGATGAAGCAGAAAAATTTTTACTTGCGGCGCACAATCATGTTAAAAGCGCAATCGTGATGATAAAATCAAATGTTGATTACGGTGAAGCACAAGCGAGATTACAAAAATCTGGTGGGTTCGTGCGAGAGGCAATCGAAAACAAGGTTCGTGTTAAATAAAAAAAATTAAAATCTTTTCTTGCTTTTTTCAAATAGTATTATCAAATTAGCTTATAATTTATTTAAAGGAGTTTCTAATGTCAAAAGAAAATAGTATTAATTGGAAGTGGGTTGGTGCTGGAACGGTCGTTGCTGTTGTTTTATCAAATATTTTATTTTTTGTTACCAAAGAAACTTTTGGAACTTTTTATTTACCCGCCTTTCTTGCTCTTTTTGGTTTTGTGGTTATGGGTGTTATAATTGGATATTTTTCCGATGGCGTTACAATAAAAGAGGCCGCAATTGCCGGCGCAATTTCAATGGTTTTAACTGTTTTAGTTTGGCGTTTTGTGTTTGATTATTATCCGCCAGTTGGACAGCTTGTTTTGGCGCCTGTTTTAGGGTTTGTGTTGGGATTAGTTGGTGCGTGGGTTGGAGAAGAGATGCAGGGCTCGCTTGAAGAAAACGATAAAGCAATGTCGCTTGTTGTTTTCCCCGGTTGGATAATTGCTGGAACTGTTTTTGCTTATATCTCAAACAATTTGTTGGTGTTTTTAACTGCGCCGCTTTTTGATTACAGCGACTTGGGTGTGAGGGTTTCTTATTCTATTAGCTTTCTCATTGCTTCGTTTGTGATTGGATATAAATCGCCCGGAACAACTGTTGTAGAGTCGGTTATTGCTGGGGTGTTTGCTGTTATGTTGAGTAATTTTGTTTTGTTTGTAAATCTTTATATGCGCGGATCTTCTTTTGCGCCACAGTTTGAGTTGGTTGCAACAGATGTTTTGTATGCAGTTTTATTTTCTTTTGTTGGCGCGTATGTTGGAGAAAAAATTCAACATTCTAAAAAAAGAATTTCTTCTTAATAAGATTTTTTATTGATAAAAAAATAAAGCTGTCTTCTGGTGGAAGACGGTGGAAAAATAAAAAGGTCGCTCTAAGTTTTCAGGGAGCGACCTTTTTTAATTTAGATTTTTTTTGCTTTGTTATTTTTTCTTTTGCGATTTTTGTGATTCTTCAAGTTTGCGTTGCACTCCTTCAAACCACGAACTTTTTCCTTTTTTCTCAACTTTTTTTAGTGGCTCTTTCATCTTTTTATTTTTATAATAAATTTGTTCGGAGATTGCAAAAATATTAAATGCAAAATAATATAAATTTAAACCAGCTGGGAAATTATTAAATAGTAATGTCATCATTACTGGCATCATCCAAACCAATGCTTTTTGTCGTGGGTCGGTTATTGTCATTTTTTGTTGCAGGAACATTGTAACACCCATTGCAAGCGCGAGTCCGCTAAAATCTTGCAATCCCAAAAGTGGAATTTTAAATGGCAACGAAAAAATCACATCTGGCACAGATAAATCACTCATCCAAAAAACAAAATTGCTTTGTCGAAGCTCAATTGCGTTAGAAAAAAGCGAATAAAGTGCGCTTAAAATAGGCATTTGCAACAAAAGTGGTAAACATCCGCCAGCAGGGTTAGCGCCGTAATCCCTATAAAGTTTCATCACTTGTATATTGGCTTGGCTTTGGTCCTCTTTATATTTTTGTTTTATTTCTTCAACCATTGGCGCAAGCGCTTGCATTTTTTGCATCGATTTGGTTGTTGAACGAGTTAATGGAAACATTAAAATTTTTAAAACAAGTGTAAAAATAATTATTAAAATTCCGTAGTTGGAAATAAAGCCATGTAAAAAATTAAAGAGTGGAATAAAAATATAAACTGTTATCGGACGAATCCACGACCAACCAAGCGTCATTATTTCTTCAAGGTTATAATTTAATTTTTTAATTAAACTGTATTCAAGTGGTCCTAAAAATATTTTAAAGTTTGTTTTGTGATTTTGTTCTCCTTTAAAAGGAAACGTTAGTGCGATGGTATATTTTTCTACCGAGCCCATTGGTTTTGCTTCGTAATGTTTTCCACTTAAAAATGCGCTGGTTGCTTTTTTGTCTTGTGGAATTATTGCAAGCGCAAAATATTTTGTTCGCGTTGCAACCCAATCGGTGTTTCCGTTTGGAGAGATTTCAAGATTCTCTCCAATATTTGCAACATCGAGTTCGGTAAGTTCGCCGCCAGAATAAACAAAACTTTTCGCAACGCTTGATTCGTCGTAACTATTTCTTTCCGAATACAGCAATCCGTTTTCCCATTCAACTTGATATTCGTAGTTTGCAACAACATCGTTCATATTTTTTAATTCAACATCAAAATCAAAAACATATTCGTTGTTTTTAAATGTAAAACTTTTAATTATTTCTCCGTTTGCGCTTGGGAGAGATAGATCAATTTTATACGATTCGTTTTCTTTTAATGTAATTCTCGCGGGTAGTTTTTTTACAAAATTAAATTGATGTGTTTTTGTGTTAATTATTTTTCCATCTTTTGATGTGAACAAAAGATTTAAATCGCCACCAAGGCTTTGGTCGATTAAATCAACTTTTTCTTTTTTATTCCAAAGATTATATTTTTTTAATTGCCATTTTTTTAAGACTCCGCCGTTTGTTGAAATTTGCGCTACATACAAATCTGTTTCGATTGTAATAATTTCTTCCGCTTTAATTGTTTGCGATTGAAAAAACGCGCTTGGGGGTTCTTCTTTTTTGGCTTCTGTTGTTGGGTTTTCGGCGATTTTATTTTCGGTTTGAGGTGCAACCTCAGTTTTTTGGGTTTTTATATCTTGTGGTTTTGGCGCGACATACCACATCCAAAAAATTAAAATAAAAGTAATTAAAATAAAACCGATTGTTTGTTGTCTATCCATAAAAATTTAAAGTTTTTTAAGCTGGGTCGTCTCCGCCCGGGTTAAGTGGGTTGCATCGCAAAATTCTGTTTGTTGTTTTTGCAAACGCTTTGAAGAAATTATATTTCTTGAAAGCGTCCACCGCATAGTTTGAACATGTTGGGTAAAACCTACATGAGTTCGGTAAAATTCGCGAAATTGTTTTTTGATATATTTTTACAAAAATTATTACTGCATTATTTATCATTATTCAAAATCGCTTCTAAAAAACATTTAAAACTATCTTCGTATAAAATTTCTTTTTTGTTTTGATTTGTTCCGCCAGCAATTAAAAATATTTTAAGCGCTGTTTTGTTTTTTTCTGCAAAATCAAAAAGTTCTTTTTTGTTTTTCCGATAAACTTCTCTTAACGCTCTTTTAACTTTATTTCTTTTAACTGCGAGTTTAACTTTTCGTTTTGAAACCGCAAACGCTATTTTTATTAAATCTCCCGATTTGTCGTTTTCTTTTAAAACAAAAAAAGTTAGATCTTTAAATAAATATTTTTTTCCTTTTTCTAAAACTTCTTGAATTGTTTTTTTACTTCGAAGGATTTCTTTTTTGCGAAGTGTTTCGTTCACGCTTTATTTATTTTTCGTCGCTGACGGTAAGTTTGTGTCTTCCTTTTGCTCTGCGACGCGCCAAAACTTTTCGTCCTTCTTTGGTTTTCATTCGTTCACGAAAACCGTGTGTGTTTTTTCTTTTTCTTTTATGTGGTTGATATGTTCTTTTCATTTTTTCTCCGTAATTCTCTTAATTTTTTTACAAAATAAAAAAAATTGCATCGCAAAACAAGAAAATTAATTTTTCTCTTGACTTTTTGTTTTGCTTTGTCGTATAATTAATATAAAGTCTTGTAGGTTTTTCTTGTTGATAACTTGTTTGCAATTTTTTATTTTGGCGCTGTTGGTTTTAGTTTGTTTCTGTTTTCGACCACTTTTTTATCAAAAAACAAACGTTTTCTATTTTGATTTTAACTAACTTATGCCGATTATTTAGTGTTGATAATTATTACCGCTTTCGGCTTTATTTGTAAACCAGATTGATTTATTGATGTTTTCTTAACGATACATTGTTGATATTTTTGTTGATAAGTTGAGGATTAAAAATGAACGATTCACCCCAATCAAATGAGCGTTTCGAGGCCGAAAGGGTTTGGGAAAAGTGTTTGGATTTCTTAAAAACTAAAACTCAACCACAAACTTTTAAAACTTGGTTTGAACCGATGCGCGCTGTTTGGTTTCAAAAAAACGAACTTGTTGTTCATGTGCCAAGCCAATTTTTTTTCGAGTGGGTTGATGCTCATTATCTTCCTTTGTTAAAAGAATCTTTACATAAATCTGTTGATAAAAATTCTAATTTAAAGTTTGTTGTTTCGGCGCAGGAAGAGTTTGATGATGTTGTCCATCAACAAATTACTGCGGGTGACTTACCTGTCAGCGAAAAAATTTCTCCTCTTTCTAAAAAAAGCAATACTGTAACCCTTGCGCCATTTGTAAGTCATTTAAATCAAAGATATGTTTTTGAAAATTTTATTAAAGGGGAAAGTAATCAGCTTGCTCGCGCCGCCGCAACTGCGGTCGCGAACAATCCCGGAGGCACATCTTTTAATCCTTTGGTAATTTATGGTGGAACCGGTTTAGGTAAAACACATTTAATACAAGCAATTGGTCATGCGGCGGTGAACTCTGGAAAAGCTCGGCGGGTTGTTTATGTTTCAAGCGAAAAGTTTACTGTTGAGTTTGTCGATTCAATTCAACAAGATAAATTAAAATGGTTTTCCGATTTTTATAGAAGTATGGATGTTTTAATTGTTGATGATATACAATTTTTTTCAGGGAAAGAAAAAACGCAGGATAATTTTTTTCACACTTTTAATACTCTTCATCAACTTGGAAAACAAATTATTCTTTCCTCCGATAAACCTCCGAAAGAATTAAAGGGTTTAGATGAAAGACTTGTTTCTCGTTTTCAGTGGGGTTTAGTTGTGGATATTCAGGCGCCAGATTTAGAAACTCGCACAGCAATTCTTCAAAAAAAATGTATTGATGATAAAATTCAAATTCCACAAGATGTTTTAGAATATATTGCATCAAACATTACATCAAACATTCGTGAGCTTGAGGGAGCGTTTATTGGTTTGCTTGCAAGATCTTCTCTTGATAACAGAGAAATAAATATTGATTTAGCTAAAGATGTTTTGCGCTCGTTTGTTAGTACGGTTTATAATCCAATAAATATTGAAGACATACAAAAAATTGTTGCTGACTATTTTAATATTCCTGTTGATTTGTTGCGAGCAAAAACTCGAAAACAAGAGGTTTCAAACGCAAGAATGGTTGCTATGTTTTTATCGAAAGATTTAACGCGCTGTTCTTTAAAAACTATTGGCTTACATTTTGGTGGAAGAGATCACAGCACGGTTATTCATGCGCTACAAACCGTTGAAGACCAGATGAGATTAGATGCTGTTTTTAAAAACTCTGTTGTTTTAATTAAAAAGAAAATATCGCTTTCGTTTTAATTTATAAACAATTAGTGTTGAAAAGTTGTTTTTGTTTGTTAGTTGGTTGTTGATATTTTGATATTTAATTCTATTTTTATTTTTAATTTTTATTTATCTGTTTTTATCAACATCTGTTTTTTTAAGAATCACTTTATTTTAAAAGATATTTTTATACTTATTAACATATCAATGCCTATATTCTTTATCTATTTATAATAAAATATATTGTAATTAGAAAAAAACTTTTTATATTTAATATTATTTTTAAAGGAAACCAAAATGAAATTCACCGTAAAAAACAATGACCTTTTACAAATCATTAGTAAAACAATGGGTGTTATTCCAACTCGCTCAACAATCCCGGAACTTGAATATTTATTATTTTCATTATCTGAAAATAAACTTACAGCAACCGGAACCGACACAGAGGTTACTATTATATCTAAAATAGTTGTAAAAGGAGAAAGAAATGGAAGCGTTTTAATTCCAACTAAACGAGTTTTTGAAACATTAAAAAATCAACCTGGAAAAGAAATTACATTTATAGTTGAAGATGAAAAAAGTAAAATTAAAATTTCAACCGACACAGGCACATTTCATCCAGGCGGAATTGAATCAAATAAATTTCCAGAAACACCAGCGTTAAAATCTCCAGAAAGTTTTAATATTTCAGGAAAAACTTTTCAAGAAATAATTTCAACAACAATTTTTGCTGTAAGCCATGACGATCTTCGCCCATCTATGACTGGCGTTTGTTTTGAATTACAAGACGCAACATTAAATATAGTTTCAACAGATGGACATCGGCTTGTAAAGCAAACGCTCGTTTTAAAACCAGCAACAAAAATTAATCGAACTTTTATAATTCCAACAAAAGCGTTAACACAAATTGAAAAATCTTTAAGCGACGACGATGTTCAAATTAATTTAACCGACGAATACGCAAGTTTTATTTTAAAAAACGCAACAATTATTACAAGATTAATTACCGAAAAATATCCAAACTATAACACAGTAATACCAACAGACAACAACTCAAAACTTATTGTTGAAAAATCGGCGCTTCTTCAAGCAACAAAAATTGTTGCAATTTATTCAAACACAATTTCTCATCAAGTTAGATTTGCTTTAAAAGAGAATCAAATTAAAATTGCCGCAGAGGATGTTGATTTCGGAAGCGATGCAAACGAAACCGTTTCGTGCGAATATAACGACGACGAAATGGAAATTGGTTTTAACGCAAACTATATTGTTGATGCGTTGACGCATTTAAACGGCGACTCAGTGGTTTTTAAATTAAGCACAGCAACGCGCGCAATTATAATTGAGCCAGCCGAAAAAGATAAAGATAAAGAGACAATGATGTTGGTTATGCCTGTAAGATTAAATAATTAAAACAAACAAAATGATACTTGAAAGGGCGAGACTAAAAAATTTTCGCAATCACAACAACACAGAAATTTATTTTAGTCCAAGGGTAAATATTTTTATTGGACAAAACGGTCAAGGAAAAACAAATATACTTGAAGCGCTGACATATTTATCGCTAACAAAAAGTATTTTTTCTTCGAGCGATTTAAATCTTGTAAAACACAATACAGGTTTTTTTAATATCGACGGTTCGTTTTATGATGACCGACAGATTAGATTTAATGTTTCAGCGCATTATAGCGAAAAGGAAAAAAGAAAAACATTTTTAATTAACAGCGCACCAATAAAAAAATTATCAACGGTGATAGGAAGTTTTCCGGTGGTTGCGCTTTTTCCCGAGCATTTAAAAATTACATCTGGCTCACCAGCGGAAAGAAGAAAGTTTGTCGACATTGCGCTATCGCAAACCGACCCACTTTATGTTGAAAGTTTGTTGAAATATAAAAAAGCGTTACAACAACGAAACGCACTTTTATCAAATAAAAATATTTTTGTTTCAGAAGAAACACTTGAGCCATGGAGCGAACAAATAATCGAGCACGGAACAGAAATAATTTTTGAAAGAAATAAATTTTTTAGAGATTTTGAAAAAGAAATTACAGCGTCATATAAAAAAATTACCGAAGAAAACGAATCGCCATCGGTAAAATATAAACCAACATTTGAAATATCGGATGTTGACACAAAAAAAGTTATTGCGGAAAAATTTCGCACAGCGCTAAATAAAATTTTTACAACAGAAAAAAAAATTAGGACCTCAATTGTTGGTCCACACAGAGACGACATTGAGTTGCTTTTAAACGGCACAAAACTAAACGAATTTGCTTCGCGCGGTCAACACAAAACATTTTTAGTTGCGCTAAAAAACGCTGAGTTTGCTTACTTAAAACATCGCACAAAAGAAACACCAATTTTAATTCTCGATGATTTATTTTCAGAGCTCGATGAAAACCGCGCAAAAAAAGTATTTGAAAACTTTACATCGCAAGGACAAACATTTGTAACATCAGCGCAAAATATTTTTTACAAAACAAACGAAGGCGACACAAAAATATTTATTGTTGAAAACGGAAGCGTAAAACAAGAAGAAATAAAAAATTATGCTTAAGCGTTACCCAGAAGAGCTTGGAAAAATTTTAGAAAGCGTTTTAACCCGCTACAACCTAAAAGAAAAAACAGAACAATATTCCGCAGTTGAGTTGTGGAATGAAATTGTTGGAGATCAAATAGCAAAAGTTTCATCGGCAGAAAAAGTTGAAGGAGGAACACTTTTTGTTTCAGTCAACAACGCGCCATGGAGAGCGGAATTAACTTTTCGCAGAAAAGATATTTTAAAAAAAATAGATGAAAGAATTGGCGCAGGAAAAATAAAATCAATCAGATTCAAATAATTTAAAGAAAGAAATTTGTGGCAAAAGATAAAAACATAAAAAAACAAAATGGCGAATATAACGCCGAAGATATAACGGTCCTAAAAGGGCTCGAAGCTGTTCGTCGTCGCCCTGCAATGTATATTGGTGACATCAGCGCGCGCGGACTTCATCATTTGGTTTACGAAGTTGTCGATAACTCAATCGACGAGGCGCTTGCCGGTTATTGTAAAAATATTGATGTCTCAATAAATAAAGATGGAAGCGTAACCGTACAAGACGATGGTCGCGGAATTCCAACCGATATTCATCCAGAAGAAAAACGAAGCGCGCTTGAAGTTGTTATGACCGTGTTGCACGCTGGCGGAAAATTTGATAAAAATAGTTACAAAGTTTCTGGCGGACTTCATGGAGTTGGTATTTCGGTTGTGAACGCATTGAGCGAACGACTCGAGGTTGAAGTAAGTCGTGACGGAAAAGTTTTTTATCAAAAATTTAAACGAGGCGACCCACAAGAAAAAGTTAAAGTAATCGGCAAATCGGAAAAAGGAAAAACCGGAACGAGTGTAACATTTTTACCTGACGGTGAAATTTTTAAAAATAGAAATTTTAAATATGAAACGCTTGCCGAGCGATTGCGCGAACTTGCCTTTTTAAACAAAGAGACAACGCTTTCTATTACTGATAAACGAGAGAAAAACGAAGAAAAAGAAATTTTTCATTTTGCTGGCGGACTTACCGAGTTTGTAAAATATATCGACTCAACTCGCCCATCGATTATGAAAAAATCTTTTTACGCGCAAGGTTCAGATAAAGATGAAGCGGGAAGAACGGTTGAGGTTGAAATTTCTTTTCAATACAACACGCAGTATAGCGAAAATGTTTTTTCGTATGTAAACAACATAAACACACACGAAGGCGGAACACATTTGGTTGGCTTTCGCACAGCGTTAACACGCACGCTAAATAGTTTTGCATATAAAAATAATCTCGTAAAAGAAGGTGGTATTAGTTTAACTGGCGATGATTTTAAAGAAGGGTTGACAGCGATTATTTCTGTAAAAGTTCCCGAGCCACAGTTTGAAGGACAAACAAAAACAAAACTCGGCAACAGCGAAATCAAAAGTATTGTTGAAGGAGTTGTTGGAAGCGAGCTTGCTAATTGGCTAGAAAAAAATTCTCCCGACGGGAAAAGAATTATTGAAAAATCTTTACGCGCCGCCGAAGCACGCGAAGCGGCAAGAAAAGCTCGCGACTTAACCCGACGAAAAAACGCTCTCGACTCTGGCGGACTTCCCGGTAAACTTGCCGACTGCTCAAGTAGAGACGCATCGGAATGCGAATTATTTATTGTTGAAGGAGACTCTGCCGGCGGAAGCGCAAAACAAGGACGCAACAGAAGATTTCAGGCAATACTTCCACTAAAAGGAAAAATATTAAATGTAGAAAAATCTCGTTTGCATAAAATTTTAGAGAGCGAACAAATTAGAAATATTTTCACAGCGGTTGGCGCCGGAGTTGGCGAAGATTTCAACACCGAAAAAATTCGCTATCACAAAATTATTTTAATGTGCGATGCCGACATCGATGGCTCACACATTAGAACACTTCTTTTAACTTTTCTTTTTCGTTACATGAAAGAGGTTATTGAGTTGGGACATATTTATATCGCACAACCGCCACTCTACAAAGTTAAAAAAGGAAAGCAAGATTTTTATGCTTTCGACGACGAAGAGCGAGATGAAATAATTAAAAAAATTAAATCAGAAAAAAAACAAATCAAAGATGAAAAAGAAAAAGAGGACGAAGTTGTTCTTGATGACGAAGGAGTGGTTGTAACAAAAGGTGGAATTTCAATTTCCCGATTTAAAGGATTGGGCGAAATGAATCCCGAACAACTTTGGGCGACAACAATGGATCCAGAAAAACGAACGCTTTTGCAGGTTACAATTGAAAACGCCGCAGAAGCAGATAGAACTTTTACAATTTTAATGGGCGACGATGTTGAACCCCGAAGAGCGTTTATCGAAAAAAATGCAAAATATGTTAGAAACTTGGATGTTTAATTTTAGTGAAAGAAATTTTTAAATGGCAAACGAAAACGAAAAAATAATTCCAGTAGATATTGAAGATGAAATGCGTGGCTCGTATATCGATTACTCGATGTCAGTTATTGTATCGCGCGCATTGCCCGATGTTCGTGACGGACTAAAACCAGTTCACCGAAGAGTTTTATTTGGAATGCAAGAGCTCGGACTTTTTTCAAATCGACCGTACAAAAAAAGTGCGCGATTAGTTGGAGAGGTTCTCGGAAAATATCATCCGCATGGCGATAGCGCTGTGTACGATACAATTGTTCGTATGGCGCAAGATTTTTCTCTTCGCTATATGCTTGTTGATGGACAAGGAAATTTTGGTTCTGTTGACGGAGACTCTGCCGCCGCGATGCGTTACACCGAAGTTCGTTTAGCAAAAATCGCCGAAGATATGTTGCGCGATTTAAATAAAAACACAGTCGACTTCCGTCCAAATTTTGATGACACACTTCAAGAGCCAACCGTGTTGCCAGCACAAATTCCAAATTTACTTATTAATGGTTCAAGCGGTATTGCTGTTGGAATGACAACAAATATTCCTCCGCATAATTTAAACGAAGTTATTGATGGTGTAATTGCGATGATTGCCGAGCCAGATATTACAATCGACAAGTTGATGAAAATTATTAAAGCTCCAGATTTTCCAACCGGCGGAATAATTTATGGATACGAAGGAGTTAAAGATGCGTACAAAAAAGGAAGAGGAAAAATTACAATTCGTGCGCGCGCAATAATTCAATCGGATAAAAAAGAACGAGAAAGAATTATTGTAACAGAAATTCCATACCAAGTTAATAAAGCATCGCTCATTGAAAAAATTGCCGAACTAATGGGAGATAAAAAAATTGAAGGCATCAGCGATTTAAGAGATGAATCCGACAGAGATGGAATGAGAATTGTAATCGAGTTGCGACGCGATGCGAACGCATCGATTGTGCTTAACAGCCTTTACAAGCAAACACAGATGCAAACAACTTTTGGAGTAATTTTGCTTGCACTTGTTGATGGTCGTCCGCAGGTTTTAAAATTAAACGACATACTTGGCTATTATTTAAAACACAGAAACGAAGTAATTGTTCGTCGCACAAAATTTGATTTAGACGACGCAGAAGCGCGCGCACATATTTTAGAAGGATATATTATTGCTTTAGATAATATCGACGCAATAATAAAATTAATTAAATCATCGAAAGATGTTGAGAGCGCAAAACTTGGTTTGATGAAAAAATTTAAACTTTCAGAAATTCAAGCCAAAGCAATTCTCGATATGCGTTTGCAAAAATTAACCGGGCTCGAAAGACAAAAAGTTGAAAACGAATATCGCGAAACAATTAAACTCATCAACAAACTAAAAGCAATTCTCGCCAGCAAGTCTCTTCAAATGCAAATTATTAAAGAAGAACTTTTGGTGATAAAACAAAAACATGGCGACGAACGCCGAACTGAAATTGTCTACAAATCAGAAGAGTTTAAAATTGAAGACATGATTACCGAAGAAGAAGTTGTAATTACAATTTCGCATCAAGGGTTAATCAAAAGATTTCCTGTTAGCGGATATCGACGACAAGGCAGAGGCGGAAAAGGTGTAACTGGCGCTACAGCGCGCGAAGATGATTTTATCGAACAAATTTTTATTGCAAGCACACACAATTATATTTTATTTTTTACCGATAAAGGAAAATGTTATTGGTTGAAAGTTTACGAAATCCCCGAAGCAGGAAGAGTTGCAAAAGGAAAATCAATTGCAAACTTAATCGCGCTTGAACAAGGCGAAAGCGTTTCGGCATATTTAAGTGTAAAAGATTTCAACGAAGAACTTTATGCGTTTATGGTAACATCACTCGGACAAATGAAAAGAGTTTCGCTTTCAGAGTTTAGCAATCCGAGAAAAGGTGGAATTTTAGCAATAAAATTAAAGAAGAACGATTCACTGCGCGATGTAAAACTAACCGACAACACAAGCGATATTATTATCGGAACACACGAAGGATACGCAAACCGTTTTCACGAAAAAGAAATTCGCGTTATGGGAAGAAGCGCATCAGGAGTAAGAGGAATCCGACTTAGTAAAATTGATAAAGTAATTGGCGCAGTCTCAACAAAAAGAAAAAAGACAACAATACTTGTTGCGACAGAAAACGGATTTGGAAAACGAAGCGAGCTTGAAGAATATAGAGCAATGCACCGAGGCGGAAAAGGAGTTTACACAGTTCGCGCAAATGAAAAAACCGGAAAAATGATTGCAATAAAAGAAGTTTTGGAAACCGACGATATTGTTGTTGCAACAGTTCAGGGAATGATTATCCGACAAAGCGCGCCCGATATTAGAGTAAGCGGACGAAACACATCGGGAGTTCGACTAATAAGACTTCACGATAAAGATCGAGTTGTTGCGGTTGCAGTTGTTGCATCGGAAGAAGTTGAAGAAGAAATAAAACAAGAAACAAAAACAGAAAAGAAATTGAAAAATAAAAAATGAAAAAAGAGGAAAACCATAAAATAATTTTTTTATTTATTACGATTTTAATTTCTCTTTTTCTTAATTCGTGTATCATTCAGCAAATTGGTGGAGCCTCTTCTAAAAAACCAGAGGAATTAAAAACATATTTAAGCAATGAGTCAAAAAAATTAATTGAAAGAGCGTTTAGTGATATTGATGCAAATAAATTAGTTGATTACCACACACACATCGCTGGGATTGGGACAGGCAACAGCGGAAATTTTGTGAGCCCCGAAATGTTTTCCAGTTTACATCCCGAGAAAAATTTAAAATTTCAAGTTTATACAAACGCCGCAGGAATTAAAAATTTTGAAAACGCTGATAGAGAATATGCGTTGAGGTTGGTTGACCTAATTAAAAATATTGATAATCACGGAAAACATCTTCTACTTCCTTTTGATAAAAATTATAATTACGATGGAACGGTGAATTTAAATAAAACCGAATTTTATACCTCGAACGATTATGTTTTTTCTCTTGCAGAAGAATTTCCCGAACTGTTTATCTCTGCAATGTCTGTTCATCCTTATCGCACTGACGCACTTGAAGAACTGGAAAGGTGCGCAAAAAAAGGAATTAAAATAATTAAATGGTTGCCAAACGCAATGGGAATAGATCCATCTGATTCAAAGTGCGAACCGTTTTATCAAAAAGTGAAAGAATTAAATCTTGTTATGTTGATTCACTCTGGGGAAGAAAAAGCAGTTGATGCGGAGGAAGATCAAAAACTTGGAAATCCACTTTTGTTAAGAAAACCGTTGGATTTAGGAGTTAAAATAATCGTTGCTCACTGCGCAGGTTTTGGAGAAAACGAAGATCTGGATGACCCAGAGAAAAAGAAAGTTTCTAATTTTGATTTGTTCATTAGACTTATGAATGAAAAAAAATACGAAGGATTGTTGTTTGGCGAAATTTCTGCGATGACGCTTTTCAATAGAAGCGGGAGTTCTTTAACGACAATTTTAAAACGAACCGATTTGCATCATCGGCTTGTAAACGGAAGCGACTATCCACTCCCCGCAATAAATTTTATTATCAGCACAAAATCGCTTATGGATGATGGATATATTACAAAAGAAGAACGCCAGAGTTTAAATGAAATTTATAATTACAACCCATTGTTATTTGATTTTGTTTTAAAGCGAACGATAAAAGCACTCGGCTCAGGCGAAAAATTCCCAGCATCTGTTTTTATGAGTAACCCAAATTGTGACATAAGAAATTGAAAAATTAAAAATGAAAAAAGAATGTGAAGCAAACGAAATCGAAGTTGGAAAAATTTATAAATTTTCATTAAAAAACATTCCACTCTATTTTGCTAAAATTGAAGATGCTGGAGGATGTTGGTCAAAAATAATAGTAACCGAATTGTGCGAAAGTATTTATAAAAAAAACTATTTTGTTGGACAAAGATTTGATATCAAAACCGCACAATATGAGTACGAGGAAATTAATTAGTTTTTAAAAATCGTTTTTCTACACACTCGGCGTTGAAGTTCATAAACTCAAGTTCTCAAATAAAAAAATAATCAAAAAAGATAAAAAATTTATATATTCCTACTAACAAACCAAAAGAAAAATTTTACAAAAATGATATACGATATAATTATTGTTGGCGCAGGTCCCTCTGGCGTAAGCGCGGCTGTTGAAGCGAAAAATGTTGGACTGCAAAATATTTTACTTTTAGAAAAAAGCGACGACCATTCTTTTTCAATCAGAAAACTATATGTCGAAGGCAAACGAGTCGATGCGGCTTACAAAGGCGAAGATGTTGCCTGTGAAGGATTGATGTGTATTATTGAGGGAACTAAAGAAACCACGCTAAATATTCTCGATGAATTTATACGAGATTATAAACTTGAAATACAATACAAATCTGAAGTAGAAAAAATTTCAAAAATTAACGATTTGTTTTCAATTCACCTGACAAACAAATGCGTTTACGAATCGAAAATAGTTGTGATTGCAATTGGTGTTTTTGGGCGACCAAACAAACCGGAATTTAAAATTCCACCCACACTTAAAGAAGATATTTTATTTGATGTTACAGCCCAAACAATAGAAAACAAAAAAGTATTAGTTGTCGGTGGAGGAAACTCTGCGGCAGAAGCAGTTGAGTTTCTTGCGCACAATGGGAACGAAGTATTTCTCTCGTATCGCAACGAAACATTTTCGAAACTTAATCAAGTCAACGAAAAAATTCTACAAAATTTATTTGCAGAAAAAAAAGCAACCCCGTTGTTAAACACAAACATTATTAAAATAGAAGAAGAAAATAAAAAAGCAAAAGTATTTTTTTCCGAAACCGATGCGGTAATTTTTGATAAAGTTGTTTTCCAGATTGGTGGCTCAACGCCAGAAAATTTTTTAAAAGCAATCGGTCTTAATTTTCCCGATGGAAATATTGTTGTCGATGAAAATTTTGAATCCATTATTCCCGGTTTATATTTAGCCGGAGATTTAGTTGCAAATAAAAAAGGGACAATCATCAAAGCGTTTAACACAGGGGAAAAAATTGTTCGCGGAGGAATTTGTGAAGATCATTTAAACTGCGAATTAGAGTAAAAATATTTTATATTTAGAAAACAAACTTCAATAAAATCTAAAAACAAAAAGGTAATTATGTCAAACAACAGTAAAGGGATAATCGGAATTTTAACAGGCGGCGGAGATGTGCCGGGATTAAATCCTGCAATTCGCGCAGTAACAATTCGTGCAATTCGCGAAGGTTATCAAGTGGTTGGAATTCGTCGTGGTTGGGCAGGATTAGTTGACATCATTCGCGATAAAGATGCAGACAACAGTCTCAACTATCAATTTTTAACAGAAGAAATTGTAAATCGTATTGGACGAACAGGCGGAACATTTTTGCACACATCGCGTACAAAACCAAGCGCAGTAAAAAAATCAAACGTACCAGATCATCTAAAAGAAATTTATAATCAAGAGTTAAACGATTTAACCCCAGAGGTTTTAAAAAATTTAAACTTTCTTGGAATTAATTATTTAATTCCAATTGGTGGCGACGACACATTAAGTTACGGTGTTCGACTTTACAAAGAGGGTGTGAATGTAGTTGCAATCCCAAAAACAATGGACAACGATGTACCGGGAACAGATTATTGTATCGGATTCAGCACATGTATTACAAGAACAATTTCTTTAACAAATAGTCTGAGAACAATTGCCGGCTCACACGAGCGACTTTTAGTGTTGGAAGTTTTTGGTAGATACGCTGGTTTTACCGCAATGTTGCCAACGATGGCAGGCGCCGCAAACAGATGTGTGATTCCGGAATTTAAATTTGATATTGAACATATAACCGAGTTGATGGTAAAAGATAGAGCAAGAAGCCAAAGTAAATACGCAGTGTTGTTGATTTCAGAAGGAGCAATGTTTAAAGGTGGAGAGATGATGTTTGACGATCGCACAACCGATGCTTATGGACACGCAAAACTTGGCGGAATTGGCGACTTAGTTTCGGAAAAAATTAAAGAGCTTTCGCCAAAATATAACAACGGTAAAACAGTTGATATTGTAAATCAAAAACTTGGATACATGGTTCGTGGTGGCGACCCCGACTCGATAGACTCAATTGCGCCAATGGCGTTTGGGAACCTTGCTCTGAATTTAATTTTAAAAGGAGTTCACGGTCGTTTGGTGGTTTTAAGAAACGGTCGATACGACAATATGCCACTTGATGTAATTACCTCTTCAAAAAAATTAGTTGATGTAGCCCATTTTTACGATACAGATAGATATCGTCCGAAATATGAAAATTTTGAAATGAAACCGCTTTTCATAATGACAAACGAAATATAATTTGGTTTTATAAATTGCTTTTTTTGAAAACGACGCCAACACAAGCAAACCAATTTTATATACTATTTTAAATTATAATTTTTGAAAGATGAACCTGCAAACCTACTACGAATTTTGCCTTTCCAAAAAAGGAGTTACCGAACATTTTCCTTTTGACGAAGAAATATTGGTGTTTAAAGTTGGAGGAAAAATGTTTGCGCTATCTTCTTTAAATCAATGGGAAAAAGGCGAACCATCAATCAACTTAAAATGCAACCCCGAGCGCGCAGAAGAATTGCGGGCACAATACGAGGGCATTAAACCCGGATATCACATGAGTAAAATTCACTGGAATACAGTCGGGGTAAATCGGGAAGTTTCAGATTCCTTGGTTGCGGCATTGATTGACCATTCGTATGAACTGGTTTTCAAAAGCTTGACAAAAAAAATCCAAAACGAAATACTTATAAAATAAAAACAGATAAACAGAAATTATTTTTTAACATTTAAAAAGGAATTACACAATGAAAACCAATCAAGAACTTAAAAATATTGTAAAAGAAAAATATGGAGAAATCGCGCGTCAATCCAAAGAACAAAACGAAACATCGTGTTGCGGCGCTGGCGGATGTACAGATTATACAATTATGTCGGAAGATTACACAAACCTCTCTGGCTACATTGCCGATGCAGATTTAGGTTTAGGTTGTGGCCTGCCAACGGAATTTGCGCAAATAAAATTTGGCAACACTGTTGTTGATCTTGGCTCTGGTGCAGGAAACGATGCTTTTGTTGCTCGCTCAATTGTTGGCGAAACAGGTCGCGTTATTGGAATTGACATGACTGAAGCAATGATTGCTAAAGCAAAATTAAATGCAATAAAATTAAATTTTTCAAATGTTGAATTTCTTCTTGGCGATATTGAAAATATTCCAATTGAAAACAACACCGCAGATGTTGTTGTAAGCAACTGCGTAATGAATCTTGTTCCAAATAAACAAAAAGCATTTTCCGAAACATTTCGCATCTTAAAATCAGGTGGGCATTTTTCAATTTCGGATATTGTATTGAAAGGCGAATTACCAGAGACATTAAAAAATGCAGCAACAATGTATACAGGATGCGTTGCGGGCGCACAACAAACAGAGGAATACATTAGCACAATCAAAGAAGCGGGATTTGTAAATACTCAAATTCAAAAAGAGCGTGAAATTAATGTTCCGAATGAAACACTAATTCAACATTTATCTTCCGAAGAATTATGCGATTTTAAAAGAAGAGGAGTTGGAATTTTTAGCATCACCGTATACGCCGACAAACCGTAAAAATTTTTACACAAACAATTTGCGTTGACTCCTTAAAAAACTCTTGTTATTATTTCCAACCGACAATTATTTATCGGCAGGTTGTTTTAAATAAAATTTTTCAGGAGACAAAGTAATGCGACACAAACAAAATTTGTTTTTCGCTCAGATTTTTATTTTTGTAAATATTTTTTTTATTTCACTTAACGCACAAACTCGTCGCGCGCCACAAAGTGAAGATATTTATAAAATAAAAACCATAAGCAATCCACACGCAAACTCTCGCGGAATTATTTTCGTCTCTTCAACCCAATCTGAAAAAAAGCAAAAAAATATTTCGCATCTTTGGTTTCTTGGCGCGGGAGAAAACAAAGCGCGACAAATTACCTTTGGCGAACATAGTAATTATAATCCGCAATTTTTACCCGACGGCAACAGAATTATTTTTATAAGCGACCGAACCGACAAAGCAGAAATTTACATTATTGATTTGCGCGGTGGGAAAGAAAAAAAATTCATCAACACCAACGACGAGGTTTCCGATTTTACACTTTCGCGCGACGGGAAGTTTGCGGCGCTCGTTTTAATAAATTATCCGCAAGGTGACAAATTAAAAATTTTAGAAAAAAACAAAAAAGAGATTAAAGATGAAGATATAATCGTTGTTGACCGTTCCAATTATATGCGCGACGGAGAAGGAATTATTCAAGGCAAGCGAGAAAAATTGTGGCTGGCAAATTTATCAAACGGAAATTTTTTGCAGTTAACCGATGGTGAGTTTGATGTTGCCAATCCAGAATTTTCTGCCGATGGAAAAAATATTTTTTTCCAAACCAATCTTAAAGAGGCTGGGATAACTTACAACACAGATATTTTTTCCATTTCAATTGATAGCAAAGAAATAAAACAACTCACAACAAATCCCGCCACAGATTTATGCGCAAGCGTTTCGCCCGATGGAAAATCTATTGCATACTTTGCGGCAGAGCGACCAAAATGTTATTACGACCATCTTCGTTTGTGGATTATGCGCACCGATGGCACAGAGCGAAAATGTTTAACCGAAGAATTAGATCGCAGTATAAGTTTTGATGAACCGCAAAAAGCAATTTGGAGTGAGGATGGGAAAAAAATTTTCACACTAATTGAAGACCAAGCAAGCGTAAGATTGGCGGAAATTACAATTGCAAACAAGCAAATTCGTTTTTTAAGCAATGTTGGTAATTTAGTTCATAGTTTTGAAATAATAAATAATCGCGCGTTTACAATTTCTACCGACCTATCTCATCCCACCGAAATTTACGAAACCGATTTAAACAAAAATGAAAAAAAACAAATCACTCATTTTAACAATGATTGGCTTAACTCGGTTGAATTAGCAAAAACTCAAAAATTTAATTTCGAGAGCTCTCCCGGAATTAATATTGAAGGATGGATATTTTTTCCACCATCAATAAAAAAAGAAGAAAAACTTCCCGGCATATTACGCATTCATGGTGGACCACAATGGTTTTACGGAAGCGACTTCTCTTTGGATTTTCACATTTACGCAACATCGGGTTACGCTTTATTTTTTTCTAATCCGCGCGGCTCAACTACTTATGGCGCAAAATTTAGCGATGCAATCCGAGGCGAGTGGGGAAATAAAGATTATCACGATTTAATGTCAACAACAAATTATGTGATAAAAAATTTTCCGCAAGTTGATAGCACGCGACTTGGAATTATGGGTTGGAGTTATGGCGGAATTATGACAGCGTGGATAACCTCGCACACGCAAAAATTTAAAGCCGCAGTTTGTGGCGCGCCAGTTGTTGATTACACTGCAGATTACGGCGAGACCGATGCGCACATCGATTCCGATTACGAATTTTTTGGACCACCATGGGAAGAATCTGAACGATACCGAAAATGGTCGCCACTAACTTATGTTGCTGATGTAAAAACACCAACACTGCTTGCACACGGAGAAGAAGATTTTCGTTGCCGAATTACTAACAGCGAGCGTTGGTATATTTCTTTAAAACGATTAGGAGTTGAAACAATTTTTTTTCGATATCCTGGGGAACCGCACTCGCCAACACGACCAGCGCACAATATTCATTTTGATAACGAATCATTAAAGTGGTTTGATAAATTTTTAAAATAGAATTTATTGTCATGATGAGTTTATCCGCCAGAGGTCGCAGACTCGACTCGGTGAGCGGATTTATTGAAGCATGATGTCACCCTTCGACAAGTCACGCAAAGCCTGCGAAGCAGGCAAAGCGTGATGGCGCCAAAGGCGCTCACTCAGGGTGAAGGCATTCTTAATAAATCTTTGCGGCTTTTTCAGCAGAAGTAACAATTCCTTTAATTAAAGCTGAACTAAATCCATTGTGCTCCATCTTATTTAGCTCCGAGATTGTGATTCCTCTTGGAGCTGTAACTTTATCAACCTCATTTTCAGGATGATTTTTTACATCTTTTGTTTCTCCGCTTATTGTGATAGAAAATGTTTTCTCATCTGCATAACAAGCACCAACCTGTTACCATCCATAAATCAACTTGTTCAAATGAGTTTTTTATTTTTTATTTTGCCTCAATTTTTTTGCTTTTTGAATATCAAGATATGTTTTTTCATAATCCCTTATCATTTTTTTTTGCTGATTTAACCTTTCATCGTATTCTGATTTGGTTTCATACTCTCCCTTTGATGCAAATATATCTGGATGTTGTTTGGAAAGTTCAATAGCAATTTCAACAGCAACAACATTCCATACTCTAACTTTATTGTCTTCGCCCCCACTTACCATCTTACTTCCATCAGGGCTATATGATACTGAATTAATATCACCACTATGAGTTCCTGTCCAAAGCAAAGATCCATCAATTACATTCCATACTTTAACCTTGTTATCCTTACCACCACTTACAACCTTACCCCCATCTGGGCTAAACGCCACCGAACTAACATCTCCATCATGAATTCCCGTCCAAAGTAGATTTCCACCATTTGCATACCATACCCTCACTTTATTATCATTACTCCCACTTACAATTTTACCCCCATCTGGGCTAAACGCCACCGAACTAACATCTTCATCATGAATTCCCGTCCAAAGTAAAACCCCATCAGTTGCACCCCATACATTAAA
>ERZ1292623.1000-Hain-H51-01um-R1-1000-length-28262-cov-5_pt1 | contig 28262 bp, 32 predicted proteins | sample MGYA00564398_ERZ1292623 | MGnify/ENA primary metagenome ERZ1292623 (study PRJEB36523, sample SAMEA6512633) | groundwater metagenome | collected 2019-01-07 | study: AquaDiva: Metagenomics assemblies of 32 groundwater samples | reverse complement strand
CCCCCTCCCACTCGCACGCCCGGGTGCAGAGGCCCCCGGCGACCTCCCGGTCATTCGCGAACGCGGTGACGCAGAGCCCGGAGGCACAGGCCTCGTCGGCGGCGCAGGCCGCCCCGTCCGAGGTGTCGATGTTGTCCCCGCACGCCGCGAGCGCGGCGGCGAGGGAGATGGCGGCGATGAACTTCATCGCCCCATTGTACCATCCCTCACTGGCTCGAGATGATGCCCGCCGCCGCCCGGCCCGAGGGCTGGTGTCGCACGCCGCCCTTGCCCGATCGGAGGGTCGCCCCGTACCGGGTGGGCTTGGTGAGGACCCTCACCGGCCCGTCGCCGGGTGGGACGAACTCCCTCGAGCCGATCCGGGTCCAACCGGAGGTCACGAGGTGATTCACCATGCACCTGAAGGCGGCCTCGGGGGTTCCGCGGCCGAGCCTGAAGCCCTTGTCCTTCATGCCGGCGTTGGTGGTGATCCTGGACCCCTTGCAGCGTTCATGTGGGACGCCGCAGAGGTGTACGGGCGGCGGGCTCTTCGTCTTCTTGGTGCTTGCGCTGGATGCCATGGTCTCTGCTCTCCTGTCAGTTCTTTTTCCGCGCGACTGCACTGAAGCGCACCGATACGTTCGGTGCGCTCGGCGAGTAGTACTGGTACTTGTCGGACGACTGCTCCACGTGTACAGACACGAGCGCCATCTCGATGGCGAGGTCGTACTTCCAGTCCGTCGCGGCGTCCGCCCTCAGCTTGAAGCGATCGACGGCGTCCGCCACGGCCTCGTCGAGGGTCGGGCCGCTCCCATACGTCTCCGGATCCTCATACACTGTCTCCATCTCCCACTCCTTTCGAGTGACGGGTGGGAATCGAACCCACTAGTATAGGCGCCACAAGCCTACGCCGGGCCATCCGGCTTCCGCCACGGGCGATCGATCAGTAATCGGGACCGGCGAGCGAGGTGGGTGCGGGAGTCACCCGCACCACGGAGATCCCGAAGCAGTCCTCGTACGGGTCCTCGTCGACGTGATACCAGCGCCCCTCGTCGACCGGCGTGCCGTCGCCCTCGAAGAGCCGGAACACGTCCCCCTTGCGGAGGTCTCTGAAGGGCCTCCTGAGGAGGCCCCCATCCATGCCGACACACGACCCGATGATCTCGACGAGACGCCGGTCCCTCTCAGGGAGCGTCATCGGAGATCACCTGTGCGATGACGTCGTTGGCCTTCACGAGGAGGTGCCGCTTCCCCGCGATCGTGACCTCCACCGCCGAGTTGTAGGGGGCGAGGACCACCACGTCTCCGGGCTCCACGCCGGTAGGGACGAGCACTCCGTGCTCGGTGGTGCGTCCCGGGCCGGTCGACACCACCCTGACGTTCAGGGCCTTCCTCTCGTCGGCGGACGTGGCGCTCGCTGGGATGAACAGCCCGGAGTCGAGCCGATCCGAGACCTGCTCCGGCACCGCCAGGATCTGGTCATGCTTTGGTTTGATGGATATCGACATCTCGATCATCATATCACGTCGATATCCGACGTGCGCCCGCGTCACCTAATCCGTCTTCGCCAGAGCGATGAGGGTGAACCGGGTCCCGGCACCCAGCGGGGACCGCGCGGCACCGAGTAGTGTGGGCCGTCCTCAGCATCCTGTGACTGGGTCTCCATGCCGACGAGCGCTCCGAGCGTGGCGGCCAGCGATCCGGCGACCGCCACGGTGCCCGCCGCGGTCATCGTCAGCCCGGCGAGGGTGGGCGCACCCGCCGCCGGTGTGTCGACGAGTCCGGTCGCCGCAAGCGACATGGCGCCGAGCGTGGCGGCCGCCTGCGCCGCGATAGCCGCGGCGCCGGCCGCCGTCGCGGTGAGGAATCCCAGCGTGATGTCGGCGGCGCCGGTGTCTAGCACCGTGCCGGCGGCGGCGACAGTGAGCGCGGCCAGGGTCGGGGCGCCCGTCACGTGGGTATCGAGCGCGCCGGCGGCGGAGAGGGTGGCGTCACCCAGTGTCGCCGCGACCAACCCGGACACCATCACGGTGCCTGTCGATACGGCGGTGGCCGGTGCGAGTCCGATGCTCGCGACGCCGGTGACCGGGGCCACACCCACCGCTACGACGGTGAGCGGACCGAAGGTGGATGCGGCGACTCCAGCCACCCCGACGGCCCCCGCGGCCGATATCGACAGAGACCCGAGGGTGGCGGTGAGCTCACCCTCGGCGCCGGTGGCGTCCTGGACCGTCCCGTCGGCGACCACCGACAGGGCGCCCAGGGAGGGTGCTCCCGTCCCGGCCACCCCCACCATCCCGGTGATCGTCGGGACGACGGGCCCGAGCGTCGCCGCCGCCTGCCCGACGATCTCCACCGTCGCCGTCGCGGTGGAGGTGAGCGCCGCCAGGGTCGGGGCGCCCTGCCCGGAGACGTCCACGATCCCGGCGGCGACGGACGTGACGGCGGCGAGGGTCGGGGACGCGGCCCCCGCCACATCGACGACGCCGGTCGACGTGACCGCGAGGGCGGCGAGCGTGGGGGAGGACACCCCGAAGACGTCGACCGAGCCGGCCGCCGAGGAGGCCAGCGCGCCGAGGGTCGACGACAGGACGCCGTCCGTGTTCACCACCGGCGCCGGGATGGAGAACATCATGCACGCGGTGCCGTTGGGCGCCACGTTGTCCGCGAACGCGCCCGGATCGGCGGTCGCGTTCACCAGCGCCGTGCTCGCGCTGGTGGCCACCGCGAGGTGTGTGACGTGGGAGCCGGCGGGACCGTCGATCCGCTCGGTGTAGTTGGTGGGAGGCGTGGTGGTGGTGCTACCCGACGTGGTCACGTGCCACGCGGCGATCGCGAATGTGAGGTGGTCGCCGTTGAGGCCGGTGACGCTCGATGGATTCGGCGCGCCGTTGGTGGTGGAGGTGTTGGAGTTCTGGGCGAACGTGCCGGTCGAGAACGTCCCCGAGGTGAGGACGACGATGCCGATGGCGTTCTGTCCGGCGGTGGAGTTGGCCACCGCGAACGGCGAGTAGGCGTAGCCCACGCCGCCCGACGGGGCTATCTGCCAGGCGGCCGAGAGGCGACCGTCGGTGGTGCCGTCGTCATGCGCGTGCTGCCTGATCTGGGTGAACCCGCCCTGGAGGGTGTGGGTCAGGGTGGCCTGTTTGGCTCCCTGTGACCACAGCACCGCGATCACCATGTCCCCTGCGACCGTCGCCGCAGGGGCGACGCCGGCGGGCAGGGTGTTGGACGAGGCGATCGCCGCCTGTGTCGTCGTCCTTATGGATGGGGCCGCCACTGGCCCCTACCCTCAGGCGTTTCCGTCTGTCAAAGTGAAGCCAGTGATAGTAACCTGCTGGGCGGCCGCGATGACGACGTTGTCTAGCGTGAGGTCGCCGCCGCCGCCGGTGGCGGTGACGCTACCCTGCAGGTGACAGGTGGTGCCGTCGGACGCATAGAGCCTGAAGTGGGCCGCGGTGCCGGCGGCGTCCGCGGAGGCGTCCTGCCAGGTGCCGCTCTTGGCCTTGGCGCCGGATGCCGCCGCGGCGGCCCAGTCCGACTGGAGGGCCATGTTCACCAGCTGGGTGCCGGAGTCGGCCGCCGCACAGTTGGCGGGCTGGGCGCCCGTGAAGATCTTCAGGACGGCGGAGACGCCCACGACCGTCTCGATCGCGTCGAGACGACCGTTCCTGACCGCGACTGAGAGTTGGATCGCCATACGGATACGTATGGCGGAGGGTGCCCGGACTCTCTCTTCTGGGAGATAGTCCTATTTCTCAGTGGCCGGTGCTCTCCTCGAGGGCCAGCTGGAGGAGGTCGCAGATCACGATGCGACGCTCGGACGCGAGGCCGAAGACCCGGCCCCGCTCCTCCTGCGGCCATTTCGCGAACTCCGGGTCACGGAGCGCGGTGAGGATGCGGCGGGCGGCCTCCTCCTGGTAGCCCGTCACCGGGCCTCCGCGGGGATGCCCGGCTGGTTCGGCACCAGGGTGCAGAGGAAGTTGAAGTCGTTCTGCTTCGGGGTGTAATCGAGGCAGGCGTAGACCAGCCCGTCCGAGGCCCGGCAGAAGCCACCGCTCGGGCAGTCGATCTTGACCCCCGAGGGGAGGCCGCGATAGTTCCTGTCTGGACAGCCTGTGAGGAGCATGAGCGATGCGATGGCCGGTGCGAGTCTCATCCCTCCACCATAACGCAAGAGGCCCGGTCTTCCGACCGGGCCTCGTCAACTCACTCCCTCAGTCCGTCAGGCTCAGAGGTCCATGACGGTCAGGCGGCCGAAGAAGTCCGAGCGGACCATCTTCTTGGCGTACCTGGTCATCATGAGCTTGCGCGGGGTGCCGTCCTCGGGCGCGTACATCGTCGGGGTGACGATGAGGGGCACGTAGGGGGCGTACACGTAGCCGACCTCGAGGTAGCCCGAGCCCTTGTAGCCGATCAGGATGCGGGGCTTCGGGAAGTACGGGTCCTTATAGACCGTGTACCGGCTCGAGAGCGTGCCGATCTTCTCGGCGCCGATCGTGAAGGTCGACTCCTTCGGGTCGCCGCTCAGGTTCGGGCGGAACGCCTGCGCGAACTCGATGATGGTGGCCACCACCGGGTTGCAGACCAGGAAGTTCGCCGTGCCACGCAGCGTCTTGTTGTGGATGGCGTTGCCCACATCGATGATACGCTCGATGAGGGTGTCGTACCAGTCCTTCACGTTGCCCGTGAAGGAGGCCCCGGTGACCGCGGCCCCCGTGTTCTTGTCCACGAAGTTGCCGGGCTTCCTCGACCAGAACATGCTGGCGCCGGTCGCCTGGTAGAGGATGTCCGCGAGGATCTCGCGGTCGATCTCCAGCGCGATCTGCTCCGACATGAGGGTCGTGAGCTCCACCTCCGCGTCCAGGTTCTGGTACGCCGCGAGGTCCTGGGCCAGCTCCGGGGTCCACTTCGCCTTCAGCTTCCTGGGCTGGGCGGTGACCGCCTCGCTCTGGATGCGGAAGTCGAGCTCCGGGATGACCGGCGTCGGCGACGCGGCCATGTCCGACTCGTACGGGTCGAGCACCATGGTGCCCGAGGTCCCACCGGTGAGCGACGCGGCGACGAGGTACGAGACCTTCAGCGCCGTGTTGCCCGCCAGGTTGCCCAGCGTCGCGGCCGAGCCCGACACGATGAACACCACGTCGTTGCCGACCGCCTTGGTGAACCTGCGGTACACCTTCACGACGTCGGTCGTGGTCACGCCGACCGCGACGGGGGTGCCGTCGGTCGTCGCGCCGAACGAGGTCGAGGTGCCGGAGAGCGGCATCCACTGCTTCAGGTCGCCGACTCCGTAGAGCGAGCCCGACCCCTGGAGGATCGAGTAGGCGCTCGGGAGCGTCAGCTTCCTGAGGGCGCCGAACGAGCCGGAGAGGTCCGGATCGTGATCGATGTCGCCGAGGTTCGGCGTCGACCAGGAGCCCGAGAACGTGGCCACCGAGACGCGCTCCCTCTGCGAGAACGAGGTCCCGCCGAGGTTGTAGAACGCGCCGCGGCCGAGCTGCGACTGGAGGTTCTCCCTCTCACCGAAGACCGACGCGCCCACCGCGAAGTCGTCGGCCATGTTGCCGGCCTTCACGGTGTCGTAGCGGTAGTCCATGTAGAAGATGAGGCCCGAGGGCAGCGACATCGGCTGGACGCCGACGAGCTCGTTGGCGATGAGTCCGCCGAACACCCTGCGGATCATCGGGAACGCGACGTTCTGGAAGCCGATGATGTCGGCCTGGACGCTCGCCTCCTTCAGGAGCCACTGCGCCTGGTTCTCCATGAGACGGGCAAGGTTCGCCTTGCGCGTCTCGCTGAGGTTACCCTCCAGGAGACCGGTCTTCGACCACTTCTGGACGAGTCTCTTCGACTCCGCCAGGACATTCCTCTCGACGAGGCCCTGACGGAGCTCCTCGTTCAGTACGTTGATCGGCGCCATCTTCCTATTCCTTTCGTAACTTTCTCTTCTCGATCAGAGTCTTTGGTGACAGGCCCGGCTCACTTGATGAGGCCGGACAGTACCTGCCAGCGTCCGTACATCGCGCTGTCGCCGTTGGCCGCGCTGCGGTCCACCGACTCCCTCACGACCTTGGTGTCCACGCCCGCGGTGCGGACCCTCGAGCCGTTGCCCTTCGGACGCTCCGTGCGAGCCTCCTGGACGGCCTTCTGGCGCTTTCCGAGCGTGTTCGTGATGGCCCCGGCGATGTTCTTCACCTCGGTGACCGTCTTCGCCTTGTCGATCGACTCGACGACCGAGCGCTTCTGCTTCCCGTTCAGCGTGTTCTCCGAGAAGATCGCCTGCACGGCGTTCATCTTGCTGTTGAACAGGTTCGACTTGCGGAGGTGCTCGACCAGCTTGGCCCGGTCCTCCTTCAGACGCCTGTTCTCCCTGCGGAGCTGGTCGTTCTCGGAGAGACCCTTCCTGATGAGGGCCTTGATCTCCTTGACCGTCCAGTCCTTCTTGGCGGGCGGGGTCTCGCCCTCGAACGGGTGCTCGCCGCTCTTCACGTCGTGCACCGCGTTGCCCTGGTCGACCTCCTCCTTGCCGGAGAGGTCGAGATCCTTGAATCCCTTGGACATCTGAACCTCCAGCTGGATGGCCTCCTCGACGTGCCTGCTCAGCGCGGACTCGTCGATCTCGATCTCCTCGTCGAGGCCGCCCTCGAGCGACTCCATCTCATCGAGATACGGGACCTCGTCGGCTTCGGCCAGGGGGTCGCCGGCCTCGACGACCTCGTCCTCCGCCTCGTTGATGCCGGGGAACACCCCGGCGATCGATTCGATTTCGAGCTCGTCGTCCTTGCCAGCCATGTGCGTATCTCCTTCAGACAGAACATGCGCGCCCAGCTGCTGCTTGATCGCGCGATCCACGAGCCTCTTGATCCCTGGAGACATGCTCTCCATGATCTCGTTCTTCACAGTGTCACGGGCTAGGTCGGCCAGCTTCCTGGCGTCCCTCACCGCGTTATCGACTACACTGTCGGCCATGATTCGTTTCCTTGGGTCTAAGTAGGGCCTTTGTCTTTTTTGCCCCGAAGTGCGAAAAATCTTCAGCGACGAAGGGCCTCACGGACCGCCTGCCTGATGATTTGACGCGCGCGATCCTCAGAAGTGAGGACCGGGGTGATCGAGGTGGCGCCCTGGCGCTTCATGCGGCCGCCCCGAGGCGGCGGTCTCGAGAGGTCATACGCGGGGTCGACGTGGTGGTTGTCCGGCCCGCGACGCTTGTCCGCGGCCAGGAGGTCATCCTTCAGGCGACGCTTCTTCTTGCCACGCGCCTCCGCGACAGCCTCGTACACGATTCTCCTCAGTTGGCTCTCTGTGACCTTCAAGTGTCCCCCTGGTCGTCCGGTGGCACGAGCCCTCGCCATGTGCGGGAGGCCTCGATGTCGACCGGCTCTTCCTTATCTACGTCGATGTCCAGTGGTTCTCCACTCCGCACGAGGAAATCGGCGAGGGACTTCCAGGGATCCGCCCTGCCCGCGGCCACGAGCTCGTCGTCGGAGACGTCACCGGACCCATCGGTGTAGTGGGCGGGCACGGTGGCCATACCGGAGCGATGCCTCCCCCTCGACGAGAGGGCCATACTGAACGGGACGCCGAGCGCCTCACCCAGCTCCTCCCATGAGGAGCCGTCCTCGACATCGTCATCCCATCGGGTGTGCTCGGTGTCACGGGGGACGAGCGGCAGGGTCTGATCGGCGCCGGAGCTAGACCTCCGGCCGGGGGGGCTGAAGCTCTTGCCGAGCGCCCGTGACCTATCCGGAATGTCGTAGGGGAACGTGTCGCCCGCGGCCGGGGTGGCCTTCAGGTTGGAACCGCCGCGGATGCCGGAGGTGTCCGGACGCGACAGCGCGGACCCAGGAGTCGCCAGCATCTTGGTGTAGTGGGCGAGGCTCGGCTCCTCGCCCCGCTCCTCCTCGTCATCATCTCCGAGCGCGTGGGGCATCAGAGACCGGCCATCCTCTTCAGCACGTCCGAGCCGGCGAACCCCACGGCGCCGAGGTCGACGTCGAAGTCTCCGGGCTGTCTGGCGTTGTCCTCGGGGAGCGGCTCGGTCCCCTCGTATATGCTCCTGAGCGGGTTGGCCCTCTCGAGCAGCGGGCTCGAGCTCCTGGGCAGCTCCTCGTCATCGTCATCGAAGTCGTCGCCGAGGAGGGCGTGCTTGCGGACCAGCTCCGACACGATGGAGCTCGCCTGGCGCTCGTCCCTGCGGGCGGGTGGGGCCTTGGTGGCCTGTCGCTGGCGCGGCGCGGACGACTCGGCGACGATCTCCCTGATGTAGTTCCTGGACAGGGCCTCCGCCAGACCCTCCTTGAGTGCCTTGGCGACCTCCTCGCGGACGATCCGGGTGATCATCTCGCGGAGGGCGCTCACCTTCATCTTCACAGCATCCCCCTCTTCGTCAGGAATCCCACGACGGACCTGTTCACCCGGTCGGCCTTGGGCATGAGCTCCTCCCGCCAGTCCACCTCGACGCCCTCCCTGAGGTATGCCCCTGGGGTGCTGGGCTCCGACACGATGTCGAACGCCACGAGGTTGAAGTCGTCCTGCACGGTGTCGCAGCCGGACTCGTTCTTGGAGGTGGAGCCCACCCCGCGCGAAGAGATGCCGATGGCCACGCCGCTGTTGTACAGGGTCTTCAGGATCTGGCCCTTGGGGGTGTCGAGCACCTCGATCACGCCGTGCACGTCGTTGCCCTCCCACTCCATCTCCCTGATGATGTGTGACACGCGGTCGAACGACACGGTCGAGCTCTCCGGGTGATCGAGCTCGCCGACCGCACGGTTCTCCCGTACCGCCTTCATGTACGACTCGATCTCTCGCATCAGGAGCTGCCTCGGATAGACCCTGTTGTTCTGGTTCTTGGTCTCCGCGCGCTGGATGATGCCCCGGATCATGAGCTTGCCGCTGGGGGACACGCTGCCCTCTGTCAGGGAGCCCGGCGGCAGGGAGATGTACTCACGCAGCAGCTGCCTCTTCACTGTCTCTTCTCCTTTGAGGAACGGCCGATAGCCTCGAGGATCTTCATCCTGAAGTAGACGATGTCATCTGGATCTTCGGGGCAGTCGGACGCCCTCTCGTACTCCTTCACAGAGATGAAGAAGTCCTCATTGGCACCCAGCACCTTCTTGTCGAGGCTCACTGTCCACCCCCGTCACCGACGTACTTGTCGGCGATCAGCTTCTTGATCATGGTCATCTCCAGGGCGTCCAGGTCAGAGAGGTAGTCGTCCAGCTCCGACTCGATGTCGGCTAGGTACGCGTCCCTCTGCTCGATGGACTCCTTGATCTTCTCGTTCTCGAAGGAGCCCGGGAGCTCCCGTAGCGCCCGCTTGATCTCCTCGGCGTCGGAGGGCTCGAGCTTCATGATGTCGGACTTCACGTTCCCGTCCGACACGACGTTCAGCAGCTCCCCCTTGACATAGAGGTAGATCGGGCCCACGTCCCCGGAGTCCGTCTCGATCATACACGTCACGTACCGACGGCCCATCCGGTCGCTGCCGGACTTCCCCTTCGCCACCTTGTACGAGACGTCGCGGGAGAGCGCCTTCACCGCCCGGTCCAGCGCCTTGGCGGACTGGTTCTCGATCTTCTGGTGGAGCGACCTGAGCCTGCTGTCCCTCTTCAGGGCGTCCTTCGAGAGGCTGGAGAGCAGCTGCTCCCACTTGGACGCGTCTGTTTCTGGCGGCTGGGCCTCGGTGGGGGAGGGCGGGGGCGCCGGTTCCTCGGGCTCCGTCGGCTCGGGACCGGCGGGCAGCTCCTTGGCGCCGGATGCGCTGGGCGGGGCTGCGGTGTCGGTCTCCGCCCCGTCGTCCTCGACGTCCGGCATGTCGAGCTCCTTGTCGAGCGCGTCGCCGGCCGCCTCGAGCAGCACCTCGTAGAGGTGCGCGAGCGTCGATTCGTTCTTCCTCTTGCGACGTCTCATGGAGTCGACCGCCTTCTTCGCCTTCTTCATCTTCTCGGGGTCACGCGGGGGGAACCTGTTGAGCTCCGCCTGCTTCGCCGCGGCCCGGGTCGGGAACTCGCCCACCGGCTTCGAGCGCTTCTTCTTGCCCCTGTTCGGGCTGTAGAGGATGTACCCGCCGCCGCCCTTCTTCTTGCGGACGATCTCGCGGATCTTATCCTTTATAAAGGAGCGCACGTGGCGCTCCTCGTCGCCGACGGGCATCTGGAAGCCAGACAGCCCCCCCATCGACGATGACTCCTTCTTTGGGGTCGGCTTGGTCACTTGAGCACCTCCGCCATGACGGACTGGATATCGAGCACGTCGGCGAGGCTCGCGGGGTTCCTGGTGTCGATCCCGGCGCCGAAGGTGATGACCCTCTCGATCCTCTCGGAGAGGACGGGGTCGGCCTTCTCTCGGTCCCGGTACTCGCCGAGCCGGCCCAGGGCCTCGCTCAGCCGGCCCTGGGCCACCCTCGAGTAGCGGGTGTAGTCGCCCTTGGAGACGCCGACGACGTACGCGTCCAGCACCTCCATCTGCACCGGAGAGAGCTTGTCAGAGTACTCCCTGTTGAACCCCTCCGTCGCTAGCTTCAGGGCCAGCATGTTCCGGTCGGGATCCGGCGCGGGCTCCGGCGCGGGCTCGCTGGACATGAGGTTCCTGACGAGCGCCTCACGCATGCGGGCGCGGTCGGCGGCCTCCTCGACCAGCGACCCCTTCCTGACGGAGTCGAAGAGGGACTGGGCCACCGTCGCGACCTCGGCGTCGATCGCCGGGTAGCGGTCGAGGAAGCCCTCCCCCATGAAGCCACGCATGTTCACGTAGGCCGCCGAGAGGGACTCGGAGAGGTGCCGCGGATCCACCGAGCGGGCGGAGCCGAGGACGTCCTCGACGATCCTCTCGGCCACCTCGCGAGAGCAGCCGATGCGGGCGGAGATGGCCTCGTGCAGCCTCAGCTCATGCCCGAGGAGGGTGTCCGGGGCGAACTCGAGCCTGGCGGCCCCGGCGCCCATCCTCACTCGGCGCTGGTCGCCGGCCGCGGTCGCCTCGGCGATGAACCTGATGAGCGATCCGTACATCAGCGCGGCGTTCTTCTTCTTGTTGTGGGTCGACATGGCGCTCACGTAAGTATCCCGCGACCCCGGCCCTGGCCCTTCCGCGTCGCCTTTCGGCTGAACCTGCGGAGGGCCTTCTCGAGCTCGAGGCTGTCGTCTATGTTCCTGTCAAGCCACTCGGAGACCACCGGCTCCATGGCGTCGAGGTCGGGATCGGCATCCTCCTCGGCCTCCTCGGAGAATGGCCTGGTGACCATCCGGCGCTGGGCCCGGAGGTCGAACGGGTCGCTGGCGGTCTGCTTCTCGGTCCCGAAGACGGCCGTGAAGAGGTCCTCGCCGGTCGAGAAGAGGTCCCTGCCCTTGTCGATCGCGAGGATGGCGTCGTCCCCCTCGGAGCCCGGGTTACGCGTCTCGTCGACCGGGTCCTCCTCCTCGGAGAGGGTCGGACCCCCCAGGTCGAACGAGGCGTTCACCGGGCCCGGCTCGGCCCCGCCGAGGGTGTCAGGGAGCTGCTCCTCGCCCGGGGCACCCAGCGGCGTACCGGGGACCTCCTCACCCTCGCCCTCAGCACCCGGGGCGTCGGGACCGGCGCCCGGCGCCTGGATCATCTCGATGGTGGAGTCGAAGAGCTTGTCGGCCCTCTGCCCGTCCTTGATGGTCTCTATCTCGCGCTCGTTCAGGCCGAAGATCTTCTTCCTGACCGTGTCACGGTCCATCATGCCCTCCTGGGCCATGCCGGCGACCTCGAAGCGCATGCGCCACAGCTCCAGCTTCTGCTGCTCGGCGATGTATGAGGGGGCCGACATGCTGATGGTGAACTCGGCGAGGTCGTCGCCGCGGTAGCCCATCAGGAACAGGTGGATGATCGCGATCTTGTTGAGCTCCGCGACGACCACCTTCTGGATACGCTCGATCGTCTTGGCGAAGCGGACGTCCTCCTGGGCGAGGGTCGCCTTGCTCCCGACGTCCTCGTCGTACCCGAGGTACGCGCGGGGGATCTTCAGGGCGGCGAACAGCTTCGACTGGATGTACTTGACGTCATCGATGTCGCCGGTGAACTGGCCGCCAGGGAGCGAGTCGATCTTGGGGCCGACGTCGCCGCGCTGTGGGAGGAAGTAGTCCTCATCCACCGACAGCGGGTTGTAGCGCTGGTCGACTCGACCCGTGCTGGGGTCGACGATCTTGTTGCGCTTCATCTGCGCCGCGAATTCCTCCATGAAGCGGTCCACCTCCTCGGGTGGGATGCCGCCGACAGGGACGGTGAAGACGCGCCTCTCGGGAGACCGGACGATGCGGTAGACCAGCATCGCATCCTCTATGAGGACCAGCTGACGCCAGATCCTTCGCGCCGGCTCAAGGATGGAGTAGCCATACGGCAGGCACGAGTCATCCCCGAGCAGGCGGAAGTGAATGACCTGCCAGTTCTCGAGCTTCTGGTTGTTCTGGGCCAGCCAGCGGTACCTGACCGCGAACGGGTCCTCCCGGTCGTAGCCCTCCTCACGCTCGATCTCGTTGATCGGGATCGGGAGGAGGTTGAGCACGCCGTTCGCCTCGTTGGCGTCGACGAACAGGGTGAAGTCGCCGTTCTTACAGAGGTTCCTCGCCCAGCCCCAGATGTTGAAGTTGACATCGATGATGTCGAACATCAGGGTCTCCAGGATCTCCTTGATCTCCGGGTCCTTCGAGTGGATCTTGATGATCTGTCCGTTCTCATCGGAGGCGCAGATCTCGTCCGCATAGATGTCGAGGCCAGAGGCGAGCTCCGGGGTGAACGTCATCTCGTGGTAGTCGGCGTACTTCGAGAGACGCTCGTACTGACCGTATCCCGACTGGCTGTTGATGTAGAGGGAGCTGACCTGCTTCCTGTACGCACGGGCGGTGCCGACCGGCTCGACTATCGGCTCGGCCCTGGAGAGCTTGTGACGCACCACCGGACCGCTTCGGAACAGTCGGGTAAGGTGTCGCCAAATGTTTTCAGCCATTTCTGATCCTTTTCAAACGATCAGACAGCACCTGTCTATGACGCTGAGATCGCTCAGATTTCCAATAGGTCAGCTTCGATTGCCTTCCATTCTCGATGGCTGTTGAAGATTGTGTGCGTCCCGTAGACGACTGTCCGACGTACCTCAGTTCATGAGATATCGGGTCAACCAATCCGTAGATGATAGCATCGCTCATGGTCAGTCCTTGAGCAGCTCACGTAGGTCTACCACGGTCCTACCGACCTGCATCTTGTAGGTATCTCTCGGGCGAAAGAACGCGCCCATCGCGGTCCTCGGGACATACGTCGGGTCCTTCGAGGCACCGCGGATGTCCGTGTTCATCACCCTCCTGATCGAGGAGGCGCCGATCATGCTCTTCTGCATCTCCCCCGCGTTGAAGCCCGGGGCCAGGGTCATCTCGCGGACGTACACCCCGATGGCCGAGGCCATGATGAGGTCGTCGGTCTTGCCCGATATGGCCTGCGGCTTGCCGTCCGACCAGATGAACGTGGTGAGCTCGCTATGGTAGCGCCATGACCTGATGGTGACCGACTTGGTCCTGACGTACTCCTCCAGCTTGTTCAGAAAGAGCGGCCTGGTCTTCTGGGAGGTGGTCACCCCCAGTATGAGTCGATCCGGGATGGGATCACTGGCGTCGACGCACTCGCCCTTCTCCGTCTCACCGCGTATGGTGGCATACACGTTGGGATAGCCCCTGCGACCCGGCCGATCGGCATGCTCCCAGGTCCTCACGTGCTCTAGCACGGCGAGGCCCAGCGAGTTGTTCTCCACGATGAGCACGGCGCGGTTATACTCCCACGCGACATCGCACATGATCTTGGCGAACCTATCGACGGGGATCTTCCCACAGTACTCGGCCGCCTGTGTCATGTCATCCGTGTCGAACACGTGGAAGCCAGAGTTGTCGGCGCCGTCGCCGCGGGCGACGTCGGCGCTGACGAAGTACTGCCGACCCCTCGAGTGGGGGGTGTTCCACACGTGGAGTCCGCCGTCCTCGTTCTTGATGAACACAGGGTCCATGGCGGTGGACCCCACGTACTCGATGCTCGTGGTCGGTATGAACGTGTCGCCCGACGACAGGAAGTCGAGCTCGTGCTCCTGCGCACGCTCTCGATCCGTCAGGTTCTTCGTCTCGTTCTTGAACCAGGTGGACGTCTTGATCCGCTGTCCGAAGATCGTACCGTTCCTCAGTGGATCGTCCATGAGGTCGGCGATATGCTCCGGGTGGTACCACCAGAACAGCACCGTGTGCCTGAACTCATTCACCTTGTTGAACGCGTCCATGAACGTCTTGTGGAAGACGTTGCCGACACCGTTGGGGGTCGAGATCATGATGACCCGCCCGCCGGCGGTGACCGTCGGGAGCAGGCCGGTCCAGATCGTCTCGAGGTTCTTGATGAACGCGGCCTCGTCGACCAGGAGCAGCGACACCGCCTCGGAGCGACCCGCGTCCTCCGAGGAGGCGATGGCCTTGATCACCGAGCCGTTGTCGAACTCCAGCGACTGCTTGTTGTCGGTGTTGAGTCGCGATATCTGCAGCCACCTCGGCAGGTTCTTGTACGCTGTGCGCACGCGCCTGATGATGTTCTTGGCCGTATCGGCCTTGGTGGCGATGCAGAGGATGTTCTTGTCGCGATAGAACAGCAGCATCCACAGGCAGAACGCCTGTGTGGTCTCGGTGGCGCCCAGCTGGCGGGCCTTCAGGACGATGTTGAACCTGTTCTCCAGGTAGGAGGAGATGAGGTTCTGCTGGAAGTCCCAGATGTTGAACGGGATGATCCCGCGTGTCGGGTGCTTGATCTTGACGTAGTTGCGGATGAAGTAGACGGGATCCTTGCCGCAACGGATGATCTCCTCGCGGATCTTCGCCTTCTCGTACGCCTTCCTCGAGGGAGAGGCCACGACTCAGTCCTCCTGGGTCGCTTCCGGGGAGACCGAGTACACCCTCCACACGCGCAGGTGGAAGTGCCTGTTCAGGGAGACCTGCTCGCAGTTCCATCCCGCACCGCCCTTGTCCTCCTTGAGGCCGAGGGCGGTCTTCGTCTTCTTCTTGAACGAACGCTTCAGGTCCGAGGCCATCGTGGCGATCGCCTTATGGCAGTCGTTCACGAACTCGTCCCGGCGGCGTGGCTGGTCCAGATCGAGCTCCATCAGGTGGTACCCGATCATCAGCTTGTCCCCCTGCCTCTTACAGGTGAACCTGCCAGAGACGGGCTTCACGCCCGGATGGTCGGGGGCCGGCTGGGAGTTGATCTCGTTGAAACACTGGGTAAGGGCCGAGACGAGATCGTCCTCCGCCTTGTAGGCCTTCCCATAGACGTCGAATCCGGGCTCGTACGTGGGCATAGTCGTCCTTTCCTTCCCCATACATAGGGATCGGGACGGAGACCTCGACGTTCAGCCCAGATTTTTGATGAAGGCCGCCACCTGCTCAGGCGTGGGACGCCATCCAGAGGTCCAGCGCTCCTCCCGGTGGTCGACCCACTCCACCCAGCAGTCTCGGCAACAACCGAAATCATAATAGGTAGTTACGGACCTGCTGCCGAGCATGACGCGCTCGCAGATCGGACAGAAAGCGGGAACACGATAGCTGTTGTGCTCTTCCATGTCACCTCACGAACCAGAATTTTGCGACCTCGACCACCCCGGTCGAGGAGTTCACGAAGAGCCGGGCGAGTCCCTCCGACCCCTGCGGGTCGAAGTGGGCGGTCACCCGCATCTTGGTCCCCCAACGAGACACCTCGTGGCGGACGCCCACCCCCGAGCTGTCGACGATGGCCACGTCGATGTCATGGCAGTTCCTGAATTTCCTGGAATCGAACGTCAGCTTGAAGACCAGGGGCGACGACCCGAACTGGATCTCCGGGAGCCCGTCTATGACGATGTCATCCTTCGAGATCATCTGTCGAACGGCCTCCACGAGAGGGCCGCGCCGCACGACCAGGAGACATCGCTGTCGGCGTACACCGAGCACTTCGGTCCGACCGAGACGACCGACCCGTAGCGCACCCCGACGCCGAGTGACGGGGTCTCGTACAGGCCCACATCGAGGTCGACGGAGAGCTTGTCCCTCCAGTCGATCCTCTCGAAATCACTGTCGACCGCGGACAGCGAGATGTCCACCTCGTAGTCGGCCCCCTCTGGCGTTGACACGATGGTTGACCACTTCCCGTCTGGGAGCTGTATGAGCTGTACGCCCAGATCTATCGGCCTGGCCTGTTCCAGGGACAGGTGCGCCTCGGGCGGCGACGTGAGCGTGTGGCCCTCGACGTCGAACGGCCCGTAGCTCCCAGCGAAATCGACCCGGACACGCGTGGGTGCGTCCGGATCATCCTCTGGCGGTGGGACCTCGGTCTCTGTGACATTGGTGGCCAGGCCCTCGTACTTGCGCTTCCACTTGAGCGAAATGTTAGAGACGGCGACCAGCTCCGCCTTCTGTCTCTCTATGATGTCGCGCGTGCCATTCAGCCGCGACTCATACACGCTGAGGATCCCCTTGAGGTCCTCCATCTCCACGGCAGACTTCTGGAACACGCCCTCCTTCACCTCGATCGTCTCCTCGGCGAGGGCGAGCTTCTGCGCGAGGGCGTTCCTCTCGTCCCTGAGGGTGTCCGCCTCCCGACACTGTCGCACGTATAGCGTGAGGAGGGCCGCGGACACCACACAGACCATGATGTAGCGGATGTCAGGCATCCTGGGTCTCCCCTGCCTGCTCCGACTCCAGCTCACCCCCCTCAGGGTACTTCTTGTCGGTGTGCTTGCGAAACACATAGCCGGCGATGTTCGGACCGAGGAGGGCGCCCGCCAGCTCCGGAGAGATCGGGTCTATGGACATCGCCCATGCACCGATATTGATCGTCGTGCCGCCGAAGACCACCTTGAGCAGCACGACGACGAACGTGATCACCGTGAGGGTCAGCATCGCGTCCCGCTTGCCAGAACTATTCTTGATCCAGTTCATCTCGTCTCTCCTCGTCCCGTCAGATGTGCTCGATGTGTGCGAAGCCGTCCTGGTCGACTCCGATATCTATCGTTCCGTCGACCATGTCCCTCATCGTCTCCGTGTGCGAGACGATCACGATGTGGTCGAACATGCCCCGCAGGTACTGGAACATCCGCTGTATCGCCTGGGAGTTCTCGGGGTCGAGCTTACCGAACCCCTCGTCCACGACGAACATGTTGGAGCGCGGCATCGAGGTGATCCTGCAGAGCGCCGCCCTGATGGCGAGGGACACGATGAACTTCTCGGCTCCCCCGGACAGGGAGATCGGCCGGCTTCTCCCCGTCTTTGAGGAGACGAGCAGCGAGAGCGTCTGCTCCTCCTCGTTCGGCTCGAGGGAGATCGTCTTCCCCGAGACGCTGGAGATGATCTGGTTTATCTCACGTGAGATGTTGGGGAGCGCCTCGACCAGGACAGAGCGCGGTACACCGTCCTTGCCCACCGCCTGGCAGTAGCTCTCGAGCAGGTGCCTGTCCCTCTCGGCGACCCGCCTCTTCTCGGTGTCTATGCGGAGTATCCTCAGGCGCTCCCCCGTAATCGCCTGTTTCGCCGAAAGGTCCCTCTCGAGCTGGGCGGAATTCACGATCACGCCCCTGAGCTCCTTCAGCCTGCGCTCCAGCGAGATCAGCTCCGTCCGGGCGATCGAGACCCTGGTGATCTCGTCCCGCAACCTCACTATCCTCTCATGGTCAGACATGAGGGTGGCGAGGCCCTGCTCCATCTTCCCGATCCTGGACGCCAGAGATGAGATCGCCATGTCGCACTTCTCGATCTTTCGCTGGACGGTGTCCTTACCGGACACGGCCTCACAGTAGGCCCTCCAGCGGGACTCCTGCTCACGCAGCAGTGAGATCCTTGACTCGAGGTCCGCCTTTATGGACGCCAGCGTGGCCACCTCATTCGTCACCGTGGTGATCCTCGACTTCGCGTCGAAAGCGTCCACGAGGAAGCGGCAGGTCGGGAACTGGTCCCCGCACGGCACGGACTGCAGGATGGAGATCTTCTTCAGGGAGCTCGCCCTGGACTCCTCTATCTTCGCGAGAGAGACGTTCACGGACGACAGGTCATTCACGGCCTGCCGCAACTGGGCCGTGGGATCGTCGACAAGATCGGGATCACGCAGCGACTCGAGCCTCTCGGCGAGAGACTGGCGCTGTTTGGCCTCTAGATCGAGGTCTGTCTGGAGTCGACGCATCGTCCTCCGACTGTCATCGATGTTAGAGAGTATCTCCTCCGGATCCTCCTCGTCCCCGATGAGGTCCATCCCATCCTGTGACATGATGGATTTGATCGTGGACTGGCAGGCCGAGCGCGCCTCGAGCGCCCGCGACTCCTCTTCTCGCGACCTGCCGAGCCCGTCCCTCAGCGATGTGAGCCTCTCGACCAGCCCCTCATACTCTGGCTCAAGGGTGGTGAGGTCTCCATCCAGCTCAGGGAGAACCAGGGACTTCAGCGCCTCCTTCGCCAGGGCGAACTTCTTCTCGAAGACGTCGAGTCCGAGGAAGCGGTACAGGAGACGCCTCCTGTCCGTGTCCTTGCAGTTGATGATGTCGCCCCCGCCGGGAAGGCCGAAGACGAAATGCTGCGGCGCCATCGACGTCAGGCAGAACTCCTCGAAGCCGCCCAGCATCCTCCTGATCGCCTTCTCCGTCTCCGGGCGACTGTCCCCGTTCAGGAGGCGCCGCTCTCCGTCGGAGCCCACCTCATAGAAGTCGAGGGACATCTTCCCACCGTCACGCTGGTCCTTCCTCTTCACCCGCTCGATGATCCGCTCGATGATGTAGTCCTTGCCGTCCACGGTCAGGTCGATCACGATCCTCGCGTCATCACGATCGTCGTTGATCAGGTCCACATTCCTCGGCACATCCTTCGTCACCCGATCGAACAGGGCCTCGGTGATGAGCTCGAAGATCGTGCTCTTCCCGATGTTGTTCTGCCCGAAGACCCCGAACACGCCGTTCAGCCGGTCCATGTCTATGATGTTGTCACGCCCGTACTGGCAGAAGTTCGTCCACGCGATCTTGTTGATCCGCCAGTGCCTGCCGTGCGCGTGATCCTCGTCCGAGGATATCTCGGTCTGGATGGCCCGATCGATCGCCACGATCCGCTCCAGCTCATCCGTCTGCATGTCCTTCGCCGACAGGTACTCCCTGAGGAGCGTCTCCTGGGTCCGTGACTCGCTGAAGTCCACCGAGCCGTCTGAATCACGGACCGTGTCCAACACGACCGCGGGCGTCGAGTGCGACATGTTCACCACGATCACGTCCTTCGCGACGTACGCCGTCCGGACGGACTCCACGAGCGCCCTCTGCTCGGAGGAGGTGAAGGGGGCCTCGGTGATCACCCGAACGTACGAGTTCGGCGGGATGTCGTCCCGCCTCGTATGGGTGAAGTCCATCCCGACCGAGACGGTGTGGAAGGAGAGCGGGGTCCGCAGGGGGACGTGTCGGACGGTGAACTGCCGCGGGTCCTCGTCGTCTATGTCCCAGACGAGAAACCCCTTGTCAGGGGTCTCACCGAAGTTCTGCTGGATCAGCGATCCGGCGTAGCAGATCCTCCCGTCCCTCCACGACTGGTGTCGGTGGATGTCCCCCATCAGGACGTAGTCCAGTCCGTCGAAGAGCGATATGTCATGCTCGAGGCCATCCATCGACCAGTCGGCATCGGTGACACAACCAGAGATAGAGCCGTGGAACAGGCCGATGCGAGCCCGCACGTGGGTGGGACAGGCATCTATGAGCGCGCGGGTGGGGTACGAGGCCTCGTCGTTGATCGGATACACGTAGAAGGCGTAATCGAACCCCTCGACATCGATGAGGTGCGGACCCGAGGTTGTCCAGAGCTCCACGTTGACCCCCGCGTTGCGAAGGGAGCTCACGACGGGGGAGATCGCGTCCCTCCTATCGGGGTTCTTCAAGTTGAGGTCGTGATTACCGAGGATCAGCCTGTACGGGGCGATCGATGAGACCTCCCTCACGTGCCTGGCGAGCATATCGACCAGCTCGGGGGTGATCGACGTCTTCGCATGGACCGTATCTCCGGTGTTGATGACGAGATCTGGCTTCAGCGACCTCATCTGCGAGTAGAGCTCTTGAAACGTCTCCTCGTACTCGGGGTGGTACTTGAAGTTCCTGATGTGGATGTCGCTGACGTGGATTATCCGCATAGCTCCCTCACCTTGCTAAGCGTGTCGTAGCCCCTCGCAGAGGCCAGGAGCGGCATGACGGACCCCCTGGGCATCTCACCCAGGTCCTTGTAGCCCTCGATTCGGACGCTCCTTACATCTACACAGTATCGATACAGTAGGTGACAGATGGCGAGCTGGTCACCGACGGCATCTGAATCGAGGCAGACGTACACGCGGGGTGACTTCCTAACGATCTTCTGGAAGAGCTGCATCGAGGGCCGCAGCATCTTCCCCTGCAGGGGGACGGCGTTCCTCCCGACGGCCAGCATATCGAACGGACCCTCCACCACTACCAACGGCAGTCGCCAGTCTATGAGGCAGTCGTTGAAGATGATGTCCTTCGAGGTGTCACACGTGACGTAGGTCGGCCCGGGCGAGAACCTCGAGACCTTCCGGGTCGTGAAGAAGTTCAGCTCCCCCACCTCATCGAATGATGGGAAGACGATACGACCAGAGAATGGGCCAGAGTCACAGGCCCCGATGCGATGGAAGAGGGCGTCCTCGATCGACACGCCCCTATCAAGCATGTACCTCCACTGCTGGGATCCCGCCGGGTGGCGCACCAGGCTGCGAAAGCCCTCGGGAAGCTCCGGCCTCCGGGTGTCGACGTCCATCACCACGGATCGCCTAGATCCGAGGTCATCGAGTGAGACGAGATATTCGGACAGCTCCTCTGGACTCACCCGACCGGCCAGGAGGCCGGTGAGCGTCTTACCCCTTGTGGGCTTACGCGCGTCGCACGTCCAGCAGTTGTACGCGTCGGTCTCCGTGTTCACGGAGAGCTTCGGCTTTCGATGTCTGCAGTTCGGACAGAAGAATACGAGCTCAGACTTTGCGGGCTTTTCCAGCCCGGGCCTTCCGAGCGCCCTTGTTAGGAGGTATGCCTTCCGCTGCTTGTTCAACTGGGGCCCTCAGCGCAAGGGCGGTGATGTAGGCGTCCGCCATGTCGTACGTACCATCCACCGGATTCACCCCGCCGCGATTGAGCCTGTACGGGAAATCCGGATAGAGCCTGCGCACCAGCTCGACGGTGAGGGTCTTCTTGTCCCCTCCCTTGGGGACCTTGAGCCCGACGATCCTCTTCACGCTCGATGGATCGAGATGTCGGACCGCCCTGTGTTCTTCCGCGCACTCCTTGATTATAACATGTGTGACGACAGCGTTCATGGCGGCCAGCGCCAGCAACGTATCCTTGTTGGTCTTCCCGACCATGTTCTTGAGGCGGCGCTCGATCCCATGGACCTCATCCTCAGGGCCGCCTAGCCTGCGAGCACGCTCGATGAAGTCCGCCACACCCCTCTCAGCTGGGATGAACTTGGCGTGTAGACCGCCCTGTACCTTCGTGAGGTCGATGACCTCTATCAACAGGACCTCACCTGTGTCGTCCATGCAACAACATCCGATGAATGACGTGCTGATGTCCCATCCGAAGTAGATCATCAGAAGTCCTGTCTCAGCCTTAGGTTGAGGCGGTCCCCTGACCGCTTCCTCATCGGCACAGCCAGCTTACCGACCGCGACAGGACGCCTCTTGGAGTCATAGAGCACCACGGAGGTTATGTACGTGTCCTCGCTGACGGCCTCCCTGCGGTCATCCTGGGACGACGAGTGAAAGGTGTCGTTCAGCGACAGCGTGGCCTCGTCACCGGCCAGCCTGCATGAGATCATGTTGACCGGCTGGTGTGAGACGCCCCGGAATGAGACCGAGAGCATCTCGGGGGCGTTGGCGGTTGATCCTGTCATGTCTGCGCCGAAATCGAGGAGACCGTCGTCATACAGCACGACCACCCCCTCGGAGTAGAAGATGTTCCCCACCCGGTTCCACTTGGCCGCGTCTATCTCATCGTCGAGTGACGACGAGGCGTAGCTCTCCGCATAGATCGCGCCCCTGCCGTCGTCACGCAGCGTCCTGACTGACCCTACACCTGAGAAGCTGCGACACGTCAGCGTAAACGAGCCGGTGGCGATCTGCCTTCCATAGAAGAGCTTGGGGATGTTCAGCACGCGCATGGTGTCACGTGTGTAGTACGAGCTCTCCCTCATCGATGTCGGCTGCACGAAGAAATCAGGGTTGGTATTGGGAAGCCATGTGGGTGAGAGGTAGAACGAGCGGAGCCAGAAGTTGCCGTAGACCCCGTCCGGCATCTGGGAGGGATTGAGTGCACCGCTCCCGACCACTGGGCGGAGGGGGGTGACGCCCCCATCATACGATCCGCTCCTGTGTCCCTCTGTCATGGGCATATAGAGCAGTGGGATCGGACCAGACAGCGGGATCCTCTTGTTGTATGAGGATGAGATCTGCGTCCATTCCCTAGAGCTGCTCCAGTGCCTGTACTCATGTATCAGACCGAAGAACGAGCGGGTGAGGGTCCCAGATCCCTGTTCCGCCGACTCGCCAGACCTTCCCCCTGTGAGTGAGATGTATGTCCCGGCCCACTGATTTCCTATCGTGATGACGGGATCTATGCTGGTCGTCTGCACCTGCATTATCTGCGTCTGCACGTAGTTGAAGACCTTCCCAGGAGAGAGGTTCACGTACAGCGATCCCGTACCGTTTCCAACTGAGATGGCGACGTGATTCCACCTGAACGGCGTGAGGCCCATGCTCGACGTGTGTAGGCCGAGTGACGAGGTGAACGCCAGCTTCGCGTTAGAGCCTGTCAGCCCTATCCAGTAGAGCGCGTTGCAGCTCGATATCGTGTGCCCGTTGTGATGCTGGCTCTCGGTGGTGAAGGGCATCACCCACGCCTCGACACACATCGATCCGGAGACGTTCTTGAATGTCTCCCGAGACCCTGAGAAGCTGATGATGTTCGGCCACTGTTCCCTGAAGAAGATGCACTGGTAGTCGTATGAGGCTGTCGAGTAGCTGGTGTTGTACCGGGAGTGATACCCGTACAGTCCTTCTATCAGGCTCCAGTGGCGGTTGTTCCAGCGGACCGACGTCTCGGCCAGCGAGTCGGAGAGCTTCAGCTCCACGTACGAGATGGACGCCGTGAGCGGGTAGGCGGATCCAGAGGCCGTCCTGACGACACCGCTACCACCCACCCCCCGAGCCCCGGCGTACAGGCTGATGCTGCCCGACCCGTCCCCTCCACGCCAGCCGAGTGTCCCGGAACAGACGTCCATCTGCTTGGACGGGGTGAGCACCGTCCGGACGACATCAATGTCCCTTATGAGGCGGAATGCGGGCATTGGCCCATTCTCGGTAGGTGCAAGCCCAGCAAAGTTGCAAAATCAGAAGTCCAATCGGACCCGGATAAAAGCCTCGTTCTCCGGCCCCTTGGTGACCGGCTTGTTGAGCTTGGCCGTCGCCAGGACGTTGCCGTGCGCGTCGCACAGGGCGACCGTGGTGATGTAGGTCCTGGTGAGCTGGGCGTTGCTGCCCGAGGTCACTCGGATGCGCTTGTTGTCGTCGATAAAGGTCGGGTTCGAGGAGTAGTTGAACTCCTTGTTCCTCGCCCTGACGTAGTAGGACGTGGAGCAGACGTTCACCTGGTTGTGCAGGACGACCCGCTCCGTCTTCCTGCGGAAGCCGTCGACGACCTCGTTGATGGTCCCGGAACTCTGGACGTTGATCAGCGTCTTGCTACCGGACCACAGTGTGACCGCGCCGTACGCGCTGTCTGGATGGAGCACGATGATGCCCGCGTCGTACCAGACCTGCCCGACCTCCGAGCCGGTACCGTTATACTTCAGCGGGGCGTAGTCCCCGCCGATCGCCTGCTTGAACGCGTCGTTCGCCCCCGCGTCGCTCGCGCTGTACTGCGTGGGAGCGCTCGAGTTGATGGTGATGGAGACGGCTCCCTTCTTGATCTCGTCCTTGAAGATGTCCCTCTTCACGCAGATGAAGATGGCCTCTTTCCTCGTCGTGCTATTGATGGTGAAGGTGGCGTCCTTGTCGCCGAGGAGCACGCCGGCCATCTGCCGGTAGATCTTGACCTTCTGGTTCTGCGAGGAGCTGTTGGTGCTGGCGACGTTGTAGGTCGAGCCGGTCGCCATGCCGAACGTGACATCGAACAGCGCCGTGCTGAGCGACGATGTCGGTGAGCTGTCGAAGAAGGTCTCGAAGTAGCCTCCGAGGTCCGGATCGAGGGAGGACGACGCGATGTTCTTGTAGAACTTCACGTTCGCGTTGGTCAGGTAGATGGACCCGGTGATATCGATGACCTCGTTCACCGCGCTACGCAGGGTGACGATGTCATTCTCTGGATCGAATAGCTTGAAAGACATGTTACCTCAGCTCGTGGCGTACTCGGTGATGGTGACCGGAATGCTGATGGTCAGCCCACTCTGCTGGCCCGTGACGATGACGGTCGTGGTGATGTCACGCGGGCGCGTCGCCGAGGCGCCCGCCATGATGTCGAACAGCTGGGGGCTCAGGGTCTGCACCCTGAGGGTGAAGGAGACCTGTGTTCCGCCCGCGGCGGTGACGCCCGGTGCGGCCGGGACGACGTAGTGGGCGTACCCGTGACGGGACTTCGACACCGGGAGCTCACCTGCCACGAAGAGGATATCGTTGTCCACCTCGATGGAGTAGACGACGTCCACCAGCTCGGGCGGGATCACCTGCTGGTTCCGGGTGAACTCCTGGTACACGACGACGCTCTGGCCTCCGCCGAGGGAGTCGTTGTTCTCCCTGAGCGAGATCGCCGAGGGCTTGGAGATGAACTCTGGGATGTACTTGAGGTACGGGTTCGAGATGGAGACCAGTGGGCTTCGCAGGGCGATCGCCTCGTTGCCGAACGCCTCGAAGAGCGGGGTGTCGAGGATGGCGGCGTCCTTCGCGGTCGAGCCGGTCAGCTCGTTCCAGCGCCGGTAGTCGATCTCGTCATCACCCAGCCTGAACTTCACGATGTTGAAGCTTCCGTCGTTCCTGGCGAGGCGCTCCCGACCGAGGTCGGTCAGTGTGGCCTCGACGAAGACCTCTCCGCTATTGTCGTTGATCCCCATGGTTCTCCCGTCTAGTATTTAGACATCACGCTTCGAAGTTAGACACTGAAGGTCGATGGTGGGACGCCGCCCGGGACCGGTGGTGAGTACTCGATCGCCGGGGTCACGAAGTCCCTGCTCGGTCCCCCACGATTGGTGGAGAAGCTGGGGCCAGCCCCCTCTATGAAATTTTTATAGACCACGGATATCGGTAGGTCGACGGCCTCACCCGTCTCCAGCGACTGGACTCGGAGGACGAAGTCGGAGTCGATGTTCACATAACCGCTCGGACCCACGCGGGGTGAGACGGTGATGGAGGTCTTGCATGTGACCGTGCCATCCCCCAGGCGTATCGGGGTCACGGAGAACGCCCCGTGGGCGCTCAGCGGGATGCCGGGGAACGAGACCATCCGGGTCTCCAGCTCATCGCCGTGGCGCACCAGGCGACAGGAGAGCTGTTCGGAGAGGCCGGAGACCTGGCCGTGGATGGAGACGGAGACGAGCGCGTACACTACCTCGTCCGGCTCCCTCAGCCTGACGCCCCTGTCTCGATAGAGACCGTTTGAGACGGGGAGCCCGACGGCCAGGGGCGTCCAGCCGGAGGTGAACACCTCGCCGCGTCGTGTCCGACGGTACAGTATCAGGGAGGAGATGTCACGCTGCTCGTTCTCGGGGACGGTCCATCGGACGATCACCTCCGAGTCCCGGGAGTTCGGATACAGGGCGAGGTCGCGGGGAGGGGGCGGGAGGTCCGTGTCCAGGACCACGGCGTGCAGGTACTCGCTCCAGGACGACCGCATGTACCGCAGCACCATTTGTCCGTTCGGCATCGCGGCGGCGTGCTGCCTGACATCGACCGCCAGGCGCTCGACATCAAGATCCGCCCGGTGCACCCATCGGACGATCGACGAGATCCTGTATCGGTACACACGGCCGTAGGCCACACCGGTGTCCAGGTACCGATCGCGGGTGACTCCGGACACGGTGAAGCGCCGATCGTCCACGAACACCCCTGAGTCGTCTAGTCGCTGGCGCTCTATCAGGTATCCGATGTAGCTGAGCGAGATCGTGGTCTGGCTCGTGGGCTGGGAGGGGGGGTCGACGGTGAAGGCATCGACCTGGTCATCGAGGGCGTCGAGCAGGGCGATCTCCGTCGAGAACGCCGACACGATCAGCGACGTCTCCACGTGTTCGCGGGAGTCCGCCTCGGTCGGCTGCGTGGTGAGCACGCCCAGCGCGGCCTGCCCCACGAGCACCACACTCACGGACTGCAGGGGGACGCTCTCCACCTGTACGCGGACGTCCCGGAAGCGATCGGGGGGCGCGGGGGAGGTCACCGCCAGCGTCCCCAGCATGTCGAAGCTCACCTGGGTCAGGCGAATCGGGTCGGTGTTCGAGATGAGCTCTGTCACACTCACCCCCTGGTACTGGGGCGAGGTGAGCACGGCCTCCTCATCCACAGGCGGCTCGAGGGCGAGCGTGGTGTTGGGCTCCGTCAGCCTCACGGCGGCGGTGCCGGGATTCATCGACTCGTTGCTGAACGCCGTCGGGCCGCACACGTCCCCGTCCGTTATCCCGGGGACGTGTGCGAACGTGGTGGTGTCTATGCCAGACTGCTGACTGTCCGGGACCAGCGGCATCGTCTGGCTGGCCGGGAGCTCGGGGGCCGGGCGCCATGACACCTCGATCATGCGGGGGGCGTCCCTCCTGTCGGAGTTGGCGGGCATCTCCGAGTCGTCGGCCGCCTCGTTCTCCACGTATCGTCGGTACCGCGGCTGGCAGCGCAGCTGGAAGTCATCGAAGAACGTGTCGAAGAAAAGCACCTGGGACGTCTGCCCCATCCTCACCGCCGGTATGGGGGTCTGGGTGACCGAGGTCACCGTCCCCGTGAGGACCTGTCCGACATCGGCCGCGGGTGGGCGGGTCCCGGGCTGTCTCGGGGGGATGAAGAGGGTGCCCGGGGTCGATGTGATGTCGTGGGTCATCCAGCCCTCCTAGAGGCATCGACGATCACGTTGAGCAGCCGCGTCATCCCCTCATATGACAGTATGTCGATGATATCGTTAGAGTTATCGAGCCGAGGGGCGTCGATCGCCATGAGCGTGACACCGAAGGTCAGCGGGGGCGCGGCAGTGGCGTGGTTCTGGACGAGCTCGTACACCCGGGCCGGGAAGACGGTCGCGCTGGCGGGATCTATGGCTGAGAGGACCTGCCTCATGATGCTCGTCTCCCTGAGGGCCGCGTCACTGGCGATCGACGCGTTCTGGACGTCGAACCCCTCCCTCTCATCGAAAAATAGGAGCATGCCGCACTTGTCGAACACCTCGGTGAGGGTGGGGGAGAGACCGTAGTCGGAGAATGAGCGGTCGAGGGCCGTCTCCAGGGCCGACACCTCCGCCGGCACATAGAACGATCCCGCCTCTATCTGTTGGCGGACGAACGAGAGCTTGGCCCCGATGTACGAGTATCCGCGGACGGTGGTGATGACCTCGCCGCGCTCGAAGGACGAGAGCAGGTTCAGGCCCGCCAGCATCCATCCGAAGCGATCGGTGCCATAGAGCACGCGCGAGATCTCGGGGTACGGGGTGATCCAGTCGGAGCCGCTGGCGAGGCCGAGTGACGTCTGTTGGATCGATCTCCCGATGGAGTCGAGCTGATCATCGGTGAGGACGAGCCTATTCAGGGTCGTCCGGAAGAGGCTGCTAGCGGCGGTGATCACCTTCTGATAGGGGGTTATGGACAGTGAGTACACCGTGTGGGGTGCGGCGTTCGGGAAGCGATGGAGCGCGATGTCACGCTCCGGTACCTGGCCCATGACGGGCGCCATGGTGCGACGATAGAAGTCGACGGCGGTGGGGTCCGGGGCCTCGAGGTCTGTGGACTACACGTCATCCTGGACCTGGCTGCCGGAAACCACGTCCCTCAGGCTCACGAGATACCCGGAGGCGTCCCTCATCTTCTTCCACCCGACGACTATGTCGAGGGACTCCTCGTCACGCTCGGCCATGAAGAGGACCTTCGGCCTCCTCTTGGTGAAATCGAGCGAGCGGAGCGACTCGAGCGCCTGCTGCCTCTTCAGCGAGTCCGCGTCAAAGACGGCCGACGGTATCCCCCTCATCCCCTCGAATGATATGCTGAGGGATCCCAGCTGCGGGCGGCCTGAGGAGATACTCAGCA
>ERZ1292623.997-Hain-H51-01um-R1-997-length-28320-cov-11_pt1 | contig 28320 bp, 39 predicted proteins | sample MGYA00564398_ERZ1292623 | MGnify/ENA primary metagenome ERZ1292623 (study PRJEB36523, sample SAMEA6512633) | groundwater metagenome | collected 2019-01-07 | study: AquaDiva: Metagenomics assemblies of 32 groundwater samples | reverse complement strand
TCACTGACTCGGCCGGTCACCATACCTCGATGCTCTGCATCGGGGTGATTTGATTCTAGTCGTTCTATTTTTCGTAAATAGCCTCCGGCAAGGACTCACCTTCCGATTAAAAAACCTAACGGGCATACTCCATGTCAAGGGTTCCCCTTGACATCAAAAAAGCAGTCGCCACCGGCAAGGTTAAATCCCGCCAGAAAGGTGGAGAGATCAAATTTCAGATCGCGGTTATACAGTAACATTGTGTTGACTTCTCGAATCCAGTCGGCTAGAATGACCAAGTAGCTCTAAGCGACATTGAAAGCGAGAATCCGCATCAACCATCAGATCACCGCTCCGACCTTGCGCGTCATTGACGAGACGGGCGCTAATTTGGGTGTTCTGCCGCTTTCGGGGGCGTTGACGAAAGCCCACGAACTTGGCTCGGACCTGATTGAGGTGTCAGGGTCAAGTAACCCGCCGGTCGCCAAGATCATGGATTTCGGCAAGTTCCAGTACCTCGAGAATAAAAAACAGAAACAAGCTCGCGCTCACGCCCATCAGACCGAGACGAAATCTTTACAGGTAAAGATTGGGACAGGCGACCACGATCTCGAGATCAAGGCGGCGAAGGCCTCTGCCTTCCTCGGTGAGGGACACCGCGTCAAACTTGAACTCTACTTACGGGGGCGGGCTAAATATTTTGATCAAGAATTCCTGCGAGGGCGCCTCGATCGTCTGATGAAATTCATCACCGTCGGCTACCGGATCGCGAGTGGGCCGGAGCGAAGTCCGAAGGGGCTCTCGTTGGTCATTGAACGGGTTAAATAAATTGGGCTTATTAAAAAAACTTCATGAGTATTAAAACTAATAAATCCTACGCCAAGCGCTTGAAGGTCACCCGCACCGGGAAAGTCTTGTCGCGGCGCGGCGGGCAAAATCATTTTAATGCCAAAGAGAGCCGCCGTGGGCAGTTGTCCGGCAAGCGGTTAATGACCTTCCGGATCAAGCAAAAAATGCTGGGGTCTTATTTGCCCACTGTTTAATAATTAAATTTCGAAACTATGCCACGAGTCAAACGAGGAATCATTGCCGCCAAACGCCGCCGCCGGATCCTTAAGCAAGTAAAAGGATATCGCTTCGGTCGCAGTAAAAAAGAACGCGAAGCCAAAACCGCGATCCTCCACGCCGGGGCTCACGCCTTCCGCCATCGGCGGGAGAAGAAGCGTGACGCTCGCGGTCTGTGGCAAGTGAAGATAAATGCCGCCGTCCGGCGCGCCTCGCCGAGCCAAGGCGGGCCGCTTAATCTCTCCTACAGTCGCTTCATGGGACTTTTGAAAAAATCTAAAATTGAACTGGATCGCAAAATCTTAAGCCAACTTGCCGAGCGCGAACCGGACACTTTCCGCCGGATTGTCGAAACCGTCGCTAAATAAAATTCTAGTTTGGCCAACTGGAAAATTACCTCGCTTTTTCTTTTTTGACTAATTCAATCACGCGGGCGACGAGGTTTTTAGGGTCAGCATCGAAAATGACATTATCATTGTGACGGTGCCCCTTCTCCATAATGTCGCGAATGACTTGCGCCGTCGGCCCACAACCGTCGAGAATGCCGATCAGCTTACCATCTTCGAAGGCGACGGTGAATTCATTGATCGTGCCCACCCGACCACAACCGATTAGGACGGCATCGGAGGCCCGGGTGAGTAAGAGATTCCGGCCCGAATAACCGAAGCCGGTGTAAATGACAAGATCAAGATAATCAAGCGGCAACTTATAGAAATCGAGGTGTTCGCGCTCGGTCGAGGCCGGCGAGAGGCCGAGCGAAGTGCCACCCGCCTCTTTCGCCCCCTTCGCCGCCCAAAGGGGAAAACCGGTGGTGGCGCCGGTGACTAGCACCGCACCTTGATTCACAATCTCTTTCCCAAGTGTCATCGCAACTTCTAACACACCTTCACCGCAATGGTCAGTTTCGGCGGCACCCGAGACACAGAGTTTGATCCGCGAATGACCGTGTTTATCTTCTATTTGGTGATTGTCGGTCGTCATCATCCGGATAGTATAAAGGAAATTAGGCGACGCTACAAATCCAAAGTGGCTGATTGGCCGACTTGTGGCGCAATCGCCCGAATACCCAAGTAATCGCGAACGCGCTGGACTAAGAAGAGTGCCGACTTAGGCTCCCCCATCGCGGCGTAGACGAACTCCAGCGATTCACTCAACTGGTGGACGAATTCGAGTAGTCCCGGCCCATCGCGATGCGCCGAGTAACCGGAGAGTGAGACGACTTTCGCTCGCACCGCGACGCGCGTCCCAAGAATTGTCACCTCCTTCGCTCCTTCCTCGAGCCGGCGGCCGAGACTACCGGCCGCCTGATAACCAATGAGGAGGAGAGTGGTCGAAGGATTACCGAGGTGTCGTTTCTCATGATGAATAATCCGACCGCCGTTACTCATCCCCGAACCGGCGATAATAATTTTTCGCCCCGGGAAACCAGCGATGGCGCGCGACTCTTCGGTGCTTAAGGTTTTATGCAGGTTGGGAAAATTGAAAACACCGTCACGGAGATGATTGGGGTCGGACACCTGGGAATTGAGATAGGAGTGAAATCGTTTATAAATTTCCGTCACCTTGATGGCGAGCGGGGAATCGAGATAAACCGGCACCGGCGGGATGCGGCCTTCAGCCGTCATGTGCTCAATTTCGTAGAGTAACTCTTGCGTCCGTTCAATCGAGAAAGCGGGGATCAGTAGAACCCCGTCCTGTCGCATCGTGTTCTCGATCACATCTTCCAGTCGGTCGCGGCGTCGCTCGATGTTTTCATGCTCACGGTCGCCGTAGACACTCTCCATCACCAGATAATTTATGTCTTTGACCAGTTCGGTATTATGAAGGAGGGGCGACGGTGAATTACCGAGGTCGCCAGTGAAGAGGAGGCGACGGGCCCCTCGCGCAATCTCAAACATCGCCGAGCCGAGAATGTGACCGGCATCGCGGAGCGTCACGGTCACCCCAGAATTGTCGAGAGTAAACGACGCGCGATAGTCCACCGTGCGCCACCGGGCGAGCGCGGCCGTGACATCAGCGGATTCATAGAGAAGTGGTTGGCCGCTCCCCCTCACTTCTTTCTCCATCACGCCGAGACTGTCTTCGAGAATTAGAGCGGCGATCTCTTTCGTCGGCGGCGTCGAGTAAATCGTGCCACGGAAACCGGCGCGAATGAGCGACGGGATACGGCCAACATGGTCAAGATGGGCGTGCGTGACAAGAAGATAATCAATCGCCGCCGGATCGTAGGGAAACGGCTCGCGATTTTTGTCTTCAAATACCTTGCCACCTTGATAGAGACCGCAATCCACTAAGACGCGAATCAGCCGGCCGCTTTCCGTCGCCGGCTCAATCGTCAATAAAAAGTTGGCGCCGGTCACCGACCCTGCCCCGCCGTGGAAAATGAGTGTAGATTGTAATTTCGCCGGCATTTATGGGTTACAGTATACAGACAAAAACCTCTCCCGCGAAGGGAGAGACTTTGGTGAGGTCGTTTGGCTGAATTGACCTAGAATTAAAATCTAGGTGGGTTCCCGCAACGATGCGCCAAGACGCATAGTGTATGAGGATCCCAAAATTTAAATATTTGATCTAGATAATCCCCAAACGACCTCGCTCTCATTGTACTGCCGTTACGAGAAAAAAAGCAAGCCCTGTCATCCACTGGTTATGCACCGGTTATACCCACTTTATCCTATTCTGAAATACTGTCGGAATAGAGCCACGGAAAGTCTGGTTTCTGGTAGTCAAAAAGTTCTGCGGGAGTGAAAAATCGCTTAATCTCTTGCTCGGCATTCTCCACCGAGTCTGAAGCGTGAACGATATTTGACTGCCCGCTCATGGCGAAGTCGCCGCGAATCGAACCGGCATCGGCTTCATAGCCGCGGGTTGGCCCAACAATCAGCCGAATCGCTTGAATCGCTTTGATCCCCGACAAGACGAGAAGGATCACCGGCGTTGATTTCATATAGCGCTTGAGAGAACTGAAGAAGGGTTTGTCTTTATGATGAGCATAATGCTCATCGAGAATCAGGTCTTCCAATTCAATCATCTTTAGTCCAAGAATTTTCAAACCCTTATTCTCGAACCGACAGAAGATCTCCCCCACCAACCCGCGCTGGAGCGCGTCCGGCTTCAAGATAAGCAAACTGCGTTCTTCGGCGTTGGAATTACTCATGTTGAAATAATTTAGTAAGCGTTTAAAACTTTCAGAATAGCGCTCGACAAAGCGGCAAACTCTTCTTTTGATTTTTCAATATTTTCTTTCGTACCTTGCTGGTTATCGGTAATCATTGCTGGGTCCAGTTCGAAAATTGCGACCCCCAACTCCTGGCATTTCGAGGGAATCCGCCCATAATCCTGAATAATTTGAAGCGGGTGTTTCCAACTCTCCTCAACCAACCCATTGCGGCAATGCTTTTCGGATAAGAAAGTTTTGACTTTCCCCGGAATCTTTTCCATCCAGGCCCGATGATCAGCGATAGGTTGTTTACCATAAACATTGTAGGAATTAACAATGTAACCAATAAATAACGGATCGCCAGACAACACAAATTTGGTTTCGGTGTTGCCCGCAAGCGCCTTAGCGGTGTTACGCCAGAGAATTTTCCACTTCTCATAGACCACACCCAAATTTTCCACCCCTTGAACGCTAAAAGCGTCAGGCATCAGCGGCACCACAAAATAATCCGCTCCTAGTAAAATCATCTGATTCAAGAGGCCTAAACTGGGGGAGGTATCAATTACAAAAACATCAACTTGTTCGCTTAAACCTTTTTCCCTAAGGAAGCGATCGATCGCGCTAGTCTGAAAATAACCGATCGGTTGACCAGCAGCGGCTTGTCCGTAGGCATTAATTAGCAAACCCTCATAGGCCGATAAGTTTATATTCCCTTTTAGTAATAAAAGATTGGGATCGGCTTTAACTGACAGAAATTTAACTCCTAGGTTGATATCCGAGCCACCTTCGATCACGCCTTTCAATACATCGTAAATACTCTTCTCTGACTCCAAGAATAAGTGCTCTAAATAATACTCCTCGCCCAACGCCAAGCGCGTCAGATTGCATTGCGGATCGAGATCAACCAGTACCGTCTTATAACCCTGTTTGGCAAACGAGACGGCGCAATTAAAAGCCAGAGTGGTTTTCCCCACCCCGCCCTTGTTATTAACAAAAATTAACTTTTTAGTCCGCGTGAATTTCAACGGGATTGATCATATAACTCATTTTATAATTGTAAACGGCGCATCAGACTCATCACAAACCGTCGGCGTGGTCACAGTGCAAACGCGGAGGCGGTACGAACCGATCGGGACCGACATGCCGGCCTCGCTCCCTTGACCCACCGTCCAAGAAAAATTAGAAGCCGAGAGTTGTTTGCCAATCAAATAACTCGTCGAAGTCGCCGTGGCTTTGATCACCGACACATTAACCGATCCACCACCCAACCAACTAATCGTCTGTTTGGTCCCCAGTCGCCAACTCTCGCCGCCGTTGGGAGCAAGGACGGTGAATGGCAAGGGCGTGGTCGGAATTGTCTCTGGTGGGGTCACGACCGTATTAGCCATAATGGTAAACGGCTGATCGCTGAAATCGTGGTATCGTCGACCGTCCACGGTCACCGAGACCATAACAATGTATTGACCGATTGGTTGGGTGGCCGGAATTGGAATAGTTTCTTGACCATCATTTCCGCTTGTCGTGTTAAGTATATCGGCTGGATCAGGCGGTGGCGCACCGGGGGCACGATAAGGTAACACCGTAACTGTGATCGGCTGATTAGTTTGATTGCCGGTGTGATTCCACTTAATGTTTAGTGATCCACCGCGCGGGATTGTCTCGCCACCGTTGGGGGAAAGAATAGTAACAGTAGGGGTTGTTGTCGAAGTAACCTCAAAATCAATGGGATTACTATCTGCACCATTGGCGTACACAGAAATTTTATATCTTCCAGGAGCTGTTGGAATCTGTTGACCATTATTTGTAATGAACTCCGGGACAGTAAAATTTATTTTTCGGATATCAGAAGTGAATACATAATTGGAAAAAGAATTCCCGGTTGTTAAGTTGATGAAATTTATAACGGAATAACCAGAGAAATCGGCACCAGAAACAGAAACGACTGTTCCAACCGGCCCAGACCTAGGGGTAATGTTAGATATGGTCGGGGGATTAACTATAATAATCTCGACATTTGCAGTCGCTTTTTGATTAGTATTCAAATTAATGACATCGATAGTGACAACATGACGCCCTAGGGAGGTATTACTTGGGAGAGTGAAAAAAATATCAGCCCCAACGGTCTCAACGATATTATCAGCCGGAGAAACTAAAACATCGCCTGGTGGTGAAATAGTAGGTTGCCAGGTTGAAGGTATATTAGTTTCAATCCTAAAGTTCGAGTCACCACAACTGCTCGAGTCACTATTCAGATAACTAATAGTGATGTAACTAGTTCCTCCTCTAGCGGGACTTGGATAAGGATAAAAACTCGTAATTACCGGTTTATCTCTCACGCATTGAGGTGTTTGAGGCGTTGTCAGTTCCACATCAAAAGTTATAGTTGAATCTCCAACAGTAATGATTGGGCCCAAATTTATTCCAGTCGTAATATCAGTAAATTTATTGCTTGTAGAATTCAGAGTGGTTAATGAAATGTCTTGTTCCCATGGTAAAGTAGTGGGTTCCATATCCAGTAAGCGCGGAAACTGGTAAAAATCATCATTAATAATTTTGTTGATAAATAATCCCTGCTGGTTGGGAGACAAAGCTGTATCATTTAATTTTCTGTCAAAACCAGTTCCTCGACGATGTTCTAAATATAATGTTGTTGATGTTGCCAGTGGCGACTGAACTTTGGCTAACTTTTTACCACTACCAGCTAATTCAAGCGGATTAAGAGCGTATCGTCCAGAGCTATTAATTTGGATGGTTTCATTTGGTGGAATCCAACCTAATAATTCTTTATAGAAAGAATTAAAGTGCGTGGAGTAAGCACCCTGCCCCATCGTGTCAAAAAGATTGCCATATTCTTCGTGCCTGCAACCACCTCGAAAAACATTTTCACCACAATCCCAACCATTAGCATGTAGAACACCAAGACCATGACCCATTTCGTGAGACAAAATATGATCCCAAATCGTCCACGAGAAGGGGTGGCCGGTACCAACATTATCAAAACCTTTCCATTGATTATAAAGCTCTAGGTCAGAAATCTGAACCCAAGCAGTGGAAAGATTGAAATTTTTATTACCGACGGAAAAATTTCTCTTACCGACAGTTGAATATCCACTGGCATCAGGACATTGGGTACCATGAACAATAACCAAACTAGCGTATTTAGATAAATCAATATTATTGTCAAGAATTATGTGCGCGACCTCACTATCTTCAGCACCTGCACAACCACCACTATTCCGCGGCAAAGTATACCACCCCTTCACATCGCCGGTGAATTTGATTTTGCCATATGATTGCTCGTGGTAAAACTTTTGGAATTGACCGTTGAAGGTAAGATCGTAAATTTCTTGAGGCGTTTTCGGCGGCGGGCCAGAATCGAGGAAGTTGACAAGAAGAATAAGCGTCTTCTGATCCCCCACCGCCTCGGGTCGGGGCGCGGCGGTGATGATTTGAAATTTGCTGGCTTCGGCCACGATCACTTCTTCCAATTGGGAACCAGTAACTTTCATCACCGCCCCCGAGGCCGAGAGAATCGGTTCGGTGGGATAGAGGGCGTACTTGGTATTACCGACAACTAACGAATAATCATAACGGGAGTTCTCGTGTTCAAAATCATCTATGTGCATCACTTCGAGGCGGCCGGTGAGCGTCGCGGCCTGTTCGAGATTACCTCGCAAGTCCTGCGGAATTTTCTGAATTATTGTCGGTGATAATTTTTGAGTTAAAAATAATCGTGGATTAACTTTAGCGAGATTAAGCAGCTCAACTTTTCTTTGGACCAAAAGTGATTTTAGTTCCGTCGCGCCAAGTTGACTAATCTTGGCCGTGATTTGATTATTGAGAGAGGAAACGAGAGCTAGTGATCGGGAGGCGGCGGCGAGCTTAGCTGAAGCGGCCGTTTCCGCTTCGACAAGCGGTCTACTAACCGATGACGGTTGCCCGGTCGCGGCGAGTTGGTCAACCGATTCGTCGCCCGTCAGACGGCCAAGGAGGTTCAAGTCGCGTTCGAGCGCCGAGCCGGCGAAGACGGCGAAGAGAAAAATTGGAAGAAGCAGAAGGAGAATGCCGAGGGAGCGGGTGTGGAGATTCATGAGTTAAGCATACCGCAAATTAGGCGGTTTAGTTGGAAAGTTATGCACAAGCACGATTTCATTGGGTAAGAATCTCCGGACCGTCATCCGTCACTAAGACCGTGTGCTCGAAGTGGGCGGCGAGAGCGCCACTCTTCGTCTTGATCGTCCAACCATCATCGGCTGTCACAATCGCGGCACTGCCGATGGTCACCATTGGCTCAATGGCGATCACTAGTCCCGATTCAAGTCGGACACCAGTTCCGCGTGTAGCAACATTCGGCACTTCCGGTGGCTCGTGGACGCGATGACCGACGCCGTGGCCGCCAAATTCTCGAACCAAGTCATACTGCTTTTTATCAACCGACTTCGCGATGGCAAAGCCAATATCACCGGTTTTCCTGCCAGACTTAGCCGCGGCAATACCGGCGATGAGAGCGGCGCGGGTGACATCAAGCAGGGCTTGGGCCGACGGAGCAATTTCCCCCACCCCGACCGTCACCGCCATATCGGTATATAGACCTTGATATTTAAGCCCGAGATCGAGGCCGACCAAATCGCCATCTTTCAATTGACGGTCGCCTGGGATCCCGTGCACCACTTCATCATTGATTGAGACACAGAGCGCCGCGGGGAAGGGGGAGGCGGCACCGGCCGGCCGATAATTGAGGAAGGCCGGTTCGCCGTCCGCTGCTTGAATCAATTCGCGCGCGAGCGTGTCGAGCGCCCGAGTCGTGACCCCCGGGCGCGCGGCTCGGGCGAGAGTGGCGAGAATTTGGGAAAGTTTTCTCCCGCCGGCATGTAGTCGTGTCAACTCCTCATCGTTCTTAACAATCATAATGATGCGGCAATCGCCTGCTGGATTTCTTCAATTGTTTTATGTCCATCGATCGTTAACAAACGATAATAATCCTGATTCGCTCGATAATAATCAATGACCGGTTTGACATCTCGCTCGAACCAAACGAAACGCTTGCGATTTTCCTCTTCGCTGTCATAAACCCGGCCCCGGTCAACTAAACGTTGGGTTGCCGTCTCAACCGATACATCTAAAAATATAACCATGGGCTGTTTGATTTTGAAAAAATGTAAAGCCCCATCTAGGGCTTCAGCTTCAATCAACGCGCGCGCCGCACCGTCAAAAATTAAAACTTCATTACCGGTAAACTTATTTAATAAAATATCCGACCAAAGCCAAATCGGCAAAAACGACGGGTGCCGTTCGCCTTGACGCATTATCTCTTCGGCCGCGCGCGCCGCCAAACTATCAGTCTGAATAAACTTACGGATATGTTCCCCGGGTTCAATATAAATTACGGGTGTCGGCCGCAATCGCTCAGTCAACAAATTAGCCTGCGTCCCCTTGCCCGAACCGGACCGCCCGATAAAAATGAAGGTTTGCGGTACCATCATACTCGGGGTCAAAGAGTGGTGATTAAAATTATCACGGAAATAATGAAGACAATGATCGCGAAACCGAGCAAAACGCGGTTGGCCCCCGCCTCATCAATCTTCCCGCCCGAGAGCTTGATAATTAGCGCGGGCAAACTGCCACGCTTCCGCCCATCACTCGGCCGATAGAAATCGGCCCCTTCGGGATTAATTGTCATTTGATCGTTTGACATGTCGCTATTGTAGCAAACCTACCGCTGACGAGCCAACTCCGCCTCGATTTTAAACACCCGGGACTCCAGTAATTCCATTCGCTCTAAGTCAACTTTATTTTTCAACCCCTCTTTCAATTTTTTAATCTCGCTCTTAATTTCCTTAAGTTCATCATCAATCCGAGACAGGTAATCAAAAACGGTCTGAAAGTTACTTTGCATTTCTTGCCGGAAACTAAATACTTCACTTTGTAAATCACCATGATTTTTTTTAACGCCAACGAATTCTTTTTTGATTTCCTCCAAATTCCGGTCGAGCCTCTCACTCATCGCATTCTGACCCTCGGCAATTATTTTAACCGTATCCTTAACATACTCCATCGTGACTTCGTAATAATCTTTACGAAGAGTTGGTTTTTTAGTTTTGTTTTCGAGAAGCTTTTTCATGACCTTATTACTACCGTGCCTGCACTGGACCCGCCGGGTGATATTGAATGGTCCCGGGAATGGCTTGGGGAAGAACGGGCTGGAAAGAATTAATGACAGTGAATCGTCTATCACTGTAGTCACTCACTAGTTTTGCCCCAGATTGCTGGTGAACAATAATTAGAATTTTGTACTGGCCAGTCGGCAAGTCTTTAGGGACAGACCAAGAATAAGTTGTATTGCCACTAACTGTGGAGTTCTCGGCGATATAGCGATCAAATGTTTGACCCTCATCATCAATATTAAGCATCCTGAACAAACCAATCTCTAAGCGGGCCCCATAGGTAAGATTAGAAGCTGACCATCTGATGTTGTAAGTATCACCAGCACGAATTATCTCCCCACCATTCGGCGAGAGAACAGTAAGAGGTTGAGGCGAAATTGGTATATAAGGAGCAGTGAAATTCCCCACCCGCACACTCAAGCTAGTTTGGGCTGATTGGCCGGAGTTGTCAGTGACGGTAAAAGTTGGGGTGTAAGTACCAGCTTTAGCGTAACGGTGCGTGAACGAGGCTGTCTGCTGGGTCGGCACATAAGACGGAATGGCCACTCCACCTCTCATCGTACTCACCTCATCACCCCATCTGACCGAGTAACTCAAATTACCATTCTCCGAATCAGACGCCTCGACCCGCCATGTCCCCCGCTCATTAACCTTTAGCGTTGTCGGCCCCGAGACACCAGAGATTGAGGGAGAACGACCATTGCGATTACTAGAATCTTTTATGAAGACGACATGATTGGGATGAAGCTGGTCATAATAATCATACCCAAACCCCTCATTGTCATAGTAATGATGAACTGTTGGATTAACATCAACACCGTAAATGTATAAGGCAAATCTTCCTCCCACATCGTCGTCCTGGGTTACTTTTGCCACATCGGCAGATGGAACATTGATGGGAATCATTTCAAAACCATCGTTACTGCTCCAAAATTCAGCTCTATAACCAATATTATTATCTAAAACTATTTTTACTTTACCATCTCGAGAGAAAGCACTGCCATCCCATCTTACGGCCTGATTAGTACCATTATTCAGAATATCTCTACCATTCGGTGACAAAAGATAGAATCTAGTAACAACCGCCACCGTCGTCGTACCACTATAATTAGTCGTTAATTTATTATTTGACTCGTTAGACTCTTGGTAAATGTTATCCGGGTCAACGACAATACTAGCGCGGTAAGTGCCGTCATCAGCAGGCCAAGAATACCCGGGCCACTGGTGAGTGAGACAGGCCCCGGGATTATCGGCGTGGTAAACTATGTTGGGAAATAGGACCGACATCCCATTAACCGCCACTTCGCCGGGAAAAGTTGGGATCGACTTAGAACCTAAATTACATAAAACCGCCTTCGGCCCATCAGCATCCATCGTGAAGGAAGTGACGGCTAAATCAATACCGTCTTCAGGGATAATCGGTGTAATGGGCCGAGTAGAATCATAAATCTTGAAAAAGGAGTCACTACTATCCGAAACAACATATTTGCCATTTACATATTTGTCGACAGTAATCTGATAAGCCCCCGGTTCTAAATTACCGTAACTATGAGTGCCGACTTTCCATTGTAACGATAAATCACTCTGATTATGAACTTCCGCAATTGTATAGGTATATTTCGCGGGATAATTCTGGATAAACACTTTGAAAACTACAGAATCATTAACAGGATGATACTCACGATCAGACCAAGAAATAACTTGGTAAGCTCCTTTCTGCCAACTCTCCCCGCCATCAGGAGATATCACAGTGAGTGATTGATTATTAGGATTTGCAGGACTTGGTTGTTTGGGGGTCGGATCAGTTGGAGATGGTCTTAGTATTATCGGATTTTGATTACCCGGATACGGTTGTTTGGGTAACAGATTAATCGGTGGCGGACTAATTACTATCGGGTTTTGCTGGCCACTACAGTCAAACAAACTATTTATTTTCCGGCGGGTAGCCGAACCGAAGTAGCCAGTGGGTGCCGTGAGACCACTGGGTGTTAAAATTTCTTCTTCATATTTAGATTGTAGCTTGGAGACAGCAACGGCGGTGCGTTCATCAAACTTATCCGACTCGCCGACACTAAAACCTTCGTCTTTCAAAACAGCGTGTAATTTTAACACATCCACTCCCGAAGAGCCGACCCCAAGATTCACTTCAAAATTTTGACATCGCTTGACTGGAATCGCGCCTTGGTTCTGAAACACCTTAACCCGGGCTGACAACTCACCAATCTTTTGCTCTAGATCAGCGATATTTTGCGCGTTAGTCGTAAGTGGCGCTAAAATACTAACAAGAACAAAAGCAATAAATATTTTCTTAAACATGGTGATTATGGTTATTCTTAAAATTACTAAAAGCTAGTCCCTAAAACCTACCCGCCATCCTACCACACTTTCAATACTCCCGCATCGTGGCTTGGGCGTCAATCTTCTTCATGAATTCAAGCGCCACGGAGACGACGATGAGGAGGGCCGTGCCACCGATCGCCAGCGCGGTGATGCCGGTCAAGGCCCGCATGATGAGCGGCAACATGGCAATCACGCCGAGGAAGAGCGCGCCGACCAGCGTTAATCGCGTCACAATTTTCCCCAAATGTTCAGCCGTCGGTCGGCCTGGGCGAATGCCGGGAATAAAAGCGCCACTTTTCTGCAAATTGGTCGAGATGGCATCGGGATCAAAAGTGATCGCCGAATAAAAGTAGGTGAAAAGGAAAACGAGAATAAAATAAACAATGGCGTAAAACCAGCTATTATTAAGGAGACCTAAAATGGTGTCGGCGACCACCCTCACTGTGGGATGACTGGTCTGTGATAAGAAATTAACCAGCATTTGCGGGAAAAGAAGGATGGAGAGGGCAAAAATGATCGGCATCACGCCCGCTTGATTGAGACGGATCGGCAAGTAGGTGGAGGTCCCGCCATAGAGCTTCGATCCGCGCACGCGCTTGGCATAAGTCACCGGAATCGGCCGCTCGGCCTCGGTCATCACTACCACGCCGCCAACAATCACCACCGCCGCGGCGAGAAAAGCGATGAAGGACGGGACTTGCGACGGATCGAAGTTCGCGGCCACTTGCCCAATTGCTTGCGGGATACTGGCGACAATACCGGCGAAGATAATGAGCGAAGTCCCATTTCCAATACCGTATTCATTAATGAGTTCACCTAGCCACATGAGGAGAATGGAACCAGCCATAACGATTACAACACTCATCAACCGTTCACCCAAAGTGATAGGGAGAAGCACCCCTTGATTGCCCAGTAATGCTAGAAGACCGAAGCCCTGAAGTAGGGCGAGCGGCACAGTAAGGAGTCGAGAATATTGAGCGAAGGTGCGACGGCCGGCTTCGCCGGATTCCTGATAGAGTTCTTTGAGCGAGGGAAACATCATAGTGAGAAGTTGCATGATGATGGACGCGGTAATGAAGGGGCTCACACCCAACATGAGAATGGAGAGATTCGACAATCCGCCGCCGGAAAAAATATTCAAAAGGTTAAGGAATTGATTACCAGCGAAAAGTCGACCAAGGGCTTCGGCATTGACCCCGGGAATCGGAATGCTGGCACCCAAGCGAAACAGGATGAGGGCAAAAAGCACAAACAGAATCCGGCGCCGTAATTGCGGATCGCCCATGACTAAAGAAAATTTGGTGGCAAGTTTATTAAACATGAGGTGAGGCGGGAGTTGGGACGATTATTTTTCCACCAGCCGCTTCAATAATTCGGCGGGCGGCGGGGGTGATTAAACAATCTTGGATTGAGAGTGCCTGGGTAAGTGGCGTCGCGCCAATAATCTTCACTGTCCCACGGCGGAGGGTGGCGGCGGAGATTAATCGTTTGCCAGCGAGGGTCGTGGAAGACACTATTTCTCCCGCCGTAAAACGGCGCGCCAAATTGGCAAGCGTAATTGTCACTAATAAATTGGGAGCAAATAAAGACATGTGTCCGCGTAATTTCGGCAAACGCTTAATAACATCGCGAATCTCCGGCCGAATCCGATGACCCGACCGCGCCCGTTGCCCCTTCGTTCCACGACCCGAAGTCGTCCCGCGCTTACCGCCGCGACCAATAAGCTTCTGTCGCTTGCGAGGATGCTGTCTTTTAACATCGTGGAGTTGCATAAAATTATGATCGAATCGAAACGGGTAAAGTTGAAAGCGCGCGCATTGTGGCCCGGGCGTTATTGAGTTGGCTCTTCGACGGCGAGAGAATTTTGGCGCCGACCGCCCGGATGCCGGCGAGTTCGAGAATCACCCGCATCGCGCTACCGGCCACAATCCCACGCCCGGGCGCCGGGCGAATGATTACGCGCGAACTATTAAATTTGGCTGTGACCTCGTGGGGAATTGATGATTCTTTAGTTAAAGTCAGGGTGAGCAAATGTTTCTTCGCCTCGCGAAACGCTTTTTCGAGCGAGAGTGAGATATCCGCCGCCTTACCGACCCCGAGTCCGACTTTACCGCAACGATTGCCGATCGCGAGGAGGACCGAGAAACTGAAGCGCCGACCGCCTTTCACCACCCGCGTCACCCGACGAATGTTAATCATCTTCTGCTCGAACTCCGGTGGCGCCGCGTCCCGCCCACCACGCGGCCCTCGGCCGCCGCTCACATTACCGCGTGGTCGGTCGCCGCCACTTCGGCCGCGCGGTCGCCGCGATGGACGCAGCTCTCCTGATTGATCTGGCATTGAGATCATTGGGGTTGGGGTAATATCGGTTGAGTTAGTAGCCATAAATATAAAATATTAAAACACGAGACCGCCGGCGCGCGCGCCGAGGGCGAAGGCCTTCACTCGACCGGTGTAGCGGTAACCGCCGCGATCAAACACGACGGTGTTGATCTTCTGCGCCGCCGCTTTCGCCGCCAAATTCTCTCCCAAGCTCTTCGCCGAGAGAACGGTGCCGGGAGAAACTTTAGTCTTCGTCGCGGTCGTCGTCTGTCTCAAATCATTAACCGAAACCAGAGTTCGGCCGGTCGTATCGTCAATAAGTTGCGCGTAGAGATAACGATTGGAGCAGAAGATGGAGAGGCGCGGCCGGCGAGCTTTACCCACCACCTTCGCCCGCACCCGGCGGTGGCGTAGTTTGCGTTCCTCGTTGCGATGATATTGCGGCACCATAATGATAATAAGTTTAAGCCACGACCTTCTTCCCTTGCTTGCGCGAGACGACCTCGGTCGCGTAACGAATACCCTTTTCCTTGTAGGGATCAGGCGGCTTCACCGCCCGGACTGTCGCGGCAAATTGACCGACCGCTTCCTTGTTCGGACCGCTCACGGTGAGCAAATTTTTTTCGAGTATAATCTTCACTCCGGCTGGCGCCACCACCACAACCGGATGGGAAAAACCGACATTGAGGGTCAAAGTTTGGGCCGAGACATTGCCCTTGTAACCAATGCCTTCAATCAGAAGTTGTTTACTGAAACCCGAAGCGGCACCCGCGACCATATTTTTCACATGCGAAGCGTAAGTGCCCCAGAGCGCCCCGTCAGTTGCCACCTGCTTGGGCGATATAGTGAGCGCTACTTTGCCTTCACTCGCGGTAATCGTGACACTGGGCCGAAAGGTTCGCGCCAATTCACCCTGTGGCCCCTTCACCATCACGGTCGTCCCCTCACTAGACACGGTCGCACCGACGGTCACTCCGGCGGGAATCGTGATTATTTGTTTGCCAATGCGTGACATGATAATAATTTAAAACTTAAAACTCAAAGCGTAAAACAACAGCTTAAAGTTTAAAGTATTTTTAATTTTGAGTTGTTGTTTTGAGTTTTTCATTTTTAGTTTTGCGCTATTTTCACCAGATTTTGAAAAGCACCTCCCCGCCGACCCGCGCCCGGCGGGCGGCCGAGCCCGTCATCACCCCCTGCGGCGTCGAGAGAATGAATTCGCCGTAACCCTGACGCACCGGACGCAGCTCGCGCGCTTGACGATACACGCGCCTGGACGGCTTGGAAACTCGGATGACCTGGTTTAATTTCGGTATCCGATCATGGTAAGCCAGAACCATTTCGATTATTTTCTTGACCTTCTTGCCCTTCTTCACCGCCGCCGTGAGGAAGCCGTGCTCGAGCAAAACCTGGGCGACCGCCATCTTGAAATTCGAATACTCGACAACCGCCGTCGGCAAGCGAACCCGCGCGGCATTCCTTAAACGAGTGATTAAGTCGGCGATCGGATCAGTTACCATGAAGATTTTTTAATCCCCGGGATTTTACCCTCGTTGGCATACTCGCGGAAGCAGATGCGACAAAGATCGAAATCGCGCATATAAGAACGCTTCCGCCCACAACGGAAACAGCGCCGGAGCAGGCGCGTACTAAACTTGGGCGGCTTCTGTGACCGCGCGATGACCGATGTTTTAGCCATAAAAAATTCTTGGCTCCCCGGAGCCGAAGCTAATGCTAGCAGAATTGACTAAGCGGTGTCAAATTAAATTTACTTTCCGTACAATTCGTGATGGGTGCCGATGATAGAAAACATGACAGTGTTATCGGCAACTTGTTCATAATGAACTCGTAGGTCACCGGTAATATCGATGCTTCGATAGCCAGCGTACCTACCATGCAGTGGGTGATTTTTTAGGACCGGGTGGAAGGGGTAGCGCATAAATATCGCCTGTCGTTCCTTAAACTTCCGCATCTCCCCGGGCTTAAGTTTCAAATATCTTTTCTCGAAATTCCGATGGTAAATTACCTCCATATCTCAACGCAACGAATCCAAATAAGCGTTGGCTTCCACTGGAGTACGAAACGGCCCCGCAATGTTTTTGCCCACTCGAAAATTCCGAGATGCTTGGCGAAGCAACGCGGCCGTTTTTTTATTAGGGACAAGATCAGCTCGCCCCTCGAGCTTTTTCTCAGTTTTGATATTTGCGAGAATCATTTTCATATTTCCAAGTATACGCTGGAACCAAGGTTGGTCAATTTTTCTTAAATGGAAAATTGAGGGCGCGGAAGAAGGCGAGAGCGGTGGCGCGATTGGGGGCGGTGGTAACAATGGTAATGGCGAAACCAAACACATCTTTGAGTTCTTCGTCGGCGGTCTCGGGAAAAATTGTGTGTTCGCGAATACTGATGGTCAGATTACCCGTCGCGTCCACCGACTTCTCGTCGAAACCGCGGAAATCGCGCATGCGCGGGATGGCGACATTGATCAGTTTATCAAGGAAGCCGTACATCCGTTTGCCCCGCAAAGTCACCATGAGGCCGATCGTCTCACCTTCCCGAACCTTGAAGGAAGCGATGGATTTCTTCGCCCCGCGGGGTGATGGCTTCTGGCCAGTAATTTTGGCCAAGCGGTCAGTGATCAAAGTCACTTGTTTGGGTTCGCGAAGTTTGCCAATGCCAGTGTTTAGCACCACCTTCGAGAGTCGCGGCAAGGCGTAGCGATTATCCACTCCGAGTTGGGTGGCGAGAGTTGGTCGGATAGTTTCTATTTTTTCTTTAAGCGTCAACATAATTTTATTTTAAGTCTCGGCCACACTTGCGGCACACCCGCAGTTTTTTACCGTCTTCGATTCGGCTACCTATTCGTCGCCCCCGGTTACACCCCGGACACATAATTAACACTTTCGAAGCCGCGAGTGGCGCCGGCGCTTCGATCACTTGTCCTGGCTTACCCGCCGTCCGCGGCCGCTCGCGTCGCTTACGCAGATTGACGCCTTCGATCACCACTCGATCGATAGACGGCCCGCCCGATCGAACGGTCGTTCGGGCGGGGAAAACTTTGAGCACTTTGCCGGTCTTAGACCGATCTTGACCCGCCATCACCATTACATTGTCGCCTTTTTTAATTTTCATATTAAACGATTTCAGGAGCGAGCGACGCAATCTTCTGGTAGCCGCGCTCGGCAAGCTCGCGCGGGATCGGCCCGAAAATGCGGCCGCCGATTGGTTCCGGCTTCTCCTTCTCGATGATCACCACCGCATTCTCATCGAAACGCAGATAAGAACCATCCGACCGGCGAAACGGTTGGCGTTGGCGAACGACGACCGCCCGGACGACATCCTTCTTTTTCACCGCCTTCTTGGGCTCGGCCGTTTGGATCGACATGACAACGATATCACCAATCCGAGCATAGCGGCGGCGCGAGCCGCCGAGCACTTTGAAAATGCGTCCGAGTTTGGCACCCGAGTTATCGGCTACTTTCACAATCGTGCGCGGTTGAATCATGTTAAAAATTTAAAACTTAAAACTAAAAGCTTAAAGCAGGATGGATTTTGAATTTTAAGTTGTTGTTTTGCGCTTTTCATTTTTAATTTTGCACTACTACAAACGACTTGGCGCGAGACAAGGGCCGCGTCTCTCTAATTTTAACTTTATCGCCCAATTGGCAGACTCCCGCTTCGTCATGCGCCAAATAGCGCTTGTGACGACGCAAATATTTGCCGTAAACGGGATGCTTGACTCGCCGCTCCACTTCGACGACGACCGTCTTCTTCATTTTAGTCGAAACGACAACACCAGCTAGAATTCGCGGGTGAGAAGTAGAATGAGAAATAATATCGGTCATATTAAATTAAAATAATACCAACTATTCCCGAGCAACCACCACAGTCTTAAGCGGCAATTTCGACCCGGCTTTCCGGAGGACATCGCGAGCAAGTAGGTCGGTGAGACCGTCAACTTCAAACAGCACTCGCCCGGGCCAAACTTGGAATTCATAACCTTGCAGATCGCCCTTGCCCTTACCCATGCCAACTTCCGCCGGCTTCGCCGTGTACGGTTTATCGGGGAAAACGCGGATCCAGAACTTGCCCGACTTTTTCATCTCCCTCGCAATCACCTTCCGCGCCGCTTCGAGTTGGTTTGACCGCACCCGCGCCGGTGTCTCCGCCTTAAGTCCGTGCGAACCGAAGATAACCGCGAGGCCGCGGGTCTCGAGGCGCTCCTTCCGAGGATTCCGTCTCATTGTGTGCCACTTGCGAAATTTAACTTTTTTGGGGAAAAGCATAGAAGTTAATTTAAAACTTAAAACTAAAAGTGTAAAACAATAATTTTGAGTTTTTCATTTTGCGTTTTGCGTTCCAAAGATGTCACCGCGGTAAATCCACACTTTAATTCCAATCACGCCGTAGGCAAGGTACGCCTTCTCGCGCGCAAAGTCAATGTCGGCGCGCAGGGTCTGAAGCGGCAGACGACCCTTTTTCACCGTCTCGGTCCGAGCGATATCCGAGCCACCCAAACGGCCCGCGACCGTCACCTTGATCCCCGACACCAGCTTATTAGCCATGGCCTTCTCAATCACTTGTTTGACTACCCGCTTAAAGGGTAGCCGCTTCTCCAAACCTTCGGCCACTACTTGCGCCGCGAGCGCGGCTTGCGCTTCCGGATGCTTAACCTCTTCAATGTCGAGTTTGAAATCTTTGGGGATAGTTGCCTTGATCCGCCGCAAGAGTTTAAGCAAATCATCTTTCAATTTAATCGCCCCCTCGCCATTCCGACCGATGACGAGCCCCGGCCGAGCGGTCTTCACGATAATTCGATAGACCGTGCCACCGCGTTCGATTTCCACCCGATCAACAAAGAGACCGCGCAGGCGTTTCTCCAGATATTCGCGAATCGAAATATCGGCCTTGAGATATTGCTGGTATTGTCCGCGCACGCCGGCACCCCGGCGCGGCCGACTGAACCATCGCGATTGCCAATCTCGGATGGTGACTAAACGGTGAGCGTAGGGATGAACGGAGTGGGACATGTTAATAATTTAAAGTTTAAAATGTAAAGCGCAAAATATTAATGTTTTAAGTTTTTCGTTGTTACTTTTCATTTTTCGCTTTTAGCTTCGAGTTCGATGGTGACATGACTCGTTTTGCGTTTAATGGGGTAGGCCCGACCGTGCGCGCCCGGGCGGAAACGCTTAAACACCATACCTTTACCAACCGCGATTTGTTTGATATAGAGATCGGCGCGCTTCAAGTGCGGTTCTTTGTTTAAACCATTAGCGGTCGCCGATTGAATCAGTTTCGCGATTGGGAGCGACGCTCGCTTGGGCAGGAAACGCAAGTGGGTCAGCGCTTCGATCACCGATTTTCCTCGCACCAAATCAACGAGCAGACGAACCTTGCGCGGCGCTTGATGATAATTTTGGAGTGAAGCTTTCATAATAATTATTTGGTTTTACTGGTGGCTGGCGCCGCGCCGGCTGGAGAACTCGCTTGTCCGGCTGGCGCCGCGCCGGCCGTGGCCGTCTTGGCCGCCGCGATCTCGGCTTCCTTCTTCTTCTGCTCCAGCTCCTTCTGCATCTTGCCGCCGTGGCGGACGAACTTCCGCGTCGGCGAGAATTCACCCAAGCGGTGACCGACCATCTCTTCACTCACCAAGACCTCGAGGTGGTCCTTGCCATTGTGAACGCCGAAAGTGAACCCGACCATCTCGGGATTAATCTGGCTCCGGCGCGCCCAAGTTTTTATAACCCCCGCCGACGCCGGTTTCTGGCCACTGATTTTCTTCAGCAACTTCGCATCCACATAGGGTCCCTTCTTGAGTGATCGTGTCATAAATTAAACATTACAAGGTGACACCTCCCGCTTCAAAGGTGTCACCTTTGATATGTGTACGGGAGAGATATTAGCAGACCCGCCGCCCTAGTGTCAAACGAAGATGTTTTTAATTATGATCGTCAGATATTCTTCGTACATCATTAAAAATTTTTTGATCCCTTCGATCATATCTAGTTCTTGAATTTTTTCGTATTCATGGACAATTTGGTTGCGCAGTTTAACTGATTCAGAAATACGAACAACAAAATTATAGTCAAGCACTTTTAAGTCGCTTAGACCATAAAAAGTCGAACGATAACTTTCTGGGCTAGTGATAGCACTGTCGCTGATAATCAACATATTCGTGTCCACTGCCTCATCAACGATAAGTTGGTATAACCGCTCAATCGCTCGAACTTTCACTTTATCTTGAAGAATCAACCCTGATATTGGAGCCACCAACGGCTTAATCTCATCCAAATAAGCGCGAATGGCCTCAACTTTCTTTTTTATTTCTTCTTGATGCATAGAAGTTAGTGTTGAAGGACTGTTCTTTGTTCGGCCCAATTTATCAAACGCCGATCTCGTGCCTGCCGAAGATGCGTGGTGTCCAACCAAATTTTCCAAGCATATATTTTCCAACGCCGATAAAAGCCTTCGGTTTTTTCATAAAGAAGTTGGCCATCGCGGGCCACCGCGCGCCATAGAGTCGGCGAAGCCATAGCCAAATTCACCACCTCGACATCATTTCGTCGAAATAGAGATGACAGGTCCATAAACAGTTGCCCCCAATCAACCCCGCTTCGACTTATAACAGCAACATCTATGTCGCTTTTACTATGAGTCTGCCCCGTCGCCTGAGAACCGAAGAGGACTACAAATTCCAAATCGTATTTCTCGGCCACGGCTTTAATTTTCTCCCGATCAATCTCCATAACCTTCATCCTAACATCAAAGGTTGAATCTTGCCACTCAACTACACCAAGGGCGGGGCTTGTACCAGTACAAGCCCCGCCCTTGTATTTACGGTTTTACCGCGCGAGAGATTTGAGGGTCTGAAGTAGGGATTGCAAGGACGACAGCGTGTTGGCCATTTGTATCTGATTAATCCTTGTGCTAACCGTAACCGGCGGGCAAGGTGGTAAGATACGGATCAAACCGGGCGCGGTCATGATTTCATTGAGTCGAGTGAGATCGGCTTGGTCGGTGCGGCCACTCCGGTCAATGTCGGTGGAGTAAGACGGCCGTATCTGTGTACTAGCCAACACTCCGTTCATCATCGAAACATCGCTCGACAACACCCGCCCGTCGCCATTAACATCACCGGGTAACCGACCAACACAAACCGATAGATTAGATGGTTTATGGGTAATAGTGATTCGTTCTTGAGGGACTATTCTTCGATTTAAAATCGGAATGATTGAGGGATCTAGAACACTACCACTTACCTCGATATAATTTATGTTAATTGGTAAATTATTGAGAGTCGAACTTACCGAAAAATCAGAGACAGAGAAAATATAGCCATTTGGGATACTTGCTCCCGAGTAAAACCCAACCTCCGCAAACTCTAGTTCACCACTCGGATCCCGCGCATCTATCGCCCCATTTGGCGGATAAGAAGAAGTGATGGTGGGGGTGGGGATGGGTTGGGTATTAGCATGGAGGGAGACAAAAGATGTTTTAAGATTTCCCAATCCAGTATTTTGAAAGAGAATAATTGGTGATTCGTTACCTAAATAACTCCAATTGATTTTGGAAATCAAAAAACGATAATTACCACTCACAACTGGAACAAAAGTGGCGTTCACTTCTATCCTATATTTAGTACCAGCTGGAGTTACGGCAACATAGGGAGTGTAACTAACCCCCTTACTCAATACTGGAAGCAGTGAATCCTCACCGCCTTTTTGAGCATAAACCTTTATGTCATTATCATTCGGTGGAAAAAGCGAACCCCCAACAGCGGTTGCCTCAAAAACTATTCTTCCTACTGCGACATCGGATTTATTAGGATCATTGTCTATCTGAACATCTGAACTAATAAATTCAAGTATCGGTAATTGGGGTACTTGAATTACACCCACCACCACCACACCCAAACTTGAATGGACTGATTGACCAGCGTTGTCAGTGACAGTAAAAGTTGGGGTAAACGAGCCGGCGCGGGCATAAGCGTGAGTGAACGAGGCGGTTTGTTGAACGCCAGCGCTAGAACCGGCAACTGCGCCACTTTCATCCCCCCAGATCACCGAGTAACTCAAACTCCCATTCTCCGGATCGCTGGCTGTAACACTCCACGAACCACTCTGATTGACATTCAGCACCGTCGGTCCCGAGACGCCACTGATTGACGGCGGGCGGTTGGCGGAAGAACATCCAAAAATACTGTTCATTCTCGCCCGACCCAAGGCACCAAAGTAAGCAATTTCTGGATCACCGTTACTTCTTTGCCATGCGGCTAAAGATACATGCGTAAGTGGGCCAAAATAGCCCGTGATTGGTCCATTAAAAAATCCCAGTTTAGTTAAAGCTGTTTGCAAAGCCGCAACTTCTGGTCCGGAAGAGCCGACGGATAAATCAAGAGTGAAGTTATAACACCAAGCGATCGTCGGCGAACACGGCAAACCAGTGGTTGGGCTAAAACCAGTCGGGCCGGTGCAACCGGGCGGGTAAGTGGTTGTTCCGGTATGTTGTAACTTGGTAATCTAACTAAAAAGTGCCTGAAACTTGGCCTGTAAATCCGCAATGGTCTGCGCGTGGGTCACGACCGGCGACACGGCGAAAATGAAGGCCAACGCGAGTGTACTGGCAATCAACAAATTTCTTATTTTCATGATACAAATGATTAACGAATTAGAGCGAATAATAATTATTTCTAAAAGCTAACAGCCTGTCCGACGACAAGGCAGGCTAGTCCCTGCAAGCTACCCTTTCAGTATCACACAGTGACAAAAAAAATCAGCAAAGTTATCCCCAGTTACTAATCCGGCGGAGGTGATACCACTCGCGCTTCGACTATTGCCCTCACTACCCTCGCCGTGTTTCAATGGTTCAATATGAATCGTCACCAATCAGAACGATACTTTCTGCTTATCCTGCTCGCGCTAATTTTTATCCTCACCTTTTTTATTTTCCGGCCCTTCCTCTACGCGCTCGTCTTGGCCATTGTTTTCGCGACCGTTTTCGCCCCGCTTCACCGCCGCGCGCTCACTCTGACCGCCGGAAGGAAGAGTAGCGCCGCTCTTCTCTCCACAGGGATTGTCCTCATTATTGTCGTGGTGCCAATCAGCTTGTTGGGCCGTCAAATTTTCCAAGAAGCCGGCGGGCTCTACTCGGCGCTCGTGGGAAGTGGCGGTCCGGTCGATCTGACTCGCGGCTTAAACGAGATTTTCCTCCGCTTCACCAGTTTCTCCCCCCAATCAATCGCTTCGCTCGAACTCGAACAATATCTAAGTCAAGGGTTGAGCTGGTTACTCGAACATCTCGGTTCGCTGTTCGCTAATCTCGCTCGAGCTTTGATTGGCATCTTTATCTTCCTCGTGGCGCTCTATTATTCTTTTAGGGACGGCGACCAGTTGGCGCGGATAATTATTTCTTTAAGTCCGCTAGAAGACAACCACGACCAAACTATTTTTGACAAACTGTCTTTAGCGATTAATTCCGTCATTCGGGGCAACTTGGCCGTCGCCGTCATTCAGGGACTTTTGACGGCCGTCGGCTTCGCCATCTTCGGCGTCCCCAATGCCGTACTTTGGGGTAGCGCCGCGGCCGTCGCCGCCTTAATCCCGAGTGTCGGCACCGCCCTCGTCCTCTTGCCGGGGATTCTATATCTCTATTTCAATGACGCGACACTGCCCGCGGTGGGACTCCTCGTGTGGGGAATGCTCGCTGTCGGCTTAATTGATAATTTCTTGGGGCCAAAACTCGTCGGTCGCGGTGTCCACCTCCACCCCTTCCTTATCCTTCTCTCGATCTTAGGCGGCATTATCTTTTTCGGCCCGATCGGCTTCCTCATGGGCCCTCTCACTTTGAGTCTCCTCTTCGCCCTTCTCGAAATTTATTTCTCAATCAACCGCGAACCTGTCGGACAATAAAAAAGTATCGTATCCTTTTTCTTTTGCCAAATAATTTGCTAGGATAAAGCCATGCTAAAGATCAACGAACAGCGCGGGGCGACGGGAGTGATTATCGCGATTGTTATAATTGCCGTCGCGATTGTGATTTTTTTCTCCGCTAGAAGCGCCGCGCAACCGGGCGAACTCGATGGTTTCGCCCAGTGTCTCAAGGATAAAGGCGTGACTTTCTACGGCGCCTTCTGGTGTCAGCATTGCCAGAATCAAAAGAAAATGTTTGGCCGATCACAGCGCCTTTTGCCCTATGTTGAATGTTCGACCGCCAACGGGCAGGGGATGTTGCCAGTTTGCCGCGAGGCGGGAATTACCGGCTATCCAACTTGGGTTTTCCCCGACGAGACGCGCGAGAGTGGCGAGGTGCCGCTTGAGACTTTAGCCGAACGCAGTGGCTGTCCATTGCCGGCCGATTCGACAAGTGGAACCGCTAACCCGGTAAACTATTCGGCCAGCTCGACGGCGAGTTCGACTCGCCCCTAACATGTCTCCGACCGTGGCCACAATCAGTCAGATTTTGGCTGTCCTAACTATTATCGGCCAAGTCGGAATTTTCGTTTTCGTTATTGCTCTCATCAGACAACGACAGGCGGTTTGGGCGGCAAGACTTGTCGAGCAAGTTCGTCGGCGCTGGCTGATATTTAGTTTTATCATCGTTCTCGGCGCTTTTTTTGGCAGCATTTTTTATTCCGAAATCGCCGGCTTTCCGCCCTGCTCCTTGTGTTGGTATCAACGAATTTTTATTTACCCGCAGATTATTCTGCTCGGCGGCGCGCTCATCTGGCATGACCGCGCCATCGCTCGTTATGTCTTACCTCTATCAATCATCGGTGGAATAATCGCCCTCTATAATTCCTATCTCCAATACGGCGGATCACCCCTCATCCCTTGTGGCACCGACCCCGCCGCACTTGATTGCGCCCAAAGACTGGTGTTTGAATTCGGTTATATCACTCTGCCGCTTATGTCCTTCACGGCTTTCGTTCTCCTTATCCTTCTCGCCGTCAGCGGACTAACCAAACCCCGCGATTTTTGATAGGATAACTATAATGACAACATACGACGACTTCAAAAACAGATTCAAACTACTAGCAGGTAAGAATAAACATTTAGTTATAAACACTTTGTCAAACATTTTTACTATGCGCTTGATAGGAAACAAAACGCATGGTGATTTGGCAGAAATTGGTATGGTTGAGTTCATCAACCAGTTTATGTATGACTACAAAAGCATTCATGTAGGAAAAGATTTATTCCGGGCAAAAGAACATGAAGAAGATATCGTGATTATAAACGAAATTACAAAGACAAAATTCCCATTAAGTTTAAAGGCCTACGGCGATGGACCACTTCAACTTTCAACAGATAGTCATCAAAAAATGTTTCCATTTCTTGAAAAACAAGGCGGAAACATTACAGATAGACATAAAATTGAAGTGATTTTTAATTCTCAAGAGTTCGCGGATTTTGGCACAATAAATATTATGCCTCTTATTTATGATGAGAAAAAACAACGATGTAATATAATGATCTTTGATCATAGAAAGGCGATGCGGGAAACTCACAGAATTGTTTATGTCAAAAAAATAAAAGATTCAATGTTAACTCAAAAAGCGTAATATCGGGGAAAGGTAGAACTCATCCAATTTTTATGTTCGTTGATAAAAAAAGTAACTATATTTGTGAAGTTAGATATGGTGGGGCTTCTGCAAATGCATTGCAACGCGGATTATGGACGCACACGAAAAATGCTGTTCTATATTTTGATTCACTCACGAATGGCTGGATAGATTATTCTCACAATCACGCTCTTGTAAGGTTATTTAGTCTTGCCTTAAACAGTTCGGAACAGGGACATAAAATAGCAAATGAAATTTTGCAAAAAGACATTGATAGATTAAAAACTTTATGAGCAACCAGCAATTAGATATATATGGCAAAGCAATTTTAATACCCCCCCCAACAGAAGGAATAAAATATGCCGGTTCAAAACTTAAAATTTTGCCTTATATCGTTGGAATTTTAAGTGATTTGGGAGATATTAAAAATGTGTTGGATGGTTTTAGTGGTTCAACTCGTGTTTCGCAAGCATTTGCTCAATTAGGATATAACACCACCTCAAGTGATATCGCTATTTGGTCAGAAGTTTTTGCAAATTGTTATTTACGATCAAAAAAACCTGATAATTATTACCAAAAAATTATAGACCATTTAAATTGTTTAGGGGGATATAATGGGTGGTATACAGAACATTATGGAGCAGAGGTAACAGGAACAAAAAAACCGTTCCAGGCAAAAAATACTCGCAAATTGGATTCTATGCGAGACGAGATTGAAAATTTAAATTTAGAGTGGATAGATAAATGCGTAATTCTTGCTAGCTTAATTTATGCACTAGATTCGGTTGATAGCACACTTGGACATTATGTCTCTTATTTATCAGAATGGTCACCTCGCTCGCACAAGGACATGATTCTAAAATTGCCCACTAGATTTAGAAATAGTGGTAAACATGAAGTTGTACGCGGTGATATTTTTGAAACCATATCAAATAAAAAGTTTGATCTTGCCTATTTTGATCCTCCGTATGGTTCGAATAATGAAAAAATGCCACCCAGCAGAGTGCGTTATGCTTCGTATTACCACATTTGGACAACAATTATTAAGCATGACAAACCTGTAGTTTTTGGGAAGGTTAACCGCCGGGAAGACAGTCGAGATCAAGTGGCTGGTTCTGTGTTTGAAGAGTTCAGAAAAAACAAGGATGGCTCTTTTATTGCCATGCAAGCTTTACGCAAATTAATACAAGAAACAAAATCTCGCTATATTTTATTGTCGTACAGTTCAGGAGGAAGAGCTACAAAACAAGAATTAAATAATATAATTAATGAATCAGGAGAATTGTTAACAGCGATTGAAATTGATTACAAAAAGAATGTAATGGGAAATATGAGGTGGACAAATAAATGGATAAACAGTGATGAAAAATGTCACGAATATTTATTTTTAATGGAAAAAAAGAATTTGTCGTTGCCCCTACCAATAAAGGTATTTCCAAATAAACTCCACCAGTTGGAGTATGCTTATTAATACCGAAAACAAACTTGGGATGCTCGCTGACCACTTTCGGCTGACTGCGATGCAACGAGCCGCTTTGGAGCGGCTCGGTTTGGTGACGGTTGAGGATCTGCTTCGCCACTTCCCCAGTCGTTAAATGATTTCGCAGTTGATTTTAATTAAGGGGTAGTGTAGTTTTTTATCTAAATTCTAAATCTTATGCTTATGCGCTTACCCCCCGCCCTCTTCCTCCTCTCCTTCACTCTCATCCCCCTCACCCCGCTCCTTG
>ERZ1292623.996-Hain-H51-01um-R1-996-length-28330-cov-12_pt1 | contig 28330 bp, 28 predicted proteins | sample MGYA00564398_ERZ1292623 | MGnify/ENA primary metagenome ERZ1292623 (study PRJEB36523, sample SAMEA6512633) | groundwater metagenome | collected 2019-01-07 | study: AquaDiva: Metagenomics assemblies of 32 groundwater samples | reverse complement strand
GTAATATGAAAAAAATAAAATTAAAAATCAATGGAATGCATTGCTCATCATGTGCAATGAGCATAGATATGGATTTGGAAGATTTAAATGGAGTCACAGAGTCTAAAACAAACTACGCAAGACAAGTATCTGAAATCGAATTTGACGACAGCAAAATTACTACTGAGAATATTTCTGAGCAAATCAAAAAAACCGGATACAAGGCGGAATTAAAATCAGATTAGTCTTGGGAAATTTTGTACTTCTCCCTATGATATAATCTAAGTATGTGCTATAACTGCGGATGTGGGATGCCTGAGGACTCAATGGGTCATCCTGAAAACATTACCAACTCTGTACTGGAAACCTTAGCAAAAAAGTGGGGCAAAAGTCTTGATGAGACAAGACAAATGATTCTTAAGTCAATTGAGGATAATAAAGTAGACGAAAACCCGGATATCAAGGAAATGTTCATAAAAGCATCAAAAGCCTGGGGACAGAGCATAGATGAAGCCAAGGAAAACACAAAAGATCTCCTCAAACAGGAATTAGAATAAACTTAATGAAAATATTCCTGCTTCTGAAAAATATAAGATTTTATGTTCTTCTCTTTAGTGCTGCCTTATCCCTTCTAATCTTCTTCATAATAGCCAGTCTTGTCCCTTCATCATTTCAAACAACAAGACTTACTCAAGCCTATGCCTTAACAGCTGCAAGTTTTCTTTATCTCGCGCTTCTTATCGGACCATTTTGTTATAACTTCAAAACTCCGTACAATTCCATGATTATTAAAGCCAGAAGAGCTATCGGTGTATCAGCTTTTTATTTTGCCAGTCTCCATTATTTACTTGGATTTTATGGAGTCCTGGGCGGATTTCCGGCGCTGTTTACTCTGGAACCAAAATATCTCCTGGCAATTTCTCTAAGCTATACAGCTCTTGCAATTTTGTTTTTTATGGCAGCAACATCATTTGACTTTATGATAAAAAAAATGACTTTCAGGAGATGGAAGCTTCTTCACAGACTCGTATATGCTGCAAGTATTTTTATCCTTATCCATGCTCTTTTGATCGGTGAACACTTCCAAAGCCTTAATCCAATCTCAGTCACAGCAACTGTCTTAATCGGATTTCTTATGTATCTCGAAGGAAAAAGAATTATTGCCAATCTTAAATCAATATCTCCTAAAAATGGTAAACCTTCATGAGAATTCTTCTCTCTGATTTTGTAAATAAATTTCAAAAGTATCTTGCTTAATCATTCCAGCTTTTGTTTTTTTTGTTATAATGAGTAGTTATTGCCATGGTTAATAAATTTATTGACGAAGAATTAAAGAGCATTCTGGAAAAAAGGAGAAAGAAGATATCGAATAAAATCATCACTGTTTCTACTGGAACTACTAGCTCCGGGCTGGGAGATGAGAGAAATTTAAGAGAATTTCTATTTGCCGATACTATAGCAAAATACTTAAGAGATAAAGGGGAAAATGTCTTTTTTTATCTTTTTGATGATTCCTTTGATCCACTTACCCATCCAAAGCTAAAAGTTGGAGTTAGTAAAGACAGGGAATTGATTAAAAAGTTTGAAAAATACTACGGCACTCCAATTAAATTAATCCCGGATCCATATGAATGTCACAGCAGCTATTCTACTCATTTTCAAGAACAAATAATAGAAAGGTTTCATAATCTTGGAATTTTTCCAACAATTATTGATGTATGGTCTTTATATCAAAATGGACAATATGATTATGCCAAAGAAATAATTTTCAAGAATTATTCAAGTATACCGAAAATTCTCAAGAAACACTTTCCAAATTATACAATGAAACAGATTTTTTGGATTCTCTGCCCCCATTGCAAAAAAATAGACAATACGAAAATATTAAAAGTCGAAAAAGAACAAGTTCTTGGTCAATGTGACAATTGTAGAAAAAAAATTAAAGCGTCTTTCAAAAAGATTAAAGGGAAATTTAACTGGAAAATAGATAGCGCAATTAGATGGAACTTATTTAAACCGGATCTTGAGCCATATCTAGATGCATATTTAGACCCCATTATGGGTAGCTATCTTATAACAAAAGTGCTGTCTGAAGAGTTTTTTGATGGGTTTTCCCCAGAGCCCATCAGAATTGGAAAAGTTCATATAGACAGAGACATGTCCTTATCCATACTGCCTACTTGTCCTAGGCCAGTCATGGATAATTTACTTTTAGCAAATAGGGTAAGGGACATAACTATCTCCGAAAAAAGAGTTATAAATGCGGCTAAAAATACACTTATTGATGGTGACCTTTCCTATTTCGACTATGTACGAATTAGACTGCCTTATGATACTAATGATTTTACGACAGCCAGATTAAATGATAAAAATACAATTAATTTAATAAATTTCGGCAGCGAATTTTCTAAAAAATTTCTGAACAAGAATCTGCAGCCACAAATACCTTCAACGGAAAAACTTAAAGAAATAGAACATAAATTTAAAAAACTGCATATTATCCCATTGATAAACTGGATTATAGAATATAAAGTAGATCATTCAAATTCAGGACATGAGAAATTCTTAAAAGCTCTTAATAATTACCTTAGTGATCACAAAATATCAAGAGCGGAACTTTTCCCATTCATTCATCAAATTTTATCAGTTGAAAAAAGCATTCCCTTAAGTAAACTTTTCTATTTTTCCCCAATTGGTTTTTTACACGATTTCTTGACTATCCTTTTACTCGATGTGGAAAGACAGATTTGATGAACATTGAATTTATTATGCATCGCAGTATTATGTTAGTATAAATTTACATGATCAAAGCACAGAGCTTAGCAGCAGGAAAACTAGTAACTGGTAAGCATATCCAAAAAAACATTAATCCCGCAGACGGCACCTTCGCTTCACAATCCAATCTACTCTCTGACAACGAACTGACTGGTATTTTTAAACAAGCGAAAGCAATAAGAATAAACAACGCTAAAACAGATTTCTCTGAATTACTTAAATTAGCTCAGTTTTTAAAAAAAAACTTTTTTGAATTCGTAGATCAGATTATCAAAGACTCTGGGTTTATACAAAAAGACGCTGAAGATCTTGTCAATTGCTCTATAGAATTCTGTGCAGATTATTCCCTACATCTTAAGCAGATTTCTACTAATGATATCGTGACTTCTTTTTCTTTCAATAAAGGAACAAATCAGAAAATAAAACTAACTTCTTCTCCTTGTGGTTTAATAGCTGTAACTACTCCTAGGAATACACCATTGATAACCGAGCTAACTGTTATCGTACATGCGCTTTGGTCTGGAAATGTACTTGTTCTAAGACCATCTCCCGGCGTTGCCGGTACTATTTCATTACTAATAAATGGATTACTTAAAAGTTTTAGTCCGGACACATTATCAAAGTTATATATTATTTTTTCTGATGCTAAGAATTTTGTAAATGCGGGCTTAGAATACTCAAATCTACTGCATTATGTTGGCAGTACAAAATATCTGGAAAGTACCTTAATTGCAGGTATAAAAAAGGGTGTAAAGGTGTTAGTCGATGGAGATGGATGCAGTCTTGTTGTTGTTGATTCTACATGCGATCTGAAAGAAGCAGCTAGGACTTGTTATCAAGGAGTAGTGCGATGTAATGGTCAGATATGCATTACTGTTCGAGTTATTATCATCGAGGAATCAGTATATGAGGATTTTCGTTCACATTTTTTAAATTTTATAAAAAAGACTGACGTTCAACCTCCAGGATTGAATAAGCAATCTGATATGGGACCGCTTTTTACATCTTCGCAAACGGAAAGCATACTAAAAGTGGCTCGCAAATATAAACTTCTACATGGTAAAAAAACACCGCTTTCATATGGACCAAATTATATCTCTCCTATGGTAGCAGAGCTAGAACCGACTGATCATAATTTCTTGAAAGAAAGTGTTTTTGGTCCAATAGTCGGAATAACGTCTTTTAAAAAAGACGGCTGGAAGAGATGGCTTGAGGAAAACACAATAAACTTAACAGATGCTGTATTTAGTAAAGACGAGGACTTTATTAAAGAGTTTTTAGCTGTAAGTAAATCGCCCCGCAGAGTAGTTAATCTAGATCCTACCATAGAATCTGTTTTTGAGCCTTGGGGGGCATTTTTGCCATCCGGTTGGAATGATGTAAGCTATTGGTATTCAAAGTATCGTAACTATTATCAATTAGTAAGAAACTTAAAATAAATGTTGTGGTTTTTATATGCGATTATAGGTGCATTTGTAACGGGTATAGGTCAAGTTTTAGTTAAAAGAGGACAGGCTAAGTTAACACCGCTTTTAGACAATTTATTAGCAACTCTTATTGTCAGCTTAATTTTAGTTCCTTTGCTTTTTATTTGGGGAATTGATATCACTGCAGGAAAAAATATTTTGATCTATGCCCTGATAGCTGCAGTAATGTACGCTTCATTTTATTACATAATTAGTTTTGGAAATGTTTCATTAATGGTGAGCCTTATTAATACATTTCCCGTAGTAACGATTGCCTTATCAATTAGCTACTTACACGAGTCGCCAAGCTTATACCAATGGCTTGGTATTGCCATGGTCATCTTGGGAGCAATTTGTATCAGTCAGGAGAAGTCCGTAAAAGGAGTTATAAATAAAAATAAATCATGGGTGATATGGGGGCTTCTTGGATCTTTGGCTATTGGTATTGCCGAATTCGTGACAAAATTAGCTACAGCCAAAGTAGATGGTTTCACTTTTACATTTTTTGTTTATCTGATGTATATACCCGTTTTTCTAATCATTATGGCTTTTGACAGAAAAGGAAGAAAATTTAAAATGCTTAAGAATCAATCAAGCTTGCTTTTTACTGCAATAGGTATATTTTTTATTGAAGCCGGACTTATAGCTATTGCCTTAGCATATCAGCATGGCTTAGCCAGCTTAGTCTCTCCTGTCGTCGCCACCCATATGTTAATAACTGCTTTACTGGCTGTCTTTCTACTGAAAGAACAGCTTCTTGTAATTCAGAGAATTGGAATCCTGCTTACGCTGATCGGCGTAAGTGTCATTGGTATATGGTCTTGACAAGCTCTAAGTAACCAGCCTACAATAATTTTAGTAGTGAAATTCAATAAGTATACTTTTTTTCTGATAGGATACCTGTTGCAAAATGTAATATTCTGGGTTGGTATTCGATTTTCGAACATCACTGATTTACCCATTAATCTTCTGTATAGCTTCTCTAATGGATTTCTTGGAACTGTGGCTGGAGTAATGGGAATAATCATTTCCAAACATTGGGGAGGCAATAAGAGTGCTGTAGGGAAGGCGGTTTTATTCATATCATTAGGAACAACTTCTTGGGGAATGGGAACATTAATCTGGTCATTTTATAACTTTGTTCTTCATATTCCCGTTCCCTACCCATCATGGGCAGACCTTGGATACGCGCTAGCAGTTCCCCTCTGGGCAATTGGAGTATTCAACCTATCGAAGGCCACAGGGGTAAAATTCAGCCTGCGCCAATTACGTGGCAGATTTATGTTAATTTCGCTACCGTTGTTAGCAGCTGTAGCAAGCTATTACTTCCTCTATGTCGTAGCACGTGATTCATCCTTTGTAGTTGAGGGTGGATTACTTAAAATTCTTCTTGATTTTTATTATCCTCTTGGTGACTGGGTTATCTTAACTTTCGCTTTTCTAATCTTTGGATTATCACTACAATACCTTGGCGGCCGTTTTAGATGGCCAGTAATGATAATCATACTAGGTTTTATTTTTATGTTTATATCGGATTTTACATTTTCATATTCAACAACTGTAGGAAGTTACTTTAACGGACATCTTGCAGATCTATTATTTACAGTTGCAATTTTTGTTATCAGCTTTGGAGTTGTAAGTTTTGATACAAAAGAAACATAGAATTAATTTCTTATGGATATTTACGGACAGGTTGTTGAAAAAATAATAACAGAACAGGAAAAAATTATTGGACCAGTAGCTCTTGAGCAGGCTAGAAAGGTTCCGGGACTGACTGTGGATCTCCAAAAGCATGAAGTGAAGATAGACGGAAATAAAAAAGAAATACTTCAGAAGCTTGTTGAACAATATCAGCATTTGTTTGGACAAGCCTCAGTTGAAGTCTGTAAAGATGCAGCCAAAGAGTTTGTAAAAAAGGTCCCCGCAGGAGACATGCCCTCTTTAATCCTCTAGAAAAATAGTCTATTATATTAATAATGGATTCTTCGGACACAACTTCACAATCTCAGAATAAAACAACTGCCAATCCACAAATACAAGATGAGCTGGCTCACGTTAACGAAGAGATGTATAAAAAAAATCTTGAGCTTGCGGATACAAAAAAGCAGCTGGAGAATGCCAACGAACGGCTTAAAGAGGTCGATAAGCTTAAGGATGAGTTTGTCTCTTTGGCATCTCATGAACTTCGAACTCCAATGACTGTTATAAAATCTTACGTTTTCATGCTTTTAAATAAATCCGCAGGAGAACTTACCAACAAGCAAAAAACATATCTGGAAAGGACTTTATCTTCAACGGAAAGACTAATTAATTTAGTAAATGATATGCTCAATGTCTCAAGAATCGAGTCCGGCAAGCTCACTATTGAACCTGTCCCGGCAGATATTGGTAAGCTTGTATATGAAGTAGTTACGGAAATGCAAACTAGAGCTTCGGAAATGGATATTAAGCTTGTATATACCCAACCGACTTCTCCTTTAATCTCAAACGCAGACATTAATAGAATTAAGCAAGTATTAATAAATCTTATCGGTAACTCATTCAAATTCACTCCAAAAGGAGGCATGGTAAAGATTGAATTGACTCAGAATGAAAAGGATTTTGCGCTTATAAAAGTGAGTGATACCGGACGAGGCATAAGTAGTGCCGATATGGCAAAATTGTTTATTAAATTTAGCATGGTAGGTAATAATAGACTTACAAAAGACAAAGGGCAGGGAACTGGGCTTGGTCTTTATCTATCAAAATCTCTAATAGAGCTTCATGGAGGCAAAATTTGGGCGCAGTCAGAAGGAGAAGGGAAGGGTTCAACTTTCTCATTCACCCTACCGCTTGACAGTAGCGATCTTGAGCTGATTACTGGGACGGTTGCGACAGATTCCCCTGGCCAGAAGACAAATAAAAGTTTACCTCCCGAATCAAATCATCTGGAGTAATTTTGCTTTTTATCAAATATCCGTCCGCTAGCTTAATACCCTGATTTATTTCTTCATTTCTGTCAAGATTTGTCAGAAAAACTACAGCTTTATTGGGGTTGGCAGGAACAGGAAGAGCCCTTATCTTTTGCATAATTAAAAGCCCGTTTAATTTTGGAAGAATTATATCTAAAAGTACAAGATCATATCCTCCTTGTTTTATTTTGTCAAATGCAACTTCTCCATCATCAGCCGTATCAATTTCATGCCCATTTGCTTCTAGAGTGTCTTTATATACTTCGAGAAGATCCTTTTCGTCTTCAACAATCAAAATCTTAGCCATATTTGTCTCTAATAAGTAGACTAACACTGAGATTAACAAATGTCAATAATTCAACTACCGAGTCACGGTGTCTATGCTAGACTAATATTAGTTCTATGGAAACAAAAGAAGATACAGAAGCAAACACTCCGCTCATAAATGTTGTTCCCCCTGAAAACTTTATCAGCAAAATTAGGGTAAAAACAGGACTACTGATTGGATTGATTCTTGCTTTAGCTATTTTTTTTGTTTATTTCTCAATATCGGAAACTTATAATAACGAGAATTCAAAATTGGCAAACAGAGTTCCTGAAATTTCTCCTAAACTCACTTCTTCAATTTCCAAGAATGCTGCTATTAAGAAGGAAGCGATTGGATTTTTGCCCTCTTGGTCTGTTGCAAATAAGTCCAAGGTTTATCCGGAGAAGCTATCGCAAATTATTTACTTTGGCCTAAGTATAAATAGTGATGGAAGCATTATTAGATATAACGAGGATAAGCTCCCTGTTTTAGAGTGGACTTACTTCAACTCCGACTATTTCAAGGAAATTAGAAACGATGCATCTAGAAGCGGTACAAAAATTCTGTTATCTATCAAGTCATTCGACAATGAAACGATTGACAATGTCATAAGCAACAAATCGGCTACAAATAGACTGGCAGATGAATTAGGAGTATTAATTACACAGTACGATTTGGATGGGATAAATATTGATTTTGAATATTTTACAGACACTGACTTTCCTACATCTAAATATCTTTCTAAATTTCTGGAAACACTTTCTTCCAAATTAAGAGAAGAAACTCCTGAACTAATCATTTCTATTGACGTTAACTCAACAGTTGTCATAAAAGACAAAGCATATAACATGACAGAAATTTCGAAATCTGTTGATCAGGTAATTCTTATGGCATACGATTACCGTCAGCAAGGCTCAGCGAAAGCAGGCCCGACTGCGCCCATTAATAGCTTGTCAAATGAACATAGTATTTCAGAATCGGTTGAGTCTCTCTCCGGGCGCGTACCAATCAAAAAACTAATTCTGGCAATACCGTTTTACGGCTATGAATGGCAGACCATTACCACAAAACAAAAAAGTCCAACTGTGGAGGGCAGCGGCGCTTTAGCTACCTATAGGAGAGTTAGGGAATTATTGAGCAAAAGAAGTGATGCTGTAAAATCATGGGACGATATTTCCAAATCTCCATGGCTAACCTACAGGGAATATGGAGCGATTAAGCAAGTTTATTATGAAGACGATAGATCAATTGCTGAAAAAATAAGATTTGCTAACGAAAACAAAATGGGAGGTATTGCTATTTGGGCATTAGGATATGAAGGAAGCTATCTTGAGCCATGGAAAGTCATAGAGAAGGAAAATTTAAATTAAGTATTTTTCTTGACTGAAATTTCACCTTGTGAAATACTTTAGTAATGGATTACCAAAATTTACAGCCTCTTCCTCACTCAAACGGTCAAATACTAGCGACGCCAGAAAGCACTATTAATTCACTTTCCCCTGCTAAGAAACCATCAGTGAGGACAAAATATAAACTCTTACTTATTATGGGACTTTCGTTTTCGGCAATTGCCTTACTTAGTATTTATTTATACCTATCACTTAACTCGCTTAACTTGGCGATAACATATTTTGTGATAGGTCTTGTTGTATCTGTTATCTTAAACACGGCTGTAGCAATTTTACTTTTGTCAAACAGTACTTATGAACCTAAAGAGTCATATGCAGGTTGGGAAGAAAAATTTCAAGAAACTGCCAACGCATTGGTCCGAAAATCAGAAGAGCTGGAAATTATACGCCAAAAAGGCGAGGATTTGGAAAGAAAAGCATTTATGAATAGGGCCGAAGCCGCAGCAACTTTAACAAGTATTGGGGAAGGAGTTGTCGTAACTAATCCGGAAGGAAAGATTTTGATTTTTAATCAAGCAGCAGAACAAATGACTCATTGGACGAGTTCTGAAGTAGTAGGAAAATTCTGGTTTGAAATAGTTCCGGCAATTGATGAAAATGGAAAATTAATTCATCGGAAAGATAGAGATATGTATAAAGCATTACTCACAGGCAAAAAGGTGTTTGCGCATAGTATATATCTGCAGAAGGGATCAACAAAAGTCTTCGTCGCTGTTACGGCTACGCCAATCGTTTTCGCCAATCAGATTATCGGAGCTGTTGAGGTTTTCAGAAATATTGGCCGTGAAATTGAGGTTGACAGGATGAAATCGGAATTTATTTCACTTGCTTCACATCAGCTCCGTACGCCTTTGTCTGCTTCGAAATGGTTTAGTGAGATGCTTATAAATGGGGATGCGGGACAGCTAAATCCTGAACAGAAGGAGTACGTTGAGAATATTTTCTTCTCAAATGAGAGAATGATTGGCTTAGTTAACTCTCTTCTTAATATTTCACGTATTGAGTCAGGAAGAATAATTATTGATCCAAAACCTACAGATATTAATAAACTTATATTGGAAGTGATAAATGAGATAAAAGTAAAAAGTGACCGTAAAAAACAACATATAATTTTCAGCATCCATTCAGAACTTCCTCAGCTAAATATAGACCCTCTATTAATCCGGGAGGTTTACGTTAATTTACTGACGAATGCATCAAAATATACACCTGATGGCGGAGAAATATCCATATTTGTATCTAAAAAAGATAATGAACTAATCTCTCAGGTAAGTGATACCGGATATGGTATTTTGGAAAAAGATTACAATAAGGTATTTCAGAAATTCTATCGCGGAGAAAATATTATAAAAATTGAAACAGATGGTAATGGTTTGGGTCTTTATTTAATAAAAGCGATAATTGAGTCATCGGGAGGAAAGATTTGGTTTAAATCTGAAGTAAATAAGGGAACGTCGTTCTTCTTCTCCATACCTGTCAGCGGGATGCAGGCAAGAATTGGTGAAGTTTCTCTAAACAGTTAATATGTGTATAATATAATTGTAAATTATAATGTATGAATGAACAAAAGCAAACAATCATGATAGTTGAGGATGAGATCTTACTGCTTGAAGCTATATCCAAAAAATTATCACTAGGGGGCATTTCCACAATTTCATGCAGCAGCGGAACTCAAGCTATTGACTATCTAGAAACTTCAGCAATTCTTCCGGATGCAATCTGGCTTGATTTTCAACTAAAAGATATGGACGGAATAGCCTTCATGCATCATCTTAAGCAAAAAGAAAGATTTACAAAAATTCCGGTAATAGTTGTGAGTAATTCGGCAAGTGAAGAAAAGGTTAAGAATATGCTGGCTCTTGGTGTAAGAAAATATCTTCTGAAAGCATCCTATCGCTTGGATGAGTTAATACCAATAATAAAACATTTTATCGCAGAGGAAAATTCAAAGACATAAATAATATGGCAAAAATTCTTATTGCAGAGGATGACAAATTCCTAGCTAGTGCATACAGAGTCAAACTCAGTAAGGCAGGTTTCGAAATCAAGATGGCTTCCGATGGCCAGGAAGCATTAGACATTCTGGAATCATTTACTCCGGATGTTATCCTCCTTGATCTTATAATGCCTGTAAAAGACGGCTTTTCTGTACTTGAAGAACTAAAAAAAAACAATGAATGGAAAAATATACCTGTAATCGTTGCATCAAACCTAGGACAGAAAGAAGATATTGATAAAAGTATGAAACTTGGGGCTACCGATTATTTCGTTAAAAGCGATATGCATATCAATGATGTTCTCGCAAAGATCAACAATACCCTCAAGTAATAATGCCTCATAGGTATTACCTCGGCTATTAACGACTAGAATTGACAAATTCAGTTTAATTTAGCAAACTTAAGTATAGATGTGACAAAAGCAACAATAGGAAAAAAGAAAATTATAGCTAAAAAAGTATCGCTGACTCAAAACGAGCAAAAACCGATATTGGAAAAACTACCTGTTTCTGAAGAAAAAGCCTTAGATACTTCAGATACAGAAACTCAAAATAAGATCGATGCTATTTTTAAAAAACCTTTACCTATTCAACCGCAGGTAAGTTCGATTTCTCAAGATCATGATGAAGTAAAACCAAAAACAGATACCGATCTCATGGAGAATTTTCCCCAAAACCTTTTTAACATATTAAAGGAATTAGGAGTAATTGATGAAAAAAAACTGACAGACGCCTTTGAGGAAAGTAAAAAAAATAATATTTCTCTTGCGGAACTTCTGATTACCAATGACTTAATTTCAGACGCAGATTTAGGTAAAACTGTAGCAGAATTATTACATTTTCCTTTCATCGAACTCTCAGCTGTAAAAATTCCTTCAGATTTAGTTTATTTAATTCCAGAGGAATATTCCCGTACTCATAAAGTTATCGCTTTTGAAGAAAATGATAAAGAGCTTAAGATCGCAATAGTGGACCCAACTTTAAGCGCACAAGTTACGCAATTTATTGAACAAAAGGCACAAAAAAAACCATCTGTTTTCTATGCAACTCAGCGCGACTTTGAAAAGGCATTAAAGATTTATAAACAAAATCTTCAAAGCTCATATGATGACATGCTCAAGGAACAGGTAAAAACTATCGGAAAAAACGGAATATCAGAGGCCCCAATTGAGCGGATAGTCGATATTCTAATAGAGTATGCTTATGACAATGGAGCCTCTGACATTCATATTGAACCTGAGAAAGAAGGCTCAACTGTAAGATTTCGAATAGATGGTATCATGCAGGAAGTCTTGCATTTTACTCCGGAAATTGACCAACAGGTAGTAGCCCGCATAAAATTTCTTTCCAAACTCCGTACTGATGAACACCTAAGCGCTCAAGATGGAAAGATTCAAACAAGAGTGGAAAATGAAGATTTAGATATCAGAATTTCAATTGTCCCGATTCTGCATGGAGAAAAATGTGTCATGAGACTTCTCTCCGCACGCTACAGGCAATTTGGCTTATCTGATCTCGGCATGAGCTCCTTAGACTTAAAAAAAGTTATGGACGCAAGCAGTAAGCCATACGGCATGATCCTGTCAACCGGCCCCACGGGTTCAGGAAAAACGACATCTATGTACACGATTCTTAAAATCTTAAATACAAAAGAGCGCAATATAGCAACAATTGAAGATCCCATTGAGTATGAGATAAAAGGATTAAACCAAATACAGGTTAATCCAAAAACAAATCTTACATTTGCAGAAGGACTCCGCTCTATCTTGCGTCAGGATCCCAATATTATTTACGTAGGAGAAATAAGAGACAATGAAACAGCAGATATTGCAGTAAACTCTGCAATGACAGGTCATCTTGTTTTATCTACACTTCATACAAATGATGCTGCTACAGCGCTCCCCAGATTTCTGGACATGAATATTGAGCCTTTTCTTGTGGCATCAACTGTAAATATAGTAATTGGTCAAAGATTGGTGAGGAGAATTTGTGATAAATGTAAAGTATCCCAATCGGAAAAAATAATTGATCTTGAGAAACATTTTAATAAAAAATTACTGCAGAAATATTTTAAGGATGTAAGAGATGCAAGAATATATATAGGAAAAGGATGTCCGGTTTGCAGAAATTCGGGATATTCCGGAAGAGTCGGTATTTTTGAGATTCTTCTAATGTCTGAGAAAATTAAAGATCTTGTTGTTGCCAAAAATGACTCTCAAAAAATTATACAGCAGGCTGTTTCAGAAGGAATGACTACGATGATGGAAGATGGTCTTTTTAAGGTACAGCAGGGAATAACTACCATTGAGGAGGTCCTTCGGGCAACAAGAGAATGAAACTGCCAACATTTTCATCAGACATATCATTATTTGAAAAAATAAGCTTATTGGATACATTAGCTTTTACAAAGCATATATCACTGATGTTAAAAAGCGGTATCGCACTCCCTGAATCTATTTTAATTTTAAAAAAGCAGACGTCACACTCCAAATTTAGAAAATTACTTCAAAAGGTTCACGAAGAAATTGCTAATGGCCAGCCTTTACATAAAGCGCTGTCGCAATATCCGCATGTTTTTGATGCATTCTATGTAAGCCTTATCAGAGTTGCGGAAGAGTCGGGCAGTCTTGAGAAAAACCTTGACTATCTTGCTACCCATTTAAAAAAACAGCACGATTTTTCCGGCAAAGTACGGGGTGCATTGCTATATCCGTCAATAGTACTTGGTACTGCACTTATTGCCGGACTTGGGCTGAGTATTTTCGTATTGCCTCAGCTAATTGATCTTTTCGCATCACTTGACATTGAACTGCCGGTAACAACAAAAATACTTTTGCTATTTGCAACAATCATGAGAGACTTTGGTATTTTTTTACTCGGCGGGCTGATATTGTTTTTTGTATTGATACGCTGGGCAATAACTACAAAGATCATCAAACCGCACTGGCATACTTTCCTTCTTTCCCTTCCGGTCCTGGGAATATTTATGCAAAATATAGAACTGGCTTCAATGTTCCGAAATATAGGAACTATGCTTGGAGTTGGAGTACATATATCAACTGCTTTAGATGCACAGCTCGAGACAACATCAAATTGTGTGTACAAAAACTATCTTTCTGAAATTAAAAATGGTGTTAAAAAAGGAAAATCAATTGAAGAAATATTGACAAATTCCAATAAAAAATTTATGCCTTTAATTGCCGTAAGAATGATTGGAGTGGGGGACAAAACGGGAAAACTTGGCGAAACGCTAACTTACCTTGGTGATTACTTCGAGGATGAAGTTGATGAAACGTCTAAAAACCTCTCTACAATTCTTGAACCGGTTATCCTTATCATAGTGGGTCTTATCGTTGCTTTTATTGCAATTTCGATTATCGGACCTATCTACCAATTCACAGGAAGTGTGAAGTAGTAAGGATATATGCTATGCAAGAGGAGAAAACACATGGATTTACACTTATCGAGCTGCTTCTTGTCATATCTATAATTTTAACAATAGGATCTTTTTCAGTTGTTTTTTTCTCCCGTTTTCTTACTCAAAACGCAGTTGCAAATACCCAGGACCGTCTTCTAGGACAGCTTCGGAAAGCACAAATGTATGCGATGATGGGAAAACAAAACGGAAATTGGGGAGTTAGATTTGGATCAAATACGATTACGCTTTTTTTGCAAGGAAATTCAGCATTTGACGAAAAATTTACTGAAAACGCAACTATCTCAATTTCCGGTTTCTCTGAGATTGTTTTTACGAAAACCACAGGCCTACCGAGTACTACCGGAACATACACCGTTATCGGAAATGACTCATCAAAACAAGTTATTGTAAATTCACAAGGAGTTGTAAGCAGATGAAGATAATTGAAAATTTAAAATTGAAAATTGAAAATTCTTGTCAGAGACAGGCGGGTTTTTCACTTATTGAGATTATTCTTGCCGCAGCGCTTTTTATGATCATGGCAACAGGCTCTATCACGGTAATTCTTCAGGGACTTGATTCAAACCGCCTCGGAGAAGAGCAGACTGTTGCTAATCAATACGCTGCAGAAGGCATGGAGGCAGTACGGTCAATTAAAAATCAAGGGTTTAGCAATTTAGTAAATAGTGCGGGTACCGGTATTGCACAGGTAAGTAGCGTTTGGGCTTTTTCGGGAGGCAGTAATATTTTAAGCAGTAAATATACTAGGGTTCTTACTGTGTCAGATGTTCAAAGGGACTGCAGTGGCAATATTGTAGCAAGCGGAGGCACCACAGATTCATTGACAAAAAAAATAATGTCAACTGTTTCTTGGAATTTCACCCCCAGCAGGGCAAATTCCGTACAGCTCTCTACCTATCTTTCAGATTGGAAGCAACCAATTACTTCTCTTTTGGGAGGAGGGATACTTGTATACGGAGATGGCGGAACTACATCTGACGCAATTCGGTATAAGACTCTTGATCCTACTGGTAGTTGGGGAATAGCTGCTTTGACCGCAGATGTTGATAACGGAACAACAAATAGATATTTAAGGGCTGCAAGAATCTTTTCATCTGCTACACGTAATGAAAAAGTTTTAATCTCCAGACATTATAACGGCTCTACCCAATTTATATATGCACAGGTATTTAACGGCACAACTTGGGGAAATGTGGTTCAGCTATCTTCGTGGAACACTTCTAATTTCCTAGATGTAAGAAATTTTGATGGTGGCTATCTAGATAACGGCAACTTTCTAGTTGTTTTCAATGACAACACAAATACTCCTAAATATCGAGTTTGGGACGGCTGTTCTTGGTCTTCTCAAGCTAGTACTATTAATGTTGGAGGCATTCCAAGATATCTCGAGATTGAAGTAAGGCCAGGAGCTAATGAAGCTATGATGGTAGTCTCGGATTCAGCAAGTGATACTAATACCTCTTATTTCAACGGTACAGTTTGGTCTTCTGCAACACAGCACTCTGGAGCAGCTCCCACTAATACCAAAGATCATACTGATTTTGTATGGAGCCGAGAAAATCCGCTAAAAGGTGCCTTAGTTTTTCCTAACGCTGGCAGTGATACTACTTTGACTTTGAAAATTTGGACGGCCAACGGATCTGGTGGTGGCAGTTGGAGCGGTTTGATAAATTCTGCGGCTTCAGGTGGAAGATTGGGGGCAGCCGAGGTAGACAGCAGAAAAGGAGCTGAAGAATTCCTGGCTTGTCAAAAAGACGCAAATAATGATATATACTGTTTTAGAGGAAATTCTACGCCTGCCTGGGTAAGCCCAACTAATAATATACTAACTGCAACCTCACATACTGGTATCCAAAGAAGCTTTAGCGTTGGGTTTGAAAGGACTACGGGAACACAGGCAATAGTGGTTTATTCCGATAATACAGCCACCCCAAAACTTAGGAAATATTCTGCAGGCACTAATGCTTTTGATGCATCAGCGACAAGCTTAACGGCCTTAGGAGGTGTACTTACAACAGCGAGAACAAGACCATTATCAGATAATGATGACATTATGATTTTGATGGGGAATGCTAACAATGATTTATTCAGCATTGTCTGGGATGGTAACGCTGATGCTGTTTACACTACTGGCGGTAAAGCTCACACATCTCATGGTATTAGTGGTTCAGATACCACTGATTTTTGGTATGATTTTGCCTGGGATAAGTTTTGAGCCTAACCTATTTATATAATCTATGTTTTCCAGTAAGCTGATAATTATGAAAAAATTTTTCAACCTCAAGTTTATTCTTATATTAGTTTTTTTGGTCACTATTACGACTATCGTTTCACCATTATTACAATCCTCTTTTCGTGTAAATGCAAAAGAAAAAATAACCATTACCGAATTTCAAGTTCCTACAGACAGCAACAACAGCGGGCCTTATTTTATTACATCAGGGCCCGATGGAAATCTTTGGTTTACGAAGTATAATGTAAATAAAATTGGGAAAATTACTCCTAAGGGAAAGATTACTGAGTTTGTTGTTCCTAGCGGACCCGGCGGTATCACATCGACTCCAGATAGTAATCTTTGGTTCACAGAAGTTTTTGAAAATAAGATCGTACGTTTTACTCTTAGTGGTGATGTTACTGAGTTTTCAATCCCCACTAATAACAGCGGATCTTATAAAATTACATTTGGGACTGATGGCAATATTTGGTTTGCGGAATATGGTGCAAATAAGATTGGCAGAATTACTCCCAACGGTATTATTACAGAATTTGTAATTCCAACAGATAATAGCGGACCACAAGATATTACAGCAGGACCTGATGGTAACCTCTGGTTTACAGAATACTATGCGAACAAGATCGGACGTATTACTACAAGCGGTGAGATTACTGAGTTTGTAATTCCTACCAATAACAGTACTCCACTTGGCATAACAGCTGGACCCGATGGTAATATCTGGTTCACAGAATATAATACATATAAAATTGGGCGGATTACTCCCAACGGTGAAATTACTGAATTTATAATTCCTATAGGAAATAACAATAGCAATCCGAATTATATTACGTCAGCACCCGATGGTAATCTTTGGTACACAAGGGGCTTCAAGATTGGACGAATTACTCCTAATGGCGAAATTACAGAATTCTCGCCACCTACTAAGGATAGTAATCTTTTAGATATTATTACTGGTCCAGATGGAAATATATGGTATACGGATGTAAATTCACATACAATCGGGCGGGTGAATCTTTCTAGCCTTAAAGATCCAGGTCCTCCTGATATGGATTTTGATTTACTCTCTCCATTCAATAATGGAGTTACTTGGAGTGTAGTTAGTGGTTATTATAATAATCGAAATCAGAGTACAACCGAATGCCATATCGGCATAGGCCCTGATCATTGCCGCAATCAGCTTTTTGGTCTTGATATGGTACCTAACCCAGAGAATGATACAGAGATTCTAGCGCCTGGCAATGGAAAGGTAAGTTTCAGAGGAAAACTTGAAGGAGGATGTATCGGATTGCGGATTACCTTGGACAATGGGCTGAATTTGAATGTCTGCCATTTTGCTACATGGAACGTAAATACAGGCGACAGAGTATTACGAGGTAAGGTCTTGGGTACACGGAGCACCCCCCATGTACACCTTAGCTTAGATGACCGGTATAGAATTGGGACTCTTTGCCCGAAGGGCCAATGTTTTTTGCCGATTCCATTTGATGGACAACATACCCTCGAAGGAATGTCGCTAAATCCAGACCCAAACGGAGAAACGGTCACCTTGCCTTATCCGTTGTGTGGCCGAAGAAACGCTAGTTGTCAATTTAAAGTAGTGTTCCAGCAATACCAAGATTTGCAGGGAATATCCAGTAATATAGCTATACCTTAAGTTCATATTGTGATTTTAATTTCTTTCAAAAAAAAGTTTATGATAACCCAACGGGGATTTACCTAGCACCATTTATGTTTTACGTTTATCTTTTAAAGAGCCTATTGCATAACGAGTTTTATGTAGGCTCTACAAATGACCTAAAACAACGTATGAAAGATCATAACCTAGGAAAAGTTTTTTCTACAAAAAGATATATGCCATGGAAATTATTATATTACGAAGCCTATCTATCCGAAAAGTCCGCGAGAATGAGAGAGAAAAGATTAAAATATAACGGTAATGCGATAAGGGAATTAAAAAAAAGAATTGCGCTGGATGTATCCAGCACCACCAAGAACGTGCTGGGTTTACCCAGCACCACTTTTAAAAATGTGCTCAAAAGTGGTGCTGGGTTTACTTTTATCGAGCTAATTCTATATGTTGCTATTGTGACAATTATTCTCTCCGCCCTTGTGCCTTTTGCATGGAGTGCTATTGAAACAGGCGTAAAAAGCGCGGTCCAGCAGGAGGTAAATGCGAACGCGCGGTATCTTAGCGAAAGAATAAAATATGAAATTAGAAATGCGAATTCTATAAATGGTATCGATAATGCCTTGAGTTGTGTCAATAGCATTGAGTTAAATACAACCAATAACGCAATAACAGTCATTGATATCTCCGGTGGAAAAATCAGGATTAGATATGGTGCATTAGGGACTCCTGTTAATTTAAATTCAGATAACACAAGCGTGAGCTGTTTAACTTTTATGAACTACACCTCAGGCGACGCTAAAACAAAACACATACAGTTTACTATAAATATCGCAGCTTCTTTTGCAGCAGCAAGACAAGAATATCAGGATTCGATTGTAGTTGAAAGCAGTGCGGAAGTAAGAAGTAACTAATATTAATTTAAAATTCAAAATGCAAAATTCAAAATTGCAATTCAAAATTCAAAATTTAATAATTTGGGAATTGATTGGAAATTGGAAATTGCCCGCCCCGAGCAAGACCGAAGGGAAAATTGGAAATTCCTCCGAGAGGGGATATGTTGCGATATCAATTATTCTAATTCTAACTGCAGTACTTCTGGGAATTATAGTGACCGTAGCTCATCTTGGAATAGGCGAGGGACAAGCATCTCTTGCTCTCTCAAAAGGCGAAGATACCCTCACTTTTGTAGAAGGATGTGTGGAAGATGTAATGCTCAAAATCAGATCAAATCCCTCATATAACGGGACAGCTATAATGCACAATGGGGAAACTTGCACAATTACGTATAATTCCGGTGGCAGTGGCCCGACTAATTGGGACTTGACTGTATCGCCACCGGCAACTGATGCATATAATCGTAAAATTCGGGTACAATTTACTCGTAACCCGTCACAGATCACATTAAATAGTTGGAAAGAAATCTAAATAATACCTCAACTTATTTACACCAAGAATATTTTCTAGTAAGCTTAGTCAATGAAAGAATTTTTTAAGTTAAAATTCACCTTAATATTAGCTGCTTTAGTAACTATAACGACTATCATAGTAGCTTCATTCTTCGGCTTCTTTGCTCGTGCAGATGCACAGGATATCTTGACAATTACCGAGTTCCCAATTGTTAATGGCAACACTCCTTATGGTATCACGGCTGGCCCTGACGGTAATATTTGGTTTACAGAGTATTATGCGAATAAGATTGGGAGGATTACTCCCGGTGGAGTGATTACAATATTTCTAATCCCCACTAGCCTAAGTAGTCCTGAGGGTATCACGGCTGGCCCTGACGGTAATATTTGGTTTACAGAAAATAGCGCAAACAAGATCGGTCGGATAACCCCTAGTGGTACAATTACTGAATTCCCAATTCCTTCCAGCAATACTAACCAATGGGGTGTTACAAACGGTCCACGAGATATTATATCTGGACCAGATGGAAACCTTTGGTTTACAGAGTTTACTGGGAACAGGATTGGACGAATTACACCAAATGGTGTTTTTACAGAGTTTACACTTCCTAATGTAAGTAGTTTTCCTACTAGCATAACAGCAGGACCAGACGGAAATCTCTGGTTCACTGAAATGAGTAATGCTGTAATAGGACGAATTACCCCTGAAGGTAGTATTACTGAGTTCCCAATTCCAAATCCTAGTCTTGCTATTAGTCATGCTACTGGCATCACGGCGGGTCCTGATGGCAATATCTGGTATACGAGAGGCTATAATAGAGTAATTGGACGAATAACTCCAGATGGAGTTATTACTGAGTTTCCAATTGTTACTACTGATCAGAGCTATCCCAGCGATATTACATTAGGTCCTGATGGTAACTTATGGTATGTTGATAGTTGGACTAAGATTGGACGGATTACTCCCGATGGTGAGATCACAGAGTTCCTAATACCAACCAACAATAGCAGTCCTCAAGGTATCACGGCTGGTCCTGATGGTAATATTTGGTTTACGGAATACGAAGCGAACAAAATCGGAAGAGTTAATCTTACTAACTTGCCTACTCCACCACCAAGTTTCTTTCTCAATGTACCCTTGTTGAAGCAAGGAATATTTCCTTTTAACGATAATGATCCTGTTTGGGAAGGGGATGAGTATGATCATGGAAATAGTCAGTCTCTATGGTGTGGTACAACAATTGCAAGTTGCGGGTGCGCTGCGACATCGATTGCAATGGTATTAAGATACTACAATATAGTAAATCCCGTTGAGGGTACAGTTACCACGCCGTCAGCTGTCAACGACTATTTTAATCAGAACACACAATGCGGAATAAACGGTTGTGTAAGTTTGGGATATTCGTTTGGGGATGTTCGCTGGACAGCAGTTAATAACTATTCAGCTGAAGCACACAAAAATTATGGTACACAAAAAATAATATACGATGGTGGCGGAAGCTACGATGTGTCAATCGTAACGCAAGATATTAATGACAGTGAGCCAGTGATTCTTGGAGTACCTAATCATTGGGTTGTAGCAACTGGAATTTCAGGCGACACATTTACCATTAACGACCCGCTTTACAGCAGAACCCTACTTAGTGATCCTGCCTACAATAATACTGCAGTTCAGGGTATCAGACGATACAAGAAAACAAATAGTGATTTTAGCAGCATTGAGGTTGCGGTATTAGCACCAGCCCAAGTAATTATTACTGATCCTGATGGAAATAAGACAGGTTTTGAGCCAAATTCATCAATTGTTGTTAGTAATATTCCAAACTCAAGTTATTTTTTTGATGAAGCGCTTGCAGATGATACAGGCCAACGCCCTGCGCCTCCACCTAATGCAGGAGTGCATTGGGCTATTGTACAGACTCCGCAAGTTGGCCAATATCAAATCGAGGTAATCGGATCTTCAAATCAGCCATACAGCTTTGCAATCTATGGATCAGACCAGGATGCAAATGTAGGCTTTAAACTTTTTGAAGGGCAGCAATCTTCTACCTTGCCTGTACACTATTTATTTGAGTATAGTCCGATTCCTAACGAAACAGCAATCTCTCAGCAGGTTCCTATAGATGTTAAGCCAAATGGAAACTCAGATATTATTAATCCGAAAAGTAATGGAGTTATTCGTGCAGCGATTCTATCAACCGACACATTTGATGCTATGACGGTAGACTCTCTATCAGTAAAACTTGGTCCAAGCAATGCAAGTGCAAATAAAAATATCCAGACAAAGGATGTAAATGGCGATAAAAAACTTGATCGTGTTTTTTACTTTTCCACAAACCAGACAGGTATAAGCAATGGTGACACTATGGTTTGCCTCTCGGGCAAAACTACTGATGGATTTAATATTAAAGGATGTAGCACTATCAGAACAGTACCTTAATTAAACATCTCTTTCAATCTCTTCCAACACCGATCTCCTTCAACACCTGGGGTTGCACCGATCTCCTTCAACACTCCTTCAACACCGGGGGTTGAATGAGTTCCAACCTAAGGATTAATTTTAAAAAATATGGTACTATAAAAATTATGCCTTATAGAAAAACGCTTCTGGTACAAGATCAGATATATCATGTTTTCAATAGAGGGGTAGCCGGACTACCTATTTTTGCTTCGGTAAAAGACTATTCCAGGTTTTTAGAATTAGTTGATTATTATCGTTTTATTAATACGCCTTTCAGTTTTTCTCATTTAAAGAAAAAGCTGGAGGAGAAAAGGAAAAAAATTTTATCAGATTTGAAAGAAAAAGATGAAACTCAAGCAGAGATATTAGCCTATTGTTTAATGAACAATCATTTCCACTTTTTACTAAAACAATTAACTAAAAGTGGTATCAGCAGCTTTATGGCAAACCTGCAAAACGGCTATGCAAAATACTTCAATATTAAAACCCGCAGAGCAGGACCCCTGTTTCAGTCTATATTTAAGTCAGTAAGAATAGAGACTGATGAGCAACTGCTTCATGTTTCAAGATACATACATTTAAATCCTTCAACAGGATATTTAGTAGATGCCAATAATTTACATACTTACAAATGGTCGTCTTTGTCTGAATATCTAGGAGAAGTTACAAATAATTTAAGCTTCATCAGTAAAGATATGATTTTAGGGCTCATTGGAGGAGCTGATAAATACCGTCAGTTTGTGTTTGATCAAGCCCAATACCAAAGGAAACTTGGTCTGATTAAACATCTTATTATTGAATAAAATCCTTATGTTGGAAGCTATCTAACACCGGGGGTTATAGAGTTACCTAACAAGTTGGAAAGAACAGTAAATTTTGTCCCCTTGACAAGCAGTCTAAAGTATGTTCATACTTAATATATACATGAAAAAATTGCTCAAGAAACTTCCGGCGAAACTTTCAACTTTCAATTCTCAATTCTCAATTCTTCAAAAAGGTTTCACTCTAATCGAGCTTCTTATTGTTATTGCGATTATTGCAGCTCTTGCAATTGCTGTATTTGTAGCTCTAAATCCAGCCCAAAGACTTAAGGACGCGAAAGATGCAAGAAGAACCGCAGATGCAGATACTATTTTAACAGCAATTCATGCATCTATTGTTGATACTAAAGGAGCATTACCTACGGGGCTCACAACGAGTATGCTAGAAACTCAACTTGGCACAGGTGTTGCAGCTGATTGTAGTCCAGTTACAACTGGAGGATGTAGTGTAGCAGCAAGTACTGCCTGTGTTAACCTCGCAACCCCGCTTGCTAAATACTTAAAATCAATGCCTATCGACCCAACAGGCGGTACGACATTTACAGCGTTAAAAACTGGTTATTCAGTCACCGTTGACGCCAATAATATTGTTACAATCAAAGCTTGCGGTGTAGAAGGCACAACAAACATCTCCGTATCTCGTTAAGTAAGGTATGACTCTGTTTAGGAAAGCTCTTGTTTGCTATGTTGGCAGCAATTTTTTAGAAGTATTTGAACCAAACAGCAACAACCAACAGAAACTTTCTTTCTCTCCCGAATCCATTCAGCACTCAGAAATAATTGACAAAAAAAAATATTCGGAAGAGCTTGAGAAGTTTATTGAAGGATTAAAGCTAAAAACCGGTAAAGGAATTATTCTTTTATCTGCCGAGCTTGTTTATGCAAGCGACATTGATATTACAAATAAAAATGAAAAAGATGAGGCCGAGAAATTTTTAACTGCAGTTCCTCTCTCAGGAAATAATATTGCTGTAATTTCGCTTCACAACAAAAATAAACTCCGGATAATTGCGGCGAATAAAAAACTTTACGAAGGAGTGCTTGAAGTACTTAAAATAAGTAACGTTGAGATTTTTTCTGTCGCTCCGATTTCTGTTTTTCCCAATAGGACAAGTGGTCAGGAGTTTACTGCGCAGGAAGCAAGAAAGATTACCGGAGAGAAAAAAATACTTCAAAGATATAATTTTTTGCAGAGTAAAGACAACCCTCAAGGCGATAAGGAAATGGCTAATACAAGAGACGATCTTGAAGTAGGAGAAGTGGGAAAAAAGAGCATGCGAAAACAGTATATACTTCTTGCTATAAGCGTTATTCTCTTGACATGTGCGATTGGATATCTCCTATTGTGGTCTAAGACTATTCCAAATCCTTGGTTTAAAAAGTCGGAATCTCTACGTCCGAAGCCCGGAGCAGTGACAGTTCCCTCTCCAACTTCTCAACCTAAGACCACGACAAACCCTTTGACGGATAAGTCGGCAATAAAAATTCAAATTCTTAATGGATCAGGTATCGAAGGCCAGGCAGGAAAATTAAGTGATCTGTTACAAGGAGTTGGGTATAACAATGTCACTACAGGAAATACAAATAATTTGGAGCAAAGAACAACTATTATGTATAAGAAACTAGTTCCAAAAGATATGCTTACTGACATAACGGATACTATTAAAAACGATTTTCCTGATCCGACATTACAAGAAGCGAGTAAATCAGCAGAATTTGATATTCTTATTACTACAGGCAGCTTCTAATACTTAGATCGTAAGAGATATTAAAGGTAGGCGATGATTGCGTTGGCCCAAAGAGAATAGCCTTTGTCTGAAGGATGAAATCCATCTCCGGAAATCAAACCTGCATGCTTCTTGCTATGAGTCTTACTTCCCCCATGAAGATCAATAAGAATGCACCTGAACTGCTTTGCATGTTTATCAATAACTCTATTTAATCTTCTTGTCATAAATTTAGCTAAATACCTTACGAAAATCGATAGAGAGGGGAGCAGGGAAACATCAGGAATATTACTAATAATAATTCTTGCGTCTGTTTTTTCTTTAAGAGTTTTGATCAAATAAAAGTAATCTTTTTCAAAATGCTTAAGTTTTGTTCTTCTGTGAAGGTCATTTCCGCCGACTGAAATAGTTATTAGATTGGGTTTAAGCTCAATGGTTTTGGGAAGCTGTGAGTCGATTACATCCCTGACCTTAGCTCCTCCTTTGCCTAGATTGTGGAAAACTGCTTCTTCTTTGTCTTTCTTTATCTTCTCAAAAACCAATGAGGGAAATGATTTCGAAGAATGACTTGCGCCAATACCTTCAACAGTGCTGTCTCCAATTGCAACATATACAAACTTTTTTGGCTGCCAAATTAATTGCTTTATTCTTATTATCAGTCTGGAGTTTATAAAAGAGAAGATTTTCATACCCAAATTATACCAAAATTGAACCTAAAAATCAAGAGATCAGCACACTTAGCCTTAAGTCGAAAACTTTAATAATTTTGGTTTTAGCTCAGTTTTTGGTAAAATAATAGCGCTGCGCCAGTAGCTCAATGGACAGAGCAACTCCCTTCTAAGGAGTAGGTTGGAGGTTCGATTCCTCTCTGGCGCGCAAGAAGAATCTAGAGTTCAGAGTTTATAATTCAGAGTTTCGCATACAATTTTAAATTTTGAATTCTAAATTATAAATTGATTTGGTGGATGTAGCTCAGCAGTAGAGCGCCTGCTTGTGGAGCAGGAGGTCGCGGGGGCAGCACCCGTCTTCCACCCATAAATCTAAACTATAGTTATTGCTTTCCTCTTTTTTTGCTATACTAATTAAGTGAAGACGATTACAGACTATCTTTCCCGCAATCAGTTCGTAGCAGCTCTTGCTCTGATAGCGCTCGGATTATTTTTATTTCAGATAAAGGAAATCCTTATAATAATCTTCGTTTCTTATATTCTCATGGCCGCAATTCATCCTGCGGTCGGATTTTTGGAGCGGCGGAAATGGCCGCGCCTGCTTTCAATTTCCGTTATTTATCTCGTAATAATTGCAATTATTCTTCTTCTGATAGTGCCGATAATTCCGTTTTTTGTATCTCAAATTCAAAACCTCATCGAAAACTTTCCTTTCTACTTTGAGAAGGCGGCCGAAACTCTTGGTATCCAAATTGAATCTTCAAGCATCAATTCTTCATCTGCCATCCAGAATATAGGCAATAATTTAGTTTCGATCACAAGCACGGTCTTTGGAGGAATAATTTCCTTCTTCACAATTATCGTAATAAGTTTTTATTTACTTGTTTATCACGACCGCTTTGAAAAGCTCGTGGTCAACATGTTTCATGAGAATAAAAGAGAAAAAGCACGGGAAACTTTTGCTCAAGTAGAGAACTCTCTGGGAAATTGGGTCAGAGGACAGCTTATCCTTTCTGTATCCATTGGTATAATTTCATGGATATTTCTGTCTGTTCTTGGAATTAATTATGCTTTTCCGCTTGCATTTCTAGCCGCAATTCTTGAAGTGATACCCACAATTGGTCCTGTTCTTGCCTCAATTCCCGCCATAATAGTAGCACTTACGATTTCTCCAACACTTGCCATCGTAGTCACGGTAGGCTACATAATTATCCAGGCACTTGAAAATAACATCCTTGTCCCGAAAATAATGCAGACAGCAGTGGGGCTCAACCCAATTGTAATAATTATAGCAATTCTTGTAGGAGGAAGTTTACTGGGAGTATGGGGAGCACTTATCTCAATCCCATTCCTCTCAATGCTTGTAATAATCCTCACCGCATTGAATGACTGAGTCCTACGTTAACATTTGCTTTTAACCCCTTTAACCTCGCAGGTTAAGAGCCTAAAACCTGCGAGGTTGGTTTGTTTACACGCGAATGGTGAGCCTGTCGAACCAGAGCGGGATAGGGGAGTCGAACCCCTCTTTTTTGCTTGGAAAGCAAATGTTGAGCCGATCAACTAATCCCGCAATTCAAAGATTATACCAAAATTTTATTGTCGGGGACAGAGGACTCGAACCTCCGACCTCTCGGTCCCAAACCGAGCGCTCTAGCCAACTGAGCTAGTCCCCGAAATTATTCCATCTTGGACGACTTCTACGCTTGTCCAATCTCGCACTGGTATCAGTATATCTATCCGCTGCAAACTGTGAATCCACAAATTCTTCGGAACTCATAAGCTGTCTTTTGTTTACAATCCTAATTTGAGAACTTAAATTTAATTTAGGACACCCATCGCATCCATTTTCTTCATTTCTAAAATTTTTTCTATTTGTATCGCTACAATACCCTCTTCCATTTGTAACCTCGACAACATAAGAATTAATACAAAGTCTTGGATCTGTAATTTCTTTTTTAACCATATCTAAGTGCCGCGGGAGAGAGTCGAACTCTCACGTCCTTGCGGACAAAGGCTCTTAAGGCCCTCGTGTATACCATTTCACCACCGCGGCTTGTCTCGCCATTCTCAGGCGGACGCCTATGTATTTTACTTTAAATAAGAATCATCTTCAACTTTCTGTTATAATCCGCTCGTATGAAAGAGACTTTGAGAAATCCGGAAATTTCCGAATACAAGCCTCCTTTTATTGTAAGAAATGCTCTGACGGCTCATCTTATTGCGTATGGAGTTGACCTTAAGCTTGGGAAAGGATTAAATACTGATGGTCATAAATTATTGAGAAAACTTATCGTAAGAGCCTGTCAGGGAGGTAAAGTCTCAATAAGCAGAGAAGCTTCTAGGACATATCACGGAGCAGATTTGAGCATTGAAGTCGATGGATGGCAAAATATTCCCCCATCCGGTCCTACCATGCTCATTGGAAATCATACTTGGGGAGGACCTTTGCAAAGTAATGGACAATTTATAGAAATGGCAAAACAAGGCTATTATGCCCGGGGCAATGTTGAAGATGAAAACGTAAGAGAACCATTTGCTATTATGCAGAGAGGTTTGGACAAAGGCCCTGTCGGCAAATATTTTACGGGAATATTCTATGAAATTGCCGGGAATGCTTTAAATTGCGAAATTGTCTCAATTCCCAAATTTGGCAAAAATGAAGAAAATAAAGAAGTTGTTGAGGTCGTAAATCATCAAGGTCTTCGGCCGATCGCCACCCAAAGAATAATCGATGGCGGAGCGGCATTATGGCTTCCTCAAGGGACACACAGAGAACCGGATGATTTACGTTTTCCAGAAAACAAAGGCACAGGATTTCTAAGAAGAGTCTATGACGCAGATCGTTTTGTTCAGCTTGTCCCCGTCAGGTCGATACCAGATGCTAAAGGAAATGTAAAAATAGTTTTTGGACAAGCGGTCGATCTGGGACATGTAATGAAAAACGGAGGAATTAACTATTTTTCCCAAAACCACATTTCAAAACTAAGTTAATTTCTAGCTATGCTCGGGTGGCTCAATGCCTAAAGTTTTAAGAGAATAATCAAGTAAATCCTTCATTT
>ERZ1292623.995-Hain-H51-01um-R1-995-length-28337-cov-41_pt1 | contig 28337 bp, 18 predicted proteins | sample MGYA00564398_ERZ1292623 | MGnify/ENA primary metagenome ERZ1292623 (study PRJEB36523, sample SAMEA6512633) | groundwater metagenome | collected 2019-01-07 | study: AquaDiva: Metagenomics assemblies of 32 groundwater samples | reverse complement strand
TATTTCTGCAACTTCTCGCTGTTCCAGTCCATGCCCGATCACTGGGCGATTGACCAGATCTTTCCGGTGCTGCCCTTGTCACGGCTGAACGAGGAACCCACCCGGCGTGCGGTGCTCGAGGACATCACCTGCGATTCGGACGGCCGCGTGGATCTGTACGTGGACGGTGAGGGCATCGAGACCAGCCTGCCGCTGCATGCACTCAAACCCGGTGAGCCATACCTGCTCGGGATCTTCCTGGTCGGCGCCTACCAGGAAATTCTCGGCGACATGCACAATCTGTTTGGCGACACCGACTCGATGCAGGTCGAGCCGACCGCCGACGGTGGATATACGCTCACGCAATTGCGTCGAGGCGACACCGTCGATTCGGTGCTGCGCTTTGTAAATTTTGAGCCCGACGACCTACGCGCGGCCTACCGCGCCAAGGTGGGCGCAATCACCGGGCTGGATGAAACGCAGCGCCGCGCCCTGCTCGCCGAGCTCGAAGGCGGGCTGGAAGGGTACACCTACCTGGAAGACTGACGCCTCAGCCCGCGCCGGGCCGGATTTCAAGCCGCAGCGCGCGGATGCCGAGTTGTTTCAGTTGGTCGCCGACCGCATCCAGCTGGTCAATCTGCTGATAGGGTCCGAGGCGCACGCGGTGATAGACCTTGCCGCGCACCTCGACCTTCTGGATGTGGGCGATCAGCCCGGACAGCGCCAGCCGTGCCTTGAGTTGGTCGGCATCCTCGAAACTGGCGAACGAACCCGTCTGCAGCACATAGGTGACGGCGCGGTTCGCCGTTCGGACCGGTTCCTCGCGCACCCGCCGGTCGGGCAGCACCTTCTCGTTTTCCAGCAGCGTATAGAACTCGTAATGGGGTTTGGTTCGCGCGACCGGTTTGTCCGCCTTCGTTTCGCGGCGTTCGCCCGCGGCGGTTTTCGGAGGATCGCGATGCCGACCGGCCTCGATCAGGTTACCGAGGCCGCCGCGACGATCGATGCTCTTGCTGATCAGTTGCCAGCCGTAGACCACCGCCACACCGACCGCGATGCCGATCAGCACCAGCCACAGGCCGCGGAAGCGCCCCTTTTTTCCACCCGATTTCCGGCGAGTTGCCATGCGACCAGCTTACATCGATTCCGGGGCCGATACACCGAGCAGCCCCAGGCCGTTGGCCAGCACCTGGCGGGTGGCGTCGATGAGGTTGAGGCGGGCGTCGCGCAACGCGCCGTCCTCAACCAGAAAGGTGTGGGTGTTGTAGTAGAGATGGAAATCGGCCGCCAGTTCACGCAGGTAATAGGCCAGCTGATGCGGTTCGTGCGTCAACGCCGAGGCCTCGACGATTTCCGGGTAGCGGCCAAGGCGTTGCAGCAGCACCTGTTCGTGGGTCTCGGTGAGCCGTGCCAGGCCGGCCAGGCCGCGTGCCGGATCGCGCGCGAACCCCTTTTCCTGCAGTTGCCGGAACACGCTGTGGATGCGCGCGTGCGCGTACTGCACGTAATACACAGGGTTGTCGGCGGATTGTGATTTGGCCAGGTCGAGATCGAAATCCATGTGCTGTTCGCACTTGCGCAGCACGTAGAAAAAGCGCGCCGCGTCGTTGCCGACGTCGCGGCGCAGCTCGCGCAGCGTCACGAACTCACCCGAGCGTGTCGACATCTGCGCCTTTTCGCCGCCGCGGTACAGGATCGCGAACTGCACGAGCAGCACGTCGAGCCTGGCCGGGTCGTCACCGATGGCGGCCAGCGCCGCCTTCACGCGCGGCACGTAGCCGTGATGGTCCGCGCCCCAGATGTCAATGACGCGCGCAAAGCCACGCTCCAGTTTGTGGGCGTGGTAGGCGATGTCGTGGGCGAAGTAGGTCTTCTGGCCGTTGTCGCGCACCAGCACGCGGTCCTTTTCGTCGCCGTAGTCGGTGGAGCGGAACCAGAGCGCGCCGTCCTTTTCATAGGCATGGCCGCTGGCTTTCAGGCGCGCGATCGTGCGGTCGGCGGCCCCGGTCTCGACCAGCGCCCGCTCCGAGTACCACTCGTCGTACACCACGCCGAATTCCTCCAGGTCCTGGCGGATGTCATCGAGGATGACTTGCAGGCCCAGGTCGAAGACCGTTCGATAGGCAACCGGGCCGAGCAATTGCTTGGCGCGTTCGATCAGGGCGTCGACGTGTTTTTCCTTGTCGCCGCCCTCGGGTTCGTCGGCCGGCACGTCGTCGAAGACCTTCGCAGCCGGGTGGCGATATTTATCGGCATTCTCGCGATGCAAGGTGGCGCCGATGTCGTAGATGTAATCGCCCTTGTAGCCGTTGGCCGGGAAGTCGAATTTCTCGCCGCACAGCTCCAGGTAGCGAAGCCAGACGCTGGTGGCGAGGATGTCCATCTGCCGGCCGGCGTCGTTGATGTAGTACTCGCGGTGCACGTCGAAGCCGACGGCCGCGAGCAGATTGGCGACCGTGGCGCCGTAGGCGGCGCCGCGCCCGTGGCCGACGTGCAGCGGGCCGGTGGGATTGGCCGAGACGAATTCGACCTGCACGCGCTTGCCGCCGCCGACGGTACTGCGCCCGAAGTCCTGCCGTTGCTCCAGGATTTCGCGCACCACGGCCAGGGCGGCCTCGGGGGCGAGAAAGAAATTGATAAAGCCCGGCCCGGCAATCTCGACCCGCACCACCAACGACGAGCTGGGCAGGGCCTTGACGATGCGTTCGGCCAGCTCGCGCGGTTTGGCGCGCGCCGGTTTGGCCAACACCAGTGCCAGATTGGTGGCAAAGTCGCCGTGTTCGCGGGCGCGGGTGCGTTCCACCTCGATGCGATACTCGCCGGCCGGCAGCGCGCCGGTGGCCTGCAGGCCGGCCAGCGTTTGGGCGAGGAGCTGTTCGATTTCGTGTTTCACGTCAGTGTCAGGCGAAGGGCGCGCCGATTCTACCGGTGCGTTACCCCGGCGGAAAGCAAGGCCGGTTCAGTCGCCCAGCTGTTGACGGTGGTAGCGGCTGACCGGGTCGTTCCGCTCTTCGGCCAGACGCTGGAAACCCTGGCGCGCGGCCTTGGTCTCCCCCGCCCGCAGTGCGCGATAGGCGCGCTCGTAGTCCGCCAGCCACCCGAGGTCGGGATAACGGCCGTCGTGAATCAGCTCGTAGAGGCGCACCGGCTCCTGCCGGCCGCGCACGCGCGTGGTGTCCACTTCGCGCACACGCCCGGCGAACTCGGCGGCGACCTGGGCGTGGGTGAACTCCGACAGCAGGATGGTGGTGCCGTAGGTCTTGTTGAGCGCCTCGATGCGGCTGCCCAGGTTCACGGCATCGCCGATGACGGTGTAGTTAAACCGCGTATTCGAACCCATGTTGCCGAACACCATGGGGCCGGTATTGATGCCGATGCCGATCTGGAACGTGGGTTTCTGCTGGCGTTGCCACTCGCGGTTCAGTTCAGCGAGCGCGTCGGCCATGCCGAGCGCGGTGCGGCAGGCGGCCAGGGCGTGATCGGCCCGGACGATGGGCGCGCCGTAGTAGGCCATGATGGCGTCGCCGATGTATTTGTCGAGCGTACCGTCGTGGTGAAAGATCTCTTCGGTCATGCGCGTGAAGTAGACGTTGAGCAGATGGACCAGCTCTTCCGGGGCCAGGGTTTCGGAGAAGGTGGTGAAACCGCGGATGTCGGAGAACAGCACGGTCAATTCGCGTTTTTCTCCGCCCAGTCTGAGTTGTTCGATGTTCTCAGTGACCAGGTCGACCACTTTGGGCGCGAGGTAGTATTTGAAGGCGGTCTTGATCTGGTGTTTTTCATGCTCGGCCGTGAAATATTTCATGAGCGCGGTCGACACGAACATCAGCACCAACAGGCTGCTCGGGTAGACGACGTTGAGCCACACCCCCTGGCCGCGGAACAGCACCACCACGATCGCCAGATAGCCGGCAAAGACCACGCCGCTGATGGCCGCCGCCAGCGGCAGCCGCGTGCGCGGCAGCCACCAGGCCAGCGACAGGCCGACGATGAGCAGCACCAGGAAGTCGATGCCCAGTGTCCAGCCCGGGCGGCGCAGAGAACTGCCGTCGATCAGGTTCTGGATAACGGTCGCGCGTACCTCCACGCCCGGGAACAGGACACCGTGCGGGGTGACGCGGATATCGCCGATGCCCTTGGCGGTGCCGCCGACGATGACGACGCGGTCGCGGAAGCGGGCCGGGTCGGCGCGCCCGGCCAGCACCTCGGCCGCCGACACGGTGGGGATAGTACGTTCCAGACCGTAATACCTGATCAACGCCCGGCCGAACTCATCGGTGCTGACGATACGTGAACCGATGGCCAGGCTGTCGACGCCGTCGCTGGCCACGTTAAGGGTCAGCGCCGGGTGGCCCAGGTAGCCGCGCACCGCCTGCACGTCGGCGGAGGGGTAGAACTGGCCGCGGTAACGCACCACCAGCGGCGCCCAGCGCAACGCGCCGTCGCGATCCGGGAAAATGTTGATGTGTCCGGCGTAGCGTCCGGCCGCCTGCAGGGCGGGAAGATTGGCGATCGCGCCCTTGGCTTCGCTGACCGCCGGCGGTAGTCCGCCGCCGCGCGTGCGCACGATGGCGATCGCCTGTGGGCGGATGCGCCGGTGAGTGGCCTCGGCCTCGGCGGCGCTGAGATGATAGGCGTCGTCCTGGCCGAGCAGAAACACCAGGCTCAGGACCACTTTGCCGGAGCGGGAGATGGCGCGCGACAGCGTGTCGTCCGCGGCCAGCGCCTGCCGGAGCGGCGCGTACAGCCGGCGGGTGTCGGCACCGCCCGCAGTCTCCAGCCGTTCGATGGCCGCCAGCAGCTCGCGGTTCTCCTGTTCGGAAAAGAAAATGTCGAGCGCGATCACGCGCGCGCCGGCGCGATCGAGCCGGTCGACGAGCTCGGCGATCTTCTTCCGGCTCCACGGCCAGCGGCCGTGGACGTTGAGGCTTTGCTCGTCAATGGCCACGATCGTGACCGCCGGCCGCGCCGGCGGCTGCATGAGCGTGCGCAGGCGCATGTCGTAGGTCTCCAGCTCCAGCTGATCCATGAGCGGTACGCCGACGTAGAAGGCAATAACCATCAACGTGGTCAAGGCAAGGCCGACCGCCCGGGCGGAGCGGGTCAGGATCAGCGAGGCGCGGGGGTTGGGCATGTCGTCTATTCCTCGCGCGCCATCAATTGCTCCAGCTCACGCCGGCTCGCGCGCCGCATCGGTTGACCGTCGACCGGCGATAGCGGCGTCTCGCGTGCTGCCACGGTTCCCAATACCCCCAGCTCCACGGCGACGCCATCGGCGTCGAACCGGTAGGCGGGGATGACCGCCTGACGATCGCCGCCGTAACGCAGGCGGCGTTCGTACAGGTCGTGAGGTATGCGGTGCTCGTCGAGAAAGTGTCCGACTTCTTCCGCGCTGTCGGCGGTGAGCAGCAATTCGATGGCCGTGTGCTCCGTCACCGTGCCCGACAATACCGGTCCGACCAGCCGCGGTTCGAAACGATCCAGAAAACCCATGGCCTCGAGCGCCAGCGTGCGCAGCCGCCGACGCCGCGCCGGCAACGCCTGGCCGTGGAAAAGTTGCAGGTGGTCCTGCAAGGCCGCCTCGATCTCGTGATTGGCCGGCAGGTGACGGTGGTCGTGAGCGAGACCGAGCCGCTCGCAGGCGCGGCGCTTGGCGGCGTGGAAATCGCGCACGCCCTCATCGGCCATCAACCGCGCCGCCTCGGCACAGATTCGTCGGCGTAGCTGGTCGCTGGCGTGGCCGGCTCGTGGGTGCACGGTCAGAAGAGCTGTTGGCGGATGTTGTCCGGGGACGGGCCGGCCGGCGCCGAGGTGGTCGGCGGTCGCGGACCTTCAGGCTGGCCGGATGGCGTAACGGTCGATCCCGGCGGTGCGTCCTTGAGGAAGAATTCCTCGATAGCGCCCTCCTCTCCTTCCTTCGCCGGCTCGCCGGTTTCGCTGTTGATCCAGTGCCGGACGATGCCGGCCGGGACGGCCAGCGGTTTTTCCTTCACGCCGTCCAGGGCCTGGCGCATGAATTCGATCCACATCGGCAGGGCGGCGCGGTTGCCGGTCTCGGCGCGGCCGAGCGGCGTGTTTTGGTCGAAGCCGATCCACGACACCACCACCAGGTCGTGGGTGTAGCCGGCGAACCAGGCATCGCGGTAATCGTTGGTGGTGCCGGTCTTGCCGGCCAGATCGCGGCGCTTGAGCTGTTCCGTGGCGGCATAGCCGGTGCCGGCGCGGATCACGTCGCGCAGCATGGTGGTCATGAGAAAGCTGATCTCCGGGCTCAAGACCGACGGCGCCGCCACGACCGGCTTCTTGTCTTTGCTCCCCGGCCCAGCGACCGCTTTCGGGTCCGGGCAGTTCGGACAGACGCGCGCCGGGTTGGCCTCCTCCAACACCTTGCCGTTGCCGTCCTCGACGCGCAGGATGAAGTAGGGTTCGATGCGATAGCCGCCGTTGGCGAACACCGCGTAGGCGCGTGCCATCTCCAGCGGGCTGACCGAGGCGGTGCCGAGCACCAGCGTCAGGTTGCGGCCCAGCTTGTTCCGCTCCCGCTCGAAGCCGAACCGCTCCAGGTATTCGACCGCGTAGGTCGGGGTGATGGCGCGCAGCAGCCGGATCGAGACCAGGTTGAGCGACAGCGCCAGCGCTTTGCGCAGGCGTGTCGGCCCGACGAATTTTTTGTTGTAGTCCTCGGGCCGCCATTCGACCTCGACGGAAGCGTCGTACTCGACGATTGGCGCGCCACTGACGGTGGTGGCCGGGGTAAAGCCCTTGTCCAGGGCGGCGCTGTAGATGAATGGCTTGAAGCTGGAACCCGGCTGGCGGCCGGCCTGCACGGCGCGGTTGAAGCTGGAATGATAGAAATCGTAGCCACCGGACAGGGCCAGGATGGCGCCGTCGTTCGGATCGAGCACGACGATCGCGCCGCCGACATCCGGAATCTGGGCCAGTTGCCATTCGATCTTGTCATCGGGTTTCTTGGGGTCGGGCACGAGCGGCGGAGTAAGGCGTTCCAGGTAGACCAGGTGACCGATGCGCAGCAGATCGGAGGCCCGGGCGGGCGCGCCCGCCACCGAATTTTCATCGACGTAGCGCCGCGCCCACGAAAGGCCAGGCCAGCTGACCTCGATCGTTGATCCTTCCTGGGTGTAGGCCTGAATCGATTTTTCCAGCACCTTGACGACGATGGCCGGGATCAGCCCACCCACCTCGCGATGATCCTTGAGCGCGTCGTCGAGTCGCACCCGGTCGTTTTCGCCACGCAGGGTGATATGGCCGACCGGGCCGCGATAGCCGTGGCGGCGATCGTACTCCAGGAGGCCGAGGCGCAGGGCGCGGTTGGCCGCCTTCTGGTGCTTGAGGCGGATGGTGGTGTAGACATTGAAACCGCCCGCGTAGGTCTTTTCGGCATAGCGTTCGATCATGTACTGGCGCACCATCTCGGCGATGTGCGGGGCGTCGGCGGCGAAGCGGAAGGCATGCCGGCTGGCCGTCTGCGGTGCCTCGACCGCTTCCCGGTATTGCACTTCGGTGATATAGCCGAGCGCGTGCATGTGCTTGAGCACGTAGTTGCGCCGCTCGGTGGCGTTCTCCGGGTTGTTCAGCGGGTTGTCGCGTGACGGCGCCTTGGGCAGACCCGCGAGCATGGCCATCTCGGCGATCGTCAGCTCCTGGAGTTTCTTGCCATAGTAAATCTGCGCGGCCGCCGCAAAGCCGTAGGCGCGGTGACCCAGAAATATCTTGTTGATATAGAGTTCAAGGATTTCTTTCTTGGAAAGCTCACGTTCGATCTTGAAAGCCAGCAGGATCTCCTTGAGCTTGCGCGTGTAGGTTTTTTCCGGTGACAGCAGGAAATTGCGCGCCACCTGCATGGTGATGGTGCTGGCCCCCTGGGCATGCGAGCCGGCGCGCACGTTGCGCCAGGCGGCGCGCACGAAGCCGACGTAATCGACGCCGTGATGGTAGAAGAAGGCGTGGTCTTCGGCGGCGAGGATGGCCTTGATCAGTGGGTCTGGCACCTCCTCGATCCTGACCGGGATGCGTTTCTCCTCGCCGAACTCCGCGAGCAGTTCGCCGTCGGCGGTGAAGACGCGCATCGGGACCTTGAGGCGGGGGTCGGAGAGCTCATCGAGATTGGGCAGGGTCGGCGTAAGGACCAGAGCCACCAGGGTGGCGGCCAGCACCAGGATCGCAATCAGGCCGGATAGCCCCAGCAGGGCGCGCATCCACCAGGCTTGCGGGAGCTGCCTCAGCAGGAACCTGTTGATTCTAATGAACTTATTTTCGCCCTGCTCGGACGGCGGCGGACTGGCCTCGGTCATGTGGAATTGGGTAGCGAGAGACTATATTGATTGGCAGTTCTGGGCGGGGCAACGACATCGCGAGTATACCTAAGCGACCCGCATCGAAAAGCGAATTTGTACACAGAATTTGTAATGGTCTATAGTTGGATTTAGTATCTAATCCATATTATATTTATCCGGTATAACTTCCGGAATAATAAGAGGAAACCCGTGCCATCATTGGAGGCGTTGTTTAGCAAAAAGAAGCCGCCGTTGCTCGGCGTTGACATCAGTTCGTCGGCCGTCAAGGTGCTTGAGCTCAGCAAAAACGGCGACTCTTTCCGTGTCGAGCGCTACGCGGTCGAACCCTTGCCGCAGAACGCCGTGGTCGAACACAAGATCACCGAAGTCGAGCCGGTCGCGGAGGCCGTTGAGCGCGCGATCAAACGTTCCGGCACGCGCTACAAACACGTCGCCGTCGCCGTGCCGGCGGCATCGGTTATCACCAAGACCATCAAGATGCCGGCGGCCATGGCCGACAACGAACGCCAGGCGCAGATCGAGATGGAAGCGGATCACTACATCCCCTACCCGCTCGATGAAGTCAATCTGGATTTCTGCGTGCTGGGCGCCAGCGAAAGCAATCCGGACGAGGTCGATGTGCTGATGGCCGCCTGCCGCAAGGAAGTGGTCGATGACTATCTCGCGGTGATACAGACCTCGGGACTGATACCGAGTGTGGTCGACATCGAGACCTACGCGATGGAAAGCGCCTATGGGCTATTGGCCGCGCACATGCCCGGCGGCGGCCTGGAAAAAACCCTGGCCATGCTCGACGTCGGTGCCACCACCACCAATATCAACGTGGTGCACAACAACCGTTCCGTCTATACCCGCGACCATGTCTTCGGCGGGCGTCAGCTGACCGAGGAGATCCAGCGTCGCTACGGTCTTTCCTATGAAGAAGCGGGCCTGGCCAAGAAACAGGGCGGCCTGCCGGACAATTACCAGACCGACGTGTTGCGTCCGTTCATGGAGGCGATGTGCCAGGAAATCATGCGCGCACTGCAATTCTTTTACTCCGCCAGTCCGTTCAACAGCGTCGACCAGATTGTGATGGCTGGTGGATGTGCCCAGATCGCCGGGATCGATGAGCTGGTGGCGGCGCGCATCGGCGTGCCGGCGATCGTGGCCAATCCGTTTGCCAGCATGTCGCTGAATTCCCGCATCAAGCCGCAACTGCTGTCCAACGATGCGCCGTCGCTGATGATCTGCACCGGCCTGGCGCTGCGGAGTTTCGACGAATGACCCGCCTGAATCTGTTGCCCTGGCGCGAGCTGCGCCGCCGCGAGCAGGACAAGCAACTGCTCACCATCGGCATCGGCGCCTGGACGGTCATGGGCCTGGCGGTGTTTTACGCACATTTTCATGTGAGTGGCATGATCGAAGCGCAGGGCAAACGCAACCAGTTCCTGACCGAGGAAATCGCCAAGGTTGAAAAAGAGATCAAGGAGATCGCCGATCTCAAGAAAAAGCGCCATGACCTGATCCAGCGCATGAACGTGATTTATCAGTTACAAACCGACCGCGCGCGCGTGGTCCGTGTGTTCGACGAGATGGTGCGCAAACTGCCGGAAGGGGTGTACTTCACGTCGGTCAGTCATCAGGGTCTCGATACCCACATCAAGGGCGTGGCCCAGTCGAATGCACGCGTGTCGACGCTGATGCGCAACCTGTCCGCCTCGGAATGGTTCGCCAATCCGGAACTTGAGGTCATTAACGTCAGGCAGCGCGGCGGTGAGCGGATCAGCGAGTTCTCGGTCAAGGTCAAACAAGCCGTCAAGAAACCGGAGTCCGGGTCATGAGTTTTCTGGATGATCTGAAAAACGTCGACATCAACAACATCGGCGGCTGGCCATTGCCGCTCAAGATCGCCGGCATCGGCATCATCTGCCTGCTGCTGCTGGGCGGCGGCTGGTACTTCATCATCGAGGGCGAGCTCGACCAGTACGATGTCGCCAAGAAAAAGGAAGAGGGACTGCGCGAGCTTTTTCTCGGCAAGAAGGAGCAGGCTATCAACCTGCCGGCCTATCGCCAGCAGATGGAGGAGATTCATCAGACCTTCGGCAGCCTGCTGCGCCAGTTGCCGAATTCCACCGAAGTGCCCGAGCTCCTGGTCGACATCACCCAGGCCGGTCTTGGCCGCGGCCTCGAATTTGTCCTGTTCAAGCCCGAGCGCGAGACCGCGAAACAGTTCTACGCCGAACTGCCGATCAGCATCCAGGTCACCGGCAATTACCACGAGCTGGCGCTGTTCATCAGCGACGTCTCGGCCCTGCCGCGCATTGTCACCTTCGGTAACATCACCATCACCCCGGCCAGCGGCAACCGTCTGAACATGTCCGCCCAGGCCTATACCTATCGTTACATTGACGACCAGGGTTCACCGGCACCCGTCGCCAAGCCCTCCCGCAAACAGGGGGCCCTGTGAACCGGCGTCTGGTGACGGTCCTTTCGTTATCCCTGTTGTTGTCGGCGTGCGGCGACGACGGTCTCGACGATCTGCGCCGTTTCGTCAATGACGCGCACAAAGATCGAAAACCCCGCATCGATGAACTGCCGCCCCCGAAGCCGGTGGAGGCCTACGCCTACGCGGCCTCTAATCTGTCGGACCCCTTTGCCGCCTTCAACCTGCGCCTGCAACAGGGCAAAGGCCCGGGCAGCGGACGCGGGCCGGGCGACCGGCGCAAGGAACCGCTGGAGGCGTTTCCGCTCGATGCACTCAAGATGGTCGGCACCCTGTCCCGTGGCAAGCAGTACTGGGCGATCATCCAGGCGCCGGACGGGACCGTGCATCGCATCAAGGTTGGCGACCACATGGGTCAGAACTTCGGCATGATCACCAAGATCAACGAAGACAAGATCAGTCTGGTGGAGTTGGTCCAGGGAGCGCTCGGAGAGTGGGTCGAGCGCGAATCGGGTGTTGCGCTGGCCGAATAGCGCGTGTTATTTCACAGGTGGTGGATCATGATGACAATACGTAACGTTCACGTTCATGGCCGGATGCTGGTGTTTACCATGCTCGGCTTGCTGCTCTATGGTGCTGCGCTGTCGCCGGCCAGTGCCGGTACGGTCGAAACCCTGGCCTGGCAGCCCGGCGACAAGCCGGTGATTCAGATCAAGATTACCGGCGATGCCAATTTCAAGGCCGAGAGCCTGGAGGACGGCCTGCGCCAGCGACTGCGCCTGGACGGTAGCAGCATGGGCACGGCCCTGGCCGAGTTGAGCGGCAACGAGGGTGTCAAGGGCGTCTATCCCTATCCGGCTGACAACGGCAAGAGTGTGCACATCGATTTCGTACTCAATCGCCAGGGCACGCTCAAGGTCGAGAAGGTTGAGGGAGGTCTCCAGGTCACCGTTGAACTGGCCGCCGCCGGACGCGATGCGCCGGCCGCGGCGGCCGGCGCCGGTGCTTCGCCGCTCTCGCAACAGCGGGAGATGGCGTCCACCAACACCATCGATGAAGTGCTCTACGCCAAGCTTCCGGGTGACCGCGTGCAGTTGACGCTGCGCATGTCGGGTCCGCCGCCGGAGCCGAGCGCCTTCACCATCACCAAGCCGGCACGTATCTCGCTCGATTTCCCCGGCGTGCGCGTGGCGTTGCCCAAGAAACACCTGGCCATCAAGGAGGGCGCGTTGTCGTCGCTTACCGCGGTCGACGGCGACGGCCGCGCGCGCATCGTGCTCAGCCTGATCAAGCCGGTCGCCTATACCACCGCGGTCGACGGCAACAATTTCGTGATCACCCTGGCATCGCCGGCCACGGCCACGGCCGGCGCTCAGGACGTCAAGACCACGCGTTTCGCCAGCAGCCGCAAGGCCGGCAAGTACGCCCTGACGCGCATCGATTTCCGCCGCGGCCCGCAAGGCGACGGCAAGATCGTCATTGGCCTGTCGGATCCGACGGTCGGAATCGACATCCGCGAGCAGGCCGGCGAAATCGTCGTTGATTTCCTCAACACCAGCGTGCCGGGCGGTCTGCAACGGCGCCTCGATGTGGTCGATTTCGCCACGCCGGTCCAGACCGTCGACACCTATCCGCAGGGCGCCCACACGCGCATGGTGATCACGCCCAAGGGACGCTACGAGCACGTCGCCTACCAGACTGGCAACGTGTTCACCATCAGCGTCAAGCCGATCATCGAGCGTGCCGAGGAAAAGAAGGTCGACGAGTTCGGTTATTCGGGCGAGAAGCTTTCGCTCAACTTTCAGAACATCGACGTGCGCGCCGCCCTGCAGGTGCTGGCCGACTTTACCGGTCTCAATTTCGTGATCAGCGACACCGTTCGTGGCAGCCTGACGCTGCGCCTCAAGGACGTCCCCTGGGACCAGGCGCTCGACCTCATTGTCGACGCCAAGAGCCTGGCCGTGCGCAAGAAGGGCAACGTCGTCGTGGTCGCCCCGCACGCCGAGGTGGCCGCCAAGGAACGGGCTCAGTTGCAGGCTGCCAAGTCGGTAGTGGAACTCGAACCGCTGGTCACGGAGCTGATCCAGATCAACTACGCCAAGGCCGATGAAGTGGCGACCCTGCTGAAATCCATCAAGCCGATCGCCAGCGCGAGCCCGCAGCAGGCGCCCGGCAGCGCGGTGCTGGGCGGCCAGCCGGCGGGGCCGGACCCGGGCGCCGGGGGCACGGCCACCAACTCGCTGCTGTCACCGCGCGGCCAGGTGACCGTGGATGCGCGCACCAATTCGCTGCTGATCCAGGACACGGCCGGCAAGATCAAGGAGATCCGCAAGCTCATCGCCCAGCTCGACCGGCCGGTGCGCCAGGTGTTGATCGAGGCGCGCATCGTCGAGGCCACCGACGATTTCACCCGCACCGTGGGCGTCCGCCTGGGCGTCAAGAAGGCGCGTGACCAGGCGGCGGCGCTGGCGGGAACCGATCAGGGCACGGCCATCTCGGGCAACATCACCGACAGTTCGTCGATCCTGGCCGCGGGTACCGTGGGCTCAAATGCCGGCGGTCTCAGTGTGAACCTCGGCAGTCCCGGTATCGGCACCAGTTTCTCGGCCGCGTCGCTCGGCCTCACCATCGCCCGCCTGGGCACGGACGGAAACCTGATTAATCTGGAATTGTCGGCGCTGGAACAGGAAGGCAAGGGCAAGATCATCTCCAGTCCGCGCGTCATCACCGCCAACCAGAAGAAGGCCAAGATCGAACAGGGCCAGGAGCGCGTGTTCACGACCATCACCACCAGCACCGTGACCGTGACCACCAAGCGCGCCACCCTCAAGCTGGAGGTCACGCCGCAGATCACCCCGGACGACCGCATCAACCTGGAAGTCAACGTGACCAAGGACAACTTCACCGACGCGGTCGTCGGCATCCTCAACGTCAAGGACGTGAACACCCAGGTGCTGCTGGACAATGGCGAGACGGTGGTGATCGGCGGTATCTACGAGCACAATCGCCAGGACACCATTACCAAGGTGCCGTTCTTCGGCGATATCCCGATCGTCGGCTGGCTGTTCAAGAACAAGACCGTGCAGGATAACAAGACCGAGCTGCTGATCTTCCTGACGCCGCGCATCCTTTCGGAGAAACTCAGCCTGCGTTGAGTTTCAACCGCCATAGCGATCAAGCTGCGCCACCGGGGCCTTGGGCTCCGGTGGCGTCTTGGTTTTTGGGCCGGTAGGAATGGTATTGGACAAAGACAATCACGCATCTGCGGCGCTGCCACCCGTTGCGGGGCGGTCGTGTCGGATCGATAATGAAAATTCTTATGAAATTGACTATTGCGCCAGCATTCGTGGCTACGGGACGCCGCCATCGCCCCATCGTTGCGGGCACAGGGTCGCGATGACCGCGGCGTCCGACGACAACCCGGCAGCCCGTTCGTTGCCGGACAATATCTTCCTGATCGGTCCCATGGGGGTCGGCAAGACCACCGTCGGTCGCTGTCTGGCCGAGCTGCTGCGCAAGGAGTTTGTCGATCTCGACCACGAGATTGAAAAGCGCACCGGCGTCGCGATTCCGCTGATCTTCGAGATCGAGGGCGAGGACGGCTTCCGTCGCCGTGAGTCAACCTTGTTGGAGGAGGTCACGGCCCGGAAAGGCCTGGTCCTGGCCACCGGCGGCGGCGTTGTGCTTCGGCCGGAGAACCGCCGGCGCTTGCGCGAGCATGGCCTCGTGGTCTATCTGTCGGCGCCGATCGAGACGCTGCTCGAACGCACCGCCCGCGACCGCCACCGGCCGTTGCTGCAGACGCCGGACCGGCGCCAGACGCTGGAAGACATCCTGCGTGTCCGTGAGCCGCTATACCGGGAAACCGCCCACGTGGTGGTAAAGTCCTCGTCGCGCGCACCGACCCACGTGGCACGCGATATCGTCACCCAGATGGAATCCGTGGACCCGCATGCACACGCTGACACTTGACCTGGGCGAACGCCGCTACCCGATCTACATCGGCCGGCAGTTGCTGGCCGAGGGCGAACTGTTCACGCGCCACGTCGCCGGCAGCCGCGTGGCGATTATCAGCAATGACACGGTTGCCCCCCTGTACCTGGCGATGTTGCGTCCGCTGCTGCGGCGATTCGATCCGGTCGAAGTGATCCTGCCCGACGGCGAAGTCCACAAGACTCTGGAGGTGCTCAACCGGGTGTACAGCGCCCTGCTCGAGGCGCGATGCGATCGGCAAACCACCCTGATTGCGCTCGGCGGCGGGGTGATCGGCGACATGGCCGGGTTTGCGGCCGCGACTTATCAGCGCGGGGTGCCGTTTATCCAGGTGCCGACGACGCTGCTGGCGCAGGTCGATTCCTCGGTGGGCGGAAAGACCGGCGTGAATCATCCGCTCGGCAAGAACATGATCGGCGCCTTCCATCAGCCGCGCGCGGTCATCATCGATACCGACACACTGAAAACACTGCCGGACCGCGAACTGTCGGCCGGGCTGGCGGAGGTGATCAAGGTTGGCCTGATTCGCGATGCCGGCTTCCTGGCCTGGCTCGAGGACAACCTGGATCGTCTGCTGGCGCGCGAGCCCGACGCCCTGGCGCACGCCATCCGTGTCTCCTGCCAGGCGAAGGCCGAGGTGGTCGCGGCCGACGAACGCGAGGGCGGGGTGCGCGCCATTCTCAATCTGGGACACAGTTTTGGCCACGCCATCGAGGCCGGCATGGGTTACGGCCGGTGGCTGCACGGCGAGGCGGTGGCCGTGGGCATGGTTATGGCCGCTGACCTGTCCCGACGTCTGGGGTGGCTGAGCGAGCGCGACGTCGCGCGGGTACGTGCGCTTGTGGTGCGCGCCCGCCTGCCGGTGCAGGCACCGGCGGAGCTGTCGCCCGACCGTTTTCTGGAATTCATGAGCGTGGACAAAAAGGTGCTGGCCGGACAGTTGCGGCTGGTCCTGCTCAAGCGTCTCGGCGAGGCCGTGGTTACCGCCGACTATTCCGCGCAGGCGCTGCAGCAGACGCTGGCTGCCGCGCGCGCCACCGGCTGATGCTGGCATCCTACGCCGCCAGCGACGACAACACGCGTGGCCGGGTTTATCCCGAACCCCGTCCGGCGCACCGCGGCGAGCATCAGCGTGACCGCGATCGCATCATTCATTGCGCCGCCTTCCGGCGGCTGGAGTACAAGACCCAGGTCTTCATCAACCACGAAGGCGATCTGTTTCGCACCCGCCTGACGCATTCGCTGGAGGTGGCGCAGATCGGCCGTTCCATCGCCCGCGCGCTCGGCCTGAACGAGGATCTCACCGAGGCCATCGCCCTCGCCCACGATCTGGGCCACACCCCGTTCGGGCACGCCGGCCAGGACGCGCTCAACGACTGCATGCGCGACTACGGCGGCTTCGAGCACAACCTGCAGTCGCTGCGCGTGGTCGATGCGCTGGAAGAACGTTACGCCGGATTCAACGGTCTCAACCTCACCTTCGAAACCCGGGAAGGTATTCTCAAGCATTGCCGTGTCAAGCTGGCGGCCGAACTGGGCGAACTGGGGCGGCGTTTTATCGACAAGCGCCAGCCGTCGCTGGAGGCGCAGTTGGTCAACCTGGCCGACGAGATCGCCTACAACAATCACGATGTGGACGACGGCCTGCGCTCGGGCCTGATCGAGATCGACGCCCTGCGCGACATTGGCCTGTTCGCCGAGCAATACGAAACGGTGCGACGACTGCATCCGGACATCGCTTCCCGCCGGGCCGTGCACGAGACGATCCGGCGCATGATCGACCGGGTGGTGGGCGACGTCATCGTGGAGTCGCGCCGGCGGATCGGCCAGGCCGGGGTAACCAGCATCGATTCGGTGCGGGCGCAGCCGGAACCCCTGATCGGCTACAGCCCGGCGGTAGCGGAGCAGGCGCTGGCGCTCAAGCGTTTCCTGCGGCGCCATCTGTATGCGCACGAACAGGTTCAACAGGTCACCCGCCAGTCGGTCCAGGTGATTCAGGACCTGTTCGCTGCCTACCGGGCCGACCCGCACCGCCTGCCACCCCAGTACCGGGAGCAGCTGGCGGCGGTCAGACCGGGCGAGGAGACGGCGCGTGCCCGGCTGGTGGCCGACTATATCGCCGGCATGACCGATCGTTTCGCCCTTGCCGAGCATGCCCGTCTGGCCGGGTCGGCGCCCGCGTCCCGATTAAACACCTGAAATAACCCGGTTTTACGCCATCGGCTGCGTTGAACGGTCGGCAGTGCGCCGGTATACTTTCCGGCCCTTTTGCGCGCCATCCCGGGTTTTTCGGCGGTTCCGCACCGCCCGGACCCCGCCCGCCGGCTGGCCGGCAGGGGGATAGCGAGTCACCGGATAGCCATGAGCAAAAACGAAACGAACCCGGGCCGCGGCCTGTACGCGCCCCACACCGAGCACGACGCCTGCGGCGTCGGTTTCGTGGTGCACATGAAGGGCGTTGCCTCGCACAGCATTGTCACCAATGCCCTGAGCATCCTCAAGAACCTGCAACACCGCGGCGCCTGCGGCTGCGAAGAGAACACCGGCGACGGCGCCGGCATCCTGCTGCAATTGCCGCACAGCTTTTATGTGCGCGAAGCGAAGACCTTGGGCATGTCCCTGCCGAACGCTGGCCACTACGGCTGCGGTCTGGTGTTCCTGCCGCGCCAGGAACGCGAGGCGGCTGCCTGCAAGCAACAGTTCGAGACCATCGTGCGCGAAGAGGGGCAGACGCTGCTTGGTTGGCGGCGGGTGCCGATCGACGATTCGTCCATCGGCCCAACCGCCAAGGCCGCGGAGCCGGTTTTCGAACAGGCCTTCATCGCGCGCGCGCCGGCGGTAAAGGATCAGGCCGCCTTCGAGCGCAAACTGTTCATCATTCGCAAACGCGTTGAGCACGCCATCGCCCACAGCGCGCTCGTCCAGAAGGACCAATTCTACGTGCCCAGCCTGTCGTCGCGCACGATCGTCTACAAGGGCATGCTGACACCGGACCAGGTCGAGAAATTTTTCCCGGAACTGAACGACCCGGCGGTGGCGTCGGCGCTGGCGCTGGTGCATTCGCGCTTCTCGACCAACACCTTTCCGTCCTGGCCGCTGGCGCATCCGTTCCGCTTCATCGCCCACAACGGCGAGATCAACACGCTGCGCGGCAACATCAACTGGATGCGCGCGCGCGAGGCGCTGTGCCAATCGTCCGTGTTCGGCGACGACCTGAAAAAACTCCTGCCGATCGTCATGGAAAACGGCAGCGACTCGGCCACCTTCGACAACGTGCTCGAGTTTCTGCACATGGCCGGGCGCGAGTTGCCGCACGCGGTGCTGATGATGATCCCCGAGGCCTGGAGCGGGCATGAGTCCATGGACGAGGCGCGCAAGGCCTTCTACGAATACCACGGTTGCCTGATGGAGCCGTGGGACGGCCCGGCCTCGATCGCCTTCACCGACGGCCGCGTGATCGGCGCCGTGCTCGACCGCAACGGCCTGCGCCCGTCGCGCTATTACGTGACCAAGGACGATCTGGTGGTGATGGCCTCCGAGGTCGGCGTGCTCGATATCCCTCCGGAGAACGTGCTCATCAAGGAACGGCTGCATCCCGGCCGCGTGTTCCTGGTGGACACGGCCCAGGGGCGCATCATCGACGATCAGGAATTGAAGCAGAAATACGCCGCCGCCCAACCTTATAAGGAGTGGCTGCGGGCCAACCTGGTTGCGCTCGAATCGCTGCCCGCCCCGGCGCATGTGCCCGGGCCGGATCACGCCACCGTGCTGCGGCGCCAGCAGGCGTTCGGTTACACCCACGAGGACCTGCGCATCCTGATGGCGCCGATGGCGCAGAATGGCGAAGAGCCGACGGGATCGATGGGGACGGACACGGCGCTGGCGGTGTTGTCCGATCGTCCGCGCTTGCTGTACGACTACTTCCAGCAATTATTCGCGCAGGTGACCAATCCACCGCTCGATGCCATCCGCGAGGAGCTGGTGACGCAGATGGCGACCACCATCGGCCCGGAACGGAATCTGCTCGCGCCCGCGCCCGAGAGTTGCCGCCAGATCAGGCTCAGTTCACCGATCCTGGACAACGCCGAATTGGCCCGGATCCGCCACGCGGACCAGCCGGGATTCAAGGCGATCACGATCCCGATGCTCTATCCCGCGGCCGGCGACGGCGCGGCGCTGGCGCGCGCCATGGACGATCTGTGCCGACAGGCAAGTGCGGCGATTGACCAGGGCTATACCTTTATTACTCTGTCCGATCGCGGCGTGGATTCGCAGCATGCGCCGATCCCGGCCCTGCTCGCGACCGCCGGTGTGCACCATCACCTGGTGCGCGCCGGCACGCGCGTGAAGGCCGGGCTGATCGTCGAAACCGGCGAGGCGCGCGAGATCCATCACATGGCGTTGCTCATCGGCTACGGTGCCGGCGCGATCAATCCGTACCTCGCCTTCGAGACGCTCGATGACATGATCCGTCAGGGCCTGCTGGCGGGCGTCGACCAGGCCAAGGCGGTCAAGCACTACATCAAGGCGCTGAACAAGGGCGTGCTCAAGGTTCTGTCCAAGGTCGGCATCTCCACCATCCAGTCGTACCGCGGCGCCCAGATCTTCGAGGCCGTGGGTCTGGCGCAGGATTTCATCGACAAATTTTTCACCTGGACTGCCTCGCGCATCGGTGGCATCGGCATCGAGGTGGTCGCCCAGGAAGTGAGCCTGCGTCATCGCCACGCCTACCCGCCGCGCCCGGCGGGCCAGGCGGAACTGGACGGGGGCGGCGAGTACCAGTGGCGCCGCGATGGCGAGTACCACCTGTTCAATCCGGAGACGGTCGCGAAGTTGCAGCACGCCACGCGCACCGGTTCGTACGCGCTGTTCAAGGAATATTCGCGCGCCGTGGACGATCAGGCGAAACACCGGGCCACCTTGCGCGGCCTGTTTGAATTGCAGTCGGTCGGCAAGCCGGTGCCGATCGAGGAAGTCGAGCCGGTCGCGGCGATCCTGAAACGTTTCGCCACCGGCGCCATGTCCTACGGTTCGATCAGCCAGGAGGCGCACGAGACGCTGGCGATCGCCATGAACCGCCTCGGCGCGCGCTCGAATTGCGGTGAGGGCGGCGAGGACCCGGCGCGCTACGGCACCGAAAAGAATTCGCGCATCAAGCAGGTCGCCTCCGGCCGCTTCGGCGTGACCAGTCATTACCTGGTCAGCTGCGACGACCTGCAGATCAAGATGGCGCAGGGCGCCAAGCCCGGCGAGGGCGGTCAGTTGCCCGGTCACAAGGTCTACCCGTGGATCGCCAAGGTGCGTTATTCGACGCCCGGCGTCGGCCTGATCTCGCCGCCGCCGCACCACGACATCTATTCGATCGAGGATCTGGCGCAGCTGATCTACGATCTGAAAAACGCCAATCGTCATGCGCGCATCCACGTGAAGCTGGTGGCCGAGGTCGGTGTCGGCACCGTGGCCGCGGGCGTGGCCAAGGCCCACGCCGACGTGGTGCTCATTTCCGGTCACGACGGCGGCACCGGCGCCAGCCCGCTGACCTCGCTCAAGCACGCCGGTCTGCCGTGGGAACTGGGTCTGGCCGAGACCCAACAGGTGTTGGTACAGAATCAGCTGCGCGACCGCATCGTGGTGCAGGCCGACGGCCAGCTGAAGACCGGGCGCGACGTGGTGATCGCCGCGCTCATGGGTGCCGAGGAGTTCGGTTTCTCGACTGCGCCGCTGGTGGTCTTGGGCTGCATCATGATGCGCGTGTGCCACCTCAACACCTGCCCGGTTGGCATCGCTACCCAGGACCCGGAGTTGCGCAAGAAGTTTGCCGGCCAGGTGGAGCATGTCGAAAATTATTTCCGCTTCGTGGCGCAGGAAGTGCGTGAGTACATGGCCGGCCTGGGCTTCCGTACCGTGGACGAGATGATCGGACGGCTCGACCTGATTAATGCCAAGCCGGCGCTGGAGCACTGGAAGGCGCGCGGCCTCGATTTTTCGCGCATCCTGTTCAAGCCCGACATGGGTCCGCAGGTGGCGATCCGGCAGGTGCGTGGCCAGGACCATGGACTTGAGCGTTCGCTCGACATGACGACCATCCTGCCACTGTGCCAGGACGCACTGGCGTCGAAAAAACCGGTGAACATCATCCTGCCGATCCGCAACGTGCATCGCACCGTCGGCACGATCCTCGGCTCCGAGGTGTCGCGCCGCCACGGCGCCGAGGGCCTGCCGGAGGACACCATCCGCATCCACTTCACCGGTTCCGCCGGCCAGAGCTTCGGCGCGTTCATTCCGTCGGGACTCACGTTCACGCTCGAAGGCGACGCCAACGACTACATCGGCAAGGGCCTGTCGGGTGGCAAGATCGTGGTGTACCCGCCGCGCCAGGCGAGTTTCGTGCCGGAGGAGAATATTCTGATCGGCAATGTGGCGCTTTACGGCGCGACCGCGGGCGAGGCCTATTTCCGCGGTGTCGCCGGGGAGCGCTTCGGCGTGCGCAACAGCGGCGCGGTCACGGTGGTCGAGGGCGTGGGCGATCACGGTTGTGAATACATGACCGGTGGTACCGTGGTCGTGATCGGCAAGACCGGGCGCAACTTCGCCGCCGGCATGTCCGGGGGCGCGGCGTTTGTGCTCGACGAGGCCGGCGATTTCCGGCGCCGCTGCAACCTGGCGATGGTCGACGTCGAAGGACTCGTCGACGCCAAGGACATCGAACTCGTCAAGGATTTGCTCCGGCGCCATCAGCGTTATACCCAGAGCACGGTCGCGGAGCGGTTGCTCGCCCACTGGCAGCCGGCGCAGACCAAATTCGTCAAGGTCATGCCCAAGGACTACAAGCGCGTGCTTGCGGCCATTCACCAGGCGCGCGCCAGCGGCGTGCCGGAAGACCAGGCGGTGATGGAAGCGGCGCATGGGTAAGATCACCGGTTTCAAGGAATTTCACCGCGCCAAGCAGCCCTACCGTCCCGTCGCCGAACGCGTGCGCGACTGGAAACAGGTCATGGCGCCGTTGGCGCCCGTCGTGCTCAAGGAGCAGGGCGCGCGTTGCATGGACTGCGGCATTCCGTTCTGTCACCAGGGTTGCCCGCTCGGCAACCTGATCCCGGACTGGAACGACTTGGTGTACCGCAACCTGTGGCCGGAGGCCATCGCGCGCCTGCACGCGACCAACAATTTCCCCGATTTCACCGGCACGCTGTGCCCGGCGCCGTGCGAAGGCGCCTGCGTGCTCGGCATCAACGACGACCCGGTCACCATCAAGGCGATTGAGTTGGCGATCAACGATCGTGCCTGGGACGAGGGCTGGATCAAGCCCGAGCCGCCAACAGTGTTGACGCACAAGAAAGTGGCGGTCGTCGGCAGCGGCCCCTCCGGCCTGGCGGCGGCCCAGCAGTTGCGCCGCGCCGGCCACGAGGTCACGGTGTACGAGCGTGACGATCGCATCGGCGGATTGATGCGCTACGGCATTCCCGAATTCAAGATGGAGAAACGCGTCCTTGATCGCCGCCTGCAACAGATGGCGGATGAGGGTGTGGTGTTCCGGCCCAACAGCCATGTCGGCGTGAATGTACCGGTGGGCGACCTGCGCAAACAATTCGATGCCCTCGTGCTGGCGGGCGGCGCCTGTGCGCCGCGCGATTTGCCGGTGCCGGGCCGGGAGCTCAAGGGGGTGTACCTGGCCATGCAGTACCTCTCCCAGTCCAACCGCCGTTGCCAGGGCGACACCATCGACCCGGCGGCGGTTATCGATGCCAGGGACCAGCACGTCATCGTCATCGGCGGCGGCGATACCGGGGCCGATTGTCTCGGCACCGCCCATCGTCAGGGCGCGGCCTCGGTGCACTCGCTCGAAATCATGCCGCGCCCGCCCGAGGCGCGCGCCTCGGATAACCCCTGGCCGCAGTGGCCGGTGATTTACCGCGTCGCCTCGGCGCACGAGGAAGGCGGCGAGCGCCACTACGCGGTCTCGACCAAACGATTCATCGGTGATGACCGCGGCCGGGTCAAGGAGATCGAACTGGTCAGGGTGGAGCTGCAACGCAGCAATGGACGCATGGTGTTCAATGAGATTCCCGGCAGCGTGTTCACGTTGCCGGCCAACCTGGTGCTCCTGGCCATGGGGTTCACCGGCGCGGAACGCGCGGGCCTGCTCGAACAGCTCGGGGTGAAGTTTACCGACCGTGGCAATGTCTGGCAGGAGAACTGGATGACCTCGGTGCCGGGCGTGTTCGCCGCCGGCGACATGCAGCACGGCCAGTCGCTGATCGTGTGGGCGATCGCCGAAGGCCGCTCGGCCGCGCGCGCGGTCGACCGCTACCTGATGGGCGCCTCCGACCTTCCGGCGCCGTTATAAGAACTTCTGCCGCAAAGACGCAAAGAGCGCAAAGAAAGGCAGGCTCAGGTTTAACCCAGAAACCCTTTGCGCTCTTTGCGCCTCTGCGGCAAGAATTCATAAATGACAACACTTAAAAATGACCGTTTCCTGCGCGCGCTGCTTCGGCAGCCGGTGGACGTGACGCCGGTCTGGATCATGCGCCAGGCCGGGCGTTACCTGCCCGAGTATCGTGCCACCCGCGCGCGGGCCGGGAATTTCAAAACCCTCTGCCAGACGCCGGAGCTGGCCTGCGAAGTGACGTTGCAGCCGCTGGCGCGTTTTCCGCTCGATGCCGCCATCCTGTTTTCCGACATCCTCACCATCCCCGACGCCATGGGACTCGGGCTCGAATTCACCGACGGCGAAGGCCCGCGCTTCAGCAGGCCGGTGCGCAGCGCCGCCGACGTCGCGCGCCTGGGCGTGCCCGACCCCGAGTCCGATCTTCGCTACGTCATGGACGCGGTGCGCCTGATCCGCCGCGAACTGCACGGACGCGTGCCGTTGATCGGCTTCGCCGGCAGCCCGTGGACACTGGCTACCTATATGGTCGAAGGGCAGGGCAGCAAGGAGTTCAGCGTCATCAAGCGCATGCTCTACGACCAGCCGGCGCTGTTGCACCAGTTGCTGGAGGTGTTGGCGCAGTCGGTCACGGCCTACCTCAATGCCCAGATCGCCGCCGGCGTTCAGGCCGTCATGATCTTCGATACCTGGGGCGGCGTCCTGACCCCGCGCGACTATCGCGCTTTTTCGCTCGCCTACATGAAACACATCGTTGCCGGGCTGAAACGGGAACACGATGGCGCTCGCGTCCCGGTAATCCTGTTCACCAAGAACGGCGGCCAGTGGCTGGAGGCGATGGCCGACAGCGGCGCCGACGCGCTCGGCATCGACTGGACCACCGGCCTGGACGAGGCGCGCCGCCGCACCGGCGGCCGCGTGGCGCTGCAAGGCAACATGGATCCGGCGTTGCTGTATGCCTCACCCGAGCGGATTCGCGAAGAGGTCGGTAGCATCCTGGCCAGTTACGGTCAGGGGCCCGGGCATGTCTTCAACCTCGGTCATGGCATCCACCCGCACATCGATCCCGACAAGGTCGCGGCCCTGGTCGCCGCCGTGCATGAACTGAGCGTGCCTTACCACCGCTGAGACCCGGGAATGTGGATGCCGCGACCTGTCCCTTCGAGAAGGCCATCCTCAGCGTGCGCTGCACCTGCGAGTTGTCCACGCGCCGCGTCGTCGCCGAGCGTATGAACGCCGGTTGCCACGATGTGGCGGCGGCCCGGCAATGTCATGCCTTGTTGGCGCTCTTGCACGAACGCGCCCGTTTCGCCCTGAAGGCTGCCGGCCCGATCGAGAACCTGCCGTTTGGCAAGAAGATGAAGGTCATGGTCGGCGGGCTCACCGGCCTGCAGGCCGTGATCAGTCCGACGGCCCCCGCCACGCCGGTCGAAAACGTGTACAGGCTGGTCACCGCCGCCGTGGAGCGCTTTGGCGGCCTGGAACGACTGCCGTATGACGAGATCGTCCTGACGATCCGGACGACGCCCGGCCGGCCGCCGCGTGGTTGAGCTTTGCCGGGCGGAAGACTACAGTTTTTCGACATGACCGCCGACGACCTGTCCGTAACCGCTACCACCGTCGATCCGGGGCTGGCCGCCACGCTGCGCCGCCATCTTGAGGGTCTGCAACGGACCCCGGACGGCAAAGTGCTGTACTCGCTCATCGTTCGCGCCATGGGGCGCTACGATGACGGCAGCGGCGGTATCGAAAAGGCCTTCCTGACGTTCCTGCACACGCTGCTGGCGCGTTGCGTCGGCGACGAAAAATACAACCCGGTCACCCGGGTCAAGGCGCGCCTGATCCAGCAGCGACTGGCGTTGTACCTGCTGCATCGTCCGGAGCCGTCTCCCGCCGAGCCGGCGAACGTACCACCTTCAGCTCCGATGACGACCGCAAGTGAAAAGCCGGCCAGACCACGCCCCATGGGGACTCTTCGTACGGGTGCCTCGGGTGCGAAGACCGGTCCGGTCACCCCCAGACAAACGCGCGCTGAACCGACCCCACTTCCGGCGAAGCCTGCCCCCCGGGTGAAGATACCCGTTTCCGAACCACCACCCGCGCCGGAGGCACTGGAAGCCGCGGCGGCCGGTGTCGAGACACTGGCCGAGCAGGTCACCGACAGTCTCATCCACAACCCGGACATCGAGAGCCTGCTGCACGGCGGCTTGCCGGACACCGGCAAACTCGACAGCGCCATCAGCGATTTCAACGATCTCAAGCAGCTGGTGGTCAAGGGGCTCGACGATCTCATCCGCGAGCGCAACACCCTGCACCAGCAGTTGAGCAAGGCCGCCGAATTCATGAAGCTGGTGGAGGCCGACCGCGTACGCCTGCGCGATGAACTGGGCCGCGCGCGTTCCCACGGCCTGGTCGATGACGTCACCGGCCTGCCGCGCCAGGAAATATTTACGCGCGCGCTCGAGGCTGAAGTCGCGCGCGTCAAGCGCTACGGTTTCTCGCTCGCCTTTGCCATGATCCACGTCGACGACATGGCCGGTGTTCGCCAGAGTCACGGCAAGGAGGCCGGCGACGCGGTGCTGCGCTGCTACGCCAACGAGATCCTGTCGAACTTCCGTTCCTACGATCTGGTGGCGCGCTACCAGGACGACCGTTTCTCGGTGCTGTTCCCGAACACCCAGAAGGAAGGCGCACAGCGCGCGCTGGAGAAAGCGCAGAAACGGGCCGGCGAAACCTTCCTGAGCCACGACGGCCGCAGCTTCCCGCTGCCGCGCTTTTCCAGCGTGCTCACGCTCTACAGCCCGGGCGAAAAGGCGGCCAGCCTCATGAAGCGCGCCGGCGATGCGCTCGATCAGGCGCGCGTGCAGGGGCCACAGAGAATGGTGGTCTCGCTGCCGACCGGCGGTTAGCTTCTCTGGAGTGCGCTACATCCGCGCGTTATGCCGCTTGACCACCATCGCTGAACGAGGAACCTGAGTGTCCGATAAAGAAGCCACAGCCCGAATCAAGATCAACAAGCTGCTTGAAGCGGCTGGCTGGCGCTTCTTTGCGGACGGAAACAAGCCCGCCAACATCCGCCTCGAACCCAGCGTCACCATCAAATCATCCGATCTGGATGCCCTCGGCGACAACTTTGAGAAGACCAGCAAGGGCTTCATCGACTTCCTGCTGCTCGACGCCAAGGGCTTCCCGCTCATCGTCCTTGAGGCCAAATCGGAGAACAAGAACCCGCTCGTCGGCAAGGAACAGGCCCGCAAGTACGCTAAATCGCAGAACTGCCGCTTCGTTATCCTCTCCAGCGGCAACCTGCACTACTTCTGGGATCTGGAGCGCGGCAACCCATACGTCATCACGTCCTTCCCGACCCCGGACTCGGTCACCGGCTACCAGAAGGTCACTCCGAACCCAAAGCGCCTTATCGAGGATCAGGTCGGCGACGACTACATCGTGCTGACCCAGCGCCCGAACTACCAATCCGAAGCGGCGTGGCGCAACGAGGCCGAGCGTCCCGGCTACATCCAGACCAACAAGCTGCGTTTCTTGCGGCCGTATCAGTTGAAGGCCATTCACGCCCTGCAACGGGCCGTGAAGGACGGTAAAGACCGCTTCCTGTTCGAGATGGCCACGGGCACGGGCAAGACCCTCGCGGCCGGCGCCGTCATCAAGCTGTTTCTGCGTTCCGGCAATGCCCAGCGCGTCCTCTTCCTGGTGGATCGGCTCGAATTGGAGGATCAGGCCAAGAAGGCCTTTGCCGCGATGCTGTCCGCTGATTTCCAGACGGTGATCTACAAAGAGAACCGCGACGACTGGCGGCGGGCGGAAATCGTTGTCACCACGGTGCAGTCGCTGCTCTTCAACAACAAATACCAGCGGCTCTTTTCGCCGACCGATTTCGATCTCGTCATCTCCGACGAAGCCCACCGCTCCATCGGCGGCAACGCCCGCGCCGTCTTCGACTACTTCATCGGCTACAAGCTCGGCCTTACCGCCACGCCCCGCGACTACCTGAAGCGGTTCGACAAGGGCAGCCCCAGCACCCGCGACCCGCGCGAGGCCGAGCGCCGTCTGTTGCTGGACACCTATCGTACCTTCGGCTGCGAGAACAGCGAGCCGACCTACCGCTACTCGCTGCTTGACGGCGTGAAGGATGGATTCCTCATCAATCCAATGGTGGTGGATGCCCGCACCGAGATCACCACCGAACTGCTCTCCGAAGAGGGCTTCGTCGTCTCGTTCACCGACGACACCGGCGATGATCAGCAGGAGACATTCAAACAGCGCGAGTTCGAGAAACGCTTCTTCGCCGACGCCACCAACCAGCTTTTCTGCAAGACCTTTCTGGAAAACGCCCTGCGCGATCCGGTCAGCGGCGAGATCGGCAAGTCCATCATCTTCGCGGTCAGCCAGAACCACGCCGCCAAGCTGGCGCAGATCCTCAACCAGATGGCCGACCGCATGTTCCCCGGCAAGTACCAGTCCGACTTCGCCGTGCAGGTCACCTCGCAGATTCCCGACGCCCAGCAGTTCACCATCAACTTCAGCAACAACAACCTGCTCGGTTCGGCCAACTTCCTGTCCGCTTACAAGACTAGCAAGGCCCGCGTGTGCGTGACAGTCGGCATGATGACCACGGGTTACGATTGCACCGACATCCTCAACCTCGGCCTCTTCCGCCCTATCTTCTCGCCGACCGATTTCATCCAGATCAAGGGGCGCGGCACGCGCAAGCACAATTTCCTCGAACAGCTTTTCGACGACAGTCTCAAGGACGGCGTAGCGCAGCCGCAGAAGACTACCTACAAGCTCTTCGACTTCTTCGCCAACTGCGAATACTTCGAGGAAGAGTTCAACTACGACGAAGTGCTGAATCTTCCCCGGCCTTCAAGCAGGGGCGGTGACACCGGCGGCGGAACAGGGCCAGTACGTGTGGGCGGTACTTACGAGCACCTCGGCGGCGACATCATCGCCTCCGTCCGCGTTGAGCAAATCACCGCAGAAGGCATGAAGATCGACCGAATGTTTTTCGAGAGATTCGAAGACACGGTGCGCGAGAACGAGACCATCGCCGCCGCAGTGGAGGCCGGGCAATGGGATCGCGTCATCGACTACGTGAACCGCGAGGTTTTCGACAAACCCGAGGAGTACTACACCCTCGACAAGTTGCGCAAAGCCGCCGCCGTGGATCGCCGCCTCACCCTGCGCGAAATCCTCGAAAAGATATTCGGCCTCATCCCGCGCT
>ERZ1292623.994-Hain-H51-01um-R1-994-length-28360-cov-27_pt1 | contig 28360 bp, 32 predicted proteins | sample MGYA00564398_ERZ1292623 | MGnify/ENA primary metagenome ERZ1292623 (study PRJEB36523, sample SAMEA6512633) | groundwater metagenome | collected 2019-01-07 | study: AquaDiva: Metagenomics assemblies of 32 groundwater samples | reverse complement strand
AATCCACTACAAATAAACCACTATCTAAAGATAGTGGATTTTTTTAGGATTAATAAAGCTAAAAGCCCTGTTCTCTAGGTTATTCATTAATAATTATTAGTTGTTTTTGTATTTTTTATTATCAATAATTTATAATTTAGTATGTTGTGGTTCTCTTACCTATTCAAATCTCTTCTATTTTATTATTAATAATTTGCATTGTCTGCTTTAAATATATTTTCAAATATAAAGAAATCAAAATAAGATTTTTAAAAATCTAATTTTTAAAAACTTAAATCACAAAACCCTGCGTTTTACCACATACTAAAATATGTGGTTTGTTTGGGTTTTGAGACTTCAGAATTGAAAATTCTGATAGTGATCAAGAACTTTGTTCTTGACATTCCCAAAAAATCCACTACAAATAAATCACTATCTAAAGATAGTGGATTTTTTTAGGATTAATAATAAATCATTGGGCTAACTTAACAAAATAAAAAAAGCTTGATGAAAAGATTATTATGTCCATAAATTGAAAACCACGTAATTTATTATGTGGTCTTAGTTAAGATACAGTTTTCAATTTTGGATCATCCCAAAAACTCAACGAACAAACCACACACTTTAGTGTGTGGTTAGACAAAAGGGTTTTTCTGATATTAATAATTACAAAATCTATGAAGATAAAAGATACCTAGAATACCTAGGAGAACCTATTATTATTAATCCTAAAAAAATCCACTATCTTTAGATAGTTGTTTATTTGTAGTGGATTTTTTGGGAATGTCAAGAACAAAGTTCTTGATCACTGTCAGAATTTTCAATTCTGAAGTCTCAAAACCCAAACAAACCACATACTTTAGTATGTGGTAAAATGCAGGTTTTTGTGATATAAAAGGCTTATAATCTGATATTTAAAAAAACTATAGTGAAAGACATAAGTCTTTCCCTAATAAGTCAACGACGAATCGGGGAAATATAAACGTCGTTGACTATAAAATCAAAATTACTATTGACTTAAACTAGAAAAATTTATATGTTTAAGTATGCAGATATCTCAAAAATTATTATCTGAAACCACATAAAACACCTCATTACTTGTTGAAAAAATTTTAAATTTTAAGTTATTTCTTAAAAGCATTAACTCAAAACCTCTCCTTATAGGGAGCTTCATTGATTTTTGAGAAAGTGTTTTCGTTGAAAAACTAGCTACAATAAATTTTGTTTTTTTATTTTTTAACAAATTAGTTATTATAACTTCAGAAATTTTCTTTTTTCTTTTATTTTTAGTGTCAATTAAATCAATCAATTTAAACATAAATATAATATCAGAATTGGGAAGTTGATTTAATTTATCAACTTCAATTAATCCTCGGACATCTAAAATTTCGGCTTTCCCATTTAATCCAAAAAATTTCATTATCTTGAAATAATTATTAAGAAAATTGATATCATTAATGTCAATGTCATAAGCATAATAAGTTAACTTTTTTAAATCTGTGAATGGAAATGATAATGGGTTTAACCCGGCTCCTAAATCTACAATTGCTTTTGGTTTTCCTGTTATTTTAAAAATATCGTTGTAAATATATTGATAATCATTTAATCTTTCTTTAGTAGAAATATTAGTAGATAATAATTTATTAGTGATTTCTAATATTTTATTGTGATGCAAGAAGTGAGACGAAAACTCTTGTTCAACTTGCTTTCGCTCAACTTGTTTATTTTCTTTATTAATTATATTTTTTAATTCTTCTAAATAAAAATCTCTTTTATTTTTCTTTCTAATTTGATAACTGCTATAAAGCCTATGCAATCTAGCACGAATTTCTTTAACTATTTTTTTAATTTTATATTTTTTTGGATTAGGGTTTATTTGATGTGATTTTAAATAAGTTTTTATTTCATCTTTAACTATATCGTTGGAAATAGAGCTGTATTTTCGGTTTTGCTTTACTTGATTTAATATTTGCAAAATTAATTCTTCGTTATTATCCATAGTCTAAAAAAAAACAGAAAGCTTTATAAATCTACTTTTTTAGGTATAATTACTTAAATTTTAAATTAAGATTTTAAAATGAGTGTTGAAGACTATAATATTGAAAATTCGCCAGATGGATTAGCTGGGCATAAAAGCCAGTTTAGATCTCGCATAGGAATTATTGAATATAAAAATTTTTATGATACTATGTTAATCAAGGATTTTGGAGAGGATTATTTAAACAAAATTCGTGAAGACATTAAATTGAGAAAAAGTAGAAGATAAAAATGCCAACTAAAAAATTAATAAAGATTATTGGAGCGAGCTTACTAGCAACTTTAGGTTTTACTACTTATAAATATATTAATAGAGTTCCAACAGTAGATTATCCTGGAGATTTTGAAGGAAAAATTGATGATGAGGATATTTCTCTAAAAAGATATGGACTGGATATGACTAGTTTAGAGATATCAAATGTTTCTCCTGGAAAAACAACCGGTCATTTCACTTCCTATCATGATAATAATAACAACGGTACTGTTAATTTTTACAATTATGAATTTCAACAAATGCCTTTAGGAGGAGGAATTCTTTTTGGTTATAGCAGAAAGTTTGTTGATCCAATAGTCAGCCAGAGAAGAACTAAAGAGGGAAAAGAAATTCTATTAAAAGATCAAAAAACTTATAATAATTACTTAGTTAAAATATCTCAAATTATATCTAAGAAGAAAGAATAAAAAATGCCGACAGTAAAACCAACAATGAATGTAGTGTTTGTAGGTCATGTTGACCATGGTAAAAGTACTTGTGTTGGTCAGCTTATGTTCCAGTCAGGAATTATTCTTGAACAAGAAATGAAAAAATTAAGAGAAGAAGCTGAAAAACATGGAAAACCTGGTTTTGAGTTTGCTTTTATTATGGATAGAATTAAAGAAGAAAGAGAAAGAGGAATTACTATAGACCTTGCTTATCAAAAAATAATTACTCCTAAAAGACAGATTACAATTATTGATGCTCCCGGACATAAAGATTTTGTTAAAAACATGATTACTGGAGCTTCGCAGGCTGATGCAGCTTTTTTGACAATTGCTGCTAAAGAAGGAGTTCAGCCCCAAACAAAAGAACACTTATGGCTATTAAGAACAATGGGTGTCCAAGAAGTTGCAGTTATAATTAATAAAATGGATACTGTTGATTATAAAGAAGATGTTTTTAATAAAGTTAAAGCAGAAGTTTCTGGATTACTGAAAGCAGTTGGAATTAAAGTTGAAAAGGTTACTTTTTTAGCTGTGTCTGGATTAAAGGGAGATAATGTTTATAAGAAATCTGATAAAATGAGTTGGTATAAAGGACCGACAATATATGAACAACTGGATTTATTTGAAGAACCTAAAAAACCTGTCGGGCTTCCTGTAAGAATGCCTTTACAAGATGTTTATGAAATTACTGGAATAGGCACTGTTCCTGTAGGAAAAATTGAAACAGGAGTTTTAAAAGTAGGACAAAAAATTATTATTCTCCCAGCAAGAAGCGGAATAGGAATTGAAGGAGAGGTAAAAAGCATAGAAATGCATCATGAGCAGTTTCAAGAAGCTCCGGCTGGATTTAATGTAGGAGTTAATATTAAAGGGGTTGGAAAGAAAGACATTACAAGAGGGGATGTTATTTGTGATGTAGCTAAACCAGCGACTATAGCAGAGGAATTTACTGCCCAGGTAGCTGTAATTAATCATCCAACAGTTATTGCAAAAGGATACACTCCGGTGTTTCATGTTCATACAGCCCAAGTTCCTTGCCAGTTAATTGAAATTATACATAAGATTGACCCTACTAGTGGACAGCCAATGCAAGGAAAAGTTGATTTCTTGAAAAACGGAGATGTTGCTTTATGCAAATTTAAGCCAATAGGAAACTTAGTTATTGAAAAAAGCTCTGTAAATCCTCATATGGCAAGATTTGCTATAAGAGATGCTGGAGTCACTGTTGCGGCTGGTGTTTGTACTGATCTTGTTGAAAAGAAGATAAGATGATTTTTTGTTATAATAATCAAGATAGAACCTTCTTAAATAAATCTTTTGATTTGCTCTTTTATTATTAATATATTAATTATAAATTCTGTAAAGAAAATAACATATCTCAACTAAAAAATATTATATTAATATCTACCAATAGGTACATATTTCTAAAATTATCTTCTATTTTTTATGAAGCAGACAAATTAAAAAAATAAAAATTATTCTTCATCCTCTTCAAGCCCTAGATTAAATTCTTCTAGATTTTGCTCAAATTCGTCTTCTTCAGACATTTTAACTCCTCGTTTTTTTAATACAGAAACTTTAGACAAAAATACAAAAAGTTTCTAATTTTATAGAATATAAAGGGTATTTAAAGTTTTTTATTTTACTTTTATTATTTTTGAGAAGAGTAAAGTTTAAAAAGACAGGAGGTTTTCTATTTTTAATCTCAATTTTTCTGATTTCAGTTAATGTTATTAATTATTTATAATTTTTTTATATCAAAAACTTTCTGTTTTGTATTGATTTTGTGGTGTCAAGCAAAAGCAATTTACAATTTATATCAAAAAATCCTTTCGTCTTACCATGTCCTAAAGGGCATGGTTTGTTTGGATTTTTGGATGCAAGAAAATTCCTTTTGTTGTTTGGAATTTTCTGTACAGAAAATTTCCTTTGTAAGAAATTTTCTTGTCTCAGGAATAAAATTCCTGATGACCATCAAGAATTCAATTGTCAGAATTCTTGAGGTGTTCAAGAATTCCCACGCACTAAAGTGCGTGGTTTTTGAGAATTCTTGACATAATAAAAATTGCTTTTAGGAGCAAGAGATTTCTCTGAGTTTAATTTTTTCTGTGTTATAAGAAGATGCGCTCTCTGGATAATAAACACAAAAAGCTTTCGGTCGAAAGCCTTATAAACTTTAGATTTTTTAGATTATCAATAAATTTAAGAGATTAATTAAGAAAAAGATCATTATAATCTCATTTATTAGATTATAATCATGATTATTATATCCTTTCATATTTATTATGGATATGAATCAAAAAATAGAACGAAAAGCGATTAATAAAGTGAAAACAATAAGGATAACTAAAAAGTAAATAGTAATATCATTACAGCGAGGGGTATAGCCTATAAAACTAATAATTGAATATTAACTATTAAGTCAATAGCCTAACCAAAAATCTTTTTCTTAGTTCCCTCTAGAGAGATAAATGAATAAAAAGTATTCAAAAATTGATAAATTTCATAAATTAAATTGTATTAGCTTAGCTTCTATTTTTAATGTAAGAAATTTTAGGAGTTTGTGAATATGGCAAAGATAAGTCCTATGTCTATAAAATATATTATTCATGCAAAATTTGAAGCTAGCGGAGCAATTGAAAAACCAGACATAATTGGAGCTGTTTTTGGTCAGACAGAAGGTTTATTAGGAGAAGAATTAGAAATGCGGGAATTGCAGAAATCTGGTAAGATTGGAAGAATTGAAGCCAGCTTAAATTATGGAGATGGAAAAACTTTTGGAGAAATTGAAGTTCCGACCGCTATGGATAAAACAGAAACAGCAATAATTGCGGCTGCTTTAGAAACAATTGAAAGAGTTGGGCCAACAGACACTAAAATTACAATAGAAAATATAGAAGATGTTAGAGGGAGCAAAAGAGACTATATTCTTGAAAGAGCTAAAAAACTAATGGAGAATATAGAAAGTTATAATGAAATTGATGAAATGAGCGAAGAAATAAAAAATCATGTTAAAGTTTCAAGAATCCAAACTTATGGGACTGAAAATTTGCCTTGCGGAGACATTTCGGGAAATGAAATAATAATTGTTGAAGGAAGAGCAGATGTTATCAATTTGTTGAAAAAAGGAATTAAAAATGTTATAGGGATGAATGGAACAAAACTTCCAAAAGCTATCAAAGAACTGGCCAATGAAAAAGAAACTGTTTTATTTGTTGATGGAGATAGAGGAGGAGAACTAATAATAAAAAACGTAATCGAAAATGCAAATATCATTTATATTGCAATTGCCCCAGAAGGAAAAGAAGTTGAAGAGCTAACTGGAAAAGAAGTCTTACAAGCCTTAAGGAAAAGAATTCCTGTTGATGAATATTTCAGGAAAAAAAGAGGTAGCTATGATACTAAAATTAAAGAAAAAGAAATTACAGAAATTAAAAAATTGGGGTCTAAAGAAAAAGAAAAAATTAAAGAAGAGGTCGACGAATTAATTGGAACTAAAACAGCATTAGTTTTTAATGAAAACTTAGAAGTTATAAAAAAGTTGCCTATTGGCAAATTAATATCACTAGAAACAGACGAGCTTAATGAAGAACCCTATGTTATTGCAATTGATGGAACCGCGACACCAAGGATTATAGAAAGCTGTGAAAGACTTGGATGTAGTAATTTAATTGCAACTAATTTCGTTAGTTCTGATACAAATATTAATTTAGTAAGTATGTAATTCTAGGCGAAAGTTATAGTTTACTAAAAGCGAAGCAGTATATCTTTAATTAACCCAACTTAAGAAAATATTTCCATGGTACATTAAAGGTTGGTGAAAAAAAACAAAATAGCAAAATTTTAAAAGAAGAAAATCATACTTATAATAATAAAAAAGGTGAAAAATGAGGGTTGGATATTTTAAAGAAGAGATTTATGAACTTAGATCTAAAAGATACAAAAAGAGAATGCTTATAGCCATTGTAATTTTAATTGTTGGAATAATAGCTTTTTTTTTATATTTTAATGTTTTTGTTGCTAAAGAATGTAAAGAACTTAATTGTTATGAAAGAGCTTTATTAAACTGTAAAAAAATCTGGTTTATAAGAGAAGAAGATAATTATGTTTGGAGATATGAGATTTTAAAAGCAGTTGGTGAAGATGCATGTAATGTTGAGACAAGACTGTTAAAAGTAAATTTAGGAAAATTAAATGTTGAGGATTTGCAAGGAAAAACAATGGTATGCAAAGTGCAGAGGGTTGATGATATTTTTCCTGAAAAAGATATGTTGAGATGTAATGGCATTTTAAAAGAAGAACTGCAAGAAATTATCATAGATAGGATGCATAACTATCTTTTAGAGAATCTTGGAGAGATACAAGAAGGATTGAAGGAGATTTAGAGTTTATTAACTAATATAAATGACCAATAAATGTTATTCGCGTTCATCTACAAGATAAAGCAGATAAATTTCTTGCGGAGAATTTAAATATTATTATTCTGTTATTAATAAAACAAAGGTAATCATCTACAAAGATTTCCTGAGTCTTATTCATAGTCTACTAAAATTGATTATCAAGTTAAAAAAGAAATTCAACTCATAAATAAATAAAAAACTTATTAATATGGGAATAAAATTAGGCCCTGCTGGAATTGGCCCAGTTAAAGATATCGAAGAAACTTTTAGAAAATATAAAGAAGCTGGAATAGAAGCCGCTGAAATTCCTTTTACTTATGGCGTTTATATTAAAAAAGATCAGGATATAAAAAGGGTTAGAGAGGCTGCAGAAAAATATAACATTAAATTAAGTATACACGCTCCGTATTGGGTTAATCTTAACAGTAAGGATAAAAAGAAAATTGAACAAAGCAAGGAAAGAATTTTAAAATGTTGCGATGTGGGAGAAAAATTAGGGGCTTATATAGTTGTTTTTCATTCTGGCTATTATTCAGGAATGAAAGAAGAAGAAACTTATGAGAATATTAAAAACTCTATTTTAGAAATGATAGTAGTTATTAAACAAAAAAAATGGAAAATTAAAATAGCTCCAGAGACAATGGGAAAAGTAAATGTTTTTGGAAGCTTTGAGCAAATTTATAAATTACATAAGGAAACTGGCTGTGATTTTTGTATTGATTTTGCACATATTTTAGCAAGAGATAAAAAAGTTGATTATGAGAAAATAAAAGAATTATTTCCAGAGAAAAAATGGCATTGTCATTTTACAGGGATTGTTTATGGAGAAAAAGGAGAAAAACATCATAAAAAAACTGAAAAAGAAGACTGGAAGAATTTATTTGAAAATCTGCCAAAAGATAAAGAGATTATAATACTTAATGAAGCTCCTACTCCTGTTGAAGATGCTGTTGAGGGGTTGGAGATTTTGAATAATCTAACACATTAATGAAAGCAAATTGTCTAATTAAAAGATTATATTTTTTTGTTTTTCCTTTTCTTGCTTTTAAATGTGCAAGAAATAAATTTTCTCTGTGACAGAGGTTATTGTATAAATTCTTGTAAGTTTTCATTTAATAAAGCCCTAGTTCATAAGCTATTCCGAGCGAGGCATCTGAGCCGCTAGGATCCCCGTCGCAATAGAGATTAGCCCTATAGAAGCCCGTCCTGAACCCCGCGACATGATTTTCTCTTGGATACCAAAAGTAAATATTTTCTCCTTGTTTGTAATTTTGGTTTTTTGATTTTTTAGTTGCTAGACCTTGAGAATCTATTCCTGTAATCATTTCTAAATCTATATTATTATATCCAGAACCCTTTACAAACCCCGTATTTAACCATGACCATGCACCATTATTTATATGATTAATAGTTAAATGTTTGTAAATATCTTCTAATCTTTTTCCCCGAACTTAATTTCTCCGTGCATCATAAAGTTTAGATTTATTACTATAAGCATTTATTACATTTGAGAAATGCTGCATGAATATTTTTATAGTTGGTACTTGCAATCCTTGTTTTAATACTTTTTTATGGCTAGTTTCATAATTAAATCATTTAGTCCAGTCTGGCTCATATTCTGCAATTATGAAATTTGTGTTTGGAATTTGTAAATACTATTGAGAATTTATATTTGCTGTAGTTATTATCGGGCCTAGTTTAATTGTTGGATCTCTAGATTGCTCTTGTTCTTCCTGCTTTTTCAGCCATCTTTCATAAGCTCCATCTATTGGAATTCCTGCAAAATATTCTGGTTTTTTTGGTTTTAATCCTTTCTATCTTCTTGGTATACCTCAGTATCCTTTTTATATTGCTTTGATTGTTTTAATTTTCTTTTTGTTGCAGAATCAATTCTATTTAGAATTCTTTGGGCCCTTTCAGCATTTTTTTTACTTATATTTAATATAAATAAAATCTTTCTCAAAATTTCCTCATAAGTTTCTCTCTCATATTCCTTTAATCTATCTAGTCTTTCCTTGGTTTCTTGATGTATTTTTATTGTTGTTATATGTTTCATTTTGTTTTAAATTGATATCTATTGTTTATTTATGATTTTATTAATTTATCTTATTGGGGTCGTTAATCTATTTAGGATTCTTAAGCTTAGTTTATTTGATTATCTTATTAAACTAATTGGTCATTCCAGCTATTAATAAAATGGTATACCAAAGTCTACTATTTAAATCTTTCCAATATGTAATTATTTTATAGTTACTACACAATAGAAAAGTTTATAAAGCATGTTATGGTCATAAAATTAATTAAATTTTAAACCCTAACATGAAAAGCAAAATGAGAAAAACAGTTTTAAGTTTTTTACTGATGTTTTTTGTTATAGTTTTTGCTTTGAATACAGTTATTGCTCAGTTTGTTGATGTCACAGAGGTTGAAATTAATGGATTAACTGCATCACCTAATGACACTAGCCAAACTATTTCTGTAACTGCTTCTGAAACCATACCGGTTTTAGTTAAGTTTAAAGCACTAAAAAATGCTTCTGATGTAAAAGTTAAGGTTTACATTGAAGGTTTCAAAAATGAAGTTTCTGATGAAACTTCTAGGTTTCATGTAATCAAGGATAATACCTATATTAAGAGATTTTCATTAACAGTACCTTCAACTCTAGACTTTGATGAACTTACAGAAGAACTTAGATTACTAGTAAGAGTTAGTGCTAGAGGGCAGGATTCAGATGAAGTTTTTGTTCCCTTGGAAATCCAAAGAGAACTTCATAGCTTGAATCTTTTGTCTGTTGACTTAACTAACGTTGTTGTTTTAGGAGACAAAGTTACAGTTGACGTTGTCATTGAAAATAATGGCAATGAAAGATTGAATAATGTGTATGTTAAGGCTTCTATCCCTAGTTTAGGAATAAGCAGGATAGTATATGCAGGAGACCTTGCTTCAGAGCAAGATGTAAGTGATGACGATATCAATGATGCTGTGAATAAGGTAGTCTATCTGACTATACCTAAGAACACGGTTCCTGGAAACTATGAATTAGAAGTTGAGGCATATAACTATGACGCAAGTTCAAAAGCAACTACAAGAGTGGTTATTGAAGACGTTAAAACAGGAGTGTTGTCAAGTACAAGTTCAAGAACAATTGCTCCGGGCCAAGAAACAACTTTTGACCTTGTTTTAGTGAATCCAAGTAACCAGATAGTTGTTTATACAATTATTCCAGAAGAATCTAAAGGTGTTCTTGTAGACGTGACTGAGCCTGTTGTAGTCGTTTCAACAGAGTCAAGCAAAACTGTAAAAGTCAGAGTAAAAGCTACAGAAAATGCTGAAGAAGGAACTTATATAGTGACAGTGAACGCTAATACTGAAACTGGAATGTCAAAACAAGTTAAGTTCAGTGTTAATGTACAAAAACTTTCTAAAATTACGGGGGCTGTTACCGATACTACTACTAATACAACAGTAATACTTACAGTGGTTTTAGTTGTTATTTTCGTAGTCTTGTTAATAATCCTTATAGTATTACTGTCAAGAAAGCCTGAAACTGAAGAAGCTGAAACAAGCTACTACTAAACTAATTTTTTATTTTTATTTTTTGTATTTTTAGCTTGTCTCTATCTTTCTTTTTATATTTCTCTTTATTTTTTAAAATTAAAAGAATAGAAAAGGTGTTAGCTTGCTAGAGAATTCTTTATAAAGCAAGATAACCTTAAACAACTAATAATAGAAATAATAATAAATGTATAGCTATTAAAATTTTGAATAAAGACGATGAATCTTGAAAATAAAGTTAAATGGGCTGAAAGAAAGGATAGAGATAAAGATCCTATTGAGTTTTTTAAAGAAAATTATCCAGGAATGACAAGAAGTAAGTTAGCAAAAGAAGATCAGAGTTTGTATCTGACATTATGGAAAGAGAGATTATTGGAAGAGGTTTCTATTGCTAGCAGATTTGGACAAAATCCTTTAAACTATTACAAACAACATTATAAAGGATTGACAAGAGGCCAGTTAAAAGAAAAAGATCCAAGTTTGTATCAGGTATTATGGAAAGGCGGGTTGTTAAAAAAAGTGCCGTTGAAGAGAAGAAAATAAAATAATAAAAATAAGATGATTTATCTAAATAATTGGATAACGAATTATATTTTTTCATCACAACTATTTTTATAAAAATCAGAGAGATTAATAATTTATCCAGTTCAGAGCAATTTTATTTGTTTTGGCTATTTTAATAATAATGAAATTAATAATATTAAGCTAAATAAGGGAATAAAGTTCTGAAGCGGTCAAAAACTGGTCTATAAAAAATGATACTAAAAAAACTGGTAATTGAGAACTTAAGAAGCTATAAATATCAAGAGATTATTTTTCCAAAAGGAGCTATATTGTTATCTGGTGATGTTGGCTCAGGAAAAACAACAATTCTTTTGGCAATTGAATTTGCTCTTTTTGGCTTACAGCCATCACAAAAAGCAAGCGCTATTTTAAGAAATGACGCTGAAACAGGAAGAGTTATTTTAAATTTTGAAGTTGAAGACAAAAATGTAATAATTGAAAGGACTTTAAAAAGAAGCAAAAAATCTATCTCCCAAGAATATGTTAATTTAATAATTAATAATGAAAAATTTGAAGAAAGTATTACAGAAATTAAAACAAAAATACTCAAACTGCTAAATTACCCTTCTGAATTTGCAAAAAAAACAAATTTATTGTATAAGTTTACAGTTTATACTCCCCAAGAAGAAATGAAACAAATTGTTTTAGAATCAAAAGAGGTTAGACTTAATATCCTAAGGCATGTTTTTGGTATAGACAAATACAAAAGAATTCAAGAAAATACTAATATCTTAAGGTTAAGATTAAGAGAAAAAATAAGAATTAATGAAGCATTATTACAAAACCTGGATAAGATTAAGGATAATTTAAAAGAAAAAAAGATACTTCTTGTAAAATTAAAGGAAAATAAAAAGAAATCTGAAGAAGGATTTGATAATAAATTTGGGACAAGAATTTTAAAGGAAAGATCAGTGAAGGAAATTCAAGATAAAATTAATGAAAAAAAATCTTTAGAAACAGAGAAAGATAAATCCAATATATTGATTCTTGAAAAAAAACAGCAAATCTCAAACTACGATAAAAATCTTGCTTTTATTGAACAAGAAATAAATGAACTATCAAAATTCAAATTAAATGAAACAGAATACGGTTCTTTGGTTAGAATGATTGAATTTCAAAAAAATAAAAATGAGGAGATTCAAAAAGAATATGTTGAGATAATCGGAAACCTAAGGTCATTAGAATCTAAAAAGTCAGAAACAGATACTCTGATAAAAAAAATTTCTGGATTAGAAAAATGTCCTACATGCCTTCAACAAGTTTCAGAGTTATATAAAAATATTATCCTTGAAAATGCAAGAAAAGAAATAGATTATATTAACACTAAAATTTTACAGCATGATAAAACCAAAAAAGAATCAATTTCTAAAATAGAGAAAATTAAAGATGAAATAAATAGTTTTAATAAGAAAAAAACTGAAATGGAGGGTTTAAAAATTAAACTAGAGAATGCCAAAGAAAAATTTAATAGAGTTAAAGATATTAAACTCCAAAAAAAATCATTAGAAAGAGATGTTTCATTGTTAAACGACCAAGTTTCAAGGATTGAGAAAATAATAAAAGATTATGAAAAATATGATAAAATTTTTGAAAACAGAACAAAGGAACTTGAAGAAGCAAAAAGAGAAGAGAATAAAGCCGCAATTATAAAGGCTGAAATAAATAAAGAAATTCAGTTTTTAGAACAGCAAATAAACGAAAAAAGAGAAGAGGTTAAAGAAAAAAGCAAACTAAAAAACCAAACAGAAAAAATAAAAAACTTAGAATTCTGGGTTTCAGAAAAATTTTTAAATATTATTTTATCTACTGAAAAAAGTGTTATGATAACATTAAGGCAGGAATTTTCAAATATTTTTTCAAAATGGTTTTCGGTGCTTGTTTCAGATTCTTTAATAGCTAAACTAGATGATGACTTTTCTCCTAAAATAGAACATCGAGATTATGAATTAGAATATAGTTTTTTGTCTGGAGGAGAAAGAACAGCTATCGCACTTGCTTACAGACTAGCTTTAAATCAGATTATTAATTCTTTACTAAGTAACATAAAAACTTCAAAGATAGTTATTTTAGATGAGCCCACTGATGGATTTTCGGCCCAACAATTAGAAAAGATGGGGGAGGTTTTAGAACAACTTGATACCGAACAATTAATATTAGTAAGTCATGAACAAAAAATGGAAGATTTTGTTGATAATATAATAAGAATAAGAAAGGAAAATAATGTTAGCTGGGTTGCGTGATGGTTTTTAATTAATAATTAAAATAATTTATTATGTGAGTCTAAGAATTTTTTTTAATACGTTTAGGTTTTTTAGGGATAAATGAAAAAATCCAATTCCAAAAGCTTTATAAACCCTAGCTACCAAGAAATATTATAAATTCTAAAAGAATTAAAATAATTAATTAATAATTTTTAAGATAGTAATTAATAATGAAATAATATCGTCAGGACTTCTAGCTATGAGGTTCTAACTTGATAATAAAAAAAATTTAATAAAAAATGGAGCAAGAATTAAAAAACAGCGTTCTTAAATCAGGGACAACTATAATCGGAGTTGTATGCAAAGATGGAATTGTGATGGGTTCTGATAGACAAACAACTGCCGGCAATTTAGTTATGAGCAAAAACACACAAAAAACAGTCCAAATTAATGACTATATTGTTTTAAGTGGAACAGGCAACGCTTCTGATATTGAAATGCAAAAAAAAATAATCGCGGCAGAGTTAAGACTTAAACAATTAAAAAGTAAAAAAAGACCTAGTGTAAGAGAAACTGCAAATTTAATTGGAACGATGACTTATAGAAACATTAGACAGTTTACAACTATTCCATCAATTGTAGGAACTTTAGTTGCTGGAGTAAATGAAGATGGAACAACAGAACTTTACTCTATAGAGCCTGCTGGAACTGCACTAAAAGTTGAAGACTATGACGCTAACTTTGGATCCGGAATGCCTTTTGTTTTAGGTTTATTAGAAAGAGAGTATGATAAAGGCATAGATACAAAAAGAGGTGTAGAATTAGTTGTGGAAGCCGTAAAATCCTCAACTCAAAGAGATATAGGAAGCGGTTATGGAATAGATGTTTTTGTTATAAAAAAAGAAGGCATTAAACATGTTGTGGCTCAAGAAATTACTCCAGAATATATAAACAAACTTGGGAATAAGAGATAAAAGTAATAACTATTTAAAATTGATCAAAAATAGATGATACTTCTCAATCAGAAGTTCAAGTCTTTAAACAGATAATAAAATTATATTAATAAAAAGAATTTTTGAAACTTAGAAGATTATTAAAACTTATAATAAAAATCTGTTAATTAACATATAGTTCATTATAAAGGGGATTCAAAAAGATAGCTAGTGATTATATTTCATCGTCATTTTATAAATTTAAATTGAATTATATAACTAATTAAATACAAACAGTAAAAATGTCAGACATTCTAAAAGACATACAGAAAGAGTTGCCTAAAGTCATAAGTAGTGCAAATTTTGAAGCAGCAAATATAGTTTTATATACAGATAACGCTGAATTTTTTAAAGATAACAAAGGCAAGATAAAAGAGCTTGTAAATAAGTTTAAAAAAAGAATTGAACTAAGAGCTGACCATAAATTGCTTAAGGAGCAGGAAGAAGTAGAAAAAGTAATAAGAGAAACAGTTCCTCAGGAAGCTGAACTGAAAAAAATTTTATTTGATCCTCAGAGAGGTATTGTTGTCATTGAAGCACAAAGACCGGGGTTAGTTATTGGAAAATCAGGATTAATATTAAAAGAAATTAAAGAAAAAACTCTTTGGACTCCCCAAATACAAAGAAGTCCTGCAATAGAATCAAAAATAACAGAAAATATTAGGGAGGTTTTATATCAAAACAACAATGCCAGAAAAAAATTTCTAAATTCTGTTGGTAAAAAAGTCTATAAAGAATGGAATCCTGAAAAAATAGAAGAGTGGGTTAGAGTTACTTTTTTAGGTGGTGCTAGACAGGTAGGAAGAAGTTGTATTTTGCTTCAAACTCCCCAAACAAAAATTCTTTTAGATTGTGGAATTAATGTAGCTGCAAAAGGAAAAGAAAAATTCCCATATTTAGATGCTCCTGAGTTTAAGATAAATGAATTAGATGCTATTGTACTTAGTCATGCTCATCTGGATCATTCAGGATTGGTTCCTTATTTATTTAAGATGGGCTACGGGGGTCCTGTTTATATGACTGCTCCTACAATAGATCTGGCAGCTATACTTGCTTTAGATTTTATTGGAGTTGCTTATAAACAAGCTGCAACTCCTTTATTTTCTTCAACAGATGTAAAAGAAATGGTTAAACATACAATTTGTTTAGATTTTAATGAGGTTACTGATATTGCTCCTGATGTGAGATTAACATTCTACAATGCTGGTCATGCTTTAGGGTCTGCACTAGTTCATCTTAATATTGGAAATGGGGCACATAATTTAGTTTACACTGCAGATTTAAAATTTATAAGAACTAGACTCTTAGATAGAGCTGTTTCAGATTTTCCAAGATTAGAAACTATGATAATAGAATCTACTTATGGTGGGAGGGATAATATAATGCCACTTAGAGAAGATGCAGAGACCCAGCTAGTTAAAGAAATTAAAGAAACAATTGAGAAAAATGGCAAGGTGTTGATTCCTGAGTTAGGATTAGGGAGAGCTCAAGAAACTATGTTAATCTTAGAAGAAGCAATAAGAGAAAGCAAACTTCCAAAAATTCCAATCTATATAGATGGAATGATCTGGGATATTAATGGAATTCATACAGCTTATCCAGAGTTTTTAAACAGCCAGGTAAGAAGAGATATCTTTCAAAATAAAAATCCGTTTGTTGCAGATTTTTTTAAAAGGGTTGGAAGTGCTGCTGAAAGAAAAAATGTGATTGAAGGGGGACCTTGTGTTGTTCTTGCCACCTCGGGTATGTTAGTTGGAGGAGCAAGTGTTGAGTATCTTAGACATTTTGCTTCAAACAAAAAAAATAAGATATGTTTTGTTTGTTATCAAGGAGCCGGGAGTTTAGGAAAACAAGTTCAAGATGGGATTAAACAAGTTAAAATGAATGCAGAGGGTAATGAAGAGACAATTGACGTTAATATGGACATTGTTACTATAGATGGATTGAGTGCTCATGCCAGCAGAAATGAACTGTTGAATTATGCAAATAAGACCCAGCCAAAATCTACAAAAATTATACTTAATCATGGAGAGTTAAGTAGATGCCTGGATCTAGCCAGCTCTATTTATAAACTGCACCATATTGAGACAAATGTTCCTAAAAATTTAGAGACGATAAGGTTGAGATGAATCATTATCCTGATTAAATAATATGGACTAAATTCAGATAATTTTGTTAATTAACTCTTTAGGCGTATAATTTAAATACCTAATTTCTTTTTTCTATTAAAGATAGTTTTATTATTGATAAATAGATTAATATAAAACAACAAATCAAGCGAGAGACGTTCCTCTTTATTATTAGAAGTTATCAATTAAAAATTAAGATTACTAATAAAAAAATGAAACACAGCAAAAATCAAAGATGAAACACAACATAAAAATAACCGCTATTCTAATAGTTATGTTTATTGTAACTCAATTAATTGGATTATTTGTTGTTTCTGCTTATGTTAATGGATTGGAACTTCCTTATGGAATGGAACCTCCTAAAGAAGTTAAAGAAAAGCCGCAGGGTCCTGAGATTATTTTTGCGTTTATAATAGCAGTTCTTTTCTTTTCTTTATTAATTAAATTAAATGCAGAGACTTTTATTAGAATCTGGTATTTTGTTGTAACAGTACTGGCTTTAGCTTTAGCTATAAATGTATTTTTATTTAAATTAAATTTTATTTATAATACCTTTTTTGCTTTGTTAGTGGCTATTCCTCTAGCTTACATCAAAATTTTCAAAAAATATATTATAGTGCACAATTTTACAGAATTATTAATTTATCCAGGAATTGCAACGGTTTTTGTTCCTTTACTTAATGTTTTATGGATAGTAATTTTACTGCTACTTATCTCTATTTATGATATTTGGGCTGTCTGGCATTCAAAATTTATGCAAAAAATGGCTGAATTTCAAATTAATAAACTGCAATTATTTACAGGATTTTTTGTGCCGTATGCAGATAAAAAACAAAGACAGAAAATTAAATTAATAAAACAAAAATATGCTAATAATACTAAATTAATGGAAAAGCAATTTAAAAAATCCAGAATAAAAGTTAATCTTGCTATTTTAGGCGGTGGAGATATAATTTTTCCAATAATAACTGCAGGAATTTTTTATAAATTTTTTGGGTTGCTCCCAGCTTTAATTATAATGTCAAGCGCAACAATTGCTTTAATTTTCTTATTTCTTTTGGCGAGAAAAGGCAAATTTTATCCTGCCATGCCATTTATCACAATTGGATTGTATTTAGGGATGATTTTGAGTTGGGTGGTAGTTTGAATAAAAAAGAAAAAATCTTTTTAAATTAAAGGACTCGCTTTACTGTACGGATATCCTAATGGTAGATGATTAATATTTTTCTTTTGTCCTATTAAATCAAGCATGAATTTATCTTCAGGACATTTTCCACAACAATATTCAAAATACAATCTTCCATTTGTAATTACAACTAAAGGCAAATATCTATTTTTTGTTGCGTTCAAGAGAGGTCTGTCTTAATCATAAAGTAACAACAAAGGAAAGGTTTAAATACTCTTATTTTCACTATTATATATTAGTAAAATTATATTTAAGGAAAAGTTAAAATGAAAAAAACAAAAACCAAGAATGTAGGGCTAACAAGCTTAAGAAATAATTTAGAGAAACTTTTAGGAGATGTAGAAGAGACAAGTATAGACCACTACGATTATAACAAAGATGAGCTTAAAGGCATTTATCTTTTAGGCGAGGGATATGATCATATAACTTATCCAGGAACCGCTCATGTTAGACAATACAGATTGTTTAAAGATGGTATTCTTAAAATAAGTATTTTCATGGACGAGGAATCTAGCCATATAGAAAGTACAATGTTATATACTATTCCACAATTTTTAAATTATTTAAAACATCAATATAAAGAATCCTTACCTCAATTTCATCAATATATTAATAAAATCAGAAAGAAAATAAACAAACAAAATGATAATGAAACAAGAATTAATTAAGAAAGTTAGAGATTACTTTGATCTTAACATTTATGAAACTAAAGTTTGGCTAGCTTTGCTTAGCAAAGGGATTTCAAGCGCTGGTGAAATTGCAGAAATTTCTGGAGTTCCAAGAAGCAGAACATATGACGTTTTAGAAAGTATTGAAAAAAATGGATTTGCTATAATGAAATTAGGAAAGCCAATTAAATATATAGCTGTTAAACCAGATATAGTTATTGAAAAACTAAAATCAAATGTTTTAAAAAATGCCAACGAAAAAATTGAGAGCATTAAAAAATTAAAAGATAAGGATGAATATAAAGAATTAAAACTGTTGCATAGTGCTGGAATTAAACCGATTAAACAAGAAGAAATTTCTGGAGCTGTAAGAGGAAGATTAATTATCTATAGTCATCTTAAAGAACTTTTAGAAAACGCAAAGAAAGAAGTAGTTATTTGCACCTCTGTTCAAGAATTAAACGTAAAGTCAAGATTTTTTTCTTTAATATTTGAAAGATTAAGAAAAAATAATGTTAAAATTAAAGTTGCTCTATCTGGAGATGAAAAAGAAGTTAACAAAATAAACAAAAAACTTAAAATTAATGCTAAATTCATTAATGTTGATGCAAGATTTTTTGTTGCCGATAATAAACAAGTACTGTTTATTATTTCAAAGGATAATGAAGAAGAAATTGCCATTTGGTTAAATACTCCTTTTTTCGTTTCAACTCTAACTTTTATGTTAGAGCAAGCGGTGAAAAGTTAACAAAAAATTTAAATAAATGATTATCAATGATTTAAAATGAAAAAAGAAATAGATAACTCAAGAAGAATAGAAATATATAATCCAATTAAACAACCAGTTAGCTATGCTATTTTATATGGGTTTGTTCCTGAATTAAGAGAGCCTTTAAGACAATATAGTTATAATTTTATTAAAGCTGAGAAAAGAATGAGAGATTATGAATTAAAATAGATAAATACTCTCTAATAGTTTAAATAAAAAACTAATTTCTAGATAAATTATATGATTAACTAAAAATCTGTTAACTTTATATAATTCTTATTTAATTAGCTCAAAATTTACCAATCTCCTCGCTTAATTCTCTTATTTTATCCTTAGTAATTTTTTACCATTTGGTAATATTAATTACTTATACTTTTTACTCCCATCTCTTCAATAATTTTTTTATCTTTTTTCAGAAAATTTTTAAACCAGTGATTAAATGTTGAATTATAAGTTAACTTTGCATATACAAACCCCTTTTTTATAAAAGCTTTTTGATGAGCTTTCTTAAAATTTGTCAAATTATTAATTGAGGATACTGGAGGTCCTTTAACAATATTTGATTTCTTTTTATTTAAAACAAAATAAAAATTAGCTATATTTTTTTCTTTATTATACTCAAAACCAGATTTTTTAATATCAAAAGTTTTTTTTAACCTTGAAATAAAAAAACCAAAAAACTTCTTGCTTTTAGTTCCTGAAATATCTCCGGCTTGTTTATTTGTCTTAATTTTAACAATTTTTACATTTTTGTATTTTCTAAAATTCTCAAAAACCGGTTTTTTAATAAAAAATTTATAGCTTGGAGATTTTAAAAAACTCTTGCACGCATTTTGAAACTTAATTAAAGTTTCTTTTGATAGACTAGAAACCGTGTTTCTTTCTTTAAATGTCGGGTCTATTAAAATAATAGAACTAATTTTCGCTTTATTTATCTCTTCCATAATATTTTTATTTTTGTAAAATTTAGCATCATCAATTACCAGTATTTTTTTAAAATCTAATTTAGAAATTTCTTTTATAAAATTTAAAAAACTTTTATAGTGACAAACTAACAGCTCTAAAGCATAGCCAGAAAAGCCTTTAATATAGGATTCTGCACCATAGCAATCTTGTCCATGAGCAAAAGATTTAGCTAATATAATCTCATCAACAAGTTTTTTATTATTTTTTATTTTTTTCAAAACATAATTAACATGAAAATAGCTTAAATCTGTAACATTAATAGAGTCTTCTGGCTTAGAGATTTTTAAAACAGGAATTATCTCTATAATAATACCTTTTCTTTTGATCTGATAGTAGTCTCTAGAGCCGTGAATTTTCTTTGCATTTGGTAGAATCTCTTTTAATCTTGAAATATTCTTTTGTTCATTAATTCTGACAAAGACATCAATATCATAAGCGTCTTTTTTTACTAAAGTGTTTTTTGCTAAACTCCCCCCTATAAAAACCTCCCCATTTATTTTTTTATTTTTTAATTTTTCTCTAAATTCTTCGCTAAATTCTCTGCCAACTTTATTTATTTCATGAACTTCAGCCTCGCTGAGTTTAATTAATTCTAGCTGTTCTTTGAGAATTTTTTGAATTTTTGAATCCATAACTTCTTGTTAATTCTTATTTATTTTTATTAATTAATTTTATTAATAATAATCTTATTTGGACTTATGGGTATCAACTATAACTAGTAGTAAGGATAGCTATTAGCTTTTAAATTACCAATATTTATGTTAATTAAAAATAACCATTTTTCTGATAACTAAAAGAAAGTAATTATTTAAATCTTATTCTAACTCTATTAATTGTTTGCTTTTTTCTTGGTTGCCTTCTGATTTTTTATTGTCTTCGACTTCTTTATTTTCTTCGTTCTCTTCTTCATCCTCTTCATCATCATTCACGTCTATCTTTTCATTATCCTCTTCTTCATCTTCGTCTTTAATTTCACTAAAAGGATTAACCTGACTGACTGGCTTTGCTTTGATTTCAACTCCCTTTGTCTCTAAAGAAGATAAGTCTATAATATATTTTCCCTCTCCTAGCTTGTAAATTAAAGGCCGGTTTTTAGAAAACAAACTCACAATATCTATTTCAAATTTTCCTGGTTTTATTACTTTTACAGATTCTAGGTCTAAAATTACCGGCTCGTCTGGTTTTTCATCCATTCCAGTTAATTCTCTAATATCTTTTTCAATTTGGTCTTTGTCCGCTTTTTCCAACTCCGTCATTACTTCTCTAACTTCTCTTTTCAGCTGGTCGAGTTTTTCTTGTTTTATATAATAAAAAAACCTACTTCCACAATTACAACCCTTTAAAAGCTCTTTAGAAGCATCTAAATAAATTTCTCCGCATCTTGTACATTGGTGGGGCATTTTAAACGGCTTTTAGTTTAAGTCAAGAAGTGACATTGACAATCATCACAAAACTTATTTGCTAGATTTTATATTATTATTAATTATCAATTATTTGTTGAGGATTGGTTCAAGTCTAGCACTTCTTTTTCATATTATTTTATTAATTAATTAATTATTTAAGGTTATATGTTTATTATTATAACTATTTGTTAAAAACAAGAGTTCCTATCTAAAATAAGTTATAACTTAATAGTGGTTATTATAGAAAGGTTTATAAATCCCAATTCCTAAGACATTTCATGACAAACGACCATGTAAAATTAATACCAAGGGAAATAAGGGAAGCAAGTTTTCCTATAGCTAGTTTTCTATCAGAAGAAGAACAAGTAAAGTACGAAGATTCTATTAAACAATTTAGAGGAAAAGCTTATGATTCTCTAAATATTCCTATAGAAGGATCAAATTTATTCAAGGTTCTTTGGTTAAATCAGATAGGTATTCCAACTGCAACACTATCCGAATTAAAACAAGCAATTGACAATGGCATGGATTTAATAGTCCATTATGAAGATGCTCCTTCTGTTGTATTAAGAAGCAATGGAGATTCTTATGAGCCAAATGATTATCTAGCTAGCTCACTTGCTGAAGTTATAAATGAAAGAGAATTTGAACATTCTTTGATTTTAAATGGATTAGAATTAAAAGCAGATGAAAATTCAGATTATGGTCTAGTTTTAGTTCCAGGAGAAAAATTTGAGAAAATCGAAGCACCTGATTTTGATTATATAAATAATAGAAAAAGATTTTCAAGAATTAATCCAGATTATACTATAGAATGGAATGAACAAGGAAACAAGACACTTTATTCAAGAAATAAGAGTTTGTCTAGGTTTTCCGTGGCCGGTGATCTGGATTTGGACTCTTACACCGTTCATCTTGCGTACTCAGACAGTTTCGGTAGGGTGGTTGTTGTAAGTTCCGGAGGGGCAAAAAATTTTGATGAATATCTATCAAAATTAAAAGAAGAAAGAGACAAACAAAAAGTAGAATTTGGTGTAAGATTTGAAAGAGCAATGAATCATTTAAAACCGGAAAATTATAAAAAATAAATTAAAGGAAGAAAAATGACAAAAACATACAACATTCAAGATTACGAAAATTTAAGAAAAAAAATTAGATCAGAACGAGAACTTAAAGGGGAATCTAAAGAAGAAGTTATTTTAAGTTATCATGAGCATTTAAAAAATCCAGTTAATGAAGCAATTGTAACAGATTGGCTTCTGATGAAATTGAAAACAAAACTAGATTATATAAAGATTATGATTTAGCTGTTGGCTCAATAAAAGCTTCTCAAAGTAATAAAAAATTACTTGAAAATGAGATATATAACGAACCACAGGATTATGTAGATGATAAGTATTTGGATGAGATATAATATTTAAAAGATTTTATGAAAAAAAACAGGGCAAATAGTTTTATATATAAAATTACTAGAAACCCAATAACTTTAAAAACTTTATTTCTTTAATAAATTTATGGAATCTCAGATAACAAACTAAAAAATTATAGAAAAACTAAGAGAAATAGAGAGAAGCATGGTAACTAAACAAGAATTGGAACAAGCTCTTGACACAATCGCTGTTTTATCTAATGAAGAAACTATGAGGCAAATTAGAGAGAGTGAAAATGATATCACTATAGGTAGATTCAAGGAGGTAAATTCTATTGAAGAATTATGAGATAGAAAGTTATAGTAACAGAGGTTTTTTCTAGAGAATTTAAAAAACATAAAAGAGACTCAGAATTTGTTAAAGCCCTAAATAACAAAATAAAAAGATTTCAAGAAGACCCTGAAAATATTGGTGGGTATCTCGCTGGCAATCTTCATGGTTATAAATCCACAAGAATTCTCAGTAAGTACAGGTTAATTTTTAAAATTATTCATGACAAAAAATAGGTTTATTTAATTGCAATTGATAATAGAAAATTTTACTATAAAGGATTCACTTCATCATGACTTCTAATTTCGTTGGATCTTTTTTCATTTCTTTAACTATCGATGCCGGTCCAATGATAGTTATTGCGTCTTGCTGGCCTGAAATTGCCTTCGCCAAACCAAATCTTATCTTATCAAAAAAACCTTTATAATTATTTCCAGAAATAACAGCTAATTCTATTCCTTTAAATCCTTTAATATTATCAATCATTATCATAGTATCTTCAATTAATCTAGTTTCTTCTTCAGGCCTTAGCCTTCCTTGCAATACAATAACTTTGTTATCTAAAATAATTTTCAATAATTTCTTAATTCTTTCTATCCCCCCTAGTCTTGCAACTTCACTGAAAGGAACAAAATGCAAAGTAAAACCTCTTTTAATTTTCTTGGCCATTTTCACTCTCTTTTTATTTATATTCTGTAATTTATATATTTAAATGTTATTTATTTGGTTTTAGTAATTTGTAATTTAAATAAGCCGGATTTATCTTACTTAAAGCTAGACTTCTCTTGCTTAATTTATTTATTATTACAGTAATTGATCTTACTATTTTGTTCATTATTATAATCTTATGAATTAAGTTTTTTTTGCCAATCTAAAAACTGACTCATAAAATTCGTCCATGTTTTTTCCGTATTTGGCTGAAACCCCAACTACCTCAAATTCAGGAAAAGCAGCTTCTATTCTTTTAATATCAGCTTTTCTCAAATCAATTTTATTAGCAGCGATTAAAACCGGTATTTTTCTAGCAACTAAATTTCCAATTATTGTAATATTAACTTGAGAATAAGGATTTTGTGTTGCATCAAGAACAACAATGACTGCATCCATGTCATCTAGCCATTTAATAGATTCTATAACTCCCTGAGTCGCTTCTTTGGCTCTTTTTTGGGCATGTTTCTTCTCTATTTTCATTTTTACAAAATCTTCATAATCAATTTTGGTGGCAATACCAGGAGTATCAACTAATTTAAACCTTAAGGTTTTTTCTTTATATTTAATTTCAACCTCTTCTTTAAACTGAACGTTTCTTGTTTCGTGTGGAATTTTACTAACTGTTCCTATCTCTTCTCCTGTCCAATCTTTACATATTCTATTTGCAATACTAGTTTTTCCAGCGTTCGGCGGGCCATAGAATCCCAAGCTAATCTGTTTCTTTCTTTTGAAAATTGCATTAAATAACCTTTTTGTAAAATCTCTAAGTATTCTTATAACCATAAAATAAGTATTGAAATTTTGTTTATTAATGTTTCTATAATTAAACATAATAATATTTTAGATGTTTTGAATTCACCAAGATTATTTATCCCTTATAGTCAACGGCTTTAATCTTTCACTATAAATTAATATTATAAGGATTTTTAGCTATTTTAATTTATTAAAGTTAGTAAATATATTAAATGAAGAAATGTAGTAAGAGCCTTTGTGTTTTTACTTTCTCAGATAAGTATTAACTATTAAATAGTATAACGCATTGTTGCGTTGTCGGGTGTTTTAGATAACTTTTTAAGTTAGTTTTCAATAACTAAATTTATGAATGATTTAATAAGAATTGGTTCTGAAACGGCTAAGGGTGGTTTCGCTAATGAAAAGGTAATAGCGAAGAAATTTGATAAGTGGAAAAAAGATAAGGAAGCTCAAAAATGGCTCAAAATAATGGGTTACAATTTAGATGAGATAAAAAAGGTTGAGGCAGTTATTTTACATGGACATAAAACAGACGTTCAAATAAAAGTTACAATTACTATTAAACAAGCCATTTCTGTCCAGAACTTAACAATAAAAAAAACTAATGATGATGCAGATTTTAACCAGATAGATAAAAGGTGGGTTAAAAATTATATAGAATTATGGAATATTCCAGATAATATTATCAATCTTTTAGAGATTTTTTGTGGTAAAATATCTCCAAAACAATTACTAAAAGAAGGAAAGATAACTAAAGATAAATATAAAAAATTGAGAGATAAAAGAAGATTTTTCATGGATGAATTTGAAAAGAGGCATCAAAAGGCAATAATTGATTTCTTTACAAAAAATAAATTGTTAGTTGTTACTGACATCTTAAAAGGTAGGGGACAATTTGCGGCTGATTGGATGTTGGTAACAAGATATGATAAGAAGAAAGACGAGACAAGTTGGGTTTTAGCCGATATTAATAAAGCTATGAGCATTTTTGGAGAAGGGGATATTAAAATAAGCCCAAGGGGAAGTATTTCTATTGGGAGAATTACTTTACAAAGAAAAGGTGGAGATGGCGGTCGAGAAACTGGAAAGATGTTACAATTCAAAATAAAACCCTGTGATTTATTTAGATATTAGTCTTATAAAATTAAACGCTTTTATTGTAGGTGAGGTTTTATTCTCTTATTTGCTTCTTCCCAATACTCTTTACTGATTTCAGAACCTATAAATTTTCTGCCATTTAACAGAGCCATTTTAGCAACTGTTCCAGAGCCAATCATGGGGTCGTAAACTAAATCTCCTTCTTTGCTCCATGAGAGTATATGGTCTTCTGCTAATTTTTCAGGAAAAATAGCGGGGTGTCCATTATTAGAAGTTCCTACAGGAATTTCCCAAACATTATTCCTTTTTTTATAATCTCCAACGACAAAATCAGGCACAACGTCTCTTACACCATTTGCATGTTTTCTTGCACCCTTAACTTTTTGTCCTTTTAGTTTTGTTGGAATATCTTTAATTAAATTAATTTTTTTCATCTTGCCTTTAGAAAAAACAAACATATATTCAAAACTCTGGCGATAACAGAAATTTGAGCCAAAATTAAAACTATTTGGTTTAAACCAAATCATAGTATCATGTAAATTAAATCCTACTTCCTTAAAATAAAGTGCCTGCTTGAAAGAAGAACCTGTCTCGTCTCCTTTTATTGTTGCATCACCTACAACCCATACTAATACCCCTCCCTCTTTCGTTACTCTATACAATTCCCTTGCTATTTTTTCAAATTCAAAAGTGTATCCATTATATTCCCTTAAATCGTCATAAGGGGGAGATGTTATAGTTAGGTCTATAAAATTATCTGGCATCTTCACCATAGTTTTAAGACAATCTTCATTAAATATTTTATTTATTTCCATTTTACTCACTTCTTATTATTTCTTCTTGGGGTATCCCAATATGGAGATTTACACGATGGACATACTTTCGGCTTTTCTTTTATATCGTTAGGTATCCATTCATGATTACATCTTTCGCACCTGAAACCTTTTTTAGTTATTTCTACTAATGGCATACTAAAACTATACTTCTAAAGTATATAAATCTTTTGTTATATACTCCAGAATAGAAATGTTTATATACTTATATACCTTGAGAATAATATACATAAGAGGTATATAGAATGAACCTAGAAATAATTTGTGAAAAATGCAACGGAAAGAACATTAAGAAAGGTGGAGTTAGAGAAACAAAAAATAGAGGCCGTGTTCAAAGATACAAGTGTAAAGATTGTTCTCATAGATTTTCAATAGACGATGGTTTTTGGAAGATGAAAAACCACGAGGATAAAATAACTGCTTGTATGAATATGTATTATGCTGGAATGTCATTAAGAAAAATACAAGAACACTTACAGATGTTTGCTCCTAAAAATTCTCATTATTCTACTATTTACCGATGGATTGTAAAGTATGCAAATATGATAAGCACATTAACAGATAATTTACAAATACAATCTGGGCAAGAGTTAATGTCTGACGAAATGGAATATCATAGATTAGGAGAACAGAATTGGTTTGTAGATGTTATGGATACAGAAACTCGGTTTGTGGTTGCTTCTGATTATATGAAAAGCAGAACCATAGAAAATTTAACAAGAGTTCTAAAACATGGAAAATTTGCAACAGGCGAACAGGTTAAAGTAATTACAACAGACGGACTAAAAGGTTATCCAAGAGTTTTAAGAAAAGCATTTGGCGTTAATAATAAATTCAAGATTAACCCAAAAATTCAGCACAACATTGTCATAGCTTCAGAAAGAGGTTTTAATCATAAAATAGAAAGACTGCATAACTCAATTAGAGATAGAACAAAGATAATGCGTGGCTTTCATGGAAATTTGGAAAGTGCAAGAGCCATTATGAAAGGATACGAAATTTACTATAATTTTGTTAGAAAGCATCAGGGAATAGACGGCAAAACGCCATCAGAAGAAGCCATACCAGAACTATCTTTAAGCACAAATAAGTGGTTAAGTTTGATTAAATTAGCAAATCAGAATTTTACTGGAAATTTCACTCCAAGAACATTGCATACACCAACGAGATAGGGATGAACTTCTTTTTCTAATTCAAAAAATTTTTCATGTTCTTCTTCTAAATCTATTCTTTTTGATGGGTCTTTAGGATGTGGAAACCATCCAACTTTCTCTAGTGTTATCTCTTCATTAGAATCAAAATATTGGGGAGTAATGTGAGCAAAATAATTCCTTACATTAGACATTTCCCTAATTCCATTAGCAATCTTATTATATCTATTTTTATCAGAATCTTTTACTATTTTTAGAAAGATGTTTATTCTAAGTGAAGAAGAAAAGAGAGAATCATGTAAAAATCTGAAAATAAAATCTTTGTTAACCTCTTTAAAATAATACGAGCTTATTGCTAAATTCATTAACATTTCAAGATTATTAAATTTATCAAGAACGTTTCTTCTTATTTCTTCAAACCGCTTCCTGTCCATAAAAATAACAAAATATTAGTTCTTAAATATTTTACCTTTAACACATACTATAGCACCCGACAACGCAACAATGCAATAGTATAGAAAGCTTTATATATAGATATCTGATTTACGCAGAGGTATTCTCTT
>ERZ1292623.993-Hain-H51-01um-R1-993-length-28370-cov-7_pt1 | contig 28370 bp, 25 predicted proteins | sample MGYA00564398_ERZ1292623 | MGnify/ENA primary metagenome ERZ1292623 (study PRJEB36523, sample SAMEA6512633) | groundwater metagenome | collected 2019-01-07 | study: AquaDiva: Metagenomics assemblies of 32 groundwater samples | reverse complement strand
CGTACGAAGGACGCATGGACATCGTGCGTGTCTACAATGCGATACTATCCGCTTCAGATATACAGGCGCTCTACAACGGGACTCGGATAGATGATACCCCGACCTCAGTGAACAAAATCACTTCACCGATAGACGGCGCGACGATAACGAGTAATTCGCTGACCGTAAGCGGGACATGTGCCGTTAACGGCGACAATCCATACTTGGGCATACACATCAATAACAGTATATTCGGGACAACATTACATTGTATAAACAATATGTTCAGCGATACCGTTTCAATTGCCTCTCTCTCAAACGGCTCCTTATTTACAGTCCAGGCAGTCGGGGATCAGATTACGTTGTTCAAAAATGTTGGAGGCATCTATACTGCCTCCTGCACCCTCGACGGCGTCACCGTCGCACACGGCCAATCATGGACCTTCTACTCAACGAACACCGTTCCCGCAGGCCAATCATGTTCATCCGTCTCTCAATCTCGCACGTGCACGAACGGCACCCTTTCGGGCAGTATCTCTTACAACAGAGCGTCATGCAGTGTAGCCGGAGGCTCGAACGCCGGCGCCTCCTGCACCTACAACAGGCAGACCTACGCGAATGGGCAGGTGAGGAGGGAGCCCGTGAAGTGCCCATTGGGACCAGATTACGACGGGCTTCCTCCAACTGTTTGTCTTGATCTTAAGCAGTGCACCAACGGCCAGTGGGTTTCAGGGAGCAGATGGGAATTTGGAACACTCTTAAAATCTTCAGAGTGGTCTGGTGGCATTACTGTCATGCCGATAGCGGGATCGGCACCACTTGCGGTCAAGTTTGAGAGTGACATCGTCGCTCCTCTAAATGGCGTTTACAAGCTGTACGTCTACTTTGGTGACTCTACGAAGTCCCCGATGCCGACACTCGAGCAACCATGTGAATTTGTCATGACAGGCGGGCAGGCGCAGCGCCGATGCAATCTCAATACGGTATATACGTATACGACAGCCTCGCCTTCTTTGCCTGGCTACAACGCAGGCGTCCTGCTAACGGGGTCAAATCCCATCCCTGGAGACTACCGACTGTCCAAAACGGTGTGGAGAGGGGGAATAACAGTCACTTCCGGAACGCAAGCAGATAGCGGAGCTTCTCTACAACTCGCTTCTGCCCTAACCGCACTTGAAGAAGCGCTCAAAGGAATTCTGCAGTATCTGACGCGATAGCGAGATCTCTTCGCTATTCACAACCTTCTCATAGCCGGAGGAGAGGTGTACAAGGCATACTGTACAGTATGTCGTTCCGCACTCGCGTGATTGGAGGAGCAAGTTTGTTTGTATTGATGTTCGCTCCGGTTATATCGTCGGCGCAGAGTATCGAAGAATTGCAAGCGCAAGTGAACGCGCTTCTCCAGCAGCTCGCGGTGCTGCAGGCGCAACTTCGCACCGGTGCATCGAACGCCATTCCCGCCGCCGCTGGTTCTGTCTACGGGCCGTGTCCAACCTTAACGCGTACGCTCCAACGGCGGATGTCGGGCGCTGATGTAACCAATCTCCAAATATTTCTCGCAGGCGATCCGCGCATCTATCCTGAAGGTACTATTAGCGGCTACTTCGGGCCTCTCACGGAAGCGGCCGTCCAGCGCTTCCAGTGCCGCGAGATGCAACTTTGCAGTGGTTCTCCTAATATAAATGGTTACGGTGTTGTGGGGCCGCGGACACGGGCGACGATACAAAATGTATGTGGAACTATAGCGTCTGGCAGCCCTCCCAGTACCAGTAGTTCTCCCGTCGCCTCCTGCGCTTTGCCCTGGGGCGCAACGATCGCGCACGGCGCATCGGTTACGGCCTACCAATCGACGACCGTGCCTCTTGGCCAGACATGTCTCTCGCAAACCCGAAGCTGCTCCACTGGGGCGCTTTCGGGAAGTTATCAATACGCATCGTGCTACGTGAGGCCAGCACCTGTCGATCCGATCTCTCCTCCCGATTGCACGCTTGCGTCGAGTCCCGCATCGCTCACGCGCGGGCAATCGTCGACGCTCGGCTGGAGCACCCAGAATGCGACGAACGTTTCCATCGACCAAGGCGTCGGGCCGGTTTCTTCCCAAGGCTCTCTCGTCATTTCTCCGCAGCAGACGAGCCTTTATACGCTCACGGCCGCGGGGCCTGGCGGTGCCAAGACTTGCAGCGCGACAATAACCGTAACGAACGCACCCTCCACTCTCGTTGCCGAATGGAAATTCGACGAAGTCTCCGGCTCGACCGCACTCGATTCATCGGGGAACGGCCACAACGGCATCCTTATGAACGGTGCCACGCGCTATGTCGGTGGCCAGGAGGGCAATAAACTGCAACTCGATGGCATCGACGACTACCTGCGCGTTCCCGAAAGCGATGCGCTCGATGCCGGCACCAGCAATTTCACCATCGCGGCGTGGGTACGATTCGCCGCTCTCACGGCAGGGAAGTCGCAGCCCATTTTCATAAAACAGAACGCGAATGGTGTTGGGTACGCATTCTTTCTCGATCAAAATCAGCATCTTGCTCTGCAGGGGGAAGACACTACCGCAAGCGCGCGTTATGCGGAAATCGGAGCGACAATGCTCGCCTCCAATACATGGTACTTCGTGGTTGGCATTGGGGACCGATCAAACGGCTACCGTCTCTACGTCAACGGCGTGCAAGAATCGACAACGAGGACGGGCGTGCTCGCTAACCAGGCCGGAACGCTGTCGAATGCCGCGGATGTTCTTATCGGAGCGAACCTCAATACCGGCAACTACACGTCTGCAAGGATGGACAAAGTCCGCCTGTACAACACGACGCTATCTGTTTCGGAGATACAGTCGTTATTCAACGGAACCCCATTAGATAATCCTCCTGCAAACAGCGCTTGCACCGCCCCGTGGGGCGCAACGGTCGCGCACGGCGCATCGGTTACGGCCTACCAATCAACGACCGTGCCTCTTGGCCAGACATGTCTCTCGCAAACCCGAAGCTGCTCCAATGGAGCTCTTTCGGGAACGTTCGCACACACTTCCTGCGCACCCCTCACGACCAATGCGCCAGCCTCCGCCAATTTCGACGGCCGGATTGAGACGGTCAACAGCGGCGTGATGAATGGATGGGCGTATGACAAGCGAACGCCGTCCGCATCCATACCCGTAACCTTCATCGCTCGAAATACGCAAGAGAGCGCGACACCGATCGTCATCGGGTCGGCGAATACCGACGTGCTGCGGCAAGACGTCAATAGCTCCGCGGGCATCACGGGGGCGCATGGCTATTCGTTCGCGATTCCCGCGCAGTATCAAGACGGCACCATATACTATATCTCCGTCATTGTCGGCAGCGGCTCCGATGCGAACCTGCTCAAGGCATCGAACGGGGGCGCCACATCTATCATGTACGCGAAGGGTGAAGGCGTCGAGATCGCGGGCCCCGAAGAGGTCGTGTATGATCAGCATGCGCAACAATGCGCGTCACCGAATCCCTCCGCCGATTCCTATGCACGCGCGTTCCGCGACGCAAACGGCAGAATCCAGCTCATCGTCACCGCTCTTGAAGGAACGACGCGGATGATAGGGACTGCGTTCTCGAATCTCGCGCGCGATTGCGCGTCGGTATTTACTTCAAGCAAAGATCCCGATCCTTCGAAATACAACGACAGAGAGTGGATATCAAGCTTGTATACGAACGACGGTACGACCGTCCACGCGCTCATCCATGAAGAGTATCATCCATGGGATCACACTACCCCGCCATTTGACAACAACACTATGTGCGGGATTCCCCCTAGTCAGGAAGCGGTGGCTAAGTGCTGGTACAACGCGATAACCTACGCTCGCTCCACCAATGGCGGCGCTGCCTACGCCCAATCCACGCCATCTGCTCTCGTCGCGACGATACCCTACATATATCAAAAGCAGATGCTAGTGTCGGGAATATTCAATCCTTCCAATATAGTCTTTAAAGACGGCTATTACTACATGCTCGCGAAGCGCATTCTGCCGGGGTTAGGCGACGCAGGGGCAAGAGCCTGCGCATTCCGCACCAACAACATCGCCGATCCGACGAGCTGGAAGGCATGGGATGGCACCGGTTTTAACCTCAAGGCGGCATACAATCCATACCAAGAAACCATTACCGATCCGGCCTCCAAAGTATGCGGAGATCTCACGGCAGCAGGAGGAGGGGACGAGGGGACGGGAAGAGTTGTTCTTGGGGGAGGTCTTACCTTCAACACCTACCTCAATAAATGGGTGTTGGTACATGGCACTGCGACTGGTAGCAGTGCGGCCGGCACCAAAAGGATCGGAGCCTTTTACCTCACTTCCGACGACCTCGTCCATTGGTCTGCGCCAAAACTCATCATGAAATCGCAACGCTCGATGACAGATGAAAAGGGTCCGATGCGGGTCTATTACACACTTATCGATCACGACGATACGACGAGAAATTTCGAGCGCTCCGATAACACGGCCTACCTGTACTACAGCGTTCGAGAAGAGGGAGGTAGCGGGTTTGATCTCATGCGAGTGCCTATCCGCTTTTTGCCGACTTCCATATAAGATCTGTTTTTTAAGAGGGGGGCATGATATTTTGAACACGCTCAATAGATTTACTCCCACGATCATGTTGAAGCTTCTTTAGACAGTCTCTTATACACACCCTCGCGTTGCATAGTAGGGCGTGGTCGTACATACTATATCCATGTCCACCCGCACCGTCTCGCTCGGCGCACTCCTTATAGCGGGCGCGCTTGTATTAGCAGCTAACTTTACTCCTCTTATTCTCACCGCGCAGGTGAGCGGCCTGGTCTCTACTACAACATCAGGCGAAGATCCTAATTACTGGACGCCGGAGCGGATGCAATCGGCACGGGCGGCTGAAATGCCGGCAGCACACACCTGCACCCGCCTCACACGGAACCTCTACTTCGGTCTCAATGACGCCCAAACCGGCGGACAAGTCTCCGCTCTCCAGCGCTTCCTCACGCAAACGGGCGACTTCACCTACGGCACAATCACCGGCTACTTCGGCCCTGCAACCGAGCAAGCCGTGGAGCGCTTCCAATGCCGCGAGATGCAGCTCTGCGACGGCTCACCTGAAACGAACGGCTACGGCGCCGTGGGCCCGCGGACACGGGCAGCGATCAATGCGCGATGCACGAACTCCTTCATCCCGTACAATGGCAGCGGCGCACCCGGCTCGGTTTTAGAAGAGGGTTCTCCCCCCAATACCGGTCCTAGCGTTATTGACGCGAACCCGCCCGTCTGCACCGAAGAATATCAGCCAGTGTGCGGTATTCCGCCAGGGTGCAAGAGTTGCGCGGAGATGGGCTACACGGGTGTGTGTCCGCAGGTGTGCATGCTGCGTAATCCTCAAACGTATGCGAACGCCTGCAAGTTGCGCGCGGCCGGCGCCACACTGCTCTACAACGGCGCTTGCACTGCATCCACGCCGCCCCCCACTCCTCCGCCACCGTACGGCGCCTCCTGTATCACTCCTTGGGGCACCATCCTCGCGCATGGCCAGTCCGTAACGGCATATGACAATGCGGTTCAGTTGCAATCATCTCCGCCGCAGGTGCGATGTTCCTCGGAAATCCGCACATGCACGAACGGTGTCCTTTCGGGGAGTTACCGCTACGCATCGTGCGGCGGCGGTAGCGGGAGCACGGGGGGAATCTCCTGTACGACCCCGTGGGGAGGCCAGGTTATTGCAAGCGGCGGCAGCGTCTCGTCGCAGCCGTACTTCTCGGGCGGCATGTACACGGGCTCTACCGTCCCTCTCATGCGTTGCGACAATGGCGCATGGCTTACCTGTGATTCCCAGGGGAACAACTGCTATGGCGGAGGCTCGGCCGGGCCGACACAACCTGGTTCCAATTCGTGCACGACTCCCTGGGGGGCCACGCTCATGAGCGGCCAATCAGTGACTGCCTACCAGCTCATGGAGCTGCAGACCTATCCTCCACAGCAGCGCTGCGCATCGGAAACACGCTACTGCGTCAATGGAACGCTCTCCGGAAGTTATTTACTTGCATCGTGTTCGGTGTCTACAAGCGGGACTTATTCGCAACTCGCGAACGCCTTGACTGCGGTCGGAGAGGCACTCAAAGGAATCCTGAACTTCCTCACACAATAGCACCAGTTGTGCTTCGAGGCGGTCGATGGTCTTCAGAGGAGCGGGTATAATGGTCGTATGAACACCCCGTGGCTCGGGCACTATTTTCTCTTGATCCTTCTTGCGGGCTCCTTGGTCCTCACGTATTTCATATTTCAGCCGTTCTTGACACCGTTGATCCTCGCCGCCGTCTTCGCGGTCGTGTTGCAGCCCCTCTACAAGCGCATTCACCGCTCGATCCCACACTGGCCGTCGAGCGCGGCGCTCCTTACCGTTCTCATCAGCGTTGTCGCGATCCTCGTTCCGCTCATGCTTATCGGTACGCAAATTGGTCTTGAAGCGCAGAATCTCTACACCGATCTCCGCAGCCCGGAGACGCGCGCCGCATTGCTCGGCACCGCGCGCGATCTTGAGAGTGCCATCATTCAATACATCCCCGCCGCGCGCGGCTTCTCCGCCGAATTAAGCGCGAATCTCTCTACCTACGCTGAAACTGGCTTGCAGTGGCTTATCGGCAACCTCGGCGGCGCGGTCTCCAGCGCGGCATCGCTCGTTCTCAAATTCTTCCTCTTTTTCATCGCGCTCTACTACCTTCTGAAAGACGGCGCAAAATTGAAAGACCGCATCGTGCAGCTTAGCCCCCTGCGCGACGCCTACGACGAATCTATCTTCAACAAACTCGAACTTGCCGTGAATTCCGTGATTAAAGGCAACCTCATGATCGCGCTCATCCAAGGTGTCCTCACAGCCATTGGCTTCACGATCTTCGGCGTGCCGAATCCCGTTTTGTGGGGAACCGTTGCCGCGATCGCGGCACTCATTCCCGGCATCGGCACGGGGCTCGTTTTCATTCCGACGGTATTCTTCATGCTTTTTACGGGGCACCCCGGCGCTGCCTTAGGCCTCACGCTGTGGGGCATTCTTGCTGTCGGTCTCATCGATAATTTTCTCGCGCCCCAACTCATCGGCGCGGGGGTGAAATTGCACCCGCTTCTCGTCCTTCTCTCCGTCTTGGGCGGCCTGGCGTTCTTCGGCCCCATCGGCATCTTCCTCGGCCCCTTGTCCCTCAGTCTTCTTTTTGCGTTTATTTCGATCTATACGGAAATATCGAGAAGGACTGCTTAGAAGAGCGCTGCAGTAAGCCAAAAACTGGACAACTCGCACACGTGCGAGTATTCTCTTGAAGATGTCATCAAAAAGTACATACACGCCAAGCGGAAAAATCCTTACCAAATACGCTGACATTCTCGTGAATTTTGCTCTCGGCATGGGGAAGGGCATCAAGAAGGGCGACGTCGTCCGGCTCTCGGCAAGCGAGGCGGCGAAGCCTCTGTATACAGCGGTCGCGAATGCTATCGTCGACGCCGGGGGGCACGTCATCGGCAATTACACGCCGGATGAGGAGAAAGGCGACAAGCGCCGCAACATCAGCGTCTCGCGCTATTTTTACGAACACGCCTCTCCCGAGCAGATAAATTTCTTTCCGGCGAAATATTTGCGCGGCCTCGTCGACGTGATGGACCATTCGCTCTTTCTCCTTGCCGATAAGGACCCGCACGCGCTCGAAGGCGTTGACCCAAAAAAACTCATGCAGCGCGGAGTCGCTTTGAAACCGTTCATGGATTGGCGGCACGAGAAAGAGCACAAAGGTAAATTTACCTGGTCCATTGCGCTCTACGGCACACCTGCGATGGCGAAGGAGGCGGGCTTGAGCGAAAAAGAATACTGGGACCAGATAATCAAGGCGTGTTTTCTCGACCACAAGGACCCTATCGCAAAATGGAAAGAGGTATATCGTGAGATAGAAATGTATAAGAATAAGCTCAACAAACTTGCGCCGAAGACCGACAAACTTCATGTGAAGGGCCCTGATGCCGACCTGTGGATACGCCTCGGCGAGAAGCGCCAGTGGCTTGCGGGACGCGGTGTTAATATGCCCAGTTTTGAAATATTCACAAGCCCTGATTGGCGCGGGACGAACGGGTGGATCCGTTTCAATCAGCCGCTCTATCGCTACGGCGCGAAGATCACCGGGATACAGCTCTGGTGGAAGAGGGGTCGTGTCGTGAAGGCGACGGCGAAGACTAACGAAAAACTCTTAAAGCAGATGATAGCGACGAAGAACGCCGACAAGATGGGGGAGTACTCGCTCACCGATAGGCGCCACTCGCGCATCACGAAGTTCATGGCGGAGACCTTGTATGACGAGAATATGGGCGGGTCCTATGGCAATACGCACCTTGCCGTCGGCATGAGTTATAAAGATACCTTCGCAGGCGACGTCTCGAAACTCTCGAAAAAGCAGGCGGAAAAGCTGGGTTTCAATGACTCATCCGTCCACACCGACATCATCTCCACCACCCGCCGCACCGTGACAGCGTATCTCAAAAACGGTTCGCAGAAAATTATCTACAAAGACGGCGAGTTCGTGCTGTAAACTGCTGGCATGGCGCACGAGATAGAAACGAAGGTTTTGGATATTGATTCTGCCAAGGTTCAGAAACAGCTTACTGAATTAGGTGCCACAAAGCTGCGTGAGACGCGACTCATCGTTGATTGGTATCGGCCGGTGGGGACGAAAGAAGGCGAAGACGCGTGGTATCTGCGTATTCGCTCGAACAGCGAGGGGGAGCATGAAGTGACGTGGAAAGCGAAGTCGGAAATTTCGGGTACCACACGCAAACATAAGGAAATCAATTTTCATGTCGACGAACCCGAGAAGCTCTCCGATCTTTTTGAGGGAATTGGGTTGGAGAAATACGCCCGTCAAGAAAAAGACCGCATATCCTTCACACTGCAGGATTGGCTGTTCGAGATAGACGATTATCCCGGCATGCCGCCGTTTCTGGAGATCGAAGGCTCAAGCGAAGAGCATGTGAACGAGGCGATTAAGTTATTGGGTCTTGAGAAAAATCGCACGTGGGCTGAAGGGGAACGAACATTAATCCAAAAAGTTTACGGACTGGATTGGTACCACATGCAATTCGAATGAAGAAAATGGGAAGGGGCACACTTTGTCTGTGCGCCCCTTCGGCCTCTTTGATGTTACCCCAACCATGGGTTTCCTCCGTGGATCTATTGACCACGATACCAGGCGGTGTATCTCTCACGCCGCTCTGGTTCGCAGCTCCAGGAAAGAACTTTCCAGCCGGGTTTGACTTGCGTCTCCCACCGATTGAAATCAACCTGGGACATCACGCAGTTCATCATGGTTGGAGGTGACAGTTCCACTCGGAACCGAAGCCACCTCTGCTCCTCGGCGTTGTGAGCCCAAAGAAACAACACGATGGCGACTATCTTTTCCATCGCTACCTCTCTTTCCAGCGACCCCCGTCACTGAAGGAATCGCTCTCTGCACCGTACACCCATACAGAAAGCCTGTAAATCCTGGGGATAATGCTATAGGACACGTGCAATAATTCGTCAAGGACAGGATGTACGCATCATAAAATGCTAGGCTACGCACATGTCTACTAACATACCACAGAGCGAAGAGGAGTTGAGGAAAAAGTTAACCCACCAACAATACGCCGTGTTGCGCGAGAAGGGGACGGAGGCGCCGTTTTCGGGAGCACTTTTGAACGAAAAGCGCACAGGCATGTTTACATGCGCCGCGTGCGGCAACCAACTCTTCGCTTCAGGCGATAAATTCGATTCCCGAACCGGCTGGCCTTCATTCGATACGGCGCTCCCTGGGGCAGTCGAATTCGTTGAGGATAGTTCCTATGGGATGCAGCGTACTGAAGTCGTATGTGCCCGATGTAAGTCGCATCTCGGACATGTCTTCAACGACGGTCCGACGCCTACTGGCAAGAGGCACTGTATCAACTCAGTGTGCTTGGATTTCGAACCAGGGAACTCTTGACGTTTCCACTAACGTGAGGCAGACTACATCATAGGCTGTCAGATTTAGGAGGAACACATGACAGGCTATATGAAAAGCCGCCTTATGGCGGTCGTTTTGATCCTTATCTGCGCTTTCTCGGTACAGGCTGAGGAAGGAAAGAGTTCGCTGTCGTGGATTACCACGGAGCAATTCGATTGGCTGGTGAAGCACGCACGCGAAAACGGCACGCTTGTGCCGCAGGATCGGCCGTATCGCCAGTACCGGTTGCGGACGCATACGACCTACGGGGACGTGCCGTGCAGCCGGGGTCCGCTTTCGCAGTTCACGATCCTGGTGGAGATCCTGGTCGCGATACCGGAAGGAGATAACCAAAACGAATCATTGATTCGTGTTGTCGCTAACGGACCGTTGCGCTACATGACGAAGGAGACCGGCGAAATCGCCGTCATTGGATTAGAATGGTCCATCATGGCTCGCCGGAATGCCGGACTTTCCATTGAGCCGGAGGGGTACGTAGCGCCGATTCTTCGTATCGGCGAGAATTGGTATTCGTCCTCTGATATGGAACGTCAGGCCGAGAGCATGCTCTGCTTCTTCATCGAGAGCGAAAAAAGGCGTCTCGACGAGGAGGCGAGTCTACGGAGGCTTAAGGACTAAACAGGCATCGTGGAATTATGCCTTGCGGCCGCATCGGTTTTCCGGTGCGGCCGCTCTTTTATGCTTTTGATGTTACGAAATCGATCCGTCTCGAATTCGAAGAAGATAACGCCACGAGATAGCCACTCCCACAAGAGCTTTGAGTTATCCCACTGACCTAATTGACGTTCGCACAAGAGGGACGGTACTGTTAGAATAACGTCACGTACCACTATTACTAACGCGTGCGTAATAATTATAACGATATGGCAAAAAGCAATTCAGCGTTCATGAAGCCGATGCAGTTAAGCGCCGACTTGGAAGCGGTCCTCGGCAAGGGTCCGATGCCACGCTCGGAAGTCGTGAAAGGTCTTTGGGTGTACATTAAGAAGCATGGTCTGCAGGATTCGGTAAACAAGCGTAACATCAATGCCGACGAGAAGTTGAAGAAGGTCTTCGGCGGGAAGGGAACGGTCTCGATGTTCGAGATGACGAAGCTCGTTTCCAAACATCTTTCGTAAACCGGCTCTTTCGAGACCGCAGGGCGCTCACCCTGCGGCTCGAAAGACATCCTGCGCACAGCGCAGGGCGTTGCACCGGTTTCTGGCTCCTCGGCTCGGAGATGCGAAAGCGCGGCTTTCGCATCTCGCTCGCTCTACGTCGCCAGTAAGCTTTTCACTTTTCCGTTAGTTTAGGAACACCTCGTGCGAAATGCCGAGGTGTTCTTCGATCCCGCTGTCTTCAGGTCCGGGAAAGACCGCCTGAATACCGAGCATGAGCATAATGCCCAGAATGAGCGCGAGCGCATGCAGTGAAGCACCGCCGCGCGCCCGTATCGCGCCGAGCGTGTGCGGCAGAAGGTCGCGCAAGATGACCGCAAGGAAGCCCCCCGCAGCAAGTCCCGCAAAAAGGACCGCGATCTCTTCCGCTGACGCGAGGTAGACCGCGATCGCGACTCCGCCGAGGATGGTCGTGGAAGCGAGGAGATTGCGCGCCAAGGCGTCGCGGATGGAGTAGCCCGCTTCGCGCAAGACGAAGAACTCGGAGATCTCCTGGACGAATTCGTGAACCAAGACACCGATCGCCGCCGCGAGGCCGACATACCAGCCGACGGTGAATGACGCGACGAGGAGTACGCCGTCGCCGACGTTGTGAATGGCGTCGCTCACCAAGACGCGCCGCCCGTCGATGGACGTGTGGGTATGCGCATGTTCCGTGCTGTGGTGATGGTGGGCCGTCGGCAGGAGATGGTGCAATGCCTCTATCAATGCCGCGCCGAAAAGAACGGCGCTCGCCGCAAGCGCGACGGATCCTTCACGCAATGATTCCTCTAGCAAGTGAAAGACGACGATCAGAAAGACACCGCCCGAGAAGGTCGCGAGAAAGGGGAGGTTGCGCTGCATCCAGCGCTGTAAAGGTCCTGCGGCGAAGATAACGCCGGAGAGTGAAATGAGCATGACGGCTCCCGCGGCGGCGAGCGAGACAAGTGCGACGGACATAGGCACGAGTATAGCATCGCGTGCTACCATGATTGTATGAAAAATGCTCTTATCATCGTCGGCATCGGCGCCCTGATTCTCGCGGGCGGGTGGTGGTACTTGGCACGGATGAATACCGAAACCGCGCGCAATAGCTGGCAGCCGCCGACTTCGGAGCCGCGCACCGAAGGCCCGTATGGTCCACCGCCTTCGGCGGTGTTGGAGCATGGCGCAGGGATCGGAAAAGAGAACACCGTCGAGTTCGCATGTGCGGACGGCAAAACGATCACGGCGGTTTTCGCACGCGATATTGTCGGCCTCACGCTCTCCGACGGCCGGCAAATAACGCTTCGGGAAGCCGCCTCCGCTTCCCTGGCCGGGCAGGCCGGTATTCGCTATCTCAATAGCACACAAACGATTGAATTTCGCGGAGAAGGCAACACCGCATCTGTCATCGAGAATGGAACCACAACGTATACGCACTGTATTGCTACATATTGACACAATTCGCGGTTACTATATTAATGAAGCTACGTTGTTCTTGAGAGGAGGAGTGCAGTGGATCCGCAGCTCGTTAAAAGTCTCAAGCAGATAGGATTCGGGGCAGGGAGCTGTCTTGCGGGGCTTGTCTTTCTGCACCTTGCAGATCAGATGCCCGCAGGAGAACCGATGATAGGTGCGATAAGATTTGCGAGCTTTGCTCTTATCGCTTTAGGTTTCCGTTTAGTCATGTTCGCGTAGACAGAGCCCGCCCAGATTCCGTTCAGAGAGAAAGGTCCCGCATGCGGGACCTTTTGTTTGCATGGTATGATGTCGAAATTATGGCAAGCGGCGATGACATCAGGGCCGATCGGATGAAGAAGTTGGAGCTTCTCAAGCTCGTGGGAATGGAGGCGTACCCCGCGCACACGGATAAAGATACGGACATTAGCGAATTTCTCTCACAGTTCGAGCATTTGCTCGCGAGCAAGCAGAAGGTGACGCTTGCGGGACGCGTTATGTCCAAGCGCGGGCAGGGCGGCATCGTGTTCGCCGACATTTTCGATGGTACCCCGCTACCATCCGCCTCCGGCGGAGCTACGGGGCGGGCCGAAAAGACGCAAGTGGTTTTTCAAAAGAGCGACATGGATGATGCTTTGTTCCAACTGTTTAACGACGCGGTAGATGTGGGGGATTTTATCGAGACGTCGGGTGTCGCATACATGACGCAGCGCGGGCAGCAGTCGTTGAGAGCAACGTCGTGGAAGATGCTCACGAAGTCCCTCATACCGATTCCCGACCAGTGGTTCGGCCTCAAAGACGAAGAAGCAATGCTTCGTCAACGCTATCTCACTATTCTTTTGGACGAAGACATCCGCGAGATGTTCGAGCGCCGGGCGCGATTCTGGGAAGCAATACGGGACTTTTTGCATGCACGAGGATTTATCGAAGTGGAAACACCGGTTCTCGAATCATCGCCCGGTGGTGCCGAAGCGCGACCCTTCGAAACGCACCATCATGCGCTTGATATCGATCTCTATCTGCGCATCTCGCTCGAACTCTGGTTGAAGCGTTTGCTCGTCGCCGGTTTCCCGAAAGTGTTCGAGATAGGGCGCATTTTCAGGAATGAAGGCCAGTCGCGCGAGCACTTGCAAGATTACATGCAGTTGGAAACGTACGAAGCGTACAGCGACATGAAAAAGGGGATGCAATTCGTGCAGGAGCTGTATCGCCACATTGTGAACGAAGTCTATGGTAAATACACGTTCCAAATAGGCGATCACACCGTGGATTTCGCAGAAGAATGGCCTTTAATTGATTTTAACGAGATCCTCAAAGAGCGCTTTGGTATTGACCCTCTCACGTGCTCTGAAAAGGAAGCGATCCAGGCGGCGCGTGACTTGCCTGCGCGCGGTGCGCAAGCAGGTGCGAAGCTCGAGCTTGGAAAAGCACCAAATAAAATCCGCGCCACTGATCACTTGTGGAAATCCATCAGGAAGACGATTGCAGGTCCAGCGTTTCTCATCAATACTCCTGTGTATCTGGAACCTCTCGCGAAACGCTCCGAAAAAAATCCGAATGTTGTTGAACGGTTCCAAATCATTATCGCTGGCTCGGAGGTAGGGAAGGGATTCAGTGAATTGAACGATCCGCAGGATCAGCGTGCGCGCTTTGAAGAACAGCAGAAACTGCGCGACGCAGGCGACGAAGAAGCACAGCGCCTCGACGAAGAGTATGTGAAAGCCATGGAATACGGCATGCCGCCGGCCTTCGGTTTCGGCGTCTCGGAACGTCTCTTCGCATTTCTCGAGAACAAACCTGCCCACGAAGCGCAGCTGTTTCCGCTTCTGCGGCCGAAAAATTGACGTATGATACACTGCGTGTATGAAAAAGACGGTCAAGCGTACACACAAAAGGACGGAGTTCCAAGAACTCTCGGAGTTCATTCGCGATCACATGGTGACTAAAACTGATCTTGAGGAAAAACTCAATATCAAACTACGACCCATTATAAAAACACTTGAGGTCCACACGCTCACTCTTGCAGAAATTAAGACCGAGGTGCGCGACATACGCCGTAGGCTTGAAGTACTTGAAGAGCAGGTCAAAAGCATGACGGGTTATTCAAAGGAAATCGATCATTTGCTTGACCGTGTTGCGAAAATAGAGGAACATCTGGGTCTCCGTACAGGCCGTTAATCATGTCTTACGGCCCCCTCTTTATTTTCATCGCCGCGCTTCTCTGGGCGCTTGATGGCATCTTGCGCCGTTCACTCTACAGTCTTCCAGCTTCGACCATTGTTTTTTACGAACATCTTATCGGCGCAATCATTCTTCTCCCATTCCTCTGGCGCGCGTGGGGGCGGGAGACTCTCACGCGCAAAGAGTGGGGCGTTGTCGCGGGAGTCGCACTCTTAAGCGGAGTTCTTGGCACGCTCTTTTTCACCGCGGCGCTTCTTAAAGTAAATTTCATCCCATTTTCCGTTGTGATTCTCTTACAAAAGTTGCAGCCGATCTTCGCAGTCGCAGCGGCGGCAATCGTCCTCAAAGAGCACGTCACGAAGAGCTACCTCGGCTGGGCTGCACTCGCCCTGGTTGCGGGGTATTTCGTGACGTTTCCCTACGGCATCATCAGTTTGGCTGATGGCGGGGCGCAAGTGACGGCCGCGCTCCTCGCTGTTCTCGCCGCTGCCGCGTGGGGTTCCTCAACGGCCTTTTCGCGCTACACACTTCTGAACCACTCGCACACTTTCATCACCGGCCTTCGCTTCTGGCTCACCGTGCCGCTCGCGTTTCTCTTCGTCCTCGCGCTCGGCGCAGCGCCATCCTTGGGCACGATCACACAATCGCAACTCCTCACACTCGCCGCAATCGCGTGTTCCACCGGCATGCTCGCCTTATGGATCTATTACAAAGGACTCAAAACCACACCGGCGCGCGTCTCCACTATCGTCGAACTTGCATTTCCGGCAACGGCAGTTGTCATTGATTACTTCCTTTACGACACAACGCTCGCCTGGACGCAGTACGTGGCGGCTTTCGTTCTCTTGTTCGCGATGTATCGTGTGGCTAAAATAGGGCAATGAAAACTGCTGTTTTTGGAGGGGGTTGCTTCTGGTGCACCGAAGCCGTATTCAAGATGCTCAAGGGCGTTACCCTCGTGGAACCAGGATATGCGGGCGGGACAATCGTGAATCCTCGCTATGAACAGGTAAGCATGGGCAACACCGGGCACGCCGAGGTCATCCGGGTGACATATGACCCATCACTCATCAGCTACGAAGACCTTCTCACCGTCTTTTTCGGCTCGCATGATCCGACGACGCCGGATCGGCAAGGGAACGACATTGGCGAGCAATATCGTTCCATTATCTTCTATCAGGACGAGGAAGAGAAGAAAACGGCCGAGCGCATGATCGCGAGCTTCCAGGAGTTAGCGAAAGACGGCCTCCGTATCGTGACACAAATAGAGCCTTTGAAGGATTTCTTCCCGGCCGAAGATTATCACAAGGATTATTACAAAAAGAACGCCTCGGCGCCGTACTGTGAGCTCATTATCGAGCCAAAGCTGGAGAAAGTCAGGAAACGTTTCGCCGAACTTGTGAATCCCCAGTCCGCTTGATCCGGCCCCTCCCAGGGCGCGCTACAGTTGTCGCAGGGCACCGCACGTGCCAAAAAATCAACCGGAAGGCGGAGGATCATCTCATGACGGAACTTGCAGAACAAGCAGCCTTGCAAAGCGCGCTTATCAGCGGTTTTGATCCGCGGACGAACGGTAGCGAAGCCTATGATGTTCATCGGAAACTCATGGCTGATATACTGGGATGTACCACAGGCGCTCTGACGCATCCCCTTATCATCAACATGGATCTCTGCGGCCACCGCATGCAGCCCGAGTATCGTCGGGGCATCCGTGCAGCCGAAGCGGAGTATTTGCCTGATGCGAAATACGTTCGACACCTGCTCAATCTCTGGTGGATATTGGTAGAGTGGCAGGTGTTCAAGATCCGCAACGCCATTCTTGAGGAACGGGAAAAATTCTGCTGGGAGCAGCACGATTTTCTCATTTGCCTCGAGCCGTTTGCCGATGCGAACGGAAGGACGGCACGGATCGTCTATTACATGCTTGCGACGGCTCTCAAGGTACCGATTCACATCATCAGCGCCGAGAAAGCAAAGATGTACAACCAGCACAAGCGGCGATATCGGGAAGAGAACTTCGCACCTCGAATGAGGAAGCATGGATACATCACGTCCTGACTTCCACGCGACCATGAAGACCGCTCGGCCCTTTCGGCTCGGCGGTCTTTTCTGTACAGTATGTCGATGTCACGCGAAGAATTCGAAAAGCTCGCCGCCCTAGGCTACGAGAAGCTGCCCGAATGGGTGCGGCAGAAGATACGGAATGTCGCGCTTCTCATCGAAGACGAGCCATCCGAGGAGGTGCGCGAGCGTGAAGGTCTCGATGCTGACGAGACGCTCCTCGGCTACTATCACGGCATTCCGCTCTCCGAGCGCGGCGAGCACTACGGCGTCGGCGCGACGATGCCGGATACCATCACGCTCTACCAAATCCCGATCAAACAAGCTGCTGAGGAAGATAATCTTCCCATCGCGCAGGTCATCGCTGAAACCATCTGGCACGAATTCGCGCACCATTTCGGTATGGATGAGCATGAGGTGCGGCTGCGGGAAGATATTCGCGATGGCCACGTTTGACGAAATTGGCTCGCTTGCTACAGTTGCAAAAGCTAGAAGTCCAGCATGTCTCTTCCTCCCGGGATTGTTGGCTGGACTCGCTGCGGGCCTCGATGGGGGCTCGTTTCCTCCCTAGACCTTGGGTCGCCTGCGCCGACAGGCGACCCTTTTTTGTGTTATATTCTCGTCATGACAAAACTTTCAGAAATCCTCCGTGAGCGCGGTTATGTTCATCAACACTCCTCTGGAACCCTTGAAGAAATAACCGACGGCCCAAAGCGAACGGTCTATCTCGGGATCGATCCGTCAGCCGATTCGCTTCACATCGGCAATCTCGTGCCACTCCTCGTCTTGCGTCATTTTCTCGAAAATGGTCACAAGGTCATTATTCTCACCGGCGGCGGCACCGGTATGATCGGCGACCCGGGAGGGAAGAGCGAGGAGCGCAATCTTCTGGACGAGAAGACTATCAAGCACAACACGAAAGCAGTGGCCGCACAGATACGGCAGGTTTTTGGCTCTTCTGATTTTACGGAAGTAAATAACGCCGACTGGCTCTCAAAACTGAATCTTCTCGAATTCCTACGTGACGTTGGGAAGCACTTCACCGTGAACGCGATGATAAAGAAAGACATCGTGAAGAGTCGCCTCGACGCCGAGTCCCCGATCTCGTTCACTGAATTCAGCTACTCGCTTCTGCAGGGATACGATTATTTGCATCTCAATGAGGAGTATGGTGCCGACGTGCAAGTCGGCGGTTCCGACCAGTGGAGCAATATCATAGCGGGAGTGGAGTATATTCGCCGTAAAGAAGGAAAAGAGGTATACGCGCTCACGTGGCCTTTGATCGTGAATAAATCAACCGGCAAGAAATTCGGTAAAACCGAATCTGGCGCGATCTGGCTCGATCCGCAGAAAACCGCGCCCTTCCAGTTCTATCAATTCTTTCTCAATGTCGAGGACGATGCGGTTGAAGAGCTGCTTTTGAAGCTCACCCTGCTTTCGAAACAGGAGATCGATGCGCTCATGGGAAAACAGAGCGCGGAGCCCGGCAAGCGTCATGCACAGGCGGCTCTCGCGAACGCTGTGACGGAGTTGGTGCATGGAAAAGAAGCGACGAAGGATGCACACAACGTCTCCGAGGTCCTTTTCGGCCGCAAAGAGCTTGCGGAGGTCTCCGCTGATGTGCGCCGCCTTCTCGAGAAAGAAGCGCCGAGCGCCGGCGTAAAGCTCGGGATGCCGATTGTTGACGTCATGATCGCGGCAGGCCTTGCAAGCTCGAAGCGCGAGGCGCGGCAATTCATCGAAGACGGTGCTGTCATACTCTCCGGCGAGACGGTTACAGACGTCAACAGAGTTCTGCAAGAAAAAGATTTTAAAAGCAAACTCGCGCTCTTGAAACGGGGGAAGCGAAACGCGTCGGTGCTAATTTTGGATTAAAAAACGCGAGGGCGACCGCAGTCGCCCTCTTGACCGGCATCAATCAGTCTCCGGGCATCTTTTGCCGTTTTTCTGCCAGTGTTTCGGTGGGTCCTTTGTTTCGCACTCACTTTGGGAATGTATGAGTGCGAGCAAAGGAGGACACACCGGCTCGTCTGCGCGGAACCACGGTTCTTTTTTACGGAACTGTTTATTTTTCCCGCTCATGGGAAGCCCTCCGTTGAGGCATTGTTGCCCACCAGGATTTTATCAAGATTTGTAAATCTCGGCCACTTCGGCCACTATGGGGGGATGTCTATGTTCAACCTCAAATCTTCTTACGCTCCGGCAGGGGATCAACCCTCCGCCATTAATGCGTTGGTCAAAGGTCTCCACGAAGGAAAGCGTGACCAGACGCTCCTAGGTGTCACCGGCTCGGGGAAAACCTTCGCGATGGCGAATGTCATACAGCAACACGGAAAGCCCGCGCTCGTCATTGCGCACAACAAGACCCTGGCTGCGCAGCTTGCGGCCGAATATCGCGAATTTTTCCCCGACCACGCCGTGCATTATTTCGTCTCCTATTACGACTACTACCAGCCGGAAGCGTACGTGCCGGTAACGGATACCTACATCGAAAAAGAAGCGATGATTAACGAAGACATCGAGCGCCTTCGCCACGCGGCAACGCAGGCGTTACTGACGCGCAATGACGTTATCATCGTCGCGTCGGTCTCGTGCATTTACGGTCTCGGCTCGCCCATCGAATACGAAAAAGTGAATCTCGCGCTCAAGAAGGGAGAAGAGATGACGCGAGCTGTACTCACGCGCCGTCTTGTCGCGATGTATTTCGAGCGCACGCCGGGCGATCTCTCACCAGGGACGTTCCGCGCACTTGGTTCGAACGTGGAGATCATGCCCGCGAACGAGCGTGTTATTTATCGTGTCAACCTCACTGGCGGCAAGGTCGCGACCATTGAGGAAATGGATCCGATCACTCGCGTTATCACCACACAGCTCGAGAGTTCCTTTATTTTTCCGGCGCGGCACTATGTGACGCCGGGCGATGTTTTAGAAGCGGCGCTTGCCGATATCGAACAAGAGTTGAAAGAACGCTTGAAGGAGTTGGATGAGGGGAAAAAGATCCTTGAGGCAGAGCGCCTGAAACGCCGCACGCGGCAAGACATCGCGATGATACGCGAATTTGGCTTCTGCTCGGGGATTGAGAACTACTCGCGTCACTTCGACAGGCGGCAACCCGGCGAGCCGCCGTATACGCTTTTAAGTTATTTTCCGCACAAAGCGGACGACTCTCCCGATTTTCTTACGATTATCGACGAGTCGCATGTTACCGTGCCGCAGATCGGCGGCATGTACGCCGGCGACCGCTCGCGCAAGCTCACACTTGTCGAACACGGTTTCAGGCTCCCCAGCGCAGTCGATAATCGGCCTCTGAAATTCGATGAGTTCCGCAAGGAAACGGGGGCGACGATCTACACCTCCGCGACACCCGGTGAATTCGAGCTCGAAAAAAGCGAGAAGCCGGTCGAGATGGTCATTCGCCCGACAGGTCTTGTCGATCCAGAGATCATCGTTCGCCCGATTACTGCGCGCAACACTAACCAATATCGGGAGATACGATCTCCCGATATATCTCCTGATATACTTCGGTTGTTGGGCAAATCGGGAGATACGATCTCCCGATATCAGTATCCAGGGCAGGTGAAAGATTTCATCGCCGAGTGCGAGGCGGTCACGAAGCGCGGCGGGCGCTCGATGGTTACTGTGCTCACGAAAAAGATGGCGGAAGATCTCACGGAGTTCTTGAAAGAAAAGCAAATAAACGCGCGCTATATCCACAGCGACATAAAGACGATAGAGCGCATCGAGATACTCACGGATTTCCGTAAAGGGAAATTCGATGTGATTGTCGGTGTGAACCTCTTGCGCGAAGGCTTGGACCTTCCGGAAGTGGAACTCGTTGGCATTCTCGATGCTGATAAGGAAGGCTTCCTCCGTTCGGAAACATCGCTTATCCAAACCATCGGCCGAGCGGCACGCAACGTGCTTGGCCGCGTCATTCTCTACGCCGACATAATGACGGGCTCGATGGAGCGCGCGATAGGGGAGACGAATCGTCGTCGTGAAAAGCAGATCGCCTACAACAAAAAGCACGGCATCACGCCAACAACCATCGCCAAGAAAATCCACGACATCATCGGTGACATCCAACGTGCCCGCGAACGTGCAGTGACCGAGCTTGCGACGACCGAACTTTCGGCCGCTGGGGGAGATGTTAAAAAGCTTATCAAACAAAAGCGGCAGGAAATGCACGAAGCAGCGGATAGACTGGATTTCGAGACGGCGGCATTGCTTCGCGATGAGCTCAAAACCCTCGAAGCTGGTACTGTAACGAAAGGGAAATAGGCACTGCGAACAAGTCGAAGCCCGTGCACCAACTTTGGCTTCCTCACGTTGAGACGCGCCAAGAGTTTCGAAGGCACAGAGCGCACTACCATTTGAAATACAAAGATGATAGAAGTTTCTCTCAACAAAGCCAAAGTTTGGTGCTGGGCGAGACGGCGGCATTACTAAGGGATGAGATAAGGACTTTGGAAAGTGGAAAATAGCAAACGGGCCAAGCGAACATGCTCAGCCCGTTCAACCTCAGTCACGAGGTGGTCCTCGCCAAAGGTGCGGCAGAATACTTGCGATGCCGACGGCGATTAGAACGTCTACCGGCACGAGTATGAAGTCGCCGTGCTGATAGTCCCAATCGGCTTGATGTAGAGCGAGGCCAATAAAAAATACGGCCATTCCGCACAGCACCAGCCGCACAAACACGTTCATCACGGACTCGATCCACATCTCGATTCTCCTCTGTAGTTACCAGCAAAATCGCGATATCATTTGTTGTTCATCGCGAGCAAAATAGAATACCACAATAGAACACTGTGTCAATATGCTAGAAATCCAGCAAAATAGGCCTCTTTCCGACCTCACCACCTTCCAAATTGGCGGGGCGGCGAAATATTTTGTGGAGGTTAAAAAGGAAGAGGACATTCGCGAGGCGCTTGCGTGGGCGCGAGAGAATAATGTGCCATTTTTCGTCATGGGCGGCGGGAGCAATCTTCTCGTTCCCGACGAAGGCTTTGATGGATTGGTAATTCATATCGTCAGCAATCAGTCCGGATTTACTAATTCAACGCTTGAGGCCGATGCGGGATGCAACCTGCTCTCGCTTATTCGCGCTGCGGCCGACGAAGGCCTCGGCGGTTGGGAAAAGCTCGCGGGTATTCCGGGAACCATCGGCGGGGCGGTCCGTGGCAATGCGGGTGCCTTCGGCCCCGAGATCAAAGATTTTCTCATCTACGCGAAGGCCATTAACACAAAAACAGAAGAAGTTCATGAATTCTCGAATGTCGAATGCGAATTCGCGTACCGTATGAGCTACTTCAAAAAGAACCCTGAATGGATAATCACGAAAGTGCATATAAAGCTTGAGAAAGTGCGGCAAGGCCGGGCCTTGCCGCACGTATTGATTGAGGAGACTATCAAAGAGCGTGAGAAACGCCACATCCAGAATGTCCGCGCGGCTGGCTCGTACTTTTTGAATCCCGTCGCGTCTGCCGCGATTGTCGCGCAATTCGAGGCGGAGAAGGGTGTCGCGAGCCGCGGCGGCCGTGTTCCCGCGGGCTGGCTCATCGAAAAGGCCGGCATGAAAGGCGCGCGCGTGGGCGGGGCGCTCTCGAGCACAATGCACCCGAATTACCTCGTGAACGATTCCGGCTCGGCGACGGCGAGCGAGGTTCGCGAGCTCGCCGAAAAAATTAAAGAGGCGGTCAAAGCGCAATTCGGTGTTACTCTCCACGAGGAGGCGGTTGTGTTATAGTGTTCCTACCTACCCCCTATCTCCAATGTGGGGGCGGCTTCATATGTCGCAAGATACAATCGTTGTGAAAGGGGCGCGGACCCATAATCTTAAGAACATCACCGTCGAAATTCCGCGCAATAAGATGATCGTGTTTACAGGCTTGTCTGGATCGGGGAAGTCGTCTTTGGCATTCGACACCATTTTCGCGGAAGGTCAGCGCAAGTACGTCGAATCGCTTTCAGCGTACGCGCGGCAATTCTTGCGTCAGATGCAGAAGCCGGATGTGGATGAAATCACCGGCCTCTCGCCGGCCATTTCCATCGATCAAAAGAGCCGCTCGAATAATCCGCGCTCGACGGTTGCGACCATCACCGAAATTTATGATTATTTGCGCGTTCTCTATTCTCGCATTGGCCATCCGCACTGTCCGATCTGCGATCGGGAAGTCCGCAAACTCTCCAATGAAGAGATTCTTGAGAGCATTCTCGCATCTGTCGAAAAGACAAGTAAGAATCTCAAGAAAGCGAATCCGAAAGCGCTCACCGCGGGCGTCTCTAAAGCGAAGATCCGCATCCTGGCTCCCGTCGTCGTTGGCCGCAAGGGCGAATACTACCAACTGCTCTACGACATGCTCAACAAAGGCTTCGAGAAGGCGATCATCGACGATGAAGAGAAGTCGCTGCGCGATCGTATCGAGCTTAAAAAGCATTTCAAGCACGATATCGCGATCGTTGTCGACGAGATATTTGTGAGCGAATTTCACGACGACCTGAAAGCGGCGCGCGAGAGGGCCTCGGAGGCCATCGAGCGCGCACTCCACGAAGCGGACGGCCTGGTGAAAATCACCGAGCCGGGCGGAGAGGGAAGGATCGTGTCCGCGAAATTTATGTGCCCCTACGACGGTTTTTCGTTCCCGGAAGTCGAGCCGCGCCTCTTTTCCTTCAACTCGCCCTACGGTGCTTGCCCGGCCTGCAACGGTCTCGGCACGAAATACGTCTGGGGCGACGAGCCGTGCGAGGTCTGCAAAGGCGCACGTTTGCGAAGTGAAGCTCTCAATGTCTTCCTTTACACTCATGATGGAGATCGTAAGTCCATCATTGACGTGGTGAGCAAGTCCATCGAGGAGGCGAAGAAATTCTTTGATTCACTTGAATTGAGCGAGAAAGAAAGAGAGATATCAAAGGCGGTCGTGAAAGAAATAACGAGCCGGATACAGTTCATGCTCAATGTCGGCATCGAATATCTCACGCTCGACAGGCGTGCTAATACGCTCTCTGGCGGCGAAGCGCAGCGTATTCGTCTGGCGAGCCAGCTCGGAAGCGGGCTTGTCGGCGCTTTGTATGTCTTGGATGAGCCAACGATCGGCTTGCACCAGCGCGATAACGATCGCCTTATCACTACCCTGCAGCACTTACGCGACCTCGGCAACACCGTGCTCGTCGTCGAACATGACGAAGACACTATTTTTGCCGCCGATTACATCGTCGACATCGGTCCGGGCGCGGGCGTGCATGGCGGAGAGATCGTTGTTTCCGGTTGGCTCGAGGATCTACTTACCGCGAAACAGAACAAAAGCGGCTCCCCGAAGGACAGCAAAGCTGCCTACGGGGCAGGCGCGCACGCATCTCGCACGTTGCAGTATCTACGAAGAGAGATTGAGATTCCGATTCCGGAACGACGGCGCGATACTGATCGCGGCAAAGTGAAGATACGCGGCGCTACAAGATACAACATTAAGAATCTCAATGTCGATATTCCCTTAAGTAAACTGGTGATCGTCTCCGGCGTCTCCGGCTCGGGCAAATCCACCTTTCTTTACGAAATACTGCACCGAAACCTTCAGGCGCGATTCGACAAGCGCTACCGCACCGCGAAACTATATAATGTGGCGGAATTCTCCGGCACCGAGTATCTCGGCCGCTCCATTCTCATCGACCAGTCGCCAATCGGGCGCACGCCGCGCTCGAATCCGGCGACCTACACCGGCGCGTGGACGCACATCCGCGACCTCTTCGCGATGAGCGAAGAAGCGCGTGCCCGCGGTTGGGGGCCAGGCCGCTTCTCGTTCAATAGAAAAGGCGGCCGTTGCGAGACGTGCGAAGGGAATGGCCTCATCGCCGTCGAGATGCACTTCCTACCGACGGTCTATGTCACCTGCGATGTCTGCAACGGTCGCCGCTTCATGAAGGAGACGTTGGAGGTGAAGATAGGGAAATCCCGACGCTCCGAAGGAGGTCGGGACTCCGACCCCCGACGTAACGTCGGGGCGTTGGGGAAAAGCATTCATGACATCTTGAAGATGACGGTCGAAGAGGGGCTCGCGTTTTTCGAGGACATTCCGGCAGTTTCGGATAGATTGCAGACGCTTGCCGACGTCGGGCTCGGCTACCTTGAATTGGGACAGAGCGCGACGACCTTATCTGGCGGAGAAGCGCAACGGGTGAAGATCGCCTCCGAGCTGTATCGCCCGCATCAGACGAAAACGATATATCTTTTAGATGAACCGACGGTCGGCCTCCACTATGACGACGTGGCAAAGCTCATCGAGATCCTCCAGCGCTTGGTGGAGCGAGGGAATTCGGTCGTTGTCATCGAACACAATTTGGATGTTTTGAAATCAGCCGATTACCTCATCGACATGGGACCTGAAGGCGGCGCGCGCGGCGGACAGATCGTCGCAAAAGGCACTCCCGAGCAGGTTGCTGCCACTGCCGGCTCGCACACGGGCCACTATCTGAAGCGCGTTCTCAAAAAGAAGCGAAAATAGTTTTCCACTGCTTTCGTTTGCGTCCGAGCCCTACTGCAGCGATAATGAATTTTTAGGACTGCTCCTAAGGTTGTTTGAACAAGGAGGGATATAATATGCGAGCAAAACCCTTTTGCTACGCTGGGGAGTTCTGGTGTACGGACATGGTTGTCGACATTTTACTCCGCGACAGACAGATACGACGTGACCAGCATCCTTGGGGCTGGGAACGTCGATTCATACATTGTTGCTGGGTGGAACACCATGGTCGGAAACCGGATTCGATGGCGGCCCACAAACGGATAACACGGGACGCCAGATTCCTTCGAATAACCGGTTTTACGCCCGATTATGTCAGACGACTCGTCATGACCATCATTCCTATCGAGCGCGAAACGTGCATCGTTTCGCTCGCGAGATAAGTCCTTGCCCTGCCGCGCTTGCGAAAGCATATGCGGCAGGGCACACTCTTTTGATGCAACGGGGCGACCTCAAAAAATTCGACCTCCCGGATGAGCCGGGGATCTATCGTTTCCAAAAAGGGAAGCGGGTTTTGTATGTTGGAAAGGCGACGTCACTCCGTGACCGCGTGCGCAACTATTTCGCGACGGACCTTGCCGATGCGCGCTCCTCCGCCATAGCCGGTATGGTTGCTGAAGCCGACAACCTCACCTGGGAGACGACCGATTCCGTACTCGAAGCACTCATTCTCGAAGCAAATACGATTAAAAAGCTCGAACCGCCCTACAACATTGACCAGAAAGACAACAGGAGTTTCAACTACCTCATTATCACGAAAGAAAAGTTCCCGCGAGTATTCGTGATGCGTGGCAGAGAACTCTTCAATTCAAATTTCCTAGAAGCTAAAAGCTATAAGCTGAAAGCTGTGTATGGTCCGTTCCCGCAAGGTGGGGCTCTCAAGGAAGCGATGAAGCTGGTGCGTCGCATCTTTCCGTATAGAGATTCAAAATGTACATCTTGCGAAGAGCAAATATCGGGAGATCGTAACTCCCGATATCGGGAGTTACGATCTCCCGAATGCAAACCATGTTTTAACCGGCAGATAGGACTGTGCCCCGGTGTGTGCACGGGCGAAATGAGCGCGAAGGAGTACGGGAATGTCATCAAGCACATCATCCTCCTTTTTTCGGGAAAGAAAGGAGCACTCGTGAAGCAGTTGAAGCGCGATATGAAGCTCTATGCGAAACTGGAGAAATTCGAGGAAGCATCGATGGCACGCCGCCAAGTCGCGGCGCTTACGCACATTCGCGATGTTTCTCTTATCAAAGACGAGTCGCGTTTTGCGACCGGAGGCACTATCGCGGCACGCGCAGGGAAGCGCATTGAGGCATACGACATCGCGCATACATCCGGCACCGAGACCGTGGGGGTGATGGTCGCAGTCGAAGACGGGGAGCCTCTAAAAAGCGCGTACCGGAAATTTAAGGTGAAAGGATTCGCAAATAATGACCCTAGTGCTCTCTCGGAAGTGCTCTCGCGGCGCCTCATGCATCCGGAGTGGCCGTATCCGCGCGTTATCGCTGTTGATGGTGGGGCGGCGCAAATGAATGCCGCAAAAAAGGTGCTCGCCCGCGCTGGCATCGAAATACCGCTCGTCGGTGTCGTCAAAGACGAATTTCATCGCCCCTCGCGCCTCGTTGGCGATGAGGCGGTCATTCAGGCGTTCGAGCGCGATATTCTTTTTGCCAACAGTGAGGCGCATCGATTTGCCATTACTTATCACCGGAAACGTCGTAGCGTTCTGATGAAGTGATATACTTTTAGGATGGCACGCACCGTTGTTGGCGTATTGCGCGGCGGCGCATCAAGCGAATACGAACTCTCTTTGAAAACGGGAGCGGCCATCATGAACGCGCTTCCGGAAGACGAGTACGATGTGCGCGATATTTTCATCGATAAGGGCGGCTATTGGCACTCGCGCGGCATGCCGACGGACCCAGCGCGTGCGCTTTCGCAGGTTGATGTCGTTTTGAGCGGTCTCCACGGCGGCGCGGGCGAGGATGGCACGGTGCAGCGTATCCTCGATAGAGCGGGCATCTCCTATGCTGGCTCCGGTGCGATGCCCGCCGCACTCTCACTTAACAAGATCCATGCCAGTATGGCGCTTAAAAATGCAGGACTCCAGATGCCGCACGCTGTCGGCTTCACGACGGCGAGTACGCTTGATACGGGCGAGATGGCGCGGCTCGTGTTCTCGAATTTTGGTCCACCTTATATCATCAAACCCGGAAACCAAGGCGCATCGCATGGCATCGTGCTTGTTGCGACCATTATCGAATTACCCGATGCAATCGGCGACACCCTGGACGCGTTCGGCTCGGCGCTCGTTGAAGAATATCTCCTCGGCGATGAGGCGACCGTTGGCATGGTTGAAGATTTTCGCGGAGAAGAACTCTATGTCCTGCCTCCGGCACGCGTTGTCTATCCTGAAGAGGCGCCGTTCTTGCATTTTGAACATCATACGCGGGGTGAGGTGAACTATATGGTGCCGAGTGATTTTTCAGACCTTGAGAAGCGGGCCCTTGTTGATGCTGCACGCGCTGCGCATCGCGCGCTTGGGCTCTCGCATTTCTCGCGCGCAGATTTTATCGTCACGCGCCGAGGACCCTATCTTTTGGAAGTGAATGCCTATCCAGGCCTGCATGAACACGCCGCTTTTCCCCGGATGCTTGAGAGCGTCGGCTCGTCGGTGAAGGATTTTCTCAAGCACATAATCCAATTAGCGCGATAAGTGTGGACACACGCGTCTGGGAAACCCACGGTTTTCCCATACCTTCCTCCACGGGAAAACTCCCGTTTCCCGACCCCTTCCCACCGCGTGGTCTCAAAAAACATTGTTGTCCAATGCTCCGCATCGTGCTCTGTGTTTTTTTTGGACCAGCGGGGGTCGGTCAGAGATATTTTTATGCGTCGCCACGCATAAAAATTCTCCGACCCTGACTCGGCCCTCCACCTGCTGGCGGAGCCTCGGCCTCCGTCTTTCGATCCCCCGCAGATTCCTACAAAAATATAGTCAGCCAAAGACATGCTTTGGCTTCGTTATTTTTGTGGTGTTTGTTTGGAAAAGTCA
>ERZ1292623.991-Hain-H51-01um-R1-991-length-28394-cov-12_pt1 | contig 28394 bp, 37 predicted proteins | sample MGYA00564398_ERZ1292623 | MGnify/ENA primary metagenome ERZ1292623 (study PRJEB36523, sample SAMEA6512633) | groundwater metagenome | collected 2019-01-07 | study: AquaDiva: Metagenomics assemblies of 32 groundwater samples | reverse complement strand
GATTGTTTTTATCAAGGGCAACATCTATAGGACTTCCCTTCTGTTGTCCGAAAGCGTATGTAAGAAACAAATAAGTCTTCCAATTATTTTCCAAATTAGTATTCGTAGTCAAATCAGAACTGCCATTTATTCCAACGGTAATAGAATCTGTTACTGCGTAGGATAATTCACCTTCTACTCCCGATATATTCAAATCACCTGGAGATGTAAGGTAGTAGTAAAGATTTGTTTTCAACCCATTTTGAGCCACTAAAACAACACCAAGCTTTGCCCAATCCGCAGATTCTGCAAGTAAGTAGTGTGATGTATCTCTAATAACAATCTCTTTTTCATCCTTAAATCCAAAACCGTAACTACCAGAAATAAGAGCAAAGTCTGTAACCTTTATCTTTCCGCCTAAGTAAACATGCCCAAAATATTCACTCATTTCATTAATAAATGCTGTGCCAGCAAATATATTTACACGGCCAGGAAAGGTATGTGATAATGCCAGTCCTGCTCCGTACTTCTGATTGTCTATCTCTCCTACACCTTTTCCACTCTCACGTAAATCATACGTTCCAAAAAGATGCGTGTTCAGAATAGGATTTAGATAATCTATTCGTACATCTAAACCAACTGTTGCTGAATCACTCTCCCCTCCACCACGAAAGGTAAATGATAAAGGCCCACTAATTACTTGTCTACCCTCTGAAAAAACAGGTTCAACCATAAAAAAATTAACAACAACAAAACAAAGCATCAAAATTACAAAATTCAACATCCTATTCATTGTTCCATCCTCCTTAGTTTTTACTTGCATTAGCATCCTCCTTATTACTTTCTATAAATCTTTCCAAAAACCTTACACGTTCTTTTAATTGCTCGTTCTCTGCTTGAAGTCTTCCAAATTCTAAATTAAGCTCGGTTATTTTAGAAATAAGTTCCATTTCGTCTTTCGTCATTCAACACTCCCAAATACCTTTCACTTTTCAATCCTATGATTACCACAAATGTTGCATGAAGCCTGTTCTGTAATCACAGAAAGTGCATCGCAATAATATTTTATTATCCTAACTTCTTCGTTTGATATTATTTCAATTAATCTATCTAAATACCACCTTGCCTTTTTTAAATCTTCTAAGCCATTTTTATATTTGTATCTTGCTACATACTTAACCACATTTCCATCATGGAATCCACAACCCCAATCTTCAATAGCATCAATAACTTCTATCTTTCCAAAATTATAGTGTTTAGGATGATTAACATTACTTACTCCTTCACACTTCCCATCTTCTTTTTCCACCATCACACTCCCCCCGTTTCCAATTCTTTCAAAGCTTCATTCAAAAGTTTAATATGCTAAACATCTTTTGTAAGAATATTTATTCTTACTGGCTGTAGCACACAGCTCTTATTGATTAGGTTTCTAACGAAACCATCATCAATTACTTTTCTTAGAATGTTTAAACTTCCGTTCACATCAGCATTAATCAATCTTCCTACATTTGATTGAAATAAGCCTCTTTGTATCCTTTTACCTAAATACTTATCTCTCTTTTCTACTTTTTCTAAAGCTAAACTATCGCATTTAGAGGTATAACTTTCTTCATTAAGAATAACATTTATTCCTACTTCTTCTGCTTTGTATTGAATCTGTTTAACTAACGTAAGATAAGGAATAGAAACAAAGTTTTGATTTGTTTTCTTTCCAAGATTAATCTCTTGCTTCCATTCTTTATTATATCCTATCACAATGTTCTTAATCTTATTCTCTACACAATAATCTATTATAAACCTTGAAGTATGATGCAGATAATTTTGAATCATGTTATTTCTTCTAAATGTTAATCTTCTAATCCTATTACTTATTCCTCTATCTTTAACATAACTCATTAATTCAGCCTTTTTTTTATTGTAGTATTGATTTACAGATTTAATAACTTTACCATTTACTAATAAAGGATTCTTATCCTCCAGATTAGTTGTTAATGTAGCTAAATTATCTACTCCTAAATCAATGCCTAAATATAAGTTATTATTCAAATCATGTTCTATTACCTCCTTTTTATATACTACTTCTATAACATAACAACTTGATTGTGAAATTATTCTAACTTGATTTAATTTAGAAACCTTAGTTTTCAAAGGTTCTAAGTTTGCTTTCTTAGGAAAATAAATATAATTATCTTTAAGTTTTACTTGTTGATTTGTAAATATCACGATATTTCTTCCTTTAATTTTATCTTTATATTTGGGTAACTTAGGTCTTCCTAAAAACTTAGTTGGATTACCTTTCCATACTTTAATCGCTTTAAAAAAGGATTTCCAATTTTTATCTAATAAACCTAACACTCCTTGACTTGTTTGTGCTGGGAGGACTTTGTAATCCCTGTGTTCTTGTAATTGTTTAATCAACTCATAGTATCTTAACCACTTCTTATTGTTTATAAATTCTTGTCTTACTAAGTAATTAGCACAGTTATACAGATTCTTAGATAAAAAGCATAACTTATCTATGTCTCCATAATTTATATGAGACTTAATTATAATGTGTCTTTCTGCTCTATTCATTATCATATATCTCTAATTCATATAAAGCGTCCTTTAAGAGTTTAATATACTTATCATTTCTGTTACATCCGTTTACAAAATAATCTTCCTCAAATTGTCAAAAATCATTTCTGAAACAATTAAGTCTATCCAAAACTTAGCTTTCTCTATACTCATTTTCTCCCCACAAAACGGAGTGAAAAATCTAAATCAAAACTTTCCCGACATACTCATGTAAATACTCTGGAAATGGTGTCTTTCGGTCTCGGAACTGACGCAGATGCCAATTTAGGTTCACCTCGCCCGTCAAATACCCCATGAGTGCCAATTCTTTATTTTTATAGGTATTAGCTAAATGAGCGAGGTATCGTAACCCACCCCTAACATTTTCCTCACAATCAAATGCATCATTGACATTATAAGCAACGGCTGTTAATGGCATTAATTGCATACAACCTAAAGCACCTTTATGGCTTACAGCATCATCAATAAAACCTGATTCTACATGTATCAATCTAACAATTTCCGAAGGTTTGAAAATTAACAACGAGGGGTTTTCTTCATAAGAATCATAAATAGCCAAAGACAGCTTTTGAATTTTCTCCCCTGACATCTTTCTTGGTTGAACTTTTTCAAGTTCGTTTTTTATATCCCCTATTTTCTCGTCTTTTCCTTTATTCTTAATATCCAATAAATATTGTAACTTTAAAACCTCCTCTCTATGCATACTCCTAACAAGGATAAAAGTAATTACATTTGAAACCAACAATAAAAAACCCATGATGAATAGCAATTGTTTCAAGGTAATGACTACAACAGGTTTATCTCTATGTTTAATTTCTTTATCTAATTTCTTTTCTACTAAATTTTCCACTATTATTTTCCTCCTATTTTCAAAAGGTATCAACAACATACGCACTACACTTGTTGGTATCTTTAATCAGCATCACCTCCCCTTTAGTTTTATTTGTAACTTTCACAGTAATTTTACTGCCAGCATTATTAAACAACCATGAACATCTATCTTTCAATCCTAAAGTAATACTAGCTTTTAAACCTTCTTTTGTTTCAGTTTCAATAATAACTTGCTGTAAATCTGTTCTCACTCCTAATATACGAACAACAGAACTATTGTATGAATAGATAAAAAAGATTAAGATAAGAGCACATAGCATAAAAAAACAAACGAATAATAGTAATCCCTGAAGTGGGGTAGAAGTAAAAGTAATATTTCTCATCTATCTCCTTTTAAGAAACCTATGCATTCTTCTTCATCTGGTGAAATAAACTTAACAGTATTCTTATTAATTTTTTTAATGTGAACATTAGACCCTGCATACCCATACAACCATTTACAATCTTTGTTACCGATTTCAAATATAACAGGAACAGTGATTCCTATATCAGTGGGCATTTTCACTATCGCAATGCGTGTAATTTTCACATCAGAAACATATACTAATGGGTCTTCTAAATCCTCCTCTTCTACTACTTCTGCTACGAGAGGTAGAGTAAAAAATAGAAGAAGTATCAATACTATTAACAATTTAGTTATTATTCCTCCACCGCATAATTAAGAAACTTCTTGTTTTCATCAAAATAAAAGTTACACCATAATCCAAAATGAACCAATCCTTTATCTAACTGAATACCATATCTTGCATTTGGAACTTCTTTTAATGGATACCACCATTCCCCTATCAAATCAAAAAAGTTATATTTAATTCCTACTGTTCTAAATAATTCTTCAAAATGCTCTAAATCACTCATACGAAATCCTCATGCTCTTGTGCATGGAGCGCATAATCTAAATCATTATTCTGGTCTGTAAACACACAGTGGTCACACTTTGAAGTATCTATTATAGATTTTATCTCCACCTGCCTACAATCACCACCCCAGACCTTCTCTATGTCCTTCCAATGACACCATCTAAATTTTGTATTAAACTGTTTATCTGCATCTGTATTCAAAACAGTAGAGCTACAAGGATAAATATATTCGTCGCAATACAAAAAGGGTTTTAAATACCCCCAATAACAGTTACGTGGAGTATCAAAAATTTTGGGCTGATAAAACACGGGCTCTCCCACCTGTGCGGCAATCTGAGGTAAAAATTTATTCTTTTCTTCTTGTTCCACTCTATTACCGAGACAATTTGGAACAAGTCTTATATATTTTACTTTATTTTTTATCGCTATATTCTGTATTTCTTTCAGTTTCTCTATTGTTGAAATACCGTCTGTCCAACAATAACTAAATCCCAATGTTCCGATATAATTTTCTGGTATATCTATCTTATTTTTATAATCATAAACATTAGCTGATATTCGTATCCAAGATAAATTATTAAGAACATTTTTATCAATAATTTCGTTTATTCCAATACCGTTGGTAATCAATCCTATTTGCAAATTCTTTTTAATTAAAAAACGCACATAATCATTTAGATGTGGATAAAGCAACGGGTCACCCCCACCCGTAATTTCCACTGTATCTATACCTAAACTTATAAATTGTCTTGTTGCCTGAATTAAATTATCGTAATCAAATTCGTATTTTTTTTCTCTATTAACTACCGAACAAAATTTACAGCTTAAATTACATTTTTCTGTTAAAGCGACCTGAAGGGATTGAGCGGCTGGAATTTTCATATTCCAAGATTCCAACAAACTACCATGTCTAAGTAATTTACGCCCTGTGCTCGTGTAGGTTTGCAATTTTTTATTTGATGCGTTTGTATCTTTCAACACTATCAAATCACTTGGTAGAAAATTAAAATGTGTTTGGATATGCCCATCTTCGAATTCACGTGGTGTGTCAAACTGAACAATTATCCCAAGATACTGACCTGTATTTTCAATAACCACTCCTGTTTCTGTTCCGTCAAAAAAATATGAATCCTGTCCTAATGTAATTACTTGAACACGAGTTCCGATGAGAAACATCTCATATGTATTCTTTTTAGTATTGTAGATAGTTTTTTGTTCTTCTATCAAATCGCCCACTGACTTAGCCATAACTAGTATTCCTTCCTTCCTTTAAAATACGTATTCAACCCCTTTTTTATATCTTCTTTATCGCTTACATGATTTCTTAATAAACTTCTAATCAATTTAGATATTTCGCCATGATTAGGATGAAATTCTTTTAACTTATTAAACAATTCTTGCGGAAGTTCTATATGTAATTGATGGCAGTTTTTAGTCATCTTCATACCCCAAATCTTTTACTTTCCCGAAAAACATATCGCTGGGGTCAGAACAATATGTAATCTCTATAACGACAAATCTTGCAATCTTTCCTGATTCCATCTTACTTCTTATTTCGTCTCCTTTTTTTATTCCTAATAAATGTCCGTCAATTTCTCTTGCGTGCCAATCAGTCCAAGATACTCTATTCCCCCATTCACTATGTTCCCACATCTTATAAATGTTGCCAGTCTTCGTAGTTTTTCTCCTAAACCACAAAAGAATTTTATATAAAAATTGTTTCATTTATCATCCGCATCTGGAAATTGGGGGCGATTAAAATACCACTTTGTGTAGTTTTTTCTGTGCTTAAACCACAAATAAAAACTAAAATCAGACCCTACAGAGTATGCTTTAATTACAATAAGACCCATAATTATCTTTCCAATAGAAAATAATAAATCACTCATACTACTCCTTCAAATAATTTCTATTAATCCTTCCAATTTTCCATCCAACGTCTATAATTTTCTTCAACTTTATCCCAATGATACAAATCGTCAGAACTCCATTCCACATCATTTGGCCAGTATAAATTACCCCCATGACGAATATGCACTTGGTTAAATAATGCCAAATCTCTCAATTGACCATAAAAGGGGCCTTTTAAAAAAGGATAAAAATCAACAATTCTTATAAAACCATCATTAAAATAAATTTCTATGGTGTAATCACCAATAATACGAAAACCAATAATTTTATGGTAAGGGTCGTATTTTCCTGATTTTCTTAATGGTTCAATCTTTTTAGGTGGTAGTCCATTTGTTAACAATTCCCAATTTTCCTGTAATTCGTCTAGATGAATATTGCACCATTCTAACAAAATCTTTTCTTTATTCTTAGGTAAATACCCTTCAAATCTACTCAAAGAAGGTAATTCATAAGAAGCATTATCTCCTGAATAGCGTGCATGAAAATGGGGACTCTTATGCTTCGTATTATCTTCTTTAACCATAAAAACCACAATCCCGTCAAAACGAGATAGCTCTGCTAAAGCGATTTTTTTAACTGTATTTGTCATCACCATTTTACTACAGCATTACACCCACATTTGCATAAATAAGTTATAGTTCTTTTAACATTATCCATTACAAGGATAAATAATACCCCAAAACATCTAGATTAAATCCTCCTCCCGAACTTGGAGATGTAAAAAACTTATAATCTATTTGTTGATTATTATTAGTAAAAACATTTATTTCACAACTACCAAATACTTGTATATTTGCCACTTGAGAAATTGTAGCAACAGGCCCATATCCATAAGTTAAACCAGACCCTGTAGGTCTTATCCCAATAGGAAAATAAACTCCTGCGGTATTATGGATAGGATTAACTTGTATAGACACTTTAACTTTCTGAGTAATGGGAGGAACTCCATATGAACCTAAACTTAATGTAGTAAATGTAGAAGCTGTTCCATTAGATATAACTCTAAAAGTTCCTCCGTCAACTATATAATAAACAAAATCTCCAAATTGCACCTGTTTATAAAAATAAGCGGAATTATTAGTTAAAAAAGAACTTATTAGTCTTTTATTTGTATATCCAGAAGGCATTGTAGGATTTGTGCTTGAAATAGATAGAAGACTTGCAACTGTGTTTCCATTATGAATAGCATATAAATAATACCATGTGTTATTAGCTAAAGAACCTGTATCTAATCCATTAACACCGATTGTAGTTGCGTCTAATGTTAAGATAGATGTTTGCTGAGTTTGAGTAGTTCCCACAATCAAATTATTCCATGATATGTCTATTTTAGTATTTGGCGTAGTTGAGTTATACCTAACATACAAATTCTGTAAATCAATAAATGTTGAATTTATATTGACTACCACATTAGTATCAGCACCAAATAAAGTATAAACAAACATAGTATTAATTATGAAACAAACCACCAATAAACCAATAAATTTTTTAAACTTTTTCATTTAATAGTCCTCCTTTTGTTATTAAGTTTCGTTATTCTACTTTATTCCAAGGGTTACTTACGAGTGTTGTTCCCGCCTTATTTTCTTCTTCATAAGTGTCAAATATTTCTTTATTATCTTTATCCATTTGCCACAATTTGTTACAAAGATTTACAACTTCCTGTTTTCTTTCAGGGGATTTCATCCAACCGAAATGTCTAATTACAGGATTTTCTATGTCTCTATGTTGTTTTTCCGCTTTAACCCATTCATGCACTCGTCTATAGAATTGAACTTTACTTTTTCCATCAATAATAGTTCTTCTAATAAGACGTGGTTGCCAATCAGGATTAATTCTAATAGCCTCACGCCAATCAGACCCTATATTATTCATTGACCCGTATTCAACTTTGGTCATCGCCCAATCTTGATAGTGGCATCTTGGTAACCAAATCAAATCGTAGTCAGGATTAGAATCTATTAAAACTTTTAATTTAATTACATCTTCCTGAAGCATACGCTCATCGCCATCTATTATTTGCACCCAATCCATTCCACTGCTATATTCTACAAGTTTTGTTCTGCTATACCCATAGCCATTAGTTTTAATCATGTCGGACTCAATAAGATTAAGTCTATCTCCGACAATTTCTCGTAACTTATCCTGTGTACCATCAGTAGAACCCGAATCAACTACTGTCCATTTATCAACTATATCCTTGAAAATTTCCCAAATAAGTTCTACATTTGAAACTTCGTCCTGAAAATTACTTGCTAACCCTAATTTAGGCATTATTCCCTCCGTTATTCATACTTTTTATTTTATTAATAAGTTCTTCTTGTTGAGCAACAGTTAAACGAATATCCCCTAAACCAAGATGATATTTATCAGAAAATCGTAATTCAGCGAAGTATTGTTCCATCCATTTTGATAGTTCTTCTCCATGTTTCGTCCCACCCCTATCTTCAAAATATTCTTCCCACTGTTTTAAATTATCAAGCGGACTGTTACAAGTTCCTAAAATATCCCCAGCGTAATTGACATTGTATTCCGACATAATTTTAGCTATCTCTTTAGATAGTTCACTTTTAGCTTCAATTGTAGTATTCATCTGATTAGTTTTATTTGCATCTTTTTCTCCGTTGATGTAACATTCTAAAGTCCCAGCACTCTTTGGGTATAATTTCCCGTGTATAAGAAACATAGCTTGTTTATATCTTTTAAGCCATTTTCTACAAGCTTCTTCAGTTAAACCATTAACTTCTTCTTCAATACAATCCAGAATGTTCGTTTTCTTTTCCATTGTATCTACCATTTGCTATCCTGATTTTAACATTTTTAATTCAGATTTTAACTCATTAAGTTTTTTCTCATAATATGCAATATCCGATTCAAGAAAATATGCATCCCTTCGTTTATAATAATCCTTTAATTTTCCCCGAAGGTCAAATTCAGGACTTTCAACAGTAGCAATAGCCCAAGGAATGCCTTTCAGCGCAAACGCTAATATATACATCCATCCTTCTGGATAGACAGTTCTCCCATCAATAATCACACTTGGTTTTAATGTTTCCATTCATCTATCATCCCCACTACCTTGTAAAACTCCTCTCTCCATTCTTGAAAATAATTTTTTCAAATTTTCAGAAGCTATATCCTCAAATTGTAAATTCAATTCCGATGCAATCTGAGCACAATACCAGATGCAATCCCCCAATTCTTTTTTAAGTCTATCTTTATGTTCCTGAGTTATTATACCCCTGCCGTCTCGTTGTATTTTTTTTATAATATTGGCCACTTCACCAGCTTCGCCCAAAAGTCCTAATATAGGATATATATAATTATTTCCTACATTTGGATATATAGCAGTTTTTTTAGATTCTTTTTGGTATTCTTCAAAGGTCAATTACACGCACCTCTTTTCGTAATAGTTCCAAACTTCGTTCAACTGATTTGGGTCTTTTATGCTATATTCCCAGTCATCTTTTGAAACCTCTCTTTCTATAACATCTATGTAAAATGTTTTAGGAATAAAAGGAAATGACTTTATATATTGGGAACTAGGAATACCATTAACAGTAGTTGTACAAGTAGAACCTGTTTGTGTTTTCCAAACAATTGCGTCTAAATAATACGCTTTACCAGTATCAATCGTTTTAAAAACACTTCCTACACGATTATTTTGCAATAAATTTTCTCCTACTTCTACCCATTCATTATTTTCACCAGTAAGAGGAATGAGATTCTTATAAGATGCCACTATATTAAATAATTGAAGCGTTCTCATGGCTGAAAAACCGCTATGCCCTTGACTACTAAAAACTCTTACCAACTCCATAACGGCATCATACAAAGCCCCATCATAATCAGCATCCTTTTGATGAATCCCCGCTAATTTCAATTCTCTTTCAGCATGTTGTATTAAAGCACTATCGTCAGACACTTTTCTTTCCTCCTTCGCAACCATATTTTATAGAGAGTGGTAAATCTTCCATTTGCTCCAAGTCTGAACAGTATGATATTCCACATTTACTACACTTAAATTTAGCATAGGTTATCTCACCATATAAAGTCATTACACTTGTCTTTGTTATTTCAGGATGTTCTAAATCAAATTTATGAAGTCTAAAAAGTGCAATAATTTTATTAACCATGAACCTTAACATCCTTAGTATTGTTAAGACAATCCCATCTAACACTATTACCTTTTTTAATATCCCTCGCGGCCATACCAATACAACAACCAATATCTTCTTGAGTAGCACGCCTACATACTGTTCCACCTTTAAAAATATCGGAGGCTAATACCTGCCCTGTTCGTATATCTTCAGTTGCTTTTAATCTAAACATTTACTTAATCCTTTGCAAACTGTTCTTGTAAATATATAGCAATAAATTTACCTAAATTTTCTCTATTACCCCAATTTACAAAATCTTTCTCCCCAAATTTTTCTATAGCTTCTAATACAATCTTTTCTAAAATGAAAGTAGAAATAGCATCAGCAGAAATTGCCACAATTTTTTCTTTGGTTTCTACATCAAGCGCATCACCACATTGTTCTACATCTGTTCCAACCATATTATCCATTATTTCCATCCTGCTTTAAATTTCTTCTTCTCAAGACAACGATTTTCGTCTTTATTTTTAAATCCAAGAAAACAAATAGCGGCTTTCCTACACATAGGAAAACCAAAATCTGTCCATAAAAACTCACAACCTCCCGCAATATTTTTTGTGTAATCTTCGGTTGTTGCTATGGCCTGTAATTGAAAACTATTGCTTGTCAATCGTTTCTCCTAATAGCTTCATTTCGCTTTAGTGCATCCTCTTTATATCCCTTTAATAACTCTTCCAAACTTAATGCATACTCTTTCAAACTTAAAATAATGCCAATTAATTCCTTAGTATCCAAATCTTTCAAAGCCACAACAGCTTCTGTATCTACTGGTGAAGTAAACTCTGCTTTAGGTAATGCGGGTCTTTGTGGTATATTCGGTTCTGGACAAGGCACTGGAACGATTTTTGTTATAGTAATTACCTTCGGTGGAGAAGTTGCACAACTGAGTAAAAATAATAAAACAAGTAGTAGTAATGTGAATTTTTTCATGGGGATACTCCCTCTACAGGAAATGCAAATATACCTGCACCTTTCACAAAATTAACTGATATATTCACTCCGTCTTGATATAAAGCGGCACAAACACCATTTAGAGCAAATGTGCTCATTCTTGCGTTAGCCTCTTCTAAACTGTCCGTTGAAAAACATTCCTCCCAATTCCGAGCCCCCACTGTGGCTATTCCATTGAGATTTCCCACCCATTCTAAAATCATATACTTCTTTTTTGGAGAAACTTCAGTAACCTTATTTACATATTTTAAACGAACTAAGTCAGAATCCATGCTACCTGCGGCATCCATTTTTCTCTCATAAAACCAATGTTCGCCACAATATTGGCAAAAATATATTTTAGTATCATATGTAAACTGTCCCTGATAAGGTTTTAAATCTTTCTGATGACAACAATCTCTTTCTATTGTTTCTTTAATTTTCATTTTTCACCATTCCTTTAATATTTCTTCTAACTGTTTATTAGCCCATTCCACTTCCTGTTTAGAAGGCAGTTTGGCTGTAAGAATTTCTTGTATACTCTTACCTAAATTTTTCATCCTTTCATCTGCTTTTCTATTAGCTTCTTTTACCTTTGACTTTTGCACATCAGCTTCTTGCTTCCACTTATCTATAGAGTCATTCTGCTCCTGAATTTTAGAAGTTAAGTTAGTTATAGTATTATCTTTTATTAAAATTTCTTTTTGAAGATAATCAATTTTAGTTGCCTGTGCTTTTATTTTAATGCCAACCCCAATAATTGCAACTATAATAATAATCACTGCAATGACTTTAGGATTTAACAACCATGTCCAAGGCATAGTATCTCCTTTCTATTTTACAAGGCACGAGGTCGCTTGTTCATTTTTCATTTTTATGAATTCTTTTCCAAAATAAGACATTCTCCACATTAAAGCATAGTTTTTTACAAATGACGTATAATCAGATTTAGTTGTATCAACTATCATAAAATTATGGTTATGTCGCCACATTAAACTTAATAGAGCCAAATCTGCGGGGTCTGCATACACTAAACAAGGGACAAAATGGTGGAGGTAATGAGGAAGATATGTCGTTGTAGAAATACATAATCCAGAATCTGCGGCATGTTTAATTGTATCTAAAACTGTCAACTTTTTTCTAAAATCGTTCTCAGGTTTAATTAAAGTTTTCATAGTATCATCATAACCGAACAAATATACATCCAGTCCTAAATCAATCAAGAATTTTTCAATCTCCAACCAAGCATCTTCTTTTATATGACGAAGCGGAACATGGGAATGAAAGCCCGAAAAACGAAACATTGCTACTTTATGTGGATTAGCCTCTGGTTGTGGGAATCCTAAATATGGTAATCCTTTATGTAAAAAATTATACCCATCAGATGAATAATAATACAAATCAATTATATTAGTGCAACCTATATCACGTAAAAATTCATACTGGTAATAGGATATATTACCAACTATACTGTATTCATTCAAGTATAAACCTATAATAACACCAGTATCAATTAAACCTGAAAATATATCTTTTATTAAACCTCGTTTAGTAGCATCATTATACGACTGCAAAATTACAAATTTCTTATTTGGATTTTCTTTTAATATTGGGGATAGTATTGTAGTAGCTTTAATCACATCTCCAATTAATCCGTGAATTCTAAAAGCCACCACATCCATATCCGCATATTTATTTCTTATCTCGTATAAAGTTTTCCCTTCAATTAAATCATAAACAAATGTATTATCTTTCAATATGCTGTAGTCCAATTTTTCTGTTTTAGATTTTTGGGCAGGCAATTCTAATATTTGAGCCATTTATTTCTCCTCCTCATATACTTCCTTGTATAAATCATCTATAGCCTTAACAGTCCTATCTACATCCAGTAATTTCCAACAAGGGGCGGCTTTTTCGCCGAGTTCTTTGGCAAAATCACATAACTGATAGGAATGATTATAGCACCCTCTACCATTATTACATTTTTGCGCCATACAGTCTATTCCTACAGCATGTTTATAATACTTCAATCTTAGCTCACTTCTAAACGGGCCATAAAGTCCTACTACAGGTTTTCCTAATGCCGCCGCTATATGAGTTCCTGAACTGTCAGGACCCACAAACATTTTCATCAAAGCAATAATACCAGCCATACGCTCAAAATTATCGGAAAATTTAGAAGTATCTACTACATTTAATTTATTATCAGATATAAATTTAGCTACATCATTCTTACGCCAAATTGCATCTAAAATAAATACGGAATATCCTAAATCAACTAATTTATGTATAATAGTTGCTGACAAAATAAAGGGCAAAGTTCTAACAGGTGAACTCGCCCTCCATTGAAACCCTATCTTTTTAGAACGAGTCAAATCATTCCTTAAAACACATCCCCAATAATCTAATGTTAATTCAGATAATTTAAGAACAGGCGTTTTATCCAGTATTGTGGGATTAATTCCAAATCTTTCAGCATATAAGTCGTAGGCATTTTTATATTCAGCTTCTTTATTAAATTCTATAATACCCTCAAAAGTAGAAAAATAGTCATATTTCTGAAAAGCCTCAAGCGGAAGAACATGTATATAAACATTATCTATATCAGGATTATGGGTAAATAAGCCATGATACACAGGAGAACAAGACAAACCTATTTTACAATTCGTGTATGTATTTTTTAAATATCTAAAAACAGGTGTTTTAAATAATAAATCTCCTGCCCCACCTTCTCGTATTGAAATAAGACTTTTATTCGTTAAATCTTGCCCAGTATATCTATTGTTTAATTCCTTAAAATCTTTTTCAATATTTAAAGCATTATTTCCATACAGTTGCATTGTATTCTGACAAACTGCATCAGACATTATGTATTTTTTATTATTAGGAAGGGAAAATCGTATAATATTGTTACTATCAGTTTGAAATTCTAAAAAAATATCTCTGTTAGTTTTTATTATTTTCACAACTATCCATCCATCAGTTTTTGTAATGATTAACTACGCAAGTTCCCACGGGCATGTAATCCGAATCAATTCCCAATTCCACTCTAAAAATATTATTAGCGTATTCTTTAAAATCATCTAGATTTATACCTTTAGCAAGTAAACAGTTTCGTAAAGCGGCGAGTTCTCCTTGAATTTTATTTATATGAAATGCAATAATTTTATGCTGGTTATGTAAAGAGCCTAATTGCTGATTAAACCCATCCATTTGTGCCCCTAAACCATTCAATGAACCTGCAAATTGTGTGCTAATATTAGAAAAATTAACGGATAATTGATTATGTTTATCAACTAAATCCCTTAGAACTTTTTCTACATCTAATTTTAAATGATTATTTTTCAAAATTTCCTTTTTGATTATGTCTTCAACTTACATCGTGCCGTTCAATTCGTAAAATTTCGGTTACAGGTATCATGTAATCATATGCTTTAATGTCATCATGTTTGACTTGAACTCCACAAAACCAAAATGACGGACTAAACAACCTACTCAACCATGTTCTTTCTTCTACAACTTTTCTTCTACTAAGACTAAATAAAACTACGAATTCATACCATCTTTCAATATGATTTCCACAATAGTCTTCTCCATCCTTAGTAAAAATACACCATTCATTCATATACCTTATTATACAATTGTTTTTAGTCTCTTTGCTAAAAAAGATATAAAATAAGTAACTTTATTCGTAGCTCTATTTCTAATAAAAACCTGTATCCGTCCATTAATATTCCTTTTTCTTACAGTTGTTATTATCGGAATCCCATGAACTAAATCTACATCTTCAGTAAATGTTCCATCTTCATACAATATTTTATATGAATAAGGCATAATAGGAGCATATATCCATATAGAGTTATCCCATAAAAAAGATTTCGGCAATATCCAAGGAATAACTTTTTCTTCTTGACTATCACATTCTCTTTGAATAGTAAAAGTGCATAAATTACTCCCTGGTAATGGCCACAAAATTATACACTCTCCTTTTCATTTATACTTTTTGTGTTTCTGAAGCTTCTTTAGGCTTCCGCCCTCTTTTCTTCTTCATGCTTTCTTCCAACTTACTATTAATTACCCCACGGTCAGTTCCTTGCACTTGTTGCCGTTGCATCGCCCATTTTTTTATCATTCCATTTTCTTTCTTTACATGCTCATAAGTATGTCCCATTATATAATCATAATCAATCATAGTCAAAGACAAAGAATTAAGAATATCTAGAGCTTCACGTGCTCCCATAGGAGTAGGATTTTCATTTGTATCTGGATTTAATAACTGGCATGTTGAAATAACTTTAGGACTGACTTGAGGTTCAATTGTATATTCTACAGGTTTTGTTACTGTGCTTGGAACTATCTTCTGCTCAAGGGAAGCATATGCATTTTGAACTTGTAAAGCCTTTTCTTGCGCTTCTGCCGCCAGTTGTTTTGCATTAATCTCTGTTAATTTTTGCATTGATGTATAATACCCGTCATATTCTTCTTCTGTCAACAATTGAAGTTTTGCAGGCCCATAGGCAGATGGATTCAAAAAATCAAGAAAATTAATACAATCTTTTATAACATCAAAAGGCACTTTATCTGTTAATCTGATAGGATTTCTATTAGCTGGAACTCTAAAAGGAATAGCTTGGCCAGTTTTGGTTCTAAACTCAAGGCTTATAACACCAATTGGATTAGAGATATTTTGAACATACACAGGATGTGGTTCTGCGAAAAATTCATGTAAATTTATCTGCATTTTTTCTTGCCTCCTTTGAATATTTGGATTAAGAACTGTTTTAGTTAATCGGATGGTAAATGGTTTAATAATCTCTATTTTTGCTTGGTTTGATTTCAACAATCTCCTTGCATTAGCAGAAGATGTTGGAACTAAATACGCACCATTTTCATCTATAACTAAAACCCGTCCATGTCCATTTTTGGAGGGGCTCAATTTTGAACCTCCTCTAAATTGTTAGGTTAAACCTCTATTAGCACCTTACTAATAGGTAAAAAAAAATAAAACTAATTCACCGCCTTTCTTAAAAAGTAGGTAGAGATAGTTGTCTAAAACTATCTCTACCTATAGCACACCTTTCGGAAGGAGAAGGAAATTATTTGCTACCCTTTGCAACTGCTCTAGAATTAGGTAATATGTAACCAATCTGTTCCATCAAAGCCCAACCTTTAACAAATTGATTGACAGCATATCTGTTGAAAGGCTCAGAGAACAAATCAATACGAATACCCATATCTCCTAAATACTCAGGAGCAGGTATCGCATAAACTGTTCCTGCTGGAACTACCTCAAAAGTGCCTGTGCCAGCAGATGTAATTATTTGGGCATTGACAAAGTTGCCAATGTAACCAGACAATATTAACTCTCTCTGTGTTACAAAGTCAACATCATTCTTTGACATTGTTTTAACAATATCAGATAACTCAGCCCTGTTTATCAAATACTTATCTACAACTAAACGATGCCGTTCAACTTGGAATCTCATATCTTCAAATGCACTCAACCCCAAAGATGCAAAATAAGTAATATCATTATAGGTTGTTGCGGCGGCGGCAAGTGCATTTACAAATGCAGTATCTTCTTTTCTTTCTATGTCCTGCCTTGCCAAGTCTTGTGCTCTGTCCAACCCATCAAACTGCATTTGATAAATTTCCGAAATATCAATGTCTACAAATGCAGTTACCTTAAATTCGGGTCCAGTGACATATCTACCATAGACTCTACTTTCAGGTGTTTGACCATCCTGACCAATCACCCAAGCTACAGTCTGATAAGCTATGTCTTTGGTAAGTCTAAAAAGTTCACCTTGTGCCAAGGGTCTTGCCCTAAGACATTTTCTGCTCCATCCTTCATAGTTCACTAATTCCTTAATAGGAGCTATTAATTCTTGTCCTATCAAATGGAATCCTTCACCAGAAGGGTCTTTAAGAGCGGCTACAATTGCTCTCTTTTTCGCTTCTTTAGAAATTGAAGACTCTTTTCTAATATCCCCACGATTTGCAGGTGTTTCTTTGACCACTTCCTGCATAAGATACGCTATTTGTTGAATTACATCTTTTTTATCATAGGCATTTATTTCACCTGTTTTATTGAACATTCTGCCTGTTTTGGATGCTACAGATTTACCAGTTCCTTTGAATCCGCCTAAAGGACGAGGATTATATTTTCCTTCCTCGTCCCTTACATTTTCTCTATTGTTATAAACGCTTGTTTTATCCGTCTTAATAGTAGTTGCTATGCGTTTGTTCTTTAATGCCCTATATGGATTAATTGTTGTTACACCCATTTTATTTCTCCTTTCTATCTAAAATTTTAATTATAGATTCTGACTAAAATCACCCTCAACGCCTAAATATGGGTCTGCCGCCGTTGGAACAGATACAACACGCCCAATTCTATATGAAGACACAGCCGCATTAGTCAACTTACCATTGCCTGAAGCATATACAGCGTCATTAACTGTATAAACCCTATTTGTTTCAAATTGGTCTGTATATACAGTGCTCGTTCCCTGTATAATTGTCATCTTGTTAGACCCTTGGGAATCATCATTAGTAAGCAGGAAATTCTTGCCATCTCTATCCATCTCAGCAATTGTTTTCTGATATGTATAAGATACATATACAGTTTGACCCGAACTTATCTGACCAGACGCATTTCTTGTAACAGTTCCGTTGGTTGTATTCAATGTATAATCACTTGTAAGATTGTACACTGTACCTCCAGCCGTTGTGCTGTGAACTTTTACATTACTTACATTCGCATGGTCAAGATTTGAAGCAGTTGTCCCTGTCAAGGTAACGGCCTCGGCTACGATTGCCCCGTAAATTTGTGTAGTTTTATTCCATTTAAACATGCCGCATGGAACTGATGTAGAATCAGCTATAACTAATTCTCCATCTGAAGCATAAGACGCTATCTGACCAGCCTCAAATGTTGCACTGGCATCTACAGGTTTATTACCCACTTCACGTCCAATAAAAGACCTTTTAATATCTATCGCCATTGTAAATCTCCTTTCATTTAAATAATTAACTTAAAATTTATAGAATAAAAAATTATTTTTTATTCTTCTTTGACTTTTTTGTAGGTTTACTCCCCATAATTACCTCCTTATTTTATATCAATCTGTCATTAAATATACCTTTTAAGTGCCCCCATTTACTTCCATCTGAACTAGCTTTTGGTGTAATAATAGGATTGTTATTTGAGAATTCCTCCGCTAAAGAAGAACTTTGATTTATATTAGCGGTCTTTGCGGAAACAGGCAATGCTGGCATTATTACATTAACTCTCTTTGCATCATCCTCTAATTCCAAGAAACTCTGTTCAGATAAATCTACGTATTTATCGGCTTCTTTCAGCAATGATTCAACATATTTATCTCCGCCTTTCACAAAACCATCTTCAATAAGATTCATCGCTAAATCTCCGTCCATACCAATGTAATCTTCTGTGGGAGTTATTAAAATATCACCCATAGCAAGTTTTAATTCATTGTCAATAATATTTAAATTGACACGCTTCGCCGCTAAATGCAGTGCTCTTATAAAACGTTCCCTAAATGCTTTTTTGTAATCTTCAAATTTTGAGTCTTGTTCTTTAATTACCTTTTCTTCAATAGCTTTCTTCAATAATTTTTCTTTAACTGTCTTCGCTAACTTAGCTTTTATAGCATCTTTATTTGCTTTTAGATTTACTACATTATCTCTTTTTATATCCAAATCATCTTTACCAGATGCAAACACCTCATCTGCTTTGGTATCATCTCTCTTTACTTTATCTAAATCATGTGCTCCTCCAGAAGTTGAACCTTTGGACGCTTCTGGTTGCGCTTTCCCTGCATCCGATAAATCTCTAATAGCTCTATCTGTAACGGAAGCTTCTTTTTCTTTTCTGCATTCTTTAGAAACACTCTGTTTAGCAGGAACATCATAACCTTGTTTTCTTGCCATATCGTAGGCTATTGCCGCCGCTTGGTCTTGTTCATACCCTTCTCCCACCAATATTTCAATTTTATTGGAAATAAATTTCTGTGCTTCAGGAGTCATCTTTGCAGATTCTTTATTTTCTTTTTGTCCGCCCTTACCTTTACCCGCAAGAAAAGCATCAATCATCTTAATAATTGCCTCATCAGGTGTTCCTTTCGCTTCTTCCTCTTCTATTAATTTAAGAAGTGGTGCGAGTTCTTGTCCTTGTTTCACCATTGAATGTTTCAATGGCATATCTTTTCCACCATCAGCATCTACAGATGTTTCTTTTACTTTGCCTCTATCTACAGCTTCTAAATCATCTCCTCCCTGTGTTTCTATTCCTTTTGTAGGTTTAATTCTAAGTTTTTTAGAATCTTGTATATCACCACTAAATTCTTCAACGATAGAAGGTTTATACACAGGTGTATATAAAGATTTCAATTTATGCGCTTTATATTGATTCATCACTGTATGCAAACCTTTTTTTGCAATAGATTTTAAAACTTCAACCATTGCATTACGTTTATTAACTTTAGCAAATTCAGTAGGCTGTAACATTACAAATAAAGGTGTTTTAGCTTTTGCCACAATCCAATATTTGGATTTAGGGGATACAGAAAATAGCTCTACATCCTTATACACTTTTGCGAATTTAAATTCGGCAGGAGGATTGCCCTTCTTTTTATCAATTTGAAATTCTTTTGGAGCATCCCCTTTTGGACTATCTATTTTTGTAAATAACTGTCCTTTATCTCCAGTTTTCTCACTTCCTATCTTTTTAGGTTTTACATCTTTCACAGCTTCGTCACCGTAATCTTTTACATACTTCTTCCAATATTTTTTGGCATCCGAATCTACTGCTTTTTTCATATTATTCTCGCTTGTTTTATTTTTTATTGTATCAGAAGTTTCTTGACCTTTTGAAGACGCTATTTCAGATGTTGAGGTTGTTTGTGGTACAGCACCAAATTCTTCTTGGGACAATTGTTCTTCGTCTTCTCTTCCTTTTTTATCCTTATATTTGTTTAATTTATCGCCCCTATCTTTATCCAACTTTTTAAGTGGTTCTTTTTTTTCTATGTTAGCCTCATCAGATGCTTCAATTTCATCTGAAGTTTTTTCTATTTCCATAGGACTGCCTCCTTCATCAAGTTTTGCTAATATCGTATTCAGTTTAGAGTTGATAGCTAAAAATTCACTTTCTTGTTCTAATTCTGTATTTTTTGACGCTAAAATAATTTCTTGCGTCAATGCATTTTTATCGGCGGGGTCATCCACACTACTTTCTTCTACAAAAGTAACACCTTCACACCATTCAAATGCAATCTTACCTTCAAAATCTTTACCCTTATAAAACTTAATGTGGTCGCAAAATTCGGAGGGAGTATTAGCTTTTTTCTCACATACATTACAAGTAGTAAACTCAGCATCGCATCCCATAGAAAATCCAGTAATTTCTCCAGAAGCTATGCCATCTGCTAATCTTTTGTCCTTTGTCTTATCTACAGCAACCAATATTTCAGGAAAGTGCTCTGCGTTTTTTGTATTGTAATGGCTATCAAGTATTACGCCACGTGCTTGGGTGGGGTCTTGAGAACGATGATTAACATGATGAGGTTTTAAATTGAAGGTTTGATAAACTCGGCATCCATATTTAGGTTCAAATCTTAATAGTTCTTTTTCAGCAAAAGCATCCCAATTTTCATTTGGAATATCGGCTGTTAAAGCTCTAACGGCCACATAAATATAATCATTAGGATTTGAACTAATACGGTAAGTCTCGGCAACAACAGACAACTTTTCTTTTATATCCTCTATTATAGAGGACGATTCTGTAACATCATCAAAATGGCTTGCGTATTTTTCTGTGTTAGCTGTTTTTTTAAAAGCACTTTTTGATATATTACTAGTATAACTTAATATTTGAATTTTCGCCGTCTTAAACATATAGTATGTTTAAGATTATAAAACAGTTAAAATACAATAATATACAAAAAGTTCAATTTTTTAAGGCTTCTTTTTTGTATCTTTTTTATCTGTCTTATTGGTCTTTTTAGAAACATCTAATACTTTCATAACTTTTGATTTGCCTACTTTTTTCATCTTATAATCTCCTTTCTACACATGTCCTTTATTCCCTTCTCCTGCAAAAAATGCATTATGTTCATTTAATTTTCTTACAGCTTTTTTCAAGTCATAAATTTCATCTTTAGTATACCCTCTATCATCAAGGTATTCTTCCACATCATCCCAATTAAAGGATTTTGTAACTTCCAATTTATACTCTTTATTTTTACCATTATTCTTTTTATCTTTCTTAGGTCTATCCATCATATCCCGCCATACATCTTCTTCTGCTTCTCCTGTTTTTAATAAGTTATCTAAATCATAAATCTCGTGTTCATTAAATACAGATTTTTTGGGGGTTTCTTTAGATGCTTCAGCTTCTTCTGGCGCAGTTTCAAGTTCTTCTACAACTTCTTCTTCAATTGCTTCTTCTAAAGGTGTTTCAGTTGGTGTTTCTTCTTCCTCTTTAGGCAAACCTAACGTTCTCCTAAGTTCTGCCTCTTTCTTTTTTTCTTCTATAATTTGAGCGGTTTGTTCCTCAAAATCCAAACCAACAGCACTATAGACAGTGCCAGCCGCAACTGGAAGTTTTAATCTAGAAGTTAACTGTTCATAAGCATCTAATAGTTCAGCATCTACTTTGGGGTCTAAAGCTCTATGCCACCGAATTTTGGGGATAACATATCTATTATCTTCTAAAAGTTCTTTTTTGCTTCGTCTAAATCTTAATTTATGTTTAACTTCAGCCTCAGATGGTTTTATAAATTCATTCATTTCAGCTACAGGTTTAAAAAATTTAGGATACCACCATAAATGCTCAAAAAAAGTCCTTAATCCACGAAGCTTCATAAAAAGAGTCTGCATATTACCTTTCATTGAACTATATGTAGCCTCACCGTGAAGGAAACCCTGGCTAACACCTAATGCCGTTAATTTGATACGTTCTATAACATCCCATTCATTCCTTATTGTCAACATTCTATCCGTAGTGCCAAAAGCTTCAAATTGAACAAACCAAGGCACAACAAGAACCGCATGAGGGTCTTGCTCTGCTACCGACAACAATTGGAGAATTTTATCCTCATACTCTTTTTCAGGCACCCAGTTTAGGTCTTTATCCCCTAATTTAACAATTTTTAATGGGCCTGCATGTCTTCTCGCAGTTGCAATAGACGCATTCGCAATCGCATCCTCGTACATAAGGATTCTATATAATCGTGTTAAAATACTTGTTCCTCGCACATCATAAGGATGAATTTTTCTTGCAAGAAATGTAACATTCAAAGATGTATCTAATGTAATATTTCTTCTGGAACTTATAGCCTGAGTAACTTCTGTGGGTAAGTTACTTATAAATTTTTGAATTTGAGGATTTTTACTATTTATAAGAGCTTTTAAAGATGCATCAGGCACAAATTCTACAATTGGTTCCATCTCTATAAATGGTGAGTCAATAACTTTTATTTGGTCTGGATTGTGGAAAATCAACCCAGTCCACATACCTTTATTTTTATCAAAAATAAGATGCGGAAAAACCTCACCCATTACTAAAAATTCTCTGATAAAATATGAAAACATTGAAATAACTTTTGTATTATCCGTCATTGTTTCGTATACATCTTTTATCTCACCATCAACGCCTTCACCTTCAATAGAAAACTCAGAAGATATAATATCTCCAAACAAATCTATAACATTACTTATAACAGGGTCGCAATTATGGACAATAACCCCAACTTGACCTACTAAATAAGTATTATCCTTCTCTACTTCTAAGTTATATACATACCCCTCGTATTTAACCTTCTGTATTTTCTTTATTCTATAACTTATATAAGTATCATTTAATTTTTGAATGGTAGTTAAATTCTGCTTTTTTATACTGTTATCACAAGTCATTCCCCATATATACTTAATCAAATACCTGGCAAACTCCCCGCTTATCATAATTCTATGAATGTTATAATGTGCTTTATCAACCTTGCTTCTATGTGTAAACCCATAACCGCATCCAATTCCAATTCTATGCAACATTAATCTAATTTGATTTACTAAATTTTCTGCTACAGAAACCCATGTAATAGAGCATTGTCTAGAATTATTATAATGTCCATCTCCTTCAAATAATCCTTTTATTAATGATAATTGCAGATTTATAGGCCAATTTAGAACTTCACTCTTTAATACTTTTCCATGTGCATATTCCCCGCAATATACAAATAATATGTCGGCCAATTCCTTAGAATAACACCTAACAGAAAGACCATTCTTATTTTTTTCATAATTTAAATATTGAACAGAAATTCCATAACATTTCTTTACAATTCTTTCTATCCTTTTCCCAATTACATCTTTTTCCTTTATATTTAATGCAAAATTAATCCCTCGTCTAAATCTAATCCCATCTTTATTGACTCTTTTTATAAAACTACCTTCAGCTAAAAATAATCCAAACAACCACGCCCTATCCTCATCAATACTTTTAGGCTGAACTATATTATACCCAATCTTACATAGTAATTCATCCCCTACTTTTATATCTTTAACCAATTTCCATTCAATACTTATATCGTCTTTCCTATCTGGTTTGTCGTTCCACTTATCTTTATCAGTAACAAATTTACCCAATGATTTTACATAATGCCCCTGTTTATACCTACAATTTCTTTCTTGGGCTCTTTTTTCCAATTGCCCCCCGCAACCGCATTGACAATATCTATATTTATCTATATTATGCACAAAAAATGGGTGTTCTTCAGTTACTATTAAAGGTTCTGATTGCCCTGCAAAATATATTTCATAGACGTCTTCTTCTACTTTTCTTTTAAATACGTTTAAAACTTTTCTAACTTGATTGTCCCCAGATACTACATATTCATCTTTTTCAATATCTTCTATATTTTTTCGGGTGCCATCGGCCATCACAACTTGTGTTTCACGCCCAAAACATTTATAGAAAAGTCGCCAATATCTATTTTGTTGCGCTCTATCTATAGGATACTGAACTCGTTCAGGAGATGCAAACTCTGGTTGATAGGGCATTGGGAGAGTAAACATATAATCTCCACCATCAGTGCCTTGTTTGCGCTGTTTCTCAAACGCCTGTTTCCTCGTAGTCTGTTGGTCTTTTAAAGCATCAAATTGTCTATCTATTGAAGCTTTATACTTATTTATTTTATCTTCATCCATTTGTCTTCTCCTAAACTTTTATATCCCACCTAGGTTCATATGTCTCTTCTAAAACTTCTGTGCTTAGTATATTTACAATAAAAAATTGACGGATTTCATCCTTCTCTGTATCATACCCCCAGTATTTACCTAGTTTAATTTCATACGGTTCTGTAATTCTTTCAGATACCTCTCCAGATGATTTTCTATAAGTAATTTTGAGAAGCTTTTTTTCTTTTCCTGCTTGTTTAATATCGGTTATTACTGACATACTAAACCCAAACCCCCTAATTTACTGACATACTTTTCCTTTAAGAATATTTAATTTACCAAATTCTCCATGATATTTTTTAGCCGCTTCGTTCCTTTTTATATTTACAATTGTTTTATCTCCCTTGCAGGAATTTCTCCGTCTAATCTGCTCATATCACTACTTGATGGCATCCCTGCGCCAGTGCCTTTATAGGGGTATATATTACTATCGCCATACATTACAACCTCGTCCATAGAAACAGCTTCTTTATCCACATTAAAATCATAATGCAATACAATTTCCCAAGGATTAGATGTAATCCAGCTATCATTAGCCTTGAAGGTAGTTTCTAAATCTTTTACCATAGCGTCAATATTTTTAGGATACTCACTCCCATAGCCCAAGGAATCAAAAATAATATAAAACTTTCCAGCACCTTTATCGGGTTGATAACTTATAGGATGCCCAGATTCATCTGAAAAGCGTAATTGCTTGGCTTTTAAAACACCCCCATATTTTTTCAATATAGTATTTATATCTTCATCCATAATGTCCATTAATTCAGAAAATCCCACTTCTTCAGTATTAGATTCTTTTTCAACTTCTTTCTCAGGTTCTATTTCTTTAGGAGTTTCTTCAATAATTTCTTCTACTTTTTTTGTATTTGTTATTCCGTATGCCGCAAATAATTCTATCTTAAATTGACTGATTAAATCTTCCAGTAGCTTCTTTGCTTGACTTTTCGTAATTGCTTCTTCTCTTAATGGGCGTTCTAGTTCTTCATATCTTGATGTGGAGTAATAATTAAATAGGTTCATTCCAGGGCCTATGTTATCTTTTCGTTCCTCTTTAAATACATCACTTACTTCACTTAAAGCATCCAAAATTCGGTTTGTCTTTGAAATCCAGTCATCTCTTAACCACCCAATTTTCACAGCATATATAAGCATTGATGTAACTAAGCTTTTACCATAACCTTTCCAATATGCATCTAAGGCATGCTGATATTCTATGTCGGTATCAAATAATGCTTTGTTAGGATAATTTGACAATACTTTTGGAGCTTTCGTTTTATCTTCTTCTCCTTTGGAATACCATTCTGTTTTAGTTACATCTGGTCTGTAAATATCTGCCATCTTCATAGATTCTCTTCTAACATCTCTTAACCTTCTTGCTGTTTTTCTGTTTGCTACTCTTTTTATCTCATATAACGTATCCCGTGTTGATTGTATTTCCTTCACTTCACCTACCTTTAGACCCGTGTATTCTTCTGGGGTTACCTCATAATATTTAAGTATTTCATCCTCGTCTAACCCGTGATTCTTCTCATAAGTAATCTTACCAAAGTCATCTATCTGTTCTATAGCGACATCGTATAATTTATAATCATCTTCGGCTTGTTTCTTGTTCCCTTGTTTTTCTTCTTCTGGTTCAAATATTTCTTCCCAATTTATTCTATCTGTAGTAAGTTCCAAAGCTTTCACCTCAATCTTTATTCCTTCAGCGTCAGCAACTTGCTCTAAAGCCAATTCATATGCTCGTCTTTTCGCTAATACAATTTTTTCATCCAAAGAAATATTCATTTTTTTAATTTCTTCAATTTTTCCATCAAATTCTAAATCAGACTCATCTATCCAAACACGTATCCAAGCATCCCCTGAATACCCTAAATCACGTGGAGGTCTTCTACCTTTATGACTATGTTTTTTTCTTATTATAGATTGAATTAATTTCACTATATTATCTATTCTTGACATTGTTACATCTGTCATAAAATTTACCCAAATAGTTTTTTCTCCTGAAACTTCTGTTATGGAATCATAACCAAAAGTTTTAGAAATAGTTTGTAAAACAGTATCAAAAATATCCTCAGAAATACCTGAATGAAATCTAATGTATAACCATACAGGGTCATAACCTTTTTTATACGCACTTCCAACTGCTATGTATTGAGTTTCTCCTAAAATATCGGATTCAGAAACTACAATTTGTTTTTCATTGTCAGTAAGTATAAAATCTTTTAAATCGGTTTCAGTTAGTTTACCTTGTCTCAAAACTTCCTTTACACTATATTCGTCAGGTTCTATAAAAACACCTTGTTCGGCTTTTTCTTCTTTTAGTTTCTCAATTGTTTGTTTTAATACTTCATCATCACTTAATGAAGTATCACTTGTTTGAACTTGCTGGTGTAGTCTTTTAACATCTTCTTCAAAACTTCCAGCTACTTTTTTCAATTCCTTTTCTTCAAAAATTTCTACATCATCAAGTTCTGTTAAATGAACTGTGTATACTTTTCCGTATTCAGTAGGCTGAGTTACCACCCTCCCACGCCCTTTTGGAGTTGTAACTACATCTCCTATGTTATATTTTATCTTTTTCTTATATTTAGGAATAAACACCTCTTTAGGCATATCGTCTTCTATATCTTCCATGCCTAAAGAAAAATATTCAATAGGGATTGCTTTTCCTATACCTTCTTTTTCTTTCGCTTCTACTGGCATAAAATACCTCCTGTGTTACGATAGTGTTTGACAATGTCTCTAAGAAAATCTGTCCTCCACCCTTTTTTCACATTTACAATCTTAGCTGGAATTTTATCATAACCGTAATTCTTAAATGCTTGTGTTCGTTTATTACCATCAATAATAACATAATTATCATCTATAATTGCAACTTGTATTGGTTCAATGTCTTTATTGTATACTTTATATGAATTTTTAATCACAGATTCAGAAGGAATTAATATATTAATTGGGAGAGTAGCGCATCCTTTCTTCTTTATCTTTTCCTCATATCTTTTCTTATGCTCTAATGTAAAGTTATCTCCTACAAATTGATAAAGAATATCTAAACCCTCTCCTTTATCCATTGCTTTGTCTATATTTTGTGGAGTGAAATTCTTACCTACATATTCATAAAGATGCTTTAAATCCTTTCCTTTATCTATGGCTTTATCTATTTGTTGCGGTGTGAAATTCTTACCTACATGTTCATAAAGAGACCATAAATCCTTTCCTTTATCTAGGGCTTTGTCTAGTTGTTGTGGAGTAAAATTCTTACCTGCAAATCCATAAAGATAACATAAATCTTCTCCTTTATCTATTGCTCTATCTATTTGTTCGGGAGTAAATTTATTACCTACATATTCATAAAGATACTCTAAATATTCTCCTTTATCTATTGCTTTGTCTATAACTTCTCCTTGTTCTTTCTCTGGTAATTCTAGTATCATTTTAATTTCATATTCAGGGAAGTAGAGGGCTTTCTTAGCTATTACTCGTTCTTCTCGTATTAATAAACTTGATAATATGTCTGATTGGGCTACAATATCTCCTTGGGCATTAAAAGTCTTGCCTTCCCAAGACTTACCCACTAAATTTCCGAATGTATCATACGCAAAAGCATTGCCATCTTCCGCAACTTCTATCCTGCCAATAATTTGCCCAACATTATCATAAAAAAATCTAGTATAATCCCCTTGCTTATTAAAACCAATACTTTCTATTGCATTACTTTTCTTTTTTATCTTTTCTTTATATCTTTTCTTCTGTTGTGGAGTGAATCTATCTCCTACATATTCATAAAGATGCTTTAAATCCTTTCCTTTATCTATGGCTTTATCTA